>ODAI010576374.1_pt1 | contig 185077 bp, 168 predicted proteins | sample 1539321 | NCBI WGS metagenome assembly ODAI01 (sample SAMN02144231, study PRJEB22623) | gut metagenome | biome: sheep rumen | host: Ovis aries | place: New Zealand | reverse complement strand
CTGGGCCGCGGCGATGGACAGTTCTGGTACGTGGAGTACAAACGGCAAGGGCTGTGGCTATGGTTCGGAATGCTCACCAACCGGTACTATACGCGGCATTTGCCCCGAGGGCTGGCACCTGCCGGACACCACGGAATGGAACACGCTGTTCACGGCCGTGGGCGGCAGTTTCACAGCCGGTACGGCTCTCAAGTCCACTAGCGGCTGGAATGAAGATGAAGGCGAAAGCGGCAACGGTACGGATTCTTTCGGGTTCTCGGCGTTGCCTGCCGGCTACAGGTACAACGGTGGGGATTACGACAACGAGGGCTACGACGCGTACTTCTGGAGTTCTACGGAGTACAATAGCAACTACGCGTACTACATGCTCTTGTACTACAACTACGACTACGCGGCCCTGTACGACGGCAATAAGAACTACGGGTTTTCTGTTCGTTGTCTCAAGGACTGATTTTTGTCCTGGATTTTGAATTCGTTCATTTGTTGTGAACGGTTTTTTTTTTGTTTGGTCGGAAAGACTTGAAAAGCTGATGCTGACCTTCGTCAGCATGACTGTAGGCGAGAAATGCCGGGGCGTTGCGGGCTGGCGACTGAAGCCCGCAGAAGGGGTGGTGTAGGACTCGGCGATAGCCTGGCCGCTAAGCGAACAATTCGCAGCCGAAGGCGAGGACCTGTTCGCGTGCGGAGCAGGCTGAGACGAGGCCGAAAACAGGGGGAGACTTCCCCCTTTTATAGACGAAAGAACGGGCCATTGGCCCTATAGACTATAGGCGAAAGAGGAAAAAAGGCGTTTTGCGTGGAAAAAACTTATAATCTTTCGTCTTTCGTCTACCAGCGAAGCGGTCTTTCGTCTAATTTACTATCTTTCCCCCCGGAAACATTCTAATTAACAGAGGTTCAAAAAATGAATTATTTCAATTCTATCCCTATGCGTCGCCAACTCGAAGAAATTGGCCACTGCCGTTTCATGGAACATTCTGAATTCAGCCGTGGTGTTGAAGCCCTCAAGGGCAAGAAGATCGTGTTCGTCGGTTGCGGTGCCCAGGGTCTCCATCAGGGTCTTGACCTGCGCGATAGCGGCCTCGACGTCTCTTACACGCTCCGCAAGGAAGCCATCGAACAGAAGCGCCAGTCCTGGAAGAACGCTACTGAAAACGGCTTCAAGGTCGGTACCTACGAAGAAATGATTCCGGATGCAGACCTCGTTTGCAACCTCACACCGGACAAGCAGCACCACAACGTGATCCCGGCAATCATGAAGCTCATGAAGAAGGGCGCCGCCCTCTCTTACAGCCACGGCTTCAACATCGTCGAAGAAGGCCAGGAAATCCGCAAGGACATCACCGTGATCATGGTCGCCCCGAAGGGCCCGGGTTCCGAAGTCCGTAGCGAATACGTTCGCGGTTTCGGTATGCCCTGCCTTATCGCCGTGCACCCGGAAAACGACCCCGAAGGTAAGGGTTGGGACTACGCCAAGGCTTACGCCGCTGGCCTCCATGCCGACCGTCCGGGCGTTCTCGAAAGCTCTTTCGTTGCCGAAGTGAAGTCCGACCTCATGGGCGAACAGACCATCCTTTGCGGTATGCTCCAGACCGGCACCATCCTCTGCTACGACAAGATGGTGAAGGATTTCGGCGTTGAACCGGCTTACGCGGTCAAGCTGCTCCAGTACGGCTGGGAAACCATTTCCGAAGCCCTGAAGCACGGCGGCATCACCAACATGATGGACCGTCTCTCCAACCCGGCCAAGATCCGCGCCACGGAACTCGCCGAAAAGATGAAGAAGATCATGAAGCCGCTCTACTGCGAACACCAGGACAACATCATCTCCGGCAAGTTCTCCAGCACCATGATGGTGGACTGGGAAGCCGGCGACAAGGATTTGCTCAAGTGGCGTGGCGAAACGGGCGAGCTCGAATTCGAAAAGGTCGAAGCTACCGACAAGGTCATCACCGAACAGGAATACTTCGACCGCGGCGTTCTCATGACTGCCATGATCAAGGCCGGCGTGGAACTCGCTTTCGAAACCATGTGCTCCGTGGGCATCAAGCCGATGAGTGCCTACTACGAATCTCTCCACGAGACTCCGCTTATCGCCAACCTCATCGCTCGTAAGAAGTTGTACGAAATGAACCGCGTGATCAGCGACACCGCCGAATACGGTTGCTACCTGTTCGCCAACAAGTGCGTGCCTCTGCTCGCCGACTTCATGAAGAACGAAGTGAAGAAGGACGACATCGGCGCTATCTACGGCGAAGGCAAGACCACCGCTGTGGATAACGAAGAACTGATCAAGGTGAACAAGAACATCCGTCAGCATCCTGTCGAGGAAGTTGGCGCTTGGCTCAGAGAGAGAATGAGTGGCATGACCAAGGTCGTGTAATCGCGCCCTCTCATATTGAACATTTTCAAGCCTGTCGGGAACGCCCGATGGGCTTTTCTTATAGAAAAATTCGATAACTCCGCATAAAAACATTGTATTGGACGGGGTGAAAATCGCGTTCTATATTTGGCAGCACCAAAAGTTGTACGGAGATGCTGTGAAGATAGAACGGCTTAAAACGGATTTGTTGATTATAGGCGGCGGGACGGCCGGCTGTTATGCGGCTATTACTGCCGCGTCAAATGCCGCGGGAAAAAATGCCGCGGAAAATAGAGACGCTGGCCTCAAAATTCTAGTTGTCGAGAAGGCGAATATCAAGCGGAGCGGCTGCCTCGCGGCGGGCGTGAACGCGCTGAATGCCTACATTACCGAGGGTCGCACGCCTAGGGATTATGTGGAATACGCGAAGAAGGATGCCGACGGAATCGTGCGCGAGGATTTGCTCTATTCCATCTCCGAGAAGTTCAACGAGGTCACGGCGCACTTGGAAAAACTCGGGCTTGTCATCTTGAAGGACAAGGACGGCAAGTATGTGACCCGCGGGAACCGCAACATCAAAATCAACGGCGAGAACATTAAGCCGATTTTGGCTGCGGCAGTCGCGAAGGCTCCGAACGTTCAGGTGCTGAACCACGTGAACATTTTCGATTTTTCTGTTCACGATAACAGAATTGACGGCGCGTTCGGTTTCGGGATAGAGAACGATACTTTTTACGCCATCGAGGCGGGTGCGGTGATTATCGCGACGGGCGGTGCCGCCGGACTTTACCGCCCGAACAATCCGGGATTTTCGCGGCACAAGATGTGGTACCCGCCGTTCAATACGGGTGCGGGCTATGCGATGGGCATCCGTCATGGCGCCGAGATGACCACGTTCGAAATGCGGTTCATAGCGCTCCGTTGCAAGGACACGATTGCCCCGACGGGCACGCTCGCACAGGGAGTGGGTGCGAAGCAGGTGAATGCGCTTGGAGAAGTTTACGAGACCAAGTACGGGATTTCTACCTCCGAACGCGTTTACGGGACGGTGGCCGAAAATCTGGAAGGCCGCGGGCCGTGCTACCTGCGCACCGTCGGGATTACGCCCGAGCAGGAAGAATCGCTTTTGAAGGCTTACCTGAACATGGCTCCATCGCAGACGATTCGCTGGATTGAAAACGACACGCCGTCGAAGGCGAATGTGGAAATCGAAGGTACGGAACCCTACATCGTGGGCGGCCACACCGCAAGCGGTTACTGGGTGGATACCAAGCGCGCGACGACTATTGAAGGTCTCTATGCCGCGGGCGATGTTGCCGGTGGCGCTCCGCAAAAGTACGTGACGGGCGCGCTTGCCGAAGGCGAGATTGCGGCGAAAAGCGCGGCGGAATATATAGAGAGTTTGTCGGCCCTTCGGCAAGCTCAGGGAACTGACGCGCCGGGCGTGAACCCGCTGGGGAAAATTTTGGAAGAGGAGGTTGCAGAACATGTCGCAGAAATCGAGAAGTTCCTCAATAACAAGAACGGCGCGGACACCGCTGAAAGTCTTGAAGAAGCAATGCAGGCGGCTATGGACGCTTATGCAGGCGGCATCAAGACAGGCTATCGTTATAGCGAAAATCAACTAGCGGTTGCCCTCAGGGAAATAGAAAATATCGAGTCTCGTGTGAGTGGCCTGCATGCAGACGACTTGCAAGAAGTCATGTACATCTACGAACTCAAGGAGCGCTTGACGGTCTGCAAGAGCGTGATTGCGCACCTGGCTGCCCGCCACGAAACGCGTTGGCACAGCTTCGCCGAAAACACCGACTATCCCGAAAAAGACAACGAACGTTTCCGCAAGTACGTGAATTCCCGTTTCGAAAATGGACAAATTAAAATCATCTTGCGCGAACTCACCGCAGAAGGGCAAAGGAACTATGAGCATCATCATTGATCAAGGCAAGTGCATCGGATGCAGGCGCTGCCACGACGTTTGCCCCGGCACGTTAATCAAGATAAACGAGAAAAAGAAAGCGTTTATCAAGTACCCCAAGGACTGCTGGGGTTGCACATCGTGCATCAAGGAATGCCCTGTTCACGCCATCAGTTTCTTTCTCGGCGAAGACATCGGTGGCAAGGGCTGCAAGGTGCATACCGAAAAAGTCAAGGGCGAAAAGAACGATATCGTGCGGTGGTTTTTTGAACTGAACGACGGAAGCGTCAAGACTATCGATATCGACCCCAAGAAATCAAATAAGTATTAAAAGAATTCACAACAATCGTCATTCCGGGCTTGGCTCGGAATCTTAATGGAGATTTAATTTGAGCGAATTATCACACCTCGACGAGCTGGAAGCCGAAGCCATCTACATCATCCGCGAAGTCGCTGCAGAATGCGAAAAGCCGGTGATGTTGTATTCAATAGGCAAGGACAGTTCCGTCATGTTGCATTTGGCCATGAAGGCCTTCTACCCCGAAAAGCCGCCTTTTCCGTTCTTGCACGTGAACACCACGTGGAAGTTCCGCGAGATGATTGAGTTTCGCGACCGCACGGCGCAAAAGCTCGGCATCGAGATGATCGAGTACATCAACCAGGACGGCGTCAGTCGCGGCATTAACCCCTTTGATCACGGCTCTGCTTATACCGACATCATGAAGACGCAGGCCTTGAAACAGGCTTTGAACAAGTACGGCTTCACTGCGGCATTTGGTGGCGGCAGGCGCGACGAAGAAAAGTCTCGCGCGAAGGAACGCATCTTTTCGTTCCGCAATTCCGCGCACGCCTGGGACCCGAAAAACCAGCGCCCGGAAATGTGGAAGCTTTACAACACGAAAATAAACAAGGGCGAAAGCATCCGCGTGTTTCCGATTTCGAACTGGACCGAAAAGGACATCTGGCAATATATCAAGCGCGAAAAGATTGACATTGTCCCGCTGTACTTTGCGGCCCCGCGCCCGGTCGTGGTGCGCGATGGCAACATCATCATGGTGGACGATGACCGTTTTCCGCTGCGAGAAGGCGAAACGCCCGAAATCAAGTCGGTGCGTTTCCGCACGCTGGGCTGCTACCCGCTCACAGGTGGCATTGAATCGACCGCCACGACGCTTGACGAAATCATTGACGAAACCTTGAGCGCGGTATCTTCGGAACGCACTTCCCGCGTGATTGATAACGAAGCCGCGGGCAGCATGGAACGCCGCAAGAGGGAGGGTTATTTCTAATGAAAGGCTTGTTGAAATTTATTACATGCGGCAGCGTGGACGACGGAAAATCCACGCTCATCGGCCACATCCTTTATGATTCTAAGCTGCTTTACGCCGACCAGGAAAAGGCTCTGGAACTCGACAGCAAGGTGGGTAGCCGCAGCGGAAAAATCGACTATTCCCTTTTGCTGGACGGCTTGATGGCCGAACGCGAACAGGGCATTACCATCGATGTGGCGTATCGCTATTTCACGACGGATCGCCGCAGCTTTATTGTGGCTGACACCCCGGGGCACGAGGAATACACCCGCAACATGGCGGTGGGCGCCTCGTTTGCGGACCTCTCCGTGATTCTCGTGGATGCTTCGCAGGGCGTGCTGGTACAGACCCGCAGACATGCCCGCATCTGCAAGCTCATGGGCATCCGTTACTTTGTCTTTGCGGTCAACAAGATGGATCTTGTGGGCTACAGCCAGGAACGCTTCGGAGAAATTCTCGCGCAAATCAACGAACTTGCGGCTGAACTTTCGCTCCACAGCGTCTACGTGATTCCGCTTTCGGCTACCGAAGGCGACAACGTGACTGTGAAATCCAAGAATATCGCCTGGTACTCGGGCAAGGCTCTCTTGGATTATCTCGAAACCATTGATATAGACGACGCACAAACTGAAGCAGGTTTCTACCTGCCCGTGCAGCGCGTATGCCGCCCGGATCGCACTTTCCGCGGGTTCCAGGGGCAAATCGAAGCGGGCGCAATCCATGTGGGCGATACGCTTACGAGCCTTCCGAGCAACGAGAAGGCGACTGTCAAGGGAATCCTGCGCGGCGACAAGAATGTGGAAGAGGCTCACGCCGGTGAACCTGTCACCATCTCGCTTGACCGCGAAGTGGACGTTTCCAGAGGTTGCGTGCTGGCGAAAGACGTGGACATCGGCAGTTACAAGAAAATCAAGGCGTCGCTTTTGTGGATGGACGATGAACCGCTTTCGCTCGGCAAGGACTTCCTTGTGAAACTCGGAACGAAGACGATTCCTGGAATCATAAATAAAATTGATTATTCCGTCGATATTAATAACGGAAAACATATCAATTCCGATGCGCTTGAAAAGAACGGCATTGCCGTAGTCGAGATTGTGTTTGCTGAAGCCATTGTCGTGGACCTTTTCGAAAAGCACAAGACTTTGGGCGAACTGATTTTGATTGATCGCGTGACCCATGCGACATCGGCATGTGGTGTTGTGGAAGGCCTTTACGAAAGGCAGATTGCTGCAGGCGAAAAGGCCGAATTCGTGCAAGGCGAACGCCATGGTCGCGGAGAAATCTTCGAAGAGTTCTTCTACGATACGGCGACACTCTCTGTGGTGAAGCAACAGCCCGTAAGGCAGCACTACACCGTAGGTGACGAAATTCCGACAGTGGGGGAGAGCTACCGCTATCCCGATGATTTCGACATTATCATTTTGCGTGACAGCGTTGCCGTGAAGGTGCGCGATAGGCGCATTTCCGAAATCACGGAAGCAGATGCGTACCTTTACGACGGTTTCCCGGTCATTAACGGACGTGGCTTTGAAATCAAGGTCCACTCCGACGAGGATGTGTCTCGTTTGCTTCGCGAATACGCCGAAGCGGGTGAAATTGACCGTGAGGAATTCTTCAAGAAGTGGACAGTTTTTGACACGTACAGGAAGGTTGTGATAAAGTAAAATATAAGGTCCCCTAGCGGGGACCTTTTTTTATAGCAAAAACCGATAACTCCGCATAAAATTAAAGTATTGGACAATGCGAAAAACCCCTTCTATATTTGTGCGCACAAAAAAACAAAACAATAACCATAACCAAGGAGTTTAAGAATGAACCAGAATTTTGCAAAGTTCGCCGCCGCTGCGGTCATTACGACTTCCCTTTTTGCCTCCAACGTTTTCGCCCAGGAAGCCCCGAAGGCAGAAGCTGCCGCGCCCGAAAAAGCGAAAGAGGAACCCGCTTTCAAACTCACCGGAAACGTGCAGGCGCAGGCCATTAAGGCTGTTTACGATAACGATGCCGACAACACGCTCGACAATTCCTTCTTGCGTGCAAACATCGGCGGAAAGTACACTTCCGGCGATTTCGAGGCGGTAATCAACATTCGCATCTTCTCTCCGACCTTTGGCAACAAGGTCAAGGACGGTGACGGCAAGAACTTCAGCTTCGACAAGATCAGCGCCGATACCTACTACGCCAAGTACAAGTGGAATACTGATTTCGGCGATTTCAGTGCGCAATTCGGTCGCTTCCGTACGGACTGGACTGTTGCCGGTAACTTCGGTACCTACGTGGATGTGCACCTGAACAAGCGCGGCTTCCTTGCCCGCGATTACCAGCACGACGCTCTCGGCTTCGGCTTCGACAAGGGAATTTCTAGCTTCAGCCTGTTGCTCGGTACATACGACAACAAGTTCGATACCGGTTACCTCCGCGCCGAAGAAACGGTGAAACTCGGCGATGCGAAAATCAGCGCCGCCTACCGTGGAAACCTTCTCGACCCGATCCAGCATACGGCAGAAGTCTCGCACCGCATTGCTGGCCGAGCAAGCTACTATTTCGCGAAGAATCTAGGCCTCTACGGCGAAGTTGCCTACATCACCACGGGTGACGGCGAAAACCTCTCGGCTCCGAACGGAATCAAGTCTGAATACGCCCAGGGTACCGACTACGTTCCGTTCTTCGTGGGTGTGGAAATCCCGACTGCGGGCATCTTGAATAGCCTCTATGCGGAACTTGAATACGTTGGTGACCGCGATGAAATTCAGGACGGTGCCGATGAACTCGCGTGGACGGTGAGCCTCATCAAGAAATTCGGCAAGCACAGCAAAATTCAGTTGAGCGCCTACAGCGAAAAGGAACTCTCTGATGTTGCCATTGCTGCTCGCTTTACCGCAAGCATCCAGTAATTACATCTCCAAAAACCTGCCCCTGGCGTAACCCGCGCCGGGGGCCTTTTTTTATTTGCAATGCCTTAAAAGGGCTGCAATGTAGGCTTTGGCGTAGCGCGATGGCGTTACGCCTTTTCGCATCACGTAACCGATGGTCATTTTGTCGTGAACATCGAGGTGTCTCGCGATAATGTTTCGACCGTTGAGCTTGTGGCTGATGACGCCCGAGCAAATGGTGTAGCCATTCAAACCGATGAGCAGGTTGAAAAGCGTCGCGCGGTCGCGAACCTTGATATTGCGTGGACAGTCGAAATCAATGGCGGTTAGAGGTTCTTCGGCGAAGTAGAACGAATTGAAATCGCCTTGTTCGTAGGTCAGGTACGGGTACGGTTTCAAGTCCTCCAGCGTGATTTTTTCTTTTCGAGCGAGAGGGTTCCTGGACGACATAAACACGTGCAAAGGGGTCGCAAAGAGTGGCTCAAAGACCAAATTGTTCTTTTGAATGAGTTTTTTGATGACTTTTTCGTTCTTGTCGCTCAAATAAAGTACGCCAATTTCGCTTTTTAGCTTGGCAATATCGTCGATAATTTCGTTAGTTTGTGTCTCTCGGAGCGTGAAATCGTAGCTCGGACCACCGAATTTTCGGATGACATCGACGAATGCGTTGACGGCAAAAGAGTAATGCTGGCAGCTCACGGAGAAGATGGTGTTGCCGCCTTTGCCACCCTTGTAGCGGTCTTCCATGAGGGTTGCCTGTTCCAAGACTTGCCTTGCGTAAGAGAGGAACTCGTCGCCCTCGTTAGTAATCGTGACGCCTTTATTGGAGCGGTTAAAGATGGTAACGCCCATTTCTTCTTCGAGCTCGTGGATAGCTGCCGTAAGGCTCGGCTGCGATATGAATACCCGCTTCGATGCTTCGGTAATGTTGCGCGTGTCGGCGATGGCGATGGCGTATTTAAGTTGTTGTAAAGTCATAGACCTTTCTTATAGCCAGTTATCGGGTTTGCTTTTGTTTGTACCATAGTTTTAAGCTATGGTGAATGCGTAAAAAATAGTATTTTACCGATGGTGAAAAAGGAGATATATTTGGCGGCGTAATCGAAAAACAAACAAAAAAGGTAGGTAAAACACTATGAGCAATAAAAAAACATCTGTAATCGGTTTTCCGCGTATTGGTAAGGCCCGCGAACTCAAGTTTGCAAGCGAAAAATTCTTCAAGGGCGAAATCTCCGAAGCGGAGCTCCAGAACGTCGCCGCCGAAATCCGTCAGTACGGTTGGGCGAAGCAGAAAACCTCTGGTATCGACTTTATTCCTTCGAACGACTTTTCGTTCTATGACAACGTTCTCGATACCGCGTTCTTGTTCGGCATTGTTCCGGAACGTTACAAGAAACTCGAGCTTAGCGATCTCGAAAAGTATTTCGCCGCAGCTCACGGCTATCAGGGTGAAAAGGGCGATGTGAAGGCGCTCCCCATGAAGAAGTGGTTCAACACGAACTACCACTACATTGTTCCGGAAATCGATGACGCTTCTGAATTCAAGGTGAATGATTCCAAGCCGGTGCAGGAATATAACGAAGCGAAGGCTGCTGGAATTCAGACCGTGCCGACTTTGATTGGCTCCTACACGTTCCTCCGCTTGGCCCGCTACAATGGTCAAAAGAAGGCCAAGGATTTTGTAGCCTCTGCAGTCGCTGCTTACGCGAAGGTCGCCGAATTGCTCGCCGCTGCCGGTGCCGAATGGATCAGCTTCGCCGAACCCGCTTTGGTGTTCGACGTGACCGCCGAAGAAAAGGAACTTTTCAAGTCTATTTATGTGGAACTTATCAAGAAGGTGCGTGCCGCAGGCCTCAAGGTTGCCTTGCAAACTTACTTTGGCGATATCCGCGATGTGTATCAGGATGTGGTTGCCCTCGGTTTCGATGCCATCGGTCTTGATTTTGTGGAAGGCCTCAAGTCGCTGGAACTTGTCAAGTCCGGTTTCCCGAAGAACACGCTCTTGCTCGCCGGTATCGTGAACGGCAAGAACATCTGGCGTGCCGATTACTCGCAGAAGAATACTCTGCTCGCCGAAATCGTGAGTGCTGTCGGTGCCGAAAACGTGGTAGTCGGAACTTCTTGCTCGCTGTTGCATGTGCCGTATACGGTTGCTGCCGAACAGAAACTCCCCGCCGAAACGCTCCGTCACTTTGCCTTCGCCGAGGAAAAGCTTGTGGAACTTGCCGAGATCGCAAGCGGTGATGCTGCCGCTCTCGAAAAGAATAAGGCCTTGTTTGCAACCCCGCGTGTGCAGGCGAACGCCAAGGTGCAGGCAGAACTTGCCGCCCTCACCGCCGCAGACTTTGAACGCAAGCCGAGCCGCCTCGAACGCCGCGAAGTGCAGAAGGCTGAATTCAAGCTGCCCGCATTCCCCACGACTACCATCGGGTCTTTCCCGCAGACGGCCGAAGTCCGCGCAAACCGCGCCGCATTCCGCAAGGGCGAAATCTCCAAGGAACAGTACGTTGCATTCAACCGCAAGAAAATTGCCGAATGCATCAAGCTGCAAGAAGAAATCGGCCTCGATGTGATTGTGCACGGCGAATTCGAACGCAACGACATGGTGGAATATTTCGGTTCCAAAATTGACGGATTCGTGTTTACGCAGAATGCCTGGGTGCAGAGCTACGGCACCCGTTGCGTGAAGCCGCCTGTAGTCTGGGGCGACGTGAGCCGCAGCGCCCCGATTACGGTCGAATGGTCCGTATACGCCCAGAGCTGCACCAAGAAACCGGTGAAGGGCATGCTCACGGGCCCGGTGACGATTCTCAACTGGTCGTTCCCGCGCGAAGATGTTTCGCTGAAGGTGCAAGCGCAAGAAATCGGTTTTGCTATCCGCGACGAAGTCCTGGACCTCGAAAAGAATGGCATTCGCATTATCCAGATTGACGAAGCCGCCCTCCGCGAAAAGCTGCCGCTCCGCAAGAGCGACTGGCACAAGGAATACCTCGACTGGGCCATTCCGGCATTCCGCCTGGTGCATGCGAAGGTCAAGCCCGAAACGCAGATTCACACGCACATGTGTTATAGCGAATTCAACGACATCGTGCGCGACATCGACAACATGGATGCCGACGTGATCACCTTCGAAGCGAGCCGTTCCGACCTCAAGTTGCTTGACGCCCTGAACGAAGCCAAGTTCGAAACGCAGGTGGGGCCGGGCGTGTATGACATTCACTCTCCGCGCGTGCCCTCGGAACAGGAAATTGTGGATGCGCTCCACAAGATCATAGCGAAGGTCCCGCAGCAGAACGTGTGGGTGAACCCTGATTGCGGCCTCAAGACCCGCGGCGAAACCGAAACAACGGCAAGCCTCAAGAATCTCGTGGCGGCAGCAAAGAAATTGCGCAACGAAAAGTAAGTCGCTTTTGCATCTTGACTCGCAAAACACGTCCTCGACGTTATTAAACGCCGAGGGCGTTCTTTACTTACAGAGCAATGCGAAAGCCTGCACCGCCTTTTGCACATTCCTCTTATCCACCGAGGAATAGTTAATGACGAACTTGTGCACAGAGGGCTGCGCTTCGAAATAGTATTCCGAAAGGGCCTTGATGTTAACGCCTTTTTGGCGCAGCTGCCTGCAAAAATCGGAATCAGAACATTTTATCGACGCTTCCAAAATAAAGTGCAGACCGGCATCTTCTTCATAAATGCGAACAACGCTTGAAAGCCTGCTTTTTCTTATTGCCGACAGCAGTGCGTCGCGCTTGGCGCGGTAAAGGTTACGCATGCGGTTGATGTGAGTCTCGTAATACCCCAAGTCGATGAATTTAGCCATGACGTACTGGTCCAGATTCGATACGGAACAAGAGTAGAACGAAAGTTTCTGATGAAATTTTTCGACAAGATGCGGCGGGAGCACCATATAACTAAGCCTAATCGCAGATGTCATCGTTTTGGAGAATGTATTCAGGTAAATCACCTTCTCAGAAACATCGATGTTTTGCAACGCAGGAATAGGCTTTCCTGTCATGCGAAATTCGCTGTCATAATCATCTTCTACAATGTAGCGTCTCGGCGATTCAGTAGCCCAGCTGAGCAGGCGGTAACGCTCGCCAATGGGCATCACCTTTCCTGTCGGAAAATGATGGGCAGGGGAAATATGCATCACGTCAACGCCGAAATCTGCGACCGAGTCCACAAAGTTATCGTTCAGAATAGGGACGTGACGAACTTTGACACCGTATTGGCTATACAGCTTCGATATTTTGCTCCAACCAGGGTCTTCTACGCCATAGCACTTGTCAAATCCGAGCAATTGTACTAGCAAGCCATAAAGGTAATCAGTTCCGGCGCCAATGACAATCTGTTCGGGCGATACCTGGATATTTCTGAATTCGCGGAGCATGCGGGCTATGGCTCGGCGAAGTTCCAGCGAACCCATTCCCGGAGAAACTTGCAGCAAATCATTTTGCCTTTCGCAAAGGACCTCGCGAGTGATTTTTGCCCAAGTGGTAAAGGGGAACGCCTCGATATCGGAACCGTTACTTGCAAAGTCGGCAATGTATTTCGGGTTGATATGTTCTGACTCGTCGGTGAGTTCTGCGCGGAGCCTGCGGGTACGCGGCATCTTGCGTTTGCGTTGAGCACGAGGTTCCGCTGTTGCGTTGATGTCTGCAACAAAGAAGCCTTTTTTAGGGAGCGAGTAAATGTAGCCTTCGGCGAGGAGCAGGGCGTAAGCGTTTTCAACGGTCACGACGCTAATGCCGAGATTCTGCGCGAGGTTGCGTTTGGAAGGGAGCTGTTCTCCGGCAAGGACGTTTCCGCTTACGATATCTTTTTTGATGCATTGGTAAAGGTAATGGTAGAGGCTGTTAGCTCCCGCCTTGGACATATCGTAAGTGAACATGAAACTGACCTTATTGAATTTGTAAATCTGATATTTAACTGACCTTATAAAAATAGTAAAAAACTGAATATTGTGCAGGTCAAGCGAATGTTTTAAATTAAGCGCCGTAAACAAAACAATCACTTTCAAGGAGATTTATATGGCTGACCAGAACCGTTACGAACTCAATAAGAATCTTGCCCAGATGCTCAAAGGCGGTGTCATTATGGATGTGACAACCCCCGAACAGGCCAAAATCGCCGAAGCCGCAGGTGCCGCCGCCGTGATGGCCCTGGAACGCATTCCTGCCGACATCCGTGCCGCGGGCGGTGTATCGCGCATGAGCGACCCCAAGATGATCAAGGGCATTCAGGATGCAGTCTCTATCCCGGTCATGGCCAAATGCCGTATTGGCCACTTTGCCGAAGCGCAGATTTTGCAGGCTATCGAGATTGACTACATTGACGAAAGCGAAGTGCTTTCTCCTGCCGATGACATTTTTCACATCAACAAGCGCGAATTTGACGTTCCGTTCGTCTGCGGCGCGAAGGACTTGGGCGAAGCGCTGCGCCGTATCGAAGAAGGCGCGTCAATGATCCGTACCAAGGGCGAGCCGGGTACGGGCGACATCGTCCAGGCCGTACGACACATGCGCCTGATGAACCAGGAAATCGCACGCATTTCGAGTATGCGCGAAGACGAACTCTTTAACCGTGCCAAGGAACTCCAGGTGTCGTACGACCTGGTGCGCTTCGTTCACGACCACAAGAAACTCCCCGTGGTGAACTTCGCTGCCGGTGGTGTCGCCACCCCCGCCGATGCCGCCCTCATGATGCAACTCGGTGCCGAAGGCGTTTTCGTAGGCTCCGGAATTTTCAAGTCGGGTAACCCCGCCAAGCGTGCCGCCGCCATTGTGCAGGCAGTTACCAATTACACCGATGCAAAGCTTATCGCCAAGCTCTCTGAAGACTTGGGTGAAGCCATGGTCGGTATCAACGAACAGGAAATCGCACTGCTGATGGCCGAAAGGGGAAAGTAATGGGAATTAACAAACCGCAAATTGGCGTACTCGCGGTGCAGGGGGCGTTCATTGAACATGAACGCATCCTCAAATCGCTCGGCGCCGAAGCATTTGAAATCAGGCAGTTGCGCGACCTTGACCGCCATTTGGATGGCCTCGTACTTCCCGGTGGAGAAAGCACCGTGCAAGGAAAGCTGCTCCACGACTTAGGGCTTTTCGAGCCTCTTCGAAAAAAGATTGTCGAAGGCCTGCCTGTGCTTGCAACATGTGCCGGCGTAATCCTCCTTGCCGAAAAAATTGCAGGCGAAAACAAGGCGCATTTCGCGACACTCCCCGCCATTATTCGCAGGAATGCTTACGGAAGGCAGCTTGGCAGTTTCTTTACGGAAAACGAAGTCGCGCACGTCGGAAAGGTCCCGCAGACCTTTATTCGTGCGCCCTTCTTTGAATCGGTCGGCGAAGGCGTCGAAGTCCTTTCGCGTACAGCAAGTTCGAATACTGCAGATGCTCCCGAGCAAATCGTTGCCGTTCGCTACAAGAACCAGATTGCACTTTCGTTTCACCCGGAACTCAATAGCGACACGAGCATTCACCGGTATTTTTTGAAGCTAGTGGGATGATTCGCTTTCTACTTGCCAGGTGAAGCCTGCCGCCTCGATGGTGCGGAATGTTTCTTCGAGGCTTTGGCCGCCTTCGGTGAGGTAGCCCGAGGCAAAAATAGAATCAGCGATTTTGAAGAGTGTCTTTTCGTGCCCCTTGAAATACACCTCGCGGCCAGCGGCGCAGCGGATGTCCGACTTCGGGAGCATCAGGCGCGCAAGGCAAAGCACCTTGATGCAGTATTCGGGAGTGAGTGCCGAAATGTCGCGGGTAGCAAGGCGCGTGCCTTCTACCGGCAGCAAGAAATTGATGGGCACCGAATCCGGATTGATTTCAAACAGTTCGAAAAGCATATCGACGACATCTTCGGGCGTTTCGCCCATGCCGATGATGCCACCGGAACAAATTTCGAAACCGAGACCCTTCAGCATTTTCAGGTTGTCGATGCGTTCCTGGTAAGTGTGCGTCGTGCAGATGCTCGGGTAAAAACGACGGCTGCTGTTCAGGTTGTGGTTGATGCGGTTGAGGCCCGCTTCCTTAAGAATCAGCGCCTGTTTTTCGGTCAGGAACCCGATGGAGCAACAGATTTGCGTGTCGTTCTTTTTCATCTTGCGGATGCGTTCGGCAAGTTTTTCGATGTCATCGTCCGCAAAACGGATGCCGCTGAGCCCGATGCAGTGCCTCGCCAAATGCATTTCGTCGACGAGGTCGTTGTCGCCATAGAGTTTTTTATCCTCTACATAGCGGTACTTTTCAATCGGGGCTTCGGAATCCCGCGACTGGGCGCAATAGGCGCAGTTCTGCGTGCAATTTCCGCTGCGGACATTGGTGAGCAACTGGATGCTTACGCGATTTCCCTTGTATTTTGTACGCAATTGGTACGCCTGTTCAATCAAGTTCGGTAAGGAATCCGCGTTCGCATTCAGAATTTCAAGAGCGGTTTGTCGATTCAAAGACATAATTTATCCTAAATTTTCAGTTTCAAAGGATTTTACGCCCTGCTTAAGGCGATTTAACCCGTCAAGGCAAATGCTTCTGGGGCAGGCGATGTTCATTCTCAAAAAATGTTCTCCGCCAGAACCATAGGCATCGCCTCCGATAAGGAACAGGCCTGTTTTTCGCCTTAAATAGGCAGCGAAATTCCTTCCCGTTTCTTTTAGTGAAGAAATATCTAGCCACACGAGATAGGTGGCGTCGCCCTTCACGGCAGAAATCTCCGGAAGTTCTTTTGCTAAAAAGTTTTCGACGAGTTTACGGTTTTCAAAAACGTACTCACGCAGGCTATCAAGCCATTTTTCGCCTTGCTCAAAGGCGGCGACGGTAGCCACTGTCGCAAAAGAATTGGGCGCGCTGAACTTGTCTGCGTGCAGCGCATGTCGAACCTTTCTCCGCAAAGCAGGATTCGGTACATACACTGCCGATGTATGGAGCCCGGCCAAGTTGAAAGTCTTTGTCGGGGCGATGCAGGTTATGCTCACCTCACGGCAAGCCTCCGACACGGCGGCAAAAGGCGTATAGCGTGTTCCCGGTTTTGTGATATCGCAGTGGATTTCGTCTGCGATGACTGTCACGCTATATTTTTTTGCAAGTTCCCCAATTCTTGCCAGGTCCTCAGCGTTCCAAATTTTACTAATAGGATTATGGGGATTGCAAAGAATCATCAGGCTTGTTTGCGGGTCTGAGAACTTTTCTTCTAGGTCTACAAAATCAATGGAGTAGGTTTCGCCCTTGTACAGGAGAAGATTTTCCGCCACGCGAAGGCCAGCATCCTCTATGCAGTTATAGAAGTTGTTGTAAACAGGCGACTGTACGACGACCTTTTCGTTTGCGGCCGCCAGATGCTTGAGAATTGCCGAGATGGAATAGACGACACCCGTTGAAAAGAACAGGCCTTCCTGTTCCATTTTAAGGCCGTGCCGTCTTTCCCACCAGTCAATGTAGGCTTTATACCACGAATCGGGAATGTCCGTATAACCAAAGATGCCAAGTTCCATGCGATTTCGGAGAGCCTCCAGAATTTCGGGCGCAGTCCGGAAATCCATATCCGCCACCCACATGGGCAACTCGTTTTCGGCGACTTTCCATTTTATAGAATCGTCATTTCGACGGTCTATGACGGTGTCGAAATCATACATAATGCATGCTTCGCCTAAATAAAATAGGTCAAGTCGGATTTTTCAGTGGAACCGAGCATGGTCGCAACACCGCCAAGTTCCACGCCGTCAATCAACTCTTCGGCTGTGATTCCCATGAGTTCCATCGACATCTGGCAGGCGACAAACTTCACGCCCTTCTGCCTTGCGCTTTCAATCAGTTCTTCTAGCGAAGAAACGCCGTTCTGCTTCATGACCGCGCGAATCATCTTGGCGCCGATTCCGCCAAAGTTCATGCGCGAAAGTCCGAGTTTCTTGGAACCGCGGGGCATCATGAATCCAAACATTTTTCCGATGAGCGATTTCTTGACGCGCACCTTTTCGGGCCTGCGCAAAATGCTTACTCCCCAGAAGGTGAAGAACATGGTGACTGGGCGTCCCATGGCGGCAGCTCCGTTCGCCATAATGAAAGAGGCTATCGCCTTGTCCAAATCGCCGCTGAAAACGACAAATGTCTTGCCGTGCTCAAAATCTCTTTTTTCGAGAGATTGGGGCGCGTCGCGCTTTACGATGGTCGCGCAAATGACGCCATCTTTTTCGGTAAGCGATTTCAACTCGTTGCCGGTACGCTGGCACCAGACATCCACATCCGAGAAGAATGCTTTCTCGGTCGCTTCCACCTGGACTTCTTCACCGACGGATACACTTTTAACCGCTTCGTCCACCTTCACGATTGGGCCTGGGCACTTGAGGCCCTTAGCATCCACATAGTGAATTTTCGGGACGGCGTCAAGCCCGCCTTCTACATTGTACACGTCGTAATCGCGGTCGGCGAGGATTTCGGCGACCTCTTCGGAACGGTCTCCCGTAGAACAGAACACGTAAACGGGCTTGTCCTTCGGAATGCTGTCTATCTTCTTGGATAGTTCAAAGAACGGAACCTGCAGCGCACCATTTATAGGGCGTACTATGGATTCGCTGGGTTCGCGGACATCGAGCAGTGTCGAATTTTGAGCATCGACCGTGTAGAAATCTTTTGCAAGGAATTTTTTGACTTCGGACATTTTCTTTGTCGTGTATAAAAGTGTTTAGTGATGGTGGTGATGATGGTGGTCCATCTCTACCGCAGGGGCTGATACCGCAGGAACGGCCTTGTCGGGAGAGTAGCCGGCAATACCCGGATCCACCATGCCGAAAATCATGGCGATATGAGAGAATACGAGGAACGCCGCCAACAGCAGAATGCGGACAAGTGAACGTCGCGCTTCACTAGCCTTTCGCCACAATGCGCGCACGTTGAGCAAAGCAAGCAAAATCATGGGGACGGCGGCAATCACGTAGGAACCGATGGCAATGGCGTCGACCCAGGTGCGGAATTCGCCGTTAGATGCAAGCGGCACGACGATATTTGGAATAAAGTAAATAGCGATGATAGCAAAGGCGATGCCGCCCAAAATTCCGCAGACACGGTTTGTCTTTTTTACTAGGTTACTTCGTTTATCCGCAAAAGGCAAGAGCAGTTCCGTAATGGCGACCGTTTCGGCAAGCACTACCGGGATTGCCATAAAGTAGATCAGGTTCCACGGGGAATTTTGCATGAGCAAATCCATGTAGTGGGTAGAATACATATTGACCTCTTGGATTTTTGGGTGATGCTATAAAATACAAATTGCGGTTTCGTGGCTCAATATTTGGTGCTATACTATTTTCTTATACCTAATGATAGTGTGGGACTATTTGTGGTGCGATACTTATAAAAAAATCCGATAATACCGCATAAGAATTAAGTATTGGACAATGGCAAAAACGGGTTCTATATTTCGGCGCACAAAAAAACAACAAACAAAAAACAATAAACAAGCGAGGTACAAGAATGAATCAGAATTTTGTCAAGTCCGCCATTGCGGCAAGTCTCCTGATTGCGGGAACTATCGGTTTTAGCGCATGTTCTTCTTCTGACGAACAGAAGAGCGAAGCATCCGCCAAGAAGGTCGAAAAGCAGACGCTCACCAACGTGTCTTACGACCCGACCCGCGAACTCTATGCCAACTACAACGAAGTCTTCAAGAAGCACTGGAAAGAAAAGACCGGTGGCGAAGTGGAAATCACGCAGTCTCACGGCGGTTCCGGCAAGCAGGCCCTGGAAGTGGCCAACGGTCTCGAAGCCGACGTGGTGACGCTCGCCCTTGAATTCGACGTGAACGCCGTGCGCGACGCGGGCCTCATCGAAGACGGCTGGGTCAAGGAATTCCCGCTGAACAGCTCCCCGTACACATCCACCATCGTGTTCCTGGTCCGCAAGGGCAACCCGAAGAACCTGAAGGACTGGGGTGACCTCGTGAAGCCGGGCATTGGCATCATCACGCCGAACCCGAAAACTTCCGGTGGCGCACGCTGGAACTACCTTGCCGCCTGGGCATGGGCCGAAAAGCAGTACAATAACGACGAAGCCAAGGTCAAGGACTTCATCAAGAAACTGTTCCAGAACGTGCTCGTGCTCGCTTCCGGTGCACGCGGCTCTACCACCACCTTTATCGAAAACGGCCAGGGCGACGTGCTTCTCGCATGGGAAAACGAAGCCTTCCTCGCGCTCAAGGACTACCCGAACGACTATGAAATCGTAATCCCGAGCATCAGCATTCTGGCTGAACCTTCCGTTGCCATCGTGGACAAGGTGGTCGACAAGCGCGGCACCCGCGAACTTGCCACCGAGTATCTAAACTACCTCTACAGCGACGACGGCCAGCACATTGCCGCGAAGAACCATTACCGCCCCTCCAACAAGGCCATTCTCGACCAGTACAAGGAATTCGACCAGAACGTGAACTTGATTTCTATCGAGCACTTCGGCGGTTGGGACAAGGCGCAGGGAACGCACTTCTCCAACGGCGGCATCTTTGACCAGATTTACGAAAAGAAGTAAGCCAGGTTGTCATTCTGGAGCCTCGAAGAGGCGATAGAATCTAGAGCCAAATTGTCATAGCAAAAATCCTCGCTCTTCGGAGCGGGGATTTTTTTGCGGATTCTTTTGTTTCTCAAGGTAAAGACCTGCTTTTAGCCGAACAGTTTGTGGACGAAATTTTCGTCCGCAAAATTTTCACATTTGTAGTAGTTTTTTATACATTTATAAGGGTCTGTTAAAACTATCTTGAAAATATGCCCGTAAGTACGCTGTACAAATATCTTGATTTTGAAGGCGGTCGGCTGATGCTGAAATACCGTACGCTTCAGTTTACCAATGCTACAAAATTCAACGATCCGTTTGATTGTCACCCGGACTTATTCGACTTTTCGAACGCCCCAAAGAACGCGCGAAATTGGCCTCCAGCAGAGTTTGTTTCGCAGATGGAATATACACACATGAAAAACTACAGGGAACAAACTTGGATTTGTTGCTTGTCAAAGGTGTGCGATTCGTTACTGATGTGGGCTTACTACAACAACCACAAAGGCATTTGCGTTGGTCTAAATCTAGAAGCTGTTTTACGGAGTTGCCAGGATAGGTTTATTGGTCTATCGGCACCTCAAAAGGCTTACGAAGTCAAATATAGAGATATAAATGATAAACCTGATTACTTTAGAGATAGACCTTCGCCATCAGATATGTTGTTGACCAAAGCCAAGGTTTGGGAACACGAACAAGAGATGAGGTTGATTGCGGAGGATCCACATTGGGTTGGCTCTGCGTATGACGTCCCAAAAGAATTTTATGAAGAAGAATCCATTGACGGAAAAGAAATACGCCATTATCCCAGAATCACCCCGGATTGCTTTGAATCGGTTTATCTCGGCGTAAATATGTTGCCGCGCAAAAAGGAACAAATCATTGAAATTGCAAAGAAATTGAACCCGAATATCGGTATTTATCAAATAATTCTTGACCCCAAAGCGCTCAAGCTCAAGCCCGTTCTCGTAGAATAGTCTCATTTTTATTTACTTTTACCCTTGATACAGCAAAGGATTTTTCATGCCCAAGAACAAGGTCATCGACATCGTTTTTGACGATTCCCCGGTAGATGTTTCGACTGAAGTCAACTTTATTTGGTCCATCGCGAACACGCTCCGCGGCCCTTACCAGAGCGACAAGTACAAGGATGTCATTATCCCGATGGTGATTGTCCGCAGGTTCGAATGTGCGCTTGCAAAGACCAAGGCGAAGGTTGTGGCGCAGTTCAAGAAAAATCCGAACTACCCCTACAAGGCGATGTGCAAGATTTCGGAATTCCAGTTCTACAACACGAGCGAATACACACTCTCCGAACTTTTGAACGATTCCGAAAATATCGCGGCCAATTTCAAGAGCTACCTGAACGCGTTCTCGCCGAACGTGCAAGAAATCATCATGAGCAATTCGTCGGGCCTCGATTTCGAAAAGCAAATCGACAAGATGGACAAGCACAACCGCCTTTATGGTGTCATTAAGAAGTTCTCGGAGTTGGATCTTGACCCGAAAACGATAGACAACGTAAAGATGGGCTACATTTTCGAGGACCTTATTCGCAGATTCTCTGAAAACGCCGAGGCGGGCGACCACTACACGGGCCGTGACATCATCAAGACGATGGTGAACATTTTGCTTGCCGAGGGCTGCGACGACATTTTCGAAGATGGCAAGGTGATTACGGTGTGCGACCAGGCCTGCGGTACGGGCGGTATGCTCTCGACGACGGAAAACTTCGTGAAGCGCTTCAACCCGACAGCAGACATCCGACTCTTCGGGCAGGAGGTGAACCCGGAATCTTACGCGATTTGCCTTGCCGAAATGCTTATCAAGGGGCAGAACGCCGAGAACATCCGCCTGCAAGATACCATGAAAGCGGACAGTTTTACAAATACCAAGATGCGCTTTATGGTGGAAAACCCGCCGTTTGGCCAGCCGTGGGGCGGCAAGGACGCCGCCGAAGGTGTCGAGGAAGCCGTTTACAAGGAAAAGAGCAAGGCGAACAGCCGCTGGGGTGCGGGTTACCTGCCTGCTACTGGCGATATGCAGCTATTGTTTATCCAGTCGGCGGTTGACAAAATGGACGACCTTTGTGGGCGCGCGGCCATTATCGAGAACGGTTCCCCGCTGTTTACGGGCGGCACGGCCTCGGGCGAATCACAGATCCGTCGCTGGCTTCTGGAAAACGACCTGCTCGAAGCGATTATCGCGCTCCCCACAGACCTTTTCTACAACACGGGTATCGCGACCTACATTTGGGTACTCTCCAAGAACAAGAGCAAAAAACGCCGTGGCAAGGTGCAGCTCATCGACGCAAGCGGGATATACCACAAGTTGCGCAAGAGCCTTGGAAACAAGCGAAACGAGATTACACCCGAAGATCGCAAGAAGATTACGGAACTGTATGCAAACTTCGAGGAAAATGAACTTTGTCAGATTTACGATAATGAAGAGTTTATGTACCGCGAATACGTGGTCAAGCAGCCGCTGCAGCGCAGTTACGCCATCGACGATGAACGCATCGAGAACCTGGTTGTGTCGGGTGCGTTGAACACGGTCTATGACGAAGCGAAGGTGAACGAGCTTGAAAATTCCGAAGAGGAACTTTCCGCCAAGGAAGAAAATCTCCTTAAAAAACTGAAGGCGGGCAAGCCCCTTTACGATTCCATCATGGAAACGCTGAAGGCGAATACTGGCAAGAAGAAGTTTATGGAGCCGGTTTCGTTTATGGCGCGTTTGTCGGAGCTGCTCCCCGATGTGGACAAGAAGTTGCTCGACAGGATTGCGGAAGGCCTTTCTGCAATGGACAAGGACGCCGAAATCCAGAAAGACAAGAAAGGCAACGTGCTTTGGGATAACGATTCGAAGGATACCGAAATTGTCAAGTACACCGAAAGCATCGACGATTACATGGCTCGCGAAGTGCTGCCGCATATTCCCGACGCAAAGGCTTTCTTTGAAGAAGACGTAAGTGCCAAGAAGCCTATCGTGAAAACAGGTGCCGAAATCCCGTTCACTCGGTATTTCTACAAATATCAGCAGCCCAAGGCGAGCAAGGACTTGGCGAAGGAATTTGTAGAACTCGATAAGTCTGTGAACAAGCGCATTGCAAAACTGTTTGGGTAGTATATGGCTGAACGTGTAAGTATGATTCATGTCCGTAACGGATTTAGCGAGGCTCATGGAATGGGCTCTTGCAATACGCAGATGCAGATTGATGATTTGGATGATAGAACAAGGAATATTTTGTTCAACATTATTTCCGTGAGTCTCTACAGATATTTTAATCGTGATAAATTTTATGATCGATATGGGAGCCCCTTATATAATCAAGAAAATCAATTGTGTCAACTAATTTTCACATATGTATTAGGAATTAGATTCAATGCATCTCTTCATTACGATATGCACAATTTAATTCCCTATATAGAAAAAATCATTTCTAACGCTCCTTATAATGAAGTTTTTGATTTGTTGGAAAAACTTTATACTTATCACTATCATGATATACAGCAAAAAGAGCCTATTGATCAAATAATAAATAGCGTTTTTGAACAGGAATATGTAGGATATCGCTTTGTTGATGGTCGGATTGTTCCTATTACAGATGAAAACGAAATTAAGTCTATTGAAGATGCGTGTAGCGGCGAATTTGAAGGACCGAGAACACATATAAAAAAGGCTGTAGGATTTATTGCAGATAGAGAACATAAGGATTATAAAAATTGCATCAAAGAAAGTATTTCTGCGGTAGAATCAATTTGCTCGATTATTGTTGGCAACGATAAGGCGACTCTCCCTGATGCACTTAAAATTCTTAAGAAAAATAATTTGAAAATTCATCCCGTTCTTGAGGTAGCCTTAATTAAACTATACGCTTATACAAGTGATGAAAATGGTATTAGACATGCCGAAGGACTATTCGAGAATGATGTCACTTTTGAAGAAGCCGAGTTTATGCTGGTGAGTTGCTCTGCGTTTGTGAACTATTTGACTGCTAACTATGGTAAGGTTGGGGGCAAGCATGCGTAAGATGAAGGATAGTGGTCTTGATATTGTTGGCCAAATGCCAACCGAATGGGATTTTATTCGGTTGCGTTATTTGTGTGATATAACGACTGGCGATAGTGATACTCAAGATGCCGATCCTGATGGCGAATATCCTTTTTATGTCCGTTCTCCAATAGTAGAAAGAAGTACAAAGTTTACATTTAACGGAGAGGGAATTTTAATGGCTGGTGATGGCGCGGGCGCGGGCAGAGTCTTTCACCATGCGCTTGGAAAATATGCCGTTCATCAAAGAGTTTACCGCTTATATAATTTTAAAGTGAATTCAAATTTCCTTTTCTATTACATTAGTAACTTGTTTCCTTCTGTGATGGATAAGGGAAGTGCCCAGTCTACAGTTCCGTCCGTTCGTTTGCCAATGCTCTTGAATTTTGAAGTTTGTTTCCCTCCTCTTGCAGAGCAGCAGAGGATTGCGGATTTTTTGGATGAGAAGTGTGGCGAGATTGATTCGATTTGTTCGGATATTCAGAAGCAGATTGACATTTTGAACGACTACAAGAAATCGGTCATTACCGAAGCCGTTACCAAAGGTCTCAATCCTAAAGCCAAATTAAAAGACAGCGGCATCGAATGGATCGGCAAAATTCCCGAAGGGTGGGTTACCCGACGTTTAAAAGAACTTGGGAAAGTAAGAAATGGCTTGACTTATTCCCCTACGGATATCTGCGATTCTGATGAGGGATATTTAGTATTACGGTCTTCTAATATAAAAGATGGTAAGTTATCTTTCGAAGACAATGTTTTTGTTTCTTGTCGAATCCCGCATGAATTGATTGTTCAAAAGGGTGACATCCTCATTTGTTCAAGGAATGGAAGCCGAAAACTTATTGGTAAAAACGCAATTATTGAAGACATTGGTAATGGGCGTATTACCTATGGTGCTTTTATGATGATTTTTAGAACTAAATATCCGAAATACATTTATTACATATTAAATTCAGGAATCTTTTCGTATTATCTTGGATCTTTTTTTACTTCAACAATAAATCAGTTGACGGGTTTTGATTTTGGAAATATGGCCGTTCCTTTTTGTACAGATGACGAAGAACAGAAGGCTATCGCCGACTATCTTGACGAAAAATGTTCCGAGATCGATGCGACCATCGCCGATAAGCAGCGTCAGCTCGAAACCCTGGACGAATACAAGAAATCCCTCATCTTCGAATACGTCACCGGCAAAAAGGAAGTTTCCTAGAAATAGCAAGATTTCCAAAATCTCATAAAAATTTGCAGATTTGGGAAATTATCCGTAGTTTTTAGCATATATTTTCCCAAATCTCGTAAAAAATATCACTTTTGGGAAACTATTGGTCCGATTTTTGAGTATATTTAGGGAAACAGCATGGGGATGCCGATGAACCTGATTGGAAGAAACCGCGAAATAGGGGAACTCGACCGTTGCTTAAAAAGTGACCAGTCGGAGTTCGTTGTTGTTTATGGCCGTCGCCGCGTAGGCAAAACCTTCCTTGTAGAAGAGTTCTTTAACCGTCAATACGACTTTTCTTTTGTCGGTGGTCATAACCTGCCCGTAAAAAAGCAGTTGCGAAACTTTGCAAAGGCCATCAAGCATTACGCGCGTTTGCCAAAATTGCCAGAGTTTGCCGATTGGTCCGAAGCATTCGATTCGTTAACCGGATGGATCGAGTCGCAATCCAGCGACCATAAGAAAGTCATCTTTTTTGATGAAATGCCGTGGATTGACACCCCAAAATCGGATTTTGTCGAAGAGTTCGAAAACTTTTGGAATGGTTGGGCCGCCCGCCGCAAAGACATTTTGTTTGTTGCAACGGGCAGTGCGACCAGCTGGATGATCGATAAGCTCGTCGAGAACCAGGGCGGGTTGCATTGCCGCATTACGAACAGCATCTATCTGAGCCCCTTTACGCTTTACGAGTCGGAACAATATCTCCGAGCCAGAAGGTGTGCATGGGATAGATACCAGATTCTCCAGGCATACATGATTTTGGGCGGAGTCCCGTTTTACTGGAGTCTGCTGGACACCCGCTTGAGCCTTGTCCAGAACATCGACCGTCTTTTTTTCCGCAAGAACGCTTTGCTGAAAATAGAATTTGACGAACTCTACAATGCGTTATTCTCCCATGCGGAATACTATATACAAGTGGTGCAATTGCTTGCCAATCACAAAGAGGGCATGACTCGTTCTGAAATAGGGAAACAGGTCCATTTCGATGGAAAAATGTTGACAGTTGTGCTGAAAAACCTTGAACGATGCGATTTCGTTTTGCGTTATAGTCAGCTCGGCAACAAGGTCAAGGACGCCATCTACCGGTTGTCTGATTTTTATACGCTCTTTTATTTCAAGTATGTGCAGGCGAATAACTCCCTTGATGAACAATGGTGGAGCAAGCACTTCAACTCGCATAGCGTAGAAAGTTGGCAGGGGCAGACTTTTGAACTAGTCTGCATGACTCATGTCGATGCCATAAAGCAGAAACTGGGCATTGCCGGCATAGCGACGGAAGTTTCCGCTTGGAGATACGTTCCCAAAAACGATTCTGAAAAGGGAGCCCAGATTGACATGGTCATTTCGAGGGCGGACAGGGCGATAAACCTGTGCGAAATGAAGTTCGCTTTGGGCAAATATCAGGTATCTGCAGATTACGCCGACTTCATTCGCGACAGGGCTGAATTGTTCCGAACCAAGACGAAAACTAAGTATGCCGTCGTACCAACAATGGTGACTACCTACGGTGTTGCCGAAGGCGCAAACAGCAGCGTTGCACAACAAGAAATCACAATGGAAGATTTGTTCAGGGGGAATACGCTATGAAGTTCTCTATCAATGAACGTTACGATTATCAGCGCGGAATCCTCAATTACCTGAAAGAGCATAACGGCTACCGTGTGCGCACGAATGAGAACTTCGATCGCCGCTTTGCGATAGATGGCGAACTGCTCGTGGAGTTTTTGACCAAGACGCAGCCCAAGAAAGTCGAAATGCTCCGCAAGATGTTCAAGGGCGATTTCGAGGAGACGCTGTTCAACTGCTTCAACCGCGAGGTGACCCAAAAGGACGGCAGCCTGATTGCGACCCTCAAGCACGGTTTCGACATTGCGAACCAGCACCTGGACTTGATGTATAGCAAACCCGCTACGGGTTTCAATCCGGAACTTTTGAAGAAGTTCCAGGAAAATATTTTCTCGGTGGCCGAAGAAGTCGAGGCGAGCGACAAGGAACGCATTGACCTGGTGATATTCCTGAACGGGATTGCCATCATGTCGCTTGAACTCAAGTCCAATCCGCAGGGGCAAAATTATTCGCATGCCATTGAACAATATCGCACGGAACGCAACCCCAAGACGCGGCTTTTCTTGTTCAAGTCGGGCGTTCTGGTGAACTTCGCGATGGACCTGAACGAAGTCTATATGACGACACGGCTCGAAGGCGAAACGACAACCTTCTTGCCGTTCAATATGGGCGATGGCAACGGAGTGGACGCTGGCAAGGGGAACCCCGTTTGCGAAGACGAATACCCCGTGCACTACATGTGGGAAGATATCCTGACCAAGGATACGATTCTCGACTTGATTTCGCGCTACATCTTTATCCAGGTCGAAGATAAGGTGGATAGCGAGACCGGAAAAAAGACGAAGAAGGAAACAGTCATATTCCCGCGATACCATCAGTTGGATTGCCTGAGAAAGATCCTTGCCGATGTGGGCGAAAACAGGTCTGCGTTCAATTACCTGATTCAGCATAGCGCGGGTAGTGGCAAGACAAATACCATCGCGTGGCTTTCGCACAGGTTCTCTTCGCTGCACGACAGTGACGACAAGCAGATTTTTGACAACGTGGTGGTGGTGACTGACCGCGTGGTGGTCGATAGACAGTTGCAGGCGGCTATCAGCGGAATCGAGCACAAGTCCGGGCTTTTCAAGCCCATGAAGGACGACTGTACTTCGGACGATTTGCGCAAGGCGCTCGAAGGAAACACGAAGATTATTGCGACGACAATCCAGAAATTCCCCTACATTGTAGATTCGGTCGCCTCGCTCAAGGGGAAGACTTTCGCCGTCATTATCGACGAGGCACATTCCTCTACTGCGGGCAAAAATATGGCTGCCATTACCAAGGCTCTCGGCAAGGGGGCTTCGGCGGGTTCTGCGGCCGACGGCGAAGATGAAATCGACGTAGAAGATTCCATTGTCGATGAAATCAACAGGAACGGCAAACAGGATAACGTGTCGTTTTTCGCGTTTACGGCGACTCCCAAGCCCACGACGTTGCAGCTGTTCGGGCGCATCAACAAAGATGGCCACAGCGAAGCGTTCCATACATACTCAATGAAGCAGGCGATTGAAGAAGGCTTTATTCTGGACGTATTGCAGAACTACATCACCTATAAGACGTTCTACCAGGTCAACAAGGCTATTCAGGATGACCCGACCCTGGAAACCAAAAAGGCGAAACGCCAGATTGCCCGTGCGGCGGAACTGCACGATACCAATATCGCCCAGCGTATTGAAGTGATTGTGGAACATTTCCGATCTATCGTGATGGCCGAACTGGACGGCAATGCCAAGGCGATGGTCATTACGGGTTCGCGCCCGGAAGCGGTCAAGTACCGATTGGCTTTTGACGAATACCTGAGCAAGAGGGGCTATAGCGATATCAAGGCGCTTGTCGCATTCTCGGGCAAGGTGAAGTTGGACGATGTGGAATACACCGAAGCCAAGATGAACGGTTTTTCCGAAGACAAGTTGCCTGAAAAATTCGACAAGGACGGATATCAGGTGCTGCTTGTGGCGAACAAGTACCAAACGGGTTTTGACCAGAAGAAACTTTGCGCAATGTACATCCTCAAGAAATTGCGCGGAGTCAACGCCGTGCAGACACTTTCGAGACTCAACCGCATTTGCGCCCCGTATAAAAAGCAGACCTTTATTCTCGACTTTAAGAACGATTACGAAGATATGAAGGCGGCGTTTGCTCCGTATTACACCTCGACATTCCTTGCCAACTCGGTAAACCCAAGAAATATCTACGAACTCGAAAAGAAGATTGATGCCTATGGCATTATCGATTACGATGACGTAATGAAATTTAACGAGTGGATGTACAAGGGGTTGATGGACAAGAAGAAGGCTGAAATCAACAGCCTGCTTGTGCGTGCGCAGAAATTCGTTGACAAGTATGAACTCGAAGAACAGCTGGAATTTGTCGCGCTGTTGCGCAGTTTCGTGCGTTTCTATGAATTCATGATTCAGGTGACGAATTTCAGCGATGTTGACTTGCACAAGAAATACAATTTCATTGTCGCTTTGCTTGCATACCTAGATATCCGCCAAGCGGGTAACGGTTTCTCGCTGAAGGGGAAAATCAAGATAGGGAACTTTGTCCAGAAAAAGGATGAAGAACATAAGGCCCCGAATTTAGTTTCTAAACCGTTCCTGAAATTGCCTATTGCCGAAAAATTCGGCCTCACCGAAGACAAGAAGCAGAAACTGTCCGAGATTATCGCAGAAATCAACAGCAAGAACGGAACTGCGTTTGATACCGACGTTGCCGTGAAGGCCGCTTTGCAGATTCGCGACATCATGATGAAAAACGAGAACCTCAAGAAGAGTGCGGCATCCAACACGGAAAAGGATTTCGCTTTCCCGTTCTACGACAACATCGATGATGCGTTGATTGAAGGTCTCGATCAGAACGAAAGTTTCTTCTCGCTGCTCTTGAACAATAATGAAATCAAGAAAGAAGTTCTCGGCATATTCATGGGCGAGATTTACAAGAGCCTAAAGAAGAAAGCCAAAGAAGCGGATGAAGCGGTGAATGCTACGGCTAATGAGGATGTCGCAGGGCGCATTTATAAAATGCCGAAGCAGAAAGATGAGTTTGGCGATATGCCGATGGCCGCGGAAAAGAACAAAGGAAAAAAAGATTATACTACAAAGGGGTAAAGGAGGCGTCGCATGTCAGGAATTATTGTTGCGTTGATTGGTATTTGTGGGACAATATTGGGCACACTAATAGGCGGCATTTCCACGCATCTGCTTCACTATAAGAATCGCAAATCCGAAGAAACCAAAATAATAAACGAATCGATACACTACCTTCTAGAGGTTTTCTTTCTAGTTAATCGTCTAAATTTCGAAAAGATGATAGATGCTTATGTAGATTATTACCTTCAAGAAATAAGGAAAATCTTCCCTAAGATGGATGACGATTCAATCGAAAGCATAAAAAAACAATTCTATCCTCAATTGAAAAATACAATTGTACCTCTTTCTCAGAAATATTCTTTTGAGAAATTAAAAGAGTTAGAGAACGACTACAAGTCTATGCTTGATAAACTGTCAATAGTTTTGCCTGTTGACGCATATTACTTAAGGGGAAAAAATGATGTTAAAAGTCTTTTAAATTTACTTTCGGATTATTTAAAAGAAGTTGAATTTACCGGTATCGAAAAGGAAGACGTCTTGCGCAATCTTATAAGCAACATGCAATCTTCTTTGACCACAAAAGCCATAGATGAATATGCCGATGGTATAAAAAAAGAATTAATAGTGTTGTTGAGTAAAACTGATCGCTACAATCGTAAAATAGGCAAGAAAACCATTGACGATATTGTTTCTACAATGCTTACTGAAGACGAAAAACGAGAGATAAATACGTTGATAGGATCTGTTTTAGAGCAAATAAAAAAAGATGCCGCAAAAACGACAGTTTCGTAGCTTTTTGCGTTAGGGATAGTGACCCGTAAGGGCGGAGACTTGCGCTATTTGGTTCTAGATGGCGGATCGAGTCCGCCATGACGCAAAGCAAGGCTCCGGGAGCGAAGCGAGTATAGCCCGACCCGGCGAGGGTAAACGAGCCGGGGAACGCCCATTTTTTGTCGTTTTTTACCCCGACATTTACACCGACAAATACCCCGACAAATGTGTTTTTCATTCCGACATTAATCCGACATTATGCCCCGGCGTTCCCTGCCAGGCCGATTTCTGCGGCGTGTTCACGCATGCCCTCGATGCAGATGGCGGCGACGTCTTTCACGTCCATGCCGAGCAGGGTGCAGCCTTTCAAAATGTAGTCGCGATTGCATTTGGCGGCGAATTTCTTGTCCTTGAACTTCTTCACGAAGCTTTTCACTTCGAGGTCCAGAATGCCGTTGGGGCGCATTCTCGCGCAGGCCTGGATGATTCCGGTGAGTTCGTCCACGGTGAACAGGCTCTTTTCCATGTTCGTCCTGGGTTCCACCTGGTTCACGATTTCAAAACCGTGTGCCAAAATGGCGCGCACGTCTTCTTCGGAAACGCCCTGCGCGAGCAGTTCCTTTTCGGTGTGCTGCAGGTGTTCTTCGGGGAATTCCTGGTAGTCGTAATCGTGCAGGTAGCCCACTGCCTGCCAATGTTCCACGTCTTCGCCAAAGTGCTTGGCCATGGCTCCCATGGCGTAGCACACGTTGAGCGAATGGATGACCAGCGATTCTTCGGTCACGTGGCCCTTGTTGATTTCTTTTGCGCGTTCAAGTGTCAAACTCATCTAATGCCTCCAAATTTTCAGTGGTAATATAAATATTTCAAATTTCAATTGCATCCCCGTTTGTTATAGAAAAAATTGATAATTCAGCATAATTATTAAGTATTGGACACGCGTGAAATCCCGTTCTATATTTGGCGACGCTTATGAAAAGAAAGAGTGTTGTCATACCGGGCTTCGGCCTTACAACAGGGGTGACCCTGGCGATTTTGAGCGTGGTGGTGTTGATTCCGCTTGCCTCGCTAGTCGTGTTTTCGGCCCAGATGAGTGCGAGCGAGATTATCGACGTCATTACGCGGCCGCGCGTACTGTCTAGTTTTAAAGTGAGTTTCTTGACGGCTTTTGTCGCCTCGCTTATCAATGCGGTGATGGGCGTGATTCTCGCCTGGGTGCTGGTGCGTTACACGTTCCCGCTCAAGCGCATCGTAGATGGAACGATTGAGCTCCCGTTTGCGTTGCCTACTGCGGTGGCAGGCATCGCGCTTACGGCGCTCACTGCGGATACTGGACTTGTAGGCGGCTTTTTTGCGAATTTCGGCATCAAGATTGCGTTTACGCGCATCGGCATCACGGTGGCGCTCGTGTTTATCGGCATTCCGTTCGTGGTGCGTGCGGTGCAGCCGGTGCTCGAGAAGCTGGACCCCGCCTACGAAGAGGCTGCGGGGGGGCTGGGCGCAAGCCGCATGCGGATTTTCTGGAAGGTCATCTTGCCGGAACTGATTCCCGCCATCTTCACGGGTTTCGGGCTTGCTTTCGGGCGCTGCCTCGGCGAATACGGTAGCGTCGTGTTTATCGCTGGCAACATGCCCTTCGAAACCGAAATCGCACCGCTCATCATCATGTCGGAACTCCAGGAATACGACTATTCCAGCGCGACGACGATTGCCCTCGTGATGTTGGTGGCTTCGTTCATTACGTTGTTCCTGGTGAACGTGGTGCAGAACAGGAACGCCAAGATTCTCAAGGGAGGTAGCTAATGAGTACTGCTATACAGGGTGGACTTCATCGCGATACGAAGGGTTCTAAGCTGGTCAGGTATTCGCTGATTGGCATAAGCCTTCTTTTCGTATTCCTGATGCTTATTCTCCCGCTGATTACGGTGATTACCGAAGCGTTCAAGCAAGGTTTTGCAGTGTACAGCAAGGCGGTTGCCGACGATTACACCATCAAGGCGATACTCCTTACGCTAGAGGCTTCGTTCTTTGCGGTCGCCATCAACACGGTTTTTGGCTTGTGTGCCGCCTGGAGCCTCACGAAGTTCAAGTTCAAGGGCAAAAAGATTCTCGCGACGCTCATCGACTTGCCGGTGACGGTTTCGCCGATTATCGCGGGTCTCATTTTCTTGCTTACGTTTGGCCGTCAGAGCCCGATTTTCCCGCTGTTGCAGGATGCCGATATCAAGATTGTCTTTGCGGTGCCGGGAATCGTGCTTGCAACGATTTTCGTGACTTTCCCGTTCATTTCGCGCGAACTGATTCCGGTGCTGGAATCGCAGGGAACCGACGAGGAAGAGGCCGCGGCGCTGATGGGCGCGAAGGGCTTCACGATTTTCAGGCGCATCACCTTCCCGCATATCAAGTGGGCGTTCCTTTACGGCGTCGTGCTTTGTGCGGCGCGCGCCATGGGCGAATTCGGTGCGGTGTCTGTCATTTCGGGCCACCTGCGCGGAAAGACGAACACGCTCCCGCTCCATGTGGAAATCCTTTTTAACGAGTTCCAGTACGTGCCTGCGTTTGCGGTGGCGTCGATACTGGTGATGCTTGCCATTCTCATTCTGGTTGCAAGAAGCGTCATTGAACATAAGGGAAGAAAGAAATAGCCTTGAAAATTAGATCCCCGTGATTCTATCGGGGCTTTGCCCCTCCAGAATGACAGCGGGGATGACGATTGTGAAATAGGAGATTTTATGTACGTCGAACTCAAACATATCAACAAGCATTTCGGAAATTTCAAGGCCTCGGACGATGTGACTGTCGGCATCGAGAAGGGGAAACTCATTGGCCTTCTGGGCCCGAGCGGTTCGGGCAAGACGACGATTCTCCGCATGATTGCGGGGCTCGAGAACCCGGACAGTGGCGAAATCATCATCGACGGGAAGGTCATCAACGATGTGCCCGCGAGCAAGCGCGGTATCGGTTTCGTGTTCCAGAGCTACGCCCTGTTCCGCTACATGACCGTCTTTGACAATGTGGCCTTCGGTTTGAAGATTGCGAAGAAGCCCGCAAATGAAATCAAGGAACGTGTCCACGAACTCTTGGAACTGGTGGGCCTTTCCGGGCTCGAGAAACGTTACCCGAGCGAACTTTCGGGCGGGCAGCGCCAGCGTGTTGCCTTCGCGCGTGCGCTCGCTCCCAATCCGCAGTTGCTCCTGCTCGACGAACCCTTTGCCGCTATCGACGCGAAGGTGCGTCAGGAACTGCGCAGTTGGCTCAAGGGCATGATCCAGAAACTCGGCGTCACGAGCATTTTTGTGACCCACGACCAGGACGAGGCCATCGAAGTCGCCGACGAAATCATCATCACGAACAGGGGCCGCATCGAGCAGGTAGGCACGCCTTACGAGGTCTACAGCAACCCGAAAACCGCCTTTACGGCATCGTTCTTCGGGCAACCTAGCATTTTCAAGGACTATAGTAATTTCCGCCGTTTTGACGTTCTCGAAAATGCAGAGAACGCGATTGTGCGCCCGGAATTCGTGAAGGTCACCAAGAAAACTGAAGTGCAGAAGTACAAGAATTCTGCAGAAGAAGGCGTCGTGGAAGAAGTGGATTTCCGTGGTTACGGTATCGAACTGCGCGTCCGCGTGAACGGGGTCTTGCTTACGGCGCGGCGCTCCTTCGATCAGCCGAGAATCAAGGTGGGCGAGAAGGTGGATGTGTTCATCTATCGCATGTTCGTGACTCAGGGCGATACCGCGACCCTGCTCGAAAACAAGTCGCTGCGTGAGCCGGTGGTGGTGATTTAACGAACGGATGCGGCTTTGTTATAGAAAAAACTGATAATTCCGCATAAAAATTAAGTATTGGACGGGGTTGAAATCCCGTTCTATATTTGGCTGCGGATAAAAAAATGTACGGAGACATGCTGAATGGAATTCAATACTGCTTTATTGCACCAGAATTTTGGTAGTGACCGATGTAGCGGTTCTACGCTTGCGCCGATTTATCAGGTGAGCGCCTTTTCACAGGATTCTGCCGAAAAACTCGAAGCCGTGTTCAACAACAAGGCTCCAGGTTTTGCGTATACGCGCATCGCGAACCCCACGAACGATTCCTTTGAACGCCGAATCGCGTCGCTCGAGAAGGGCATTGGCGCGGTGGCCTGCTCTTCGGGCATGGCCGCGGTGACGATCTCGCTTTTGAACATTTTGCACGCGGGTGACGAGGTGATTGCGAGTGCCGGGCTTTTTGGCGGCACTATCGACCTGTTCCACGACCTGGAGGCGTTCGGCATCACGACGCGGTTCGTTACCGAAGTGACCGCCGAAAGCGTCCGCGAGCAACTGAACGAAAAGACTAAGGCGGTGTTTACCGAACTTATCGGGAACCCGAAACTGAATGTCGTTGACCTGAAGGCCGTTGCGGATGCTGCCCACGAGGGCGGTGTCCCGTTTATCGTCGATAGCACGACTGCAACCCCGTACCTTGTGCATCCCTTCGATTTCGGCGCGGATATCGTGGTGCATTCGTCTTCGAAGTATATTAACGGCAGCGGTTCTGCGATTAGCGGTCTCATTGTTGATAGCGGGAACTTTCCTTGGGATTACGCCCGCTACAAGGGCCTCGAGGAATACAAACGTTTTGGCAAGTTCGCCTACATTGCGAAACTGCGCAACGGAATCTGGCGCAATGTGGGTTGCTGCGTTGCTCCCCAGACATCTTTCCTGAATTCGCTCGGGCTCGAGACTCTCGGCCTGCGCATGGATCGCCTGTGCAGCAATGCGCTGCAACTCTCGGAATTTTTGCAGGGCTTTGATGGCATTTCTGTCAACTATCCGGCCCTGAAAAGCAGCCCCTATTACGACCTGGTGCAGAAGCAACTTGGCGGCAGGGGAGGCGCAATCCTCACGATTGATGCGGGCACGAAGGAAAGGGCGTTCAAGCTGATTAACGGGCTCAAGTACGCCACCATCGCCACCAACATCGGGGATATCCGCACGCTGGTGATACACCCGGAAAGCACCATCTTTACGCACAGTTCCAAGGAACAGAAGGAACATGCGGGAATTTTCGAAGGGACTATCCGCGTGAGCATCGGTATCGAGAATATCGAGGATCTGAAGGAAGATTTCGAACAAGCGATTAAGAAGATTTAAACGGAGATGCCCGCCTTCTCGGGCATGAAAAAAACGGAGACACAAAAATATGGCAACGGATTATGCAACTCTTAAAAAGGGCGGTTGGATGCGCCAGAAGCAGAAGAACAACTTCTCGCTGCGGGTGCGCGTCGTGGGCGGAAACCTGACCGCTACCCAGCTCGCTAAAATCGCGGAAGTCGCCGACAAGTACGGCGAAGGTTACGCTCATTTGACCTCCAGGCAGAGCGTCGAAATTCCGTTCATCAAGCTCGAAAACGTAGAAGACGTGAAGGCGGCCCTGGCCGAAGGCGGCGTGGAACCGGGCGTTTGCGGACCGCGCGTGCGTACCATCACGGCGTGCCAGGGTGAAGCCGTTTGCCCTAGCGGATGTATCGACACCTACGCGCTCGCTAAGGAACTCGATGACCGCTATTTTGCCCGCGAACTCCCGCACAAGTTCAAGTTCGGCGTGACCGGTTGCCAGAATAACTGCCTCAAGGCCGAAGAAAACGACGTGGGCATCAAGGGTGCCATCAAGGTCAAGTGGCTCGAAGACAAGTGCATCGGCTGCGGGCTCTGCGCAAAGACTTGCCGCAAGGGAGCCATCAAGGTCGAAAACAAGAAGGTCATCTTCGACGAATCGCAGTGCAACTTCTGCGGTCGCTGCTACAAGTCTTGCCCGACGGATGCCTGGGAAGATACCCACGGCTACATCGTCTCCTTCGGCGGGCTTTTCGGCAACAATATCAACAAGGGCGAAACGATTATCCCCTTTGTCGAGGACAAGCAAAAACTACTGGACATCTGCGATGCGGCCATCACGTTCTTTGCCGAGAACGCGAAACCCGGTGAACGCTTCAAGTACACCATCGACCGCATCGGTCGCGACGTGTTTGCGAAGAAAATCCTGGAAGCGAGTGTCTAGCGTTAAGAAATGAGCTGGCGGCAACGTATTGCAGAAGAGGCCCGGCAAAGTTATCCACATGAATGTTGCGGGATTTTGCTCGGGAAAAACGCCCCGGATGGCAAGTTCGAGGTGACGGAAATACGTGCTTTGCCTAACCGGATTCAGGGAGAGGGGAGAGGGACGCATTTCGAGGCGGACCCTCTCTTTCTTTACCAGGTGGAGCGGGAAATCGAGGGAAGCGGGCTTGAAATAGTCGGTTTTTACCACTCGCATCCCGATTATGAGGCAATCCCGTCCAGGGAAGATGCCAAAAACATGGTCCCTGGGCTTGTTTACGTGATAGTTTCCGTGACAAGGGAGGGGATTGCCGACATCAGAAGTTATAAAAATGATATCAAATGCTGACAAGGCTTTGCCGTTATAGGCGTTATAAATAAAACCGATAATTCCGCATAAAAATTAAGTATTGGACATAGGCAAAATCCGGTTCTATATTTCGCGTTGAAAATAATCCTGTTGGTTATTTTGTTCAAAAAGCCACTTTTTTTTGTACGGAGGAAAAAGTGAAAATATACATCTCGGCTACCCTTAGAAATTTTTTTGGTAGGAATGCGCGGATTGAAATTCCCGCGAGTACGGTCAGGAAGGCTCTCGCCATCCTTTTGGACATGTATCCGGATGCCAAGAACGTCCTTTACGATGATGGTGGAAAATTACGGAATTTTATCCAGATTTATGTCAACGGCAAGAACCTGACGGTGGAAACCCTCTGGGAAACGCCGCTTCCCGAAGAGACTGAAATCCTGTTGTTGCCTGCGATTGCGGGCGGAGCGCCTGTTGATCAATCGCAGAACGCTGCGGTCGAAAGTCTCATTTCGGACGAGAGGCGCAAGGAAGTCGCCTTCGATGACAACGAGGTGGAACGCTTCGGCAAGCACCTAATGCTTAAGGAAATCGGCGTGAAAGGCCAGAAGCGCATCAAGGCGGCCAAGGTCGTTGTCGCGGGTGCGGGCGCGCTCGGTTCGCCTGTAATCCAGTACCTAGCCGCGGCGGGTGTCGGGACCATCAAGGTCATCGATTTCAACGAGGTTTCGCTCGAAAACCTGCAGAGCCAGGTGCTTCACGGAACCCGCGATATCAAGCGTCCGAAAGTCGCCTCCGTTAAGGACAAAGTAAAGAATATCAACAAGAATATCGAACTTATCGCTGAGAAGGTGCAGCTCGATTCTTCGAATATCCTGGAACAGATTGACGGTTACGATTTGGTGGTCGACTGCTCCGACAACTACAAGGCTCGCTACCTCATTAATGATGCCTGCGCGCTGCACGGCATTCCCGTCGTGTTCGGCGCGATTTACCAGTTCGAGGGCCAGGTGGGCATTTTCAATCTGGACGGCGGACCGTGCTACCGTTGCCAATTCCCGTCGCCTCCTCCGTCGGGGCTCATTCCTTCCTGTTCCGAAGGTGGTGCGATCAGTCCGCTTCCGGGCATTGTGGGGAGCATCCAGGCCAACGAGGCGCTCAAATTGCTTCTCGGTATCGGCGAGCACCTGAACGGAAAACTCCTGCATATTGATAGCCTGTACCTGACCTCGCGAATTTTGAAGGTGGAACGCAACAGGAACTGCCCTATTTGCGGGAGCAACCCGACGATTACCGATGTCGAGGAAATCGATTACGATGAACTTTGCGGGCTCAAGACCGAAAACGAAATTCCGGTGGAGGGCTTTACTCCCGAAGAACTCGCGAAGAAGATTGACAATGGCGACCCGATGACTATCGTGGATGTGCGTGAGCCGCATGAGCGCGCGATTTTGCGCTTCCCGAACGCCATTGTGATTCCCATCGGGCAGCTGGCCCGCAGGCAAAAAGAACTGGACCCGAACAAGGATACGGTATTCATCTGCAAGCAGGGCAAGCGCAGCATTCTCGCCATCAACACCTTGCGCGAAGCGGGCTACACGGGGCCGCTCTACAACCTGAAGGGCGGCGTCGATGCCATGAAGGACATCATGTTCTCGCACGAAGGGGCATGGCTGTAAAATTTTTTCTTGCAAAATCCTACAAAACAGATAGGAAACAAAACTTTATAGAACTGCAACACTTAACACAAACCCAAGAGGTAAACCACTATGGCAAATGAAGCTACAGAAAAGAAAACCGGCATCAATGCGCTTGGCGCAAAGGCTGCCTACAACCTGGCGAACGTCACCAAGACCAAGCCGCAATTTGGTGCGCTGACTCCCAAGTGGCTCACCAAGTTCCTTGAATTCAAGGGTCTCGAAACGGGCCTGTTCCGTGTGAACAAGGTCGTGGAAGGCGAAACCCCGCTCGATGTTCTTTGCAGCCAGACCAAGAAGACCGACATTATTCCGGAAGGCTACGTCGAATACGAAACCGAACCGCGCGAATACAAGCTCAATTCCATCTCTACGATTATCAACGTGAACACGGCTATCGAAGATGTTTACAGCTCTCCGTACGACCAGGTTCAGGAACAGCTTGGCCTCGCTATCGAATCGCTCCGCGAACGTCAGGAAAGCCTGCTTATCAACAACGACGATTACGGTCTGCTGAAGAATGTGGCTGATTCCCAGCGCATCCAGCCGCTCCGCGCCGATGGCCGCCCCACACCGGACGATCTCGACGAACTCATTTCGAAGGTCTGGAAGGAACCGTCCTTCTTCCTCGCTCACCCGCGTGCCATTGCCGCATTCGAACGCGAATGCACCCGCCGTGGCGTGCCGCCTGTTGTTGTCGATATCGCCGGTGGCAAGTTCCTCACCTGGCGTGGCATTCCTCTCGTTCCGACCGACAAGCTCCTCGTGGATGGCGTGAAGAACCCGAAGTCCCAGGGTGGCAAGACCAATATCTTGCTCGTGCGCACTGGCGAAGCCAAGCGCGGCGTGATTGGCCTCTTCCAGGCCGGTCTCAAGAACGAACACTCTCGTGGCCTTTCCGTGCGTTTCCGCGGCATCGACAACAAGGGCGTTGCTTCTTACCTGCTTTCCCTGTACTGCTCTGCGGCTATCCTTGCCGACGATGCCATTGCAGTTCTCGAAGACGTAGAGGTTGGCGAATACTATGATTACGAATAATCCAGATACCAGATCGCTGGAAGAGCTCGCCGGAGTTCCCAATGCGGCTGAACTGGAGCAGTTGGCAAATGAGTACTTTCCCGACCTGACGGACAGTGCTTATGCTGCAACTCCCGCGGCACCCGAAGTGCAGAACGCTTCGGCGGCTCAGGGAGTGAGCGCCGCCCAGGGGGCTGCTGCCATCAACCAGACTCCCGCATTCGACTGGGAACATCCGTTTGCGACTTATGGCGACCAGCCGACTTCTTCGGCTCCGTTCGCTTATGGCGGCAATTCTAGCGATACATGGCTCAACTCCGTGGAAGCCCCTGCGGTTCCCGAAGCGGAATTTGTGTCGCAGTTCGGCGATGTTCCGGCGGCTCCCGCACCGGCACAGGGTTACTCCCCGAAGGTCGTGTCCAAAACGCAGGCTGCACAGAACGCTCGTCCGATAGACGCTCCGACTTCTCTCGGAGGCGATTCCGTGAACAAGGCCGGCAACGCTAACAGCGGCTCCAATTCCCGCAACGAATCCATCCGCATCGGTTCCAAGAATCTTGCGCAAATCCGTAGCGACTTCCCGATTCTTTCGAAGCAGGTCAACGGGCATCCTCTCGTTTGGCTCGATAACGGTGCTACGACGCAGCGCCCGCAGGTGGTGATTGACCGTCTCAAGTACTACTACGAAAACGAGAACTCCAACGTGCACCGTGGTGCCCACACGCTCGCGGCTGCATCGACGGATGCCTACGAAAACGCCCGTAACATCGTGCGCGACTTTATCGGGGCCCCGTCTTCGCAGGAAATCGTGTTCGTGCGCGGTACCACCGAGGCAATCAACCTAGTGGCTAACGCTTACGTGAAGCCGACGCTCCAGCCGGGTGACGAAATCATTGTCTCCATCCTGGAACACCACGCGAACATCGTGCCGTGGCAGCTCATTGCCGAAGAAACGGGTGCGATTATCAAGGTGATTCCGTGTGATTCTACCGGCCAGCTCAAATTGCACGATTACGAGGCACTGTTCACCAAACGCACCAAGTTCGTTTCCGTGACGCATGTCTCGAACGTGCTCGGTACGGTCACCCCGATCGAGGAACTCATCGCCATTGCCCACAGGCACGGCGTGAGAATCCTCATTGATGGTGCACAGTCCATCGCGCACATTCCGGTGAATGTTTCCGCCCTCGACGCAGACTTCTTCGTGTTCTCTGGACACAAGGTGTTTGCCCCGACCGGTATCGGCGTCGTTTACGGCAAGAAGGAATTGCTGGAAGCGGCTCGCCCGTATCACGGTGGCGGCAACATGATTGCCGATGTGACGTTCGAACGCACGATTTACAACGGAATCCCGAACAAGTTCGAAGCGGGAACCGGAAGCATCGCCGACGCTGTTGGCCTCGGTGCTGCGCTCCAGTATCTCTCCGAAATCGGGATGCCCTGCGTGTTCCGCTGGGAACATGAACTGCTGCAGTATGGCCTCAAGGAACTGAAGGCCGTCAAGGGTCTGCACCTTGTAGGTACGGCACTCAACAAGGCTTCTGCTCTCGCCTTCAAGCTCGACGGTTATTCCGACGAAGAAGTGGGCAAGAGGCTCGATGCCTACGGTGTCGCTGTACGTACAGGTCACCACTGCGCACAGCCGGTGCTCAGGCATTTCGGTTACGAAAGTACCGTTCGCCCGACGCTTGCGCTGTACAACTCTCCGGACGACATCGACGCACTCGTGAGGGCGCTGAAGACGTTCGCATAGGTTAGACGAAAGACTAAAGACGATAGACGAAAGATGTAAAAAAATCCTTTCGTCTTTCGTCTATAGGCTCGTAGAGCCGTTCTATCGTCTTTATTGGAGCACTCATGCACGAACTTATCCAGGAATCAGAAGTCGAAAAAGCTGTCCAGACGATTTTTGCCGATTACAATCGCGGCAAGCATATCGACAACATTGACATCTATAATCGACCCGACCAGGCCGAGATTCAGACGATTTTGCAGAACCTGATCCGTGTGGTTTATCCCGGACATTTCAGGGACCGCTCGCACAAAATTTACAACCCGAAGAATAGCTTCGCGGTCATTATCGAAGATACTTTTTACCATCTCCACAAGCAGGTGGCCATCGCTCTTGATTATTGCAAGCTCCGTGGTACCATGACTTCGGACGAGCGCAAGATTGAAAGCTACCGCATCTGCAAGGAATTTTTTGCGAAGATTCCTTGGATTCGCGAATGTCTTGAAACCGATTTGCATGCCGCTTTTGATGGCGATCCTGCCGCTGGGTGCCTCGACGAAATTATCCTTGCGTATCCGGGCCTTATGGCGACAACGATTTTCCGCATTGCCCATGAACTTTACCTTTTGCACGTTCCGGTTCTCCCGCGGCTCATGACTGAGTATGCGCATTCCAAGACGGGAATTGACATCCATCCGGGTGCATCCATCGGCAAGTACTTCTTTATTGATCATGGTACGGGCATTGTGATTGGTGAAACTGCGGTTATTGGCAATAACGTGAAAATTTATCAGGGCGTGACTCTCGGTGCGCTCTCGACGCGCGGGGGCCAGCGCCTCTCCGGCAAAAAACGTCATCCGACAATTCAGGACAACGTAACCATTTACGCGAACGCATCCATTCTAGGCGGCGATACGGTTGTAGGCGAAAATGCCATTATCGGTGGCAGTGCCTTCATCACGAGTTCTGTCGCGCCCAATACCCGCGTGAGCATGAAGAGCCTCGAAATGGACTACGTTTCTACCGATAAGCAACACAAGACGGAAGAAATTACCCAAAGCGAGGAGTGGTACTACATTATATAATCATAAGATGGCAACTTGCTATAGAAAAAACTGATAATTCAGCATAAAAACAATGTATTGGACGCGTGCGAAAACGCGTTCTATATTTGGGCCAGATTTAAAACATCAATGTACGGAGAAACAACAATGGCAGAAATAAAAATCGACGATACCATCGACATTACCGATGTCGTGTGCCCGACTACTTTCGTGAAAGCGAAGGTCGCCCTCGAGGAACTGGAAGAAGGCCAAATCCTTTCTATCCGCCTGAACGACGGCGAACCGGTGCAGAACGTGCCGCGCAGCATCAAGGAAGAGGGACACGAAATCTTGAAACTTGACGACAACCAGGACGGAACCTACACGCTCATCGTGAAGAAGGTCGGCGACTAACCAAGGAGTATAAAATGATTATTACAGTTGCAGGAAACAAGAAAGAATACAAGGATGGCCTCACCGTCGCAGAACTGATTGAAGCCGAGAAAATTGACAACCCGCTTTACGTGACGGTTTCGGTAAATGAGGCGTTTGTCGAGGGCGGAACGTTTGACAAGGCTGTGCTCAAGGATGGTGACAATGTTGAGTTTCTCTACTTCATGGGAGGCGGCTGCTAATGGCTTTTACTAACGAACAGCTGGAGCGCTATTCGCGCCACATCATCTTGAAAGAGGTGGGCGCGAAGGGCCAGAAGAAACTTTTGAATGCAAAGGTGCTCGTGATTGGCGCTGGCGGCCTCGGGGCCCCCGTGGCGATGTACCTTGCTGCAGCAGGCGTGGGCACCATCGGCATTGCCGATGCCGACGTGGTCGATCTTTCTAATTTGCAGCGCCAGATTATCCACGCTACGCAGGATGTGGGCAAGCCCAAGGTGCAATCCGCGAAAGAGACGATGGAAGCGATGAATCCCGACGTGAAGGTGATTACGTACCACACCTTTGTGACGAGCGAAAACATTCTTGACCTCATCAAGGATTACGATTTCATCATCGACGGTACCGACAATTTCCCGGCGAAGTTCCTCATCAACGACGCTTGCGTGATGGCGAAGAAACCTTTCTCCCATGCGGGCATCATCCGCTTCCAGGGCCAGCTCATGACGTATGTTCCAGGCCAGGGCCCCTGCTACCGCTGCGTGTTCAAGGAGCCGCCTCCGAAAGATGCCGTGCCGACATGCAAGCAGGCGGGCGTGATTGGCGCTATGGGCGGCGTTATCGGTAGCTTGCAGGCGATGGAAGCCGTCAAGTACATTCTAGGCGTGGGCAATCTGCTCACGGGTTACCTGCTCACCTACAATGCGCTTACGATGGAATTCCGCAAGGTGAAACTGCCGACGCATACCGAAGACTGCGCCGTGTGCGGCACGCACCCGACCATCACGCAGCTTATCGACTACGAGCAGGCGGTCTGCGATTTGAAACACTAGGCGGTGCGAATGATCACAATCTCAAAAGACAACTACGAAAAAATCCTCGCGCATGCCCAAAAGAACCTCCCCGAAGAGGCCTGCGGGCTGATTGCGGGGCGCATCGAAGGTAGCGACAAGCATATCGAGAAGGTCTACCTGCTCACGAATATCGACCATTCGAACGAGCATTTTTCGCTGGACCCCAAGGAACAGCTTGCCGCCATCAAGGACATGCGTGCAAACGGCCTCTCGCCGCTGGGCAACTGGCATTCCCATCCGGAATCCCCGTCGCGCCCGTCGGAAGAAGACAAGCGTCTTGCCTACGATTCTAGGGCGAGCTACTTGATCCTTTCGCTCATGGACCGCGAACATCCGGTGCTCAATTCTTTCCACATCGAGGGCGATACCGCCACGAACGAAGGGCTTGTAATCGCCTAAAGATCTCCGTACAACGGTGCCTCCGGGGCTTCAGTGAGATTCCTGCCCTGGAGGCACTTTTGCGTTTTTAGTGAAAAAATGGCATTTCCGCGTTGTTTTGCCTAACAACGGCTTTTTCTGCGCGATAAGTGAAATCGAACCGCCCTTATTTATATTATAGCTGGGTTTGTTATGGATAGGTTAAATCAACTCTTGGGAGAACAAAATGAAAAACCTATCCGTATTATCGGTCGCCCTGCTGTGCGCGTCCTTTGCCACTGCGGCGGAGAATTCAATATACACTGGCACCTTCTTCGACGATAGCGGAGCCTACTTTGGCCCCGACTGCGAAAAGGACGGTTCTCAGTCTACGGGTGCCTACTACACGGGCGATTACACGAGCCCGTTCAAGACTTTCCTCGGCAAGACGGACAAGGACATCCAGGACAAGCTGGATGAACTCTGGAACCATTACTTTGGCGGCCAGAACGACAAGACCGTGTATTACGAAGACAACGACGGCGGCTATATTGTCGATATAAACAACAACGATATTCGCTCCGAGGGCATGAGCTACGGCATGATGATTGCCGTGCAGACCAACCACAAGGAACAGTTCGGCAAACTCTGGAACTGGGCCAAGAAACACATGTGGAGCAATCCTGCCACGGGTGGTTCCGGCTATTTTGCGTGGCAGGCGAACCGCGACGGTTCCGTGCGCGACTGGGGCAACGCTCCCGACGGCGAAATCTACTTCATGATGGCGCTTTTGTTTGCGGCCAACCGCTGGGACGACGCGAACTACATGAAGGACGCACAGAGCATCTTGAGGGCCTGCTGGAAAGGCAACGGCCAATCCCTGTACAGCGAACAGTCCTTCATTGCTACGTTCCAGCCGAGCGACGGCAACAACACTTGGGGCGACGCCTCTTACAGTTTGCCCGCATTCGTGGACCTGTTCAGCCGCTGGTCCGACACCAACACCGACAAGTGGAAAAAGGCGACGAAGGCCACCCGCGACCACATCTACAATTCCGCAAACCCGCAGTCGGGCCTGTGTAGCGACTACAGCAACTTCGACGGGACTCCGCACTACGCCTTTAGCGACAATTCTACGAAGTATGCGTTCGATGCCATCCGTTGCCCCATGAACTACGGCATGGACAGCTACCTGTTCGGCGTGGATATGGAACGCCAAACGAAAATCGCGAAGGTGATTACCGACTTCTTCGAGAAGGACGGCTACAGGCACGGCCACTTCAACTGGGACGGCACCAACGGATACGGCGATTTCACCATCGGCCAGGCGGGCGCGAATGCGGTTGCTACCTACGCCCTGCTTGAAGAAGAGGGCTACAAGGATCTGGTGAAGAAGGTGTTGCAGAAGGCCTGGGATTCCAAGCCCATCGTGGGCAGCCAGCGTTACTACGACGGCCTGGTGCATTACCTCGCCATGCTCCACCTCACCGGCAACTTCAAGATTTGGAAGAAGAAGCCCGAGGTCGAGAAAAAGACGGCAGAAGGTGAATACAATGGCGTAAGTTATGAAAACGACACCACGTTCCATGCGTTTGAATCGTGCAAGCTCTACGAGGTGACGGTGAAGAAACCGGAAAAGGTGATTGCCACGGCTTCTCTCGGCAACGTGAAGGTCCATGCGTCCGGCAACTCGCTCTTTATCGATGGCGCAGCGGTCGGAACGAAATTCTTTGTTGCTGACCTCAATGGCCGTGTGCTGAAGGCTTCGGAAATCACTTCTGTGAATCAAGAAATCCGCATCAGCGCTCGGGGCGTGCTGTTCGTGAACGTCGGCGGCAAGGTCCACAAGATCGCGAAATAAAAATCTGTTGTTTGTTGCTTGTTTATCGGGGTGAGCTTGCCGCTTGCCTCGATTTTTCTTTTGGTGGTGCGCTTAATTTCTTGATACTTAACGAATTAGAAAAAAGAAAAATTTCCCGAAAACATTTTTAGGAAAGGCGTTTTTTACTTCGTAAATCAGACTGCGGCTGTGCTGAAAATTTTTTATTTTTGGAACGTTGAATTTTAATTTTGAATCGGTAGAAAAAGATGTTTAAAGTAGGTTTTGATAACGAAGCGTACCTCAAGACGCAGTCCGAAAAAATTGCCGAGCGCATCGCGAAATTCGGCGGAAAACTTTACCTGGAATTTGGCGGAAAACTGTTCGATGACCATCACGCATCCCGCGTGTTGCCTGGCTTCGCGCCCGACAGTAAGATCCGCATGCTCGAAAAAATCAAGGACAAGGCCGAAGTCATTATCGCCATCAATGCGGGTGACATCGAAAAGAACAAGGTCCGCGGCGACCTCGGCATTACCTACGACCAGGACGTGCTCCGCCTGATTGACGCGTTCCGCGGTTATGGCCTCTACGTGAGCTCTGTGGTGCTGACCCGCTGGCAGGAACAGCCGAGTGCCGTTGCTTACCAGAAGAAGCTTGAAGGACTGGGACTCAAGGTTTACCGCCACTACCCGATTGCGGGTTACCCGAGCAATATTCCTTTGGTTGTAAGCGATGACGGCTACGGCAAGAACGAGTTTGTCGAAACGACTCGCGAACTCGTCGTGGTGACGGCTCCCGGCCCCGGGAGTGGAAAGATGGCCGTCTGCCTCTCGCAGATTTATCACGAGAACAAGCGTGGCATCAAGGCCGGTTATGCGAAGTTCGAGACGTTCCCCATCTGGAACATCCCGCTCAAGCATCCGGTGAACCTCGCGTACGAGGCGGCGACCGCTGACCTGAACGACGTGAACATGATTGACCCGTTCCATTTGGAAGCTTACGGACAAACTACCATCAACTACAACCGCGATGTGGAAATTTTTCCGGTGCTGAACGCGCTGTTTACGCGCATTCTGGGTGAATCTCCGTACAAGAGCCCCACGGACATGGGCGTGAACATGGCGGGCAACTGCATTATCGACGATGATGCCGTTTGCGAGGCGGCCAAGCAGGAAATTATCCGCCGTTACTACAACACGCTTTGCGATGTGCGCAAGGGCAATGCGGAAAAGGACCAGATTTACAAGCAGGAACTCATCATGGAGCAGGCGCAGATCAGCACTGTTGACCGCCCCGTGATTGCGGCTGCTGTTGAAAAGGCTGAAATAACTGGCGGCCCGGCGGTTGCCATCCAGCTGAATGACGGTGCAATCATCTCGGCGAAGACTTCTTCGCTGTTGGGCGCTTCTTCTGCCATGTTGCTCGATGCGCTCAAGCACCTCGCGAAGATTCCCGACGAAGTGCGCCTGCTTTCGCCGATGGTCATTGAGCCGATTCAGAATCTGAAGACGAAACAGCTCGGACACAAGAACCCGCGCTTGCACATGGACGAGGCCCTCGTGGCGCTTTCCGTCTGTGCCCTCACGGACTACAACGCGAAAATCGCCCTAGAGAAACTGCCGGAACTCCGCCACTGCGAAGTGCATTCCAGCGTTATCCTCTCGCAGGTCGATGTGGGCGTGTTCCGCCGCCTGGGCGTGAACCTCACGACGGAACCGAATTACCAGTCCGGTAATCTGTACCACGGGTAAGAACGTTCGCTAATCGGCGCAATACTGCGTTGCTCGCCTCCTTGCGTACTTTAGTACGCTACGGAGGCTCGCGCCTTGTCTTGCTTGATTATCCAACGTTCTGGCTAAAAAGAGTTGCGACCTTGCTCTGCTCGCTTATCCAGTTTTTTTTGACAAATGTTGTTGAAATCCGATACGAAAAATTAAGAAGGCCGCGATTTCGCGGCCTTCTTTAATGACGTTTTGCGCGTAATTACTTCACACTAGCCGTCAGCAGTTTCGTAATTGCTGCCACATACTCAGCCGGGTTCGGGAGCGGAGAACCTTCGGCAAGCAGAGCCTGACCGTAGAGGGCCTTCGGCCAATCGCCCAGGTCTTCCTTCGCGGAGGCGTTCAGTGCGAACAGGAGCACAGCAATGAATGCGATTGCTGTTTTCTTGAAATATTTGGACAAATTAGTTACTGCCGTTTCGTGCAATACCTATCAGGTAGAATAGCCCGAAGGCGACGATATCCGCCGCCACGATGGTCGAACCCACGGGAGTCCCGGCGAGGATTGCGACTACGATGCCGATAAGCGAGCAAATCACGGATATGGTTGCCGCAGCGACCGTCACCGAGAAAAAGCTCTTGAATACGCGCATGGCCGAAAGTGCCGGGAAAACCACGAGGGCCGATACCAAAAGCGCACCCACAAGGTTCATGGCGAGTACGATAATCGTTGCCACGATGACGGCAATCAGCAGGTTGAAAAGCGCTGTGTTGACGCCCGTGGCTCGTGCGAAATTCTCGTCGAACGTGATGGAGAAAATCTTGTTGTAGAAGAGGACGAAACAGAAAAGCACCACGCACGAGAGCGCAATGCACAGAATGACTTCTTCCAGTTTCAGCGTGAGGATGGACGTGGAACCGAAAAGTGTGGTGCACACGTCGCCCGAGATGTTTGCCGAGGTGGAAAAGATGTTCATCAGCAGGTAGCCGATGGCGAGCGCGCCGACCGATACCATGGCGACGGCGGCATCACCCTTGATGCGAGCGTTTTTCCCGGTGCAGAGCAGGAGTACAGCCACGGCTATGGTTGCCGGCAAGATGATGAGCATGTTGTTTGTCACCTTGAGTACTGCTGCAATGGCAAGTGCGCCGAATGCAACGTGTGAGAGGCCGTCACCGATATAGGAGTAGCGCTTGAGTACGAGGGTTACGCCCAGCAGTGACGAACAGAGCGATACGAGTACGCCTACGACAATCGCGTAGCGCACGAAGGGAAAGTCTAGGTAGAAAAGAAGCGTATCAATTGGCATACCGTACATTGTCATCCCCGCGAATGCGGGGATCTCCTTGACTTGAGGTTTTATCTTCCTTTAACTGATATTTGGTCGAAGTTCATCACGCGGGTAGCATCGTCCAGGGCGGAGTCCACGTCGTGCGTGACCATCACGATGGTCATGCCCTTCTTGTGCAGGTCATTGATGACGCGGTACATTGTTTCCGTAGATTCGGGATCGAGGCCGGTTACGGGCTCGTCGAGAAGCAATAAACGATCGGCAGCGCAGAGGGCCCGGGCCAAAAGCACGCGCTGCTTTTGGCCACCCGAAAGTTCGCGGAAGCACGATTTGCGCAAGCTTTCGGTGCGGGTGAGCGCCATGCATTCCATGGCGCGTTCCCGCTGGGCCCGTCCATAAAACGGCAGCAGGCGGAACTTGCCCTGGAATGCGGAAAGAACGATTTCTTCCACCGATGCGGGAAAATCCCTCTGGACTAGCGTCATCTGCGGCAGGTAACCGATTTCACTGCGCTTGAGCCCTTCGCAGAGTTCGATATCTCCGGACTTGGGCTTGAGCAAGCCTGCGATTCCACGGAGGAACGTTGTCTTGCCGGAACCGTTGCGTCCGATGATGCAGAGGTAGTCCCCGACATTCACGTCGTAATCCAGGTCGCGGACCAGGTCCTTGCTTCCGTAGCCGAGCGTCAGCTGGCGGCATTTGATCAGAGGGATTATTTCGTTCATATTATTTTAAAGCCTTTTTCAATACTTCCAGATTGTCGCGCATGATGGAGAGGTAATCGACGCCGGCCTTTATCTGTTCGTCCGTCACCGACTGCATCGAATTGAGCGTCAAGACCTGCGCGTTCTTGGAGTTCTTGCTTGCTTCGAGAATGGCTCGGGCGATTTTCCCGTTGCTCCCGTCAATCGTGAAGATGGCGGGCAGTTGTAGAGAATCCATCTTCCCCGCAAGGAACGTAACCGTTTCAAAGCTCGCTTCGCTCTCGGCGGAACAGCCGGCAAATGCGGCATAGTACTTAATGCCATAATCGTCCACCAGATAACGAAACGGGAATCGGTCACCGAACAGGACTGTCTTTTGCGAAGCGTCCGAAGTAGCCGTGGCAAATTCCTTGTCCATTTCCCAGAGTTTTGCGTTGTAGAGGATAGCGTTCGCTGTGTAAATTGACGAATTTGCGGAATCCACCTTCGAAAGCGATTGGGCGAGCGCGTTCACCAAAATCCAAGCGTTCTTCAGCGAAAGCCAGATGTGCTCGTCGTTCTCGACTTCTTCGTGGTGATGATGCTCGTCTTCGTGCTTTTCGGCATGCTCATGATGTTCATGCTCATGTTCTTCGGCTTCTTCGCCGTGCTCATGGTGATGTTCCTCTACCTGCATACCCTCCGCGACTTCTTCTTCCTTGACGCGGTCGCCGAGAGCCTTCATCAGGTTCAACGCGATGCGCCCTTCCTTCGGGGTAACCTCAAGAGCCTTCTCAATCCATCCGTCAGACTCGCCGCCCACGTAAACGACGAGGTCGGCCTTGGCGATGGTCGCGATGTCCTGTGCCGAGGGCTTGTAGCTGTGAAGGTCGGTGCCGTTCTTGATGAGCAGTTTCAGGTCAACTGCATCGGCACGCTCGCCGATCACGTTCTTCAGCCAGTCGTACTGCGGGTAGATGGTCGCGACGACGGAAATTTTTTTTGGTGCGGAATCTTTTTTCCCGGATTCCGTGTTGCAGGCGGTCAGCAAGATCGCTAACGCAAAAAACAATATTGCAATGGATGCAACTTTTTTCATTTAAAGGTCCTTGTCCGTATGGACAAATGTTGTTGATGTTGTTATGCGGCTTTGTACCGCTCGTCATCTTGGGTGCGACGCACTTCAATTCAACAACAGGACCTTTTGCGAAACAAGGGTGGCTCGGCACGTATCGAGAACCTTGATGCGGGGGAGCCTGAAAAACACGCAGCAGAGCGCGATTTCAAAAGGTGCGACGACCATTTCCATGCAGACCGTAATCAGTTCCAGACAGCGATGGATATGGTGGCAGACGTGGCAATGTTCGCCGTGGCAACGGTGTTCCAGGTGGCGTGACACGTAGAGCGACGCCAGGACAACCAGAAGCCTGTCGAACAGGGCCTTAAACATGGTGCATACGCCTCCGCGGGAGGGGTTTCTTCGCGGCTATGGAGCATCCGGCGCAGCGCCCGAGCAAAACCGACTGCTGCTGGTCCAGTTCAAAGCCGCTTACGCGCTGTACCGAAAGTTGCAGCATCTTGAGTGCGGGGCCTTCCAGGTGGAAAAACTTGCCGCATTCCTTGCACACGAGGTGCATTTTCTCCTGGCACTTGCTCGGGCCAGTGTAGCGGTACTGGAGTTCCTTGTTCTCTTCGGCCCCGACAATCTGGACGATGCCCGCTTTTTCGAGACGGGCGAGGTTCCTGTAGATGGTGCTCAGGGAAACGGAGCGCAGGTCCTGGGCTATATCGGAGGCCTTGAAAATCCGGTCAGGATTCTTGACCATGAAGTCCATGATGACTTGTCGCGTTTTCGTCTTGTATTCTAATTTGCAAATCATTCGCAAATTCAAATTTAACAAAAAATGGGTGCGTTGTCAACGAAAAGAGTCGTCATTCCGACCCTGGTTTTTTTTTGTATATTTCGAAAAAAACTTACAGAGGTAAAACATGAACGAAGACAAAGTCCCGGAAACTGTTGTCGCGGAACCTGTGCCGGAAACCGCAGCCGTTGCGCATCCGGCGGGAAAATTTATGTGGAGCATGGCTCTTGGCGGGCCGATTATTTCGTGGTTTTTCCATCGCAAGGAGCTGGAAAAGAGCGCAAAGAGTTTTTTCTTGCCGATGCTTGGGTGGAATATCCTGACGAATATGGTAGATAAGGCACTAACCGCTGGCTCTAAAATGACATCTCCGGAAACCTTGAATGTCTACGATATCTTGGGAATGGTCTGGTTTTTTGTTTCTATTTTCATTTTGGGAAGATTAGGCGCTTCTAAAATAAAGGAATGTCTCCCGGAATATGCGCCAGAAGTCTATAAGCCCCGTGAACGCAAGGGAATTATTTTGGGTGTAGTAATCCTAGTTGTTGTTTTTGTTATTGCGTTCTTTGCTCCCATCTTTTTTGACTTAGGCTGAAAATGAATTTAGAATGAAAAAAAAGCCGCGAGTGAATCGCGGTCTTTTTAATGTTCAGGGTTAGATCCTTCGCGCCTTGTGTCACTTCACGCTGGCGGTCAGCAGTTTAGTAATCGCACTGACGTATTCAGCGGGGTTCGGGAGCGGAGAGCCTTCGGCAAGCAGAGCCTGACCGTAGAGGGCCTTCGGCCAGTCACCCAAATCTTCCTTCGCTTCGACCTTCTTCTTGAGCATTTCGCAAATCGGGTGCGTCGGGTTGATTTCCAGAATGCGCTTGCTCTTCGGCAAGTTCTTCTGGCCCATTGCCTTCATCATGCGTTCCATCTGGGCGCTCATGGCGTCTTCGCTGGTGACGAGGCAGCAGGGGCTATCCTTCAAGCGGCTAGACACGCGGACTTCCTTGATGTCTTCGTCCAAGACCTTCTGCAAGTTTTCGCAGAGGCCCTTGAAAATGCCCTTGTTGGCTTCTTCGGCCTTCTTTTCGTCTTCGGTCTTTTCGAAGTCCACGTCACCGCGGGCGATGTCGTGGAACTTCTTGTCGCCGAATTCGGTGAGGCTCGACATCATGAACTCGTCGATGCCGTCGCTCATGAGCAGCACTTCGTAGCCCTTCGCCTTGAAGGCTTCGAGCATCGGGTTGGACTTCACGGCATTCTTGTCGCCGATGAGGTAGTAGATTTCCTTCTGGCCTTCCGGCATGCGCTTTACGTATTCGTCGAGGCCCACGAGAGCGTCGCCTTCGGTCTTGGTGCTTTCGAAACGGAGCAACTTCTTGAGTTCGTCAAGATGTTCCCAGTTCATGTAGAAGCCTTCCTTCAAGACCATGCCAAGTTCGCGCCACCAGGCGTTGTACTTCGCGGCATCCTTATCGGCCATGTTCTGCAGGGAGTCGAGCACCTTCTTGATCACGTGCTTACGAATGTTGGTGATGATCTTGTTGTTCTGCAAGATTTCACGGGACACGTTCAGCGGCAAGTCTTCGCTATCGACCACGCCGCGCACAAAGCGGAGCCAAGGCGGCAGCAAATCCTTGCAGTCGTCCATGATAAAGACTTTCTTCACGTAGAGCTTGAGGCCGTGCAACGCGTCGTTGTGCCAAATGTTGAACGGAGCCTTCGACGGAATGTACACGAGGCTCCAGAATTCCTGGGAACCTTCGGCGTGGCTGTGGCTCCATGCGGCCGGTTCGTCGGCTTCGTGGCTGATGACGTTGTAGAAGTCCTTGTACTGTTCCTCGGTGACTTCCTTTTCACTCTGGCGCCACAGGGCCTGCTTTTCGTTCAAACGTTCTTCGGGCTTTTCTTCCAGTTCGCCCTTGTCGTTCTTCGTTGCTTCGGGGTGGAAGTAGATGCCGTAGCTCACGAAGCCGCTGTACTTCTGGACGATGTCCTTGATTTTCCATTCGCTGGCGAAGTCGCCCGCGTCTTCGTCGTCCTTCAGGTACAAGGTAATCTTGGTGCCCACCTTGTCGCGCGGGGCTTCAGAAATTTCAAATTCGCCCGTGCCTTCGGAAGACCACAGGTAACCCTGAGTTTCGCCGGCCTTGAGGGTCAACACTTCGACCTTCTTTGCGACCATGAACACGGAGTAGAAACCCACACCGAACTGGCCGATGAGATCGACGCTGCCCTTGTCGCCTTCCTTCAAATTCTTGATAAAGTTCTTGGTACCGCTACGAGCGATGGTGCCGAGGCAGTTGATCAAGTCTTCCTTGTTCATGCCGATACCGTTGTCTTCGACAACGATGCGCTTGCCTTCCTTGTTCACCGAGATATCGATGCGGAGCTGCGTGCCCTGCGGAAGTAAGTCTGCGTTCGAGAGCGAGAGGAAACGGCGCTTGTCGAGTGCGTCCGCCGCGTTAGAAACAAGTTCGCGGAGGAAGATTTCCTTGTTGCTGTAAAGGGAGTTGATCATCAAGTTCAGCATGTCGCGAACTTCGGTCTGGAATTCCATCTTCTCTGTTGCCATTTTACGTCCTTTCCTTTTTGTCATTCCCGCGCAGGCGGGAATCTCCGTTATGTTTAATTTTCGAGCGGCTTAGACTGCCAAGATGTTTCAAAATGAAACAAAACAACGGTCCTGCCTTGTTTTCGCTATAGAAGATGCAATAACCGTGCCAAAAATGGTGGGAAAACTACCGGAGGGCGTTGCCTAGCCAAACTCCCAACATTCTAGCGGCAGTGCCGTATTGAAGGTATCCGGCGATAAATTCTAAAGCGAAGATGGGGATGCCGATAGCTATCCCGATGCGTTCCCGTTTTTTGAAAGCCTTTTGGTCATAGTTTGGAACGGCTTTCTTGAGTAGAACGAGGCCGAGTTTTCCGATGAAAAACCAATAGAACAGGCAGACGATAATGACAATGATGGCATATAAAAAGGGACCGAAGGCTAATCCAGAATAATTAGCCTTTGAAAGCATGTAGAATAAAGATTTGGACACGCACTCAATGCCGAATAGGGGCAAAAAGAACTTTGTGCTGAACTTGTCGGTTTTCTTAAGGTACTTGTAGTGGCATAGCCACGAGACGAAAACTCCGGCCAGAATGACACTCCACAGGACGCCTTTTTGACGGAACTGTTGCTCTATGGCGATGTCCTGTTCTTGCCCGGGCCCTATGACGGCAACGGTTTCGCCCGATTCTGGTAAAGTCTTGTTGGCCTTAGAATCTGCTTCGCCGGTATCGGTTGCCACAGGCGAGGCAGGCTCGTCAGCAGATTGTTCGGTGACGCCCGGGCAAGTTACAGCAGGCATAGGGGGCGTTGCTTGTGTGGTGACGCCCGGGCAAGTTACAGCAGGCATAGGGGGCGTTGCTTGTGTGGTGACGACTACGGAAGGTGCGACCACTTTGGCTTTATTCAGCGGGTGCTCCGGATTCGGAGCGTTGCACCAAAGGCAGTGCGGCATATCGTCTTCGTATTTCTCGCCGCATTTTTTACAGACAATCATATAGACTTAGATAAAAATCAGTCCGAGGATACCCACGGCCCAGACGTACCAGGCGAAGTGCTGGAACTTGCCCTTCTGCAAGAAGGTCATGAGCCACTTGAGGGCGATGATGCCGAAGATGAAGGACACGAGCATGCCCACCAAAAGTTCGGGAGTGAAGCTGCCGGCGTCGGCGCACTGGGCTGCCTTTTCCGGGTTCTCGAGGGCCATCTGCGCGACCTTCTCGGCGCTCTGGCACTTGGCCCACTTGATGACGTCGAGGAGGGCTGCGCCACCCACGGCGGGGATGCTCATGAGGAAGCTGAATTCGCCGGCGTACTTGCGGTTCACGCCCATGAACATCATGGCGCTGATGGTGGAGCCGCTGCGGCTGATGCCCGGAATGCAGGCAATGCCCTGAACCACGCCAGTCACGAGTGCTCGCCACCAGTTCATCTTGACGCCAACGTTATCCGGATGCTTGGCGCCGGTCGGGCCCCACTGGGAGGTAAACAGGAGCAAGCCGGTAAAGAGTTCGGCCACGCACACGGCCCGCGGGTTCTCGAAAAGGCCTTCGAGCAAGTCCTTGAAGCCGAGGCCGATCATTGCTGTCGGGATGCTTGCTAGAATGATGTAGCCTGCTTCGCGCAACTGGTCCGGATTACGGCGGATGCAGCCCACGATGATGTCGGTAATCTTCTTGTGGAACACCACGAAGATGGAAAGCAGCGTCCCGGCGTGGAGCATGATGTCGAAGAACATGCCCGCCTCGTTCATGCCAAGGAGTTCGTGGCCCAGCACGAGGTGGCCGGAGCTGGAAATGGGGAGGAATTCGGCGAGGCCCTGCAAAAGGCCGAGGATGATGGATTCAATCATGGATGGAAATATAGTATTTTGCTATCTTCAGCGACATGTGCAAACGTTTTCTCCTGTGCTTTCACGATTTGAGCGTCTGGAATTTCCGGACGGTGGTTCCGGTCTTGGGAACGTTGAAAGACCTTTGCGGACGTGCGTTCAGCGTCCTCGTGATTCCCTGCACGGACGGAGCAGACGAACGGACTGTCGCTGAATTCCGGGAGGCGCTGCATCTCCTTGTCGCTGACGGCTTTGAACTTTCGCTCCACGGTTACAAGCACAAGGCCGAATTCAGCCAGGGCCGCAGCTATTTTGGTCTCATGAGCATGAACCTCACGGGAGGCGAGGCGGAATTTGCCGGCCTTAGCGAGTTCGAATCCGGGAGGCTCCTGCGCGAGGCGGAATCCGCATGGAAGCAACTGTTTGCGGGGGGCGAGAGGCCTGCCGCCTTTATCCCGCCCACCTGGTACAGCAACAGGTTCCTGCCCCATCAGGTCCGGAACATGGGTATGCTGTACGAGAACAGGTTCATGGTGGTGAAGGCCAACGGCAAACGCTATTTTTCGCCGGTGACGAGTTTTGCGGGCATTCCCGATGCCTTGATGAACACGGCCTTCGGGTTCGGCAAGTTTATTCTGGACCTGCCGGTGGGGCTTCCGCGGATCGCGCTTCATCCGGTCGACTTCCCGGACCGTAAGGCCAAGGTCTATGACCTGGTGCGTGCGGCGCTCGGCAGCGACCGCAAGCTTGCGCTTTACAGCGAACTCTAGCCGCGGCGAACCCTAGCCGCTACATGCCCGGAATGGTCACGGTGTAGGTGGCCTTGTGCTTGCCTTCGTCGACTATCTGGATGGTGATCTTTTCACCCTCGTCCGGGAGTCTCGCTCCTTCCAGGATAATTTCGCGCGGTTCGGAGTCGTATTCGGCGGCAATCCAGTTCTTGCCGGATTTTACGGTGATGGAGTTCCCGTCGGGGATTCCGTCGTATTTGAAGTTGACTGGAATCTTGAGGGCGGGCTGGTGCAGTCCCCCGATAATCATGTTGTCCCAGTAGGGGAACCCGAGCGTGGGGGGATCCTGGTTGTCGATTGTTGCGATGTCGCGGAGCTCGTTCATGCTGGCGCAACGCTTCTTGCCGGAGGTCTGCTTGCTGAAGATGAACCAGTTGCGGCTCGTCTCTCCAAGCCAGTAGAGCGGGGCCTGGGCCGTATGCGCATCGATGCAGACTTCCCACTTGCCGGTAAACTGCAGTCCCTTGGGGTGGAACTCGTAGAAGTTCAGGCTGTCGGTGATGTTTTTCGTGAAGGCGAGGACAGGAGTCCCGTCGTTCGTCTTTACGGCCATTCCGGTCACCTTCTGCGAGATTTCGAAATCTTCATCCTTGACGGTCCAGCTGGCGGAAGATGCGCCCTTGTTTAGCGTGGTCATGTAGATGGTGTTCTCGCTATTGCCGTTGGAGTAGGCGATCTTCGTGGCGGCAGGGAAGGTTGCCGCAATCTTTCCGAGGAACGTCAACTTGTGGGGGAACACCTTGCAGAGATTCTCGCTGAGCGTGTTGCCGTTCTTGTCGAGAGCCGCGAAGGTGAAACTCGAATCGCAGCGGCCGAGGTCGAGCGCCGGCCTCGAAAGGTAGGTGATGAGGGGTGTCTTCTGGAAGTTCTGTTTCTGGAATTCGGAGTTGTCTTTGCAGTGGGAGCGGATGGAGAACTTCTTCGTGGTCACGTTGCCGGCGTAGTCTTCCACCTCGATGCGGTATTCGGACTGCGGCGGGAAGGGGACGTTGACGTAGTGCCAGTCGCCGGCGGTGTCGGCTTCCTCCGCCCACAGGAGCTCGTCGCGGATGCGGAGCTGCTTGCTGAAGGGAATGGTATCCTGGATTTTGCTGTAGATTTTTTCGTCGTAGCGGAAAACTTCGATCCTGCGGATGGACATCGGATTTTCCTTGGGCTCGCGGCTGTAGTCCGCAATCTTGAAGGAGATGTGAACGGGAGCGTCGTTCTCGAAGGTGTTCTTGATGGGAGTCGCTATGCATCCTTTGTCGAGCGCCTCGGTCGACGTGAATGCCACGTCGTCCTTGTAGGTGACCGCTGCCGCGAAAATCTGCGGAGCGATGGTGTCGAGGCAGAGCGCGCCCTCCTTGCAGGGCGAGAGTCCCTTGTTGTCGGCGGTCCGGACTTCCAGGTGCAGGTGCGGGTTCCCGATGCCGGTGCTGCCCGCGAAGGAGAGCGTGTCGCCCTTCTTGAACGCGACCTTGGGCGAAATCACGATGTCGTTCTTCTTGGTACTGTACATCTTCTTGTATACGAGTTCGTCGAGCTGGGCGCTGAAGCTGCTCTGGTGCGCGAACACCCATGTCTTGCCGCTGTTGCCCTTGAAGTAGAGCGCTTTGCCGTAGCCGTAGGGGGATGTCTTGATTTCGCTTGCGATGCCGTCCTCGGGGGCGTAGATGACCCAGCCTTCTTCCATCTGCGTCGAATAGTCTATGCCCATGTGGTAGCGCGTCCCGCGGTTCTCGCCGAAGCTGGACGTGAGGTAGGCATCGCGCTTGAAGGGACTGTATTTCTCGTTGGGGTTGATTACCTTGAGTCTTGGGACTCCGTCATCCTTCTTGTCGCCTGTTCCCGGGATGGGCAGGTTGTGTTCGGCGAGGCAGTCCTCGTAGGCGAAGGCGTCCATCATCTTTTCGTCGCATTCTTCCGCGAATGTGGCCGTAAACCCTGCGCAAAGGCAGAGCGCGAAGGCCTTGCGTGCGGTACCGATAAGTTTGTATGAAATGTTCCTCATGTGCTGAAAGATACAAAAATCTTACGGCATGCCGGAGTTTGTCTGTGCGAAGGGCATAAAAAAAGACCCGCTTTTAAGCGAGTCTTTTTAGTGGAGCTAAGGAGAGTCGAACTCCTGACCTCCTGCATGCCATGCAGGCGCTCTACCAACTGAGCTATAACCCCGAAAGGTGAGCCAAATAGAGAAAAATATTTGGCCCTTGTCAAGGGGGCAGAAGACTTTTTTTTCAAAAAATCTCCGCCGCCGTGAAAATTATGCCTTCTCGATGGTCACGGACTCGATAATCACGTCATCGAAGGGGCGGTCGCTACGGTCGGTCTTGACGCCTGCGATTTCGTCCAGAACCTCGAATCCTTCGTAGAGCTGGCCGAACACGGAGTAGCCGTCAGCCGGGCCAGGGCCCACCTGGTCGTGGTCCAAGAAGTGTACGTTGTCGCCGTGGACGATGAAGAACTGGCTACCGATGCTGTTCGGCATGGCGGTCTTTGCCCAGCTGAGGGCGCCGCGCATGTGGGTGAGGCACGGGTCGTACTTGTCGCCGATAGTGGTGCCGGGGCCCTTGGCGGAGTGTCCGCCTGTGCCGTTCCTGCGGGTGAAGTCGCCGCCCTGGATCATGAAGTCCTTGATGATGCGGTGGAACGGGGCGCCGTCGTACTTGCCCTGCTTTGCAAGTTCGATGAAGTTCGTTGCGCATTCGCCGACGCGGTCTTCGAAGAGGCGGAGCTTCATTACCCCGTGGTTGGTGGTCATGATGGCGATGGTTTCGCCCGGCTGCGGTTTATCCAGCTGATTGAACATGTAAACTCCAGTGGTTGATAGGTTGTTTCTCTTTGCATTGTATATATACAAAAATAAGGTGCAGTTTTCCTCTTTTTCTAAAAAAAATGCTAGATTAAAACACTGTATGAAAGACAACTGCAAACGTATCCAGGAATTGCTTTCCGCGCAGGCCATGGAATTCGCCCTCGACGAAATGGCCGCGAAAATCGCAAAAATGCACCCGTCTGCCGAAAACCTGATTGTTCTCGGCATGGCAAGCCGCGGAATCCCGCTGGCAAAGAAACTGAGCGACAGGCTCTCGCAAAAATTCGGCAAGCCCATTGAGATGGGCTGCCTTGACGCGACATTCTACCGCGACGACTTCCACTACCGCAAGCCCAGCGCTTCCACCGAGATGCGCTTTACCGAAATGCCCGCGACCGTCGAAGGCAAGACGGTTATCCTTGTGGACGACGTGCTCTACACAGGCCGCTCCGTCCGTGCCGCCATGCAGGCGATTTTGGACCTCGGCCGTCCCGCCGCCATCCGTCTTTGTGTGCTGGTGGACCGCGGTCACCGCGAACTCCCGATTGCACCGGATTGTGTGGGTCTTACGGTCGAGACGGCGCAGAACCAGGAGGTGCGCGTGATGATTGAACCCATTGACAGTGAAAATTCCGTTTATCTCGTAGAAGTGGAGGCATAGCGTGAGCGCGCTTGAGATTAAACACCTTTTTGGACTGCGCGGGGTATCGAAACACGATATCCGCATGATTCTCGATAACGCGAAGCAGTTCCGCGAAATTCTGGAACGCCCGGTAAAGAAGGTTCCGAGCCTGCGCGGCATGACGGTTGTGAACCTGTTCTTCGAGAACAGCACCCGCACCCGCACGAGTTTTGAACTTGCAGAAAAACGACTCTCTGCAGATACGGTGAACTTCACGAGTTCGAACTCCAGCGTGAAGAAGGGTGAAACGCTTGTCGATACGCTCCGTAACATCGAGGCCATGAAGATCGACATCGTTGTCGTCCGCCACAAGGGGACGGGCGTCCCGAAGTTCCTCGCTGACAACAGCAATGCGATTATCGTGAACGCGGGCGACGGTGCGCACGAGCATCCCACACAGGCTTTGCTCGACATGCTCACCATCGAAGAAAAACTCGGAACTCTCGAAGGCAAGAACGTGACGATTGTGGGCGATATCCGCCACAGCCGCGTGGCCCGCAGCAACCTCTGGGGCATGACGACGATGGGTGCGCACGTGACGCTCTGCGGACCGTCCACCCTGGTCCCGCGCAATACCGAACTCATGGACAAGGTGACCTGGGAGAGCGACGTGAAGAAGGCAGTGAAGGATGCGGATGCCATCATCGCGCTCCGCCTGCAAAAAGAACGCATGGACGATGCGCTTCTCCCGAGCATGCGCGAATACCGCAACACCTTCGGTATCACGCACGAACTCCTGGAATGCGCGAAGGACAAGGTGCTCATCATGCACCCGGGCCCGATCAACCGTGGCGTGGAACTCGACAGCGAAATTGCCGACGGGGAAAATTCAGTTATCCTCAATCAGGTGACCAACGGAGTGGCTGTGCGAATGGCTGTTCTCTTCCTTTTGGCTGGAGGTCGTGCAAATGCGTAATGTGGTTTTGAACAACGTTCGCCCGTTCGTGGACGGGAAGTTCGGCGAGCCGACGAAGATGTGCCTTGTGGATGGCGCGTGGGCAGATTCCGCTCCCGCAGAGACCGACGAATTCGATGCGAAGGGCGCTCTTGCAATTCCTGCGCTCTTCGGCCTCGGCCTCGACTTCAAGGAACCGCTCCGCGACGATATCTACACGTTCAGGGACGGAGTCTCTGCTATGCGCCGTGGCGGCTTCTTCGGCGGGCTGTACGAAAGTTCTGCAAACCCGATTGACGATTCTCAGAAACTCACCGCGATGCAGCAGCTGAGTGCGAAGTCCGGCATGGAGTTCGCCTTCTTGGGAGCCTTCAGCATGGGCTACCAGTGCAAGGACCTGGCCGAAATGGTGGAACTTGCCCAGGGCGGCGCCGTCGGTTTCGGGGACGGCAACAAGGACTGCTCCCGCTCTCGCTTTTTGCGCCTCGCGATGGAATATGGTTCCATGACGGGCAAGCGATTCTTCTTTATGCCGCTCGACGATTCGCTCCGCCATCACGGGCTTGTGCACGAGGGCTGCTACGCCGACACGCTCGGCATGAAGGGAATTCCCCGTATCGCCGAGACGATTGCCGCCTTCAGGATTCTAGAAATGGCCCGCTTCCTCAAGGTGCCGGTGCATTTCAAACAAGTTAGCTGTGGCGATACGCTCAAACTTATCGAGACGGCGCGCGCGCAGGGCGTGGACGTGACCTGCGACGTGGATGTCTACCATCTGCTCCTGGACGACTCCTGCCTGTTCGACCTCGACTCGCACTGCAACGTGCCGATGCCGTTCCGTTCTGCCGAAGACCGCGAAGCCTTGTGGCAAGGGCTCGAATCGGGAATCGTGAATGCAATCAGCATGAATCACGACCCGGTGTTGCGTCAGGACAAGGAAGTGAATTTCGAAGATGCGGTGCCGGGAGCGGTTTCGCTGGAGATAGCGCTCGGCGCTATCTGGAAACCGCTCTGCACGCGGCTGTCCGCCGCGCGCGCGGTGGAACTGCTTTCCACCGCTCCGGCACAGTTGGCCGGCGCCTGCCCTTCCGCTATCGCGAAGGGCGGACGGGCGAACCTGGTCCTCCTGGACCCGGACCGCCCGACGAAGGTCGTCCCGACCTTGTTCGCCGGCCAGACGCGCAACACGCCGCTTCTGGGCAAGGAAATTCCGTCTTCCATAGTCGCCTCCTACATCGGCGGGGTGTGGACCGAGGTGTAGCCTATGATTCTGCCGTCTCATCTCCTATTGATAGTAGTGCTCCTGATTTTGGGGCTATTGCTCCTCGTGTTGGTGGAAATACAGCGTTCCAACGACCGTCGCGAGAACGAGGAGATGTTCGGCACGAAGGATTTCGACCTCAAGGTGGCGGAATACAACCTGAGCCCGAAGGAAATTCGCACGCTCGAAAAACTGGTCCGAGCCTCCAAGTTCGAGAACAAGGATGCGGTGCTCAACTCCTCGCATCTGTTCGAGGCTGCGGTTTCGGATTTCTACGAGTTCCGTAACGTGGACAATGTTCGCGACGAGACGCTCGAAGCCGTGGCGCGGCTGCGCGACAAGCTCAAGTTCGATGCGGCAAACCCGTTCTCGGTCATTGCCAGCACGCGCCAGTTCAACGTGGGGAACCGCGTGGACCTGCTCCTGGATGGTGGCGGGGCCAAACTCAAACATTCCGAAATTGTATGGCGTGCGGAGAAGGAATGGGGGGTCTCGTACGACGGAAGTTTCGGCCCGGCGTCCTCCTTTGTGGGGCGCGAGGTGAAGGTCCGCTGGACCCGTCCTGAGGATGCCGTCTATTCTACGACCATCAGGGTTGCGAGGTGCGAACCGGGAATCCTGGTGCTCCGGCATTCCTGCCAGCTTGAAAAACAGCAGCTGCGTCGCTGGCGCCGTGAAATCGTGAATTTCGATGTCGAGGCGGAACTGCCGGACGGGAAAAAGTGCACCGGCCTGCTCTACGACCTTTCGGCGGGCGGTATCCTTATCGGGCTGCCGGTCGAGTGTGCAAGCGGACAGCATATACGGATTCATTTTGAGCTCCCGAGCTTCGGCCCGGAAGATGTGGAAATTGAGATTTTGCGCAGTTTGGGGCAAAAAAACGCTGAACATCCTGAGCTCTATTCCATGACAGCATCCTTCTCCGGAGCCTTCGGTTGGACCCAGGAAAGGGTGCTTCAGTACATATTTGAGCTCCATAAGTCGAAAAAGGGCTGAAAAACACCCCGAAAAATGCGCTAACTATATAATTTTCAATGACTTAGACGTTTTTTTGCTTGACATTTCGATTTTATAAAGGTAGAATTAGGATAGTACTGTTTCCGATCGGAGTTTTACTTTGGCTTTAGGATTAATTGCTCGAATTCGCGGTGAACGCGAGACAATCGGCATCGATGTTGGCCACTACAGCATCAAGTACGTGAAGGTTTACCATAACAGTCGCGGAGGCCGAGTTGTCGTCGAAATCGATACGGAGCCCGTTCCTGAGGGCGCCATTGTCAACGGAGAAATCCAGCGCCGTGAAGGCGACGAGGCCCCGACGGGCCCTGACGGCAAGAAGGAGAAGGATGGCTACGAACTTCTGAGCGAAGCCCTCTCCAAGCTGATGCTTCGCCATCCGCGCGACCCGAATACGGACCTTGTTGCCTGCGTGAGCTGCGGTGCTGGCGCCGGTGGCGTGCTGGTGGACCGCCTGAGCGTCAAGGTCCCGAAAAACGGAAACGAGGCCGCCATTATTCTTCAGACTGCGCAGTCCCGTCCGCCCTTCGACGACCAGGACAACGTCATCGACTACGAGGTCGAGTCCAGGGAAGGCGACGAGGTGAAGGCGAACGTAGTCGCCGCGAAGAACGCACTTCTCGATTCCTGGGCACAGTTCTTTACCATCAAGGGACTCAAGCTTACCGCGATGGATGTAGATATTTTCGGTCTCCTGAATGCGTTCGTGGTGACCGCGTCCGAGGACGACCTGAAGCAGACGACCGCCGTTATCAATATTGGCGAGAAGAAGATGAGCATCGGGTTCATCCAGGGGGGCAAGTTCCACTCCATGCGTGCCATGACCGGCGGTTCCATCGATATGATTATCGCAAAGCTCGGCGTCACGCTGGGCATCGATGCCGCGAAGTGCCATCAGTTGTTCGAAACGGGCGATCTGGGCATCGTGGACGGGTATTCCGAAGCCGAAGTGGAAGAAGCCCTGAAGCTTTCTTTCGAAGACATCATGGCGCAGGTCGAGTTCGGTATCCGCTACTTCTCCTCGTCCGAAGACTCCGAACCTTTGAACAAGATTCTCTTGGGTGGAGGCGGAGCTTCCATCCCCGGGCTCAGGGCTTTTATTGCCGAGCATTCCGGTGTCGAAACCGATACGGTCAACCCCTTCCGCTATGTGGAATGTGACGCGAGCGTCGTCGGGGAGTCGGGCGTGTCGCTTGCGCTTTCTAACATCCTGGCGCCCGCTCTGGGCCTTGCAATGAGGAAATTCTAATGGCTGCTAAAAAGACAAAGAATGTAGCGAAGAAATCCCTTTGCATATCTATTAACCTTTTGCCCGGTGAATACCGCAAGGCGCAGAAGGATTTCTCGTGGATCACGGACCGCCGTGTGGTATGGCCTACGGTGGCAATGATTGTCGCAATCGTTGCGGCGATGATGCTCTACTCTTTCACGACCGAAACGATATCGGGTCTGCAAAGCGATGTCGAACGCATCAAGTCGGAGGTGGAACGCGAACGTCCGCTGCTCACCAAGATTGGCGAACTCGAACAGAAGCAGGCGATTGTCAATACCAAGATCAACGCGCTCAAGAGCATCCAGGTGAGCAAGAAGCGCTGGGTGGTGCTGTTCGAGAATGTATCCTCGGTGTTGCCTCCCAACATGTGGCTCACGAGCTTGAACCAGGTTTCCGAGGACAACCTCGAAATGAAGGGGACGACGTTCGACTTCTCCGAGGTGGCCGAGTATATGGTCAAGCTCGAAAAACAGGTGAGTATCGACAAGGTTACTTTACTTACAATCGCCACGACGAAGGTCGATGGCGAGGAAGCCTACAGCTTCACCATCAAGGTTGTCCTGAAACAGGATCTGGGGGAGGGCTAGTATGGGAAATATAGATTTCAAGGATAAGAAGAACATATACGCGATAGTCGTAGTCCTTTTGCTTTTGGCTGCGGGCTATTGCCTGTATTCTTATGTGTGGGATCCGTTCGTGCAGGACCGTGATCGACTCGAACGCGAACGCGATGCCGCACAGTCGGAACTCGACAAAATTAATGCAAAGAAGCACCGCATTGCCGAACTCGAACTGCAACTGGTGCAGGCCGAGAAGGACTTCGAAAAACTGAAGGAGATGTTCCCCGAAGAGGAAAAGGTCCCGCTGCGTTTGCAGGACCTCTACGCCGTGCTCCGCAGCTCCGGCGTGCAAATTCAGAGGTTCAACCCCGAAGGTTCTTCGCCGAAGGAACACTACGTGGAAAACCGCTACTCCATCGCGGTCAATTCCGGTTACCACATGCTTGGCTACCTGTTCGCCGAAATCGCAAACTTCAACTATCCGACTGCGATTACGAACCTCCGCTTGAACCGCTACTCGGGAATTGCTGCAGAACTCCAGAAGGCTGAAACGCACGGCTGGACGCCTATTACGGTGTCGGTCTCGTTCAACCTGACCACCTATACATCCAAGAAGGTTGCCCAATGATAAAGAACAAATTAATTGCTTTGTTCCTGTTCGTCGCGGTGGCCGCCAATGCAGCCCAGATCAAGGATGTGCGTTTTAACTGCGATTCCAAGAAATGCGCGATGACGTTCCAGTTTGCGTCGGATTCCGATTTGCCGACGTTCTTCCAGAAATATGACGCCAAGACCCACAGGCTCACGCTCGGATTCTCCGCGACGACTTTCGCCCTTGGCGAGGGTGTGTTCGATGTGGACGCCTCCAGCGATTGGGTGAAGGCTATCCGCGTTTTCAAGGAACCGTTCCACGGGACGGATTTCTTGAAGGTGGAAATGGCTGTCGGTTCGGCCATCAATACGGACAAGAATGCCATTGCTCTTGAAAAGTCTGACTTCAAGCTGACTTTCAACGGCAAGAACGGAAAGTCCTGGACGCTCTCCAAGTTGTTTGCCGACCGCAAGAAGGCTGCCGAGAAGCAGGCCGCGCTCGACAAGAAGGCAGCGGAAAAGGCCGCCCTCGAAGAAAAGAAGCGCCTCGCCGAAGAGAAGAAGGCTGCCGAGAAGCAGGCTGCGCTTGACAAGAAGGCAGCGGAAAAAGCCGCCCTCGAAGAAAAGAAGCGCCTCGCCGAAGAGAAGAAGGCTGCCGAGAAACAGGCTGCGCTCGACAAGAAGGCAGCGGAAAAGGCCGCCCTCGAAGAAAAGAAGCGTCTCGCCGAAGAGAAGAAGGCCGCTGCGAAGCAGGCTGCGCTCGATAAGAAGGCCGCTGAAAAGCGTGCCCTCGAAGAAAAGAAGGCTGCAGAAAAGGCTGCTCTCGAAGAACGCAAGCGCGAAGCTGCCGAAAGGAAGGAAGCCGAGAAGCGCGCCCTCGAAGAGAAGAAGGCTGCGGAAAAGGCTGCGAAGGAAGAAGAAAAGCGTCTCGCCGAGGAACAGAAGAACCTTGACAAGGCCATCAGGGAAGGTGGCAAGATTTCGGCGCTGCTTCCGAACCTTAAGGAAATGACGGTGCTTGTCGGCTCGGGCATGGAACAGTTCCGCCTGGTGGCGACGACTCCGATTGAAATCCAGAACGTTTCTGGCCCGGACAAGGCGGCCGTCATCACGATTGGCCTTGCGGGTCCGCAGAAGTCCCCGATATTCAAGATTGGCGCAGGCACTCTCGTAAAGCATGTCACCTGGGGCGCAAACGGTCTCAAGGTCCAGCTCAAGGCCGGTGTTGCTCCGGTAATCGTGGTGCAGGAAGGCGCCCTGATTTTGCAGGTCCGCGAAACGACCATCAAGAAGGACGGGTTCCTTTTCTGGAGCGCCCATCCGGATGGAATTTTCGTTCGCGACTGGATGAAGTCTTCCGAAGAGAAGCCGTCGTTTGAGTCTTTCGTGAACAAGCACGACAAGGAAAGCAAGAAGCTAGTCTCTGGCTCGCAGACATTCCACCTGCGTCCGGTCGTCCGCGAACTCATCGTCGTCGCCGACGAAATCGAACTCTTTGCCGCGCCCAACGACAATTCCCAGGTGCTGAAGCGCCTTACCTTCGGCGAACGCCTGGTGAGCCTCGACGTTTCGGGTCTCTACTGCAAGGTGCAGCACGGTAGCCACATCGGTTTCGTGAACAAGCGCGCCGTGAGCTACATGGACGAACTTTCCGCCGTGCAGATTGAACGCCTGAAACAGGTCGACAAGGAAAGGGGCGAAATTGTTTCCGAGGGTGGCGAGGTTGCCGGAAGCCAGCTTGATGGCCTCTATGATGACCGCGTTACTTACAGTTCTTTCGGCCGTCGCGACCCGTTCGTCGAAATCAAGGGCCTCGTCGAAGAAGGCATCAACATCGACCAGGTCGAACTTGTCGGTATCATCTGGGAATCCGATGTCCCGATGGCGCTCCTCGTGGAATCCAAGAATCCTTCCATCTCCTACACGCTCAAGGAAGGCGACAAGATTCTCAACGGAAAAGTTCTTAAAATCACACAAACAGACGTGCTCTTCCTTATTCAAGAATTTGGCGTGAGCCGTCGCTACTCTATGGGTCTTCCCGATAAATTTGGGGGTCAAAAGTGAAAAAGCTGATTAAAATACTCATGGTCCTGTCCCTGGTTTTGGGACTCTCCTCGGTCTGTGCTGCCCCCGCGTCGGGTTCCGTGGAACCCAACAAGAAGCTGTACGACTTCTCGTTCGTGGATACGGACTTCAGTGCCGTGTTCCGCTCGGTGTCCGTGGTTGCGGGTGTCGATATCTTGCTTGCTCCCGATGTGAAGGGCAAGATGAGCCTCAAGGTCACGAAGAAGACTTGGCAGGAAACACTTGACATTATCTGCGAAATCAACGACCTGACCTGGGTTATCCAGGACAAGTACATCGTGGTGCAGCGCTTGAGCACTTACCAGGCGAAGCAGAAGAAGATTGCCGACGAAGAAAAGCAGCAGGAAGATACGGCTCCGCTCGTCCGCAAGAACTTCCAGATTCACCACGCGAAGGCCGATGAACTCGTGAAGGTGCTTGAAAGCATGAAGAGTGGCCGTGGCCGCATTACGGTCGTGGAACGCACGAACTCCATCATCGTCTACGATACCGATTCGAAAATCGAGCAGATGGAAAATGCCCTTACCGAACTCGATGTGGAAACGCTCCAGATCATGATTACCGCGAAACTCGTGGTGGTGAACAGCCAGCGCGCCCGCGAACTCGGTGTGGACTGGACGGCGACCATGGGCAATGGAACCGTGCTTACGCCGGGAACTGCGAGTGCTGCGAACGGAACCGCCGCGAATGCTACCCGTGCCGGAGCCGTGGTTCAGTCTTTCCCGAACAACGGTGTCTCGCCTGCTGTGAGCGGCGCTTCCACCGCTATTACCACGAGCCTCCTCGACAACCATCTCCAGCTTGCGATTTCGAACTTGATGGGCGACGCTTCGACCGAAGTGCTGGCGTCTCCGCAGGTCTCCACCCTCGACAATACCGAAGCCCAGGTGTTCATGGGTGACAAGGTCTCTATCCGCGTGATTGACGACAGCGGTGAATCTTCGACGCAGCTCGTGGAAACGGGTATCAAGCTGACGGTGACCCCGCACGTTTCGGGCGACAACCGCATCTTGCTCGACCTGCATCCCGAGAACAACTCCTACGATTACGACTCCAAGGGCGAAATCGTGATCAGCACTCAGGAAGCGAAGACGAAGGTCGTGGTGGCCGACGGCGAAACCGTGATTATCGGTGGCCTGACCCGCAACGAAACCCAGGAATCCGAAAGCGGCATCCCGTTCCTCAAGGATATCCCGTTCTTCGGCAACCTCTTCAAGTATTCTCGCAAGTCCGTCACCAAGAAGGACCTCGTGATTTTCGTGACGCCGCGTATCATCCGCAACTACATCGGCAACGTGGATATCTCTGAACCCGCTGCCGAAGTGAAGGACCAGCAGGAAGCCCCGCAGGCGAAGAAGGTTGAACAGCCCGCGCAGGAAGCGGCTCCCGCGGCTCAGCCGGCCGCTGAACCCGCTCCGGCTCCTGCCGCAGAACCGGCCCCGGCTGCCGAAGAGCCTGCTCCGGCCGAGGAACCTGCTGCCGCTGCTCCGGCTGTTCCTGCTACCGAAGAAGTCCAGGACGACTGGAACTAGGCTGTCCCGCAAGAACTTAAGAAGCCCGCTTCCAGCGGGCTTTTCTGTTTATTCAACGCTTATGCTTGCGTAAGCGTGAGGCAAGTTTGCTTGCCGAAGTTTTTTCTCGTTGTTTGGGAGGGCTTTAGAGAGGGCTTCGCGCTCCCAGGTTTCATTACCGGATAACGAGGGCCGCGAGCGCGAGTTCCTGCGCAATGCGGGTGCTGCAGAGTCCGCTTTTGAATTCGTAATCGAGATCGGCGAGTCGGCGGATGACGCGGCAGAGGAGCGGCTTGCTCCAGCGTCGCGCACATTCGGGGGCGCGGCCTTTCACGTTGAAGATGTAGTCGTTCTTGCCGAGTTCGGCGGCTGCATCCTTCGGCGTCATCCCCTTGTCTAGGAGGGAGGAGAAGTTCAGCAGGTCGACGGAGTAACGGTAGAGCGAACCCGCGATCTGGATGGCGTTCACTCCGTTGTTCAAGAGCTCGTTGAGCATGCGGGCGTATTGTTTTGCGTCGCGCAGCCCGAACGAATCGTTGATTTCGTACGATACCATCTCGCGTTGCGGCACGATCATGGTGCGGACGAGGTCGAGCGTAATCTTCTTGCAGTCCGGAGCGAAAAGCAGCACCTTCTCGACTTCTTCGCAGACGAGCTTGGTGTCGGTGCCGAGAGCCTCGGCGAGGTAGCGGCTTGCGTCGCGGTCAATCGCCTTGTTGAAGTGCGAGGGGATGGCGGCGTCGATCCATTCGGCCATCTTGTACTGCTTGGGTTCCTCGAATTTCTCGATTTCGCCTGCGCCCTTGAGCGCCTTGAACAGTTCGCCGCGGGCATCGAGCTTCTCGAATTCGAAGAGGAGCTTGCACTGGGGATTGTGGCTCAGCCACTTGGCTAGGGCCTTGCTGTCGTCTGCCTTGAGCGCTTCGCCCTTGCGGACGACGACAACCTGTTCGGGGGCGAACATGGAGACGGAATCGCAGGCAGTGATGACGGCATCGGCGATGGAAGGGATGTTGGTATCCGTGGCAAAGAGGATTTGCCTGGACATCGGGTCGTCCTTGCGGTCGCCGAGGGCTTCCTCGAGGAATTTCCCGATTCGAGCTTCCTTGCTGAATTCGTCCTTGCCGATGAGCGTGACAATCATGCGGGTTGGGGGTACCTTAGCTGAAGTCGACGATTTCGAACTTGTTGACGCCTCTCGGGGTTGTCACCTCGACGGTTTCTCCCTTCTTCTTGCCCATGAGGGCGGCGCCGATGGGGCTCTTGAAGCTGATTTTGCCGTTGAGGGCGTCGGCTTCTTCGGGGCTCACCAGCTGGTAGACGACGTTTTTCTTGGTCTTGGCGTTGATGAGCGTGACCTTCGCGCCGAAGCGGATGGTGTCGGAGTTCGGGTCGAACGCGACGACTTCGGCCCTGGCCAGCTGGTCCTGGAGCTTGGGCATTTCGATATTGTCGATGGAGGCGAGACGTTCCTTCGCGGCATGGTATTCGGCGTTCTCGCTCAAATCGCCCTGTGCACGGGCATCAACTAATTCTTGCAGGACGCGCGGGCGTTCTACATTTTTTAAATTTTCGAGTGCTTTGACGAGCTGGTCGTAAGCTTCTTGTGTAAACGGGATCTTTTCCATGCTCTACAAGGTAAAAATTTTAACGGGCGTTGCGAGCCCCGAATCGCAAAGAAAGCTTCTTTTTAGGAGATACTATGTACACTGTGCTGGAAAAAGGCGGCGTTTGCTCCCCCAAGGGCTTTACCGCATCTGGAATTTGCGCTGGCATCAAGGCCAGCGGTAACGCCGACATGGCGCTTTTGAAAAGCGAGAAGGCGGCCCGTTGCTTCGCCGTCTTTACCACCAACAAGGTGAAGGCCGCTCCGGTACTGTACGACAAGGCTGCGCTTGAACATGCCCATTTCGCGACTGCGGTCGTAGTGAACAGCGGCAATGCGAACGCCTGCACCGGCGAACAGGGCTACAAGGATGCCGAACGCATGGCCGTGATGACCGAGGAGGCCCTTGGCCTTACCCCGAAGAGCGTGCTCGTTTGCAGCACGGGCGTGATTGGCCACCTGATGCCGATGGACAAGATCGAGGCGGGAATCCCGAAGCTCGTGGAAAAACTGCACGCCGACGCTTCCGAAGAATTCGGCCGCGCCATCCTTACGACCGACCTTGCCCTCAAGAGCCACGCCGTGGAAATCCAGACGGAAAAGGGCGTGATTACGATTGGCGGCGCCTGCAAGGGCTCGGGCATGATTCACCCGAACATGGCGACGATGCTTGCCTTCATCACGACCGACATCTCGCTCCCCATAGACTTCTTCGCCGAATTCCGTGCCGACATCGCCGATTCCTTCAATGCGATTACCGTGGACGGCGACACGAGCACGAACGACACGTGCATCTTGCTTGCGAACGGCATGAGCGGACTCCGTTACGAAGACCTGAGCTTGAGCGAACAGGGCGAGTTCCGTGCAGCCCTCATGCTTATTATGCAGAGCCTCGCAAAAGACATCGTGCGTGATGGCGAAGGTGCCACCAAGCTTATCGAACTGCGTATCGAGAAGGCAGAAAGCCACGAAGAAGCGCTCCGCATGGCGCGCTTCATCGGGACATCCAACCTCGCGAAGTGCGCAATGTTCGGTGAAGACCCGAACTGGGGCCGCATCCTCAGCAGTGCGGGTTCCAGCGGTTGCAACATGGTGGCCGAACACACCGACCTGTACTTTGGCGACGTGAAGGTGCTTGAAGGCGGGCGCCCGCTCCAGCTCGACGAAGCTCAGACGGCGGCACTCCATGCTGTGGTTCGCCAGCGTGAATACAAAGTAACGCTCGTGCTCAACATCGGTCAGGCATCCGCAAGCGCGTTCACCTGCGACCTGAGCTACGGCTACGTGAAGATCAACGCGGAATATACGACGTAGTTGTTAGTCATTAGTTATTGGTCATTAGGATTGTAATGGCAAAGCCCTCGGCAGCGACCGAGGGCTTTACTTATAAAGTGAAAAGACTGAAGTGAGAACGCTCGCTAGTCCTTCAGGCAGCGGAGGCTCGCTCCGAATTCGGGATTGAACTTCTCGAACTTCGCGATGTCCTTGTCGTGGTAGAACACGAGCACTTCGCCTTCGGCGGTCCAGAGGTAGGCCTTCTTGCCGGCGTCTTCGAACTTGCGTTCCTTCAGCGGGACGTCACTCTTTGCGAAGTGGGCGCCACCGGCCTTCACGCCGAACCCGAGCTCGTCCTTGCCGTTGCCGTAGTCATTGCCGCCTTCCTTGATGGGGTCCCAGCCGAAACCGGCCTTGAGCACGGTGCCGACCTTGCCGCTTGTCTCGGCGAAGGTGAGGAGCGTCTTCCATTCTTCCTTGGTGGGCATGTGGAAGCCGTCGAGGCAGGCCTTCTTCGCATTCTCGAAGTTGTAGAGGCGGCCCCAGTGGTTGCACTGGTTGCACACGGAACCTTCGAAGGTGCCGAAGTTCATGTTCTCGGCGGTCCACACCTGGGTGCCGATGCGGATCCACTGGTAGGCGTAGCCGTCGCGCGGGTCCTTGTAGCTGCCGTCTGTCGCGGGAGAACCGTCCGGATCGTACATTTCGCCGAATTCAATCTGCTTGTTCTTCTGGTATTTGGCCTTGGAAGCGAGCTTGCCGTTCTTGTGGTACTTGACGACTTCGCCTTCGATGTAGCCGTCGGCATACGGAGTTTCGGCCTGGAGGGTGCCGTCTTCGTAGTATTCCTTCTGCACGCCTTCCTTGCGGTCTGCGTTGAAGTTCGTTTCGCGCCTGAGGGTTCCGCTATTGTAGTATTCCTTTTCGATACCCTGCTTCTTGTCGTTGACATAGGTGGATTCCATGCGCACCTTGCCATCGGGAAATTCCTGCGTGCGGATGTCGTCGCAGGCGGTGAAAGCGAGAGCTGCCGTAAGCGACAGGCCGATGAGCAATGTTCTCTGTTTCATTTGGATCTCCTTGTTTTAGAATTCAATTTTTCCGGCAGTTGCCAAGAGCCCGATGATGTAGAGCATGCCGTCGTAGTAGCGCCAGAAGCGGAACGGGACGGAAAGTGCCGCGAGGTCTTTGACGAAAGGCTTTACCAGCGGGTCTTCGGAATCGAGGACTTGTGTCGCGGCCGCGTTCATCGCGATGATGCCCGGCGTAGCGTTGCGGCCCTGGCGCGGGTAGGGCCCGCCGTCGGTCGCGTAGTCAGAGAGGTAGGGCCTCCTGTTCTCGAAGAAGTTCAGCAGGCGCGTGCAGATTTCCTTCTCGCTCTCGTCGCCGCCAAAGAGTGCGTAGTCGAGGCTCAGGTTGAGCGCAACGCGCCAGGCGTCGCCGCTGAAGCAGTTGCTCTCGGGAAACCAGGGCATGGCTTTGGGCGTGCCGTCGTATTCGGAGTAGTCGCCGCAGAGGCCCGTTTCGGGGTGGGCGGCCTTCTTCAGGTATTCGATGCTGTTTTTGGCAATCTCGAGCCATTCGTTGTCGCCGGTCGCATCGGCGTAGGCACGGTAGAATGCGATGGTGTGGTAGCTCGGGTCGGTAAAGTCGTTGCCGAGCACGGGCGAGAACTTGATGAGTTTACGTTCGGGGTCGATCATCGGGCCGACGAGTTCGTTGAACGGTTTGTTCTTGATGCAGTTGATGAGCTCGATGGCCTCCTGCTTGTAGTCGTCGCGGCCAAACTTCTTTGCGGCGATGAGGAGGGCTGCCGCGATGTATTCCTCGCCGTCGGGGGCTGCACCCGGGTCCATCATCGAGAAGTCGGTGGTGGAGACTTGCCAGGAGTAGTAGCCCTTGTGCGGGCCGTCGTCGTTGCGCAGGTATTTCTTCGCGAAGTTCCAGAGTTTCTGGAAAAGCTTGTCGTGGCCGGTGAGGGCGGCAATGAACATGCCGTAGCTCATGCCTTCGGAGCGGATGTCGTCGTGGCCGATGTCGATGATGTATGCCATGTCGTCGGCGGCCTCGAAGCACACGCGCTCGTCGATGGGGTCGCCCTCGAAGAGTTTGCTGAATGCGTTCTGGATTAGCTGGTCGGCGAAGTTCGGGCCGTAGCCTGCTTCGACGAACATGTCGCGGGGCTTTTTACGTTCCATATAAAATCCTCTATTCTATTATCTAAAATAACTTAATTTGCCCCGTATGCAAAACCGCTTTTTGAAAACAAGTGTAAAAAAATGTGTGGAAATTTCGTATTTTTACAACGAGAGGTATTTATGGCAGATATGTTGATTATTGGTCAGGGCCCAGCGGGCGTTTCGGCATCGCTTTATGCGTTGCGTGCCGGCTTGGACGTTATCTTGGTCGGGAAGGGCGCCGGTGCGCTCGAAAAGGCGCACATGATAGAGAATTATTACGGCCTGGAGAAACCGCTGACGGGCGCAGAACTCTATGAGGTGGGCAAGAACCAGGCCGAGCGGCTCGGGGCGAACCTTGTAGAGGACGAGGTGACCGACCTGTTTTTCGACGGGAAGGAATTCGTGGCGACGGGGCTCAAGGGCGAGTACCGTGGTCGCGCGTGCATCATGGCGACGGGTTCTGCCCGCAAGAAGACTCCTCTCCCGGGTATGGCCGAGATGGAAGGCCACGGCGTGAGCTACTGCGCGGTGTGCGATGCGTTCTTTTACCGCGGGAAGGATGTCGCGGTTCTTGGGTCGGGCGAGTATGCCCTGCATGAATGCAATGAACTCCTGAATGTGGTCGGAAGTGTGACGCTCCTTACGAATGGTGCGGAACCGACGGCTGAATTCACAGACAAAGTAAGAATTGACAAGCGAAAGCTCGCGGGCCTTGTGGGCGAGGGAACGTTTGGCGGCGTAAAGTTCGATGATGGCGAGGAACTGAAACTCGACGGGCTGTTTGTCGCCCTCGGCAGCGCAAGTGCCATGGATCTTGCGCGGAAGGCGGGAGCCGCCTTCGACGGCGGCAGCGTCGTGCTGGACAAGGATTACATGACGACGGTTCCCGGCCTGTTTGCCGCGGGGGACTGCACCGGCGGTACGTTGCAGGTTGCTGTCGCCGTGGGCGAGGGCGCCATTGCTAGCCTTGCCGCCATCAAGTATTTGCGCGAGACTCGATAAGCGCTATATTTTTGGACGCATTTTTTAAGGAGGACGAATGCGTGTCTTGAAAGTTTTGTTTGTATTGCTTTTGCCCGTGATGTTTGTCGCCTGTAGCGATGACGATAGCGGCTTTATCTCGCGTCCGGACGGGAAGGATTCTTCGCCCAGCGTCACACCGAAGTCGAGCGATAGCAAGACAAGTGTGCCCACTGGAACTATGACCGACTCCCGCGACGGCCAGACGTATAGGACCGTGAAAATCGGCACCCAAACTTGGATGGCCGAAAACCTTAACTACGCATACACCGGTGTCCCTTATAACCATAGTGGCAACACCCTCGATTCTACTAGTTGGTACTACGACAACGACGCATCCTACAGCACCAAGTACGGTCGCCTATACACCTGGGCTGCAGCCATGGATAGCGTTGGTACGTGGAGCACAAACGGCAAGGGCTGCGGTTACAGTGTAATCGGTATGACCTGCTCGCCGGACTATCTGGTACGTGGTGTTTGTCCCGAGGGTTGGCACCTGCCGGACTCCACGGAATGGAATACGTTGATTACGACAGTTGGTGGTTCCAGTACAGCGGGTAAGGTACTCAAGTCCACTAGCGGCTGGAACAGCAGTGGCAACGGCACCGATGCTTTCGGCTTTTCCGCGTTGCCCGCCGGCTTCAGGGACATCTTTGATTACTACAGAGAGGGTGACGTAGTGAGGTTCTGGAGTTCTACTGAATACGATGGCTACAGCGCGTTCTTCATGGACTTGTACTACGACCTCGACAATGCGGGACTGACTCACAACGGCAAGTACGAAGGGCTTTCTGTTCGTTGCCTTAAGGACTAGGGCGTAAACCTTGCCTTCCCAAAAATAGACCGGCAATGATGCCGGTTTTTTTGTGTACTAAAAATTAACAATGCTCATCTGAACACCAAAATGAAATCGGACCTCGGTACGAGGTATGCTTTCTGTAAGTTTTCCGGTTTCTGGGGGCGATATTCCAAAATTTTATTGCCGTAGTGGTAGAAAATGTTTAATTTTACCATGTGTTATAAGTGTTGTGGCAAAGTGTGTCAAGGAATCAAATGGATTTAGGCTATTTCATAGGCAGCGCCAAGACGGCGATAGACGGAAAGGGAAGGTCTTCCTTCCCCAGGGAACTCCGTCGCCAGCTGTGGGCTACCGAAGGGACTGAGTTCGTAGTCGCTCGCGACCCGGACCACACCCTCCGGTTGTACATGCTGCCTGAGTACGCCAAATTCATGGCCGAACTCGATGCGTTCATAGATCGCCCTCGAGCCGATGAATTCCGGAAACAGCTCGATGCCAGCCTAGTAGAAATGGATGGCCAGAACCGCATTCTTATTCCCAAGAAATTGTTGGAATATGCGGGTCTCACGACAGAAGTGGTTTACACTCCCGGTCGTGGACGCTCTCTGGAATTGTGGAACCCCGAACGATTCGAAAACAAGAGCAAGATCGATACCGATGCTGCTCAGAAGTCGTTCGACGAAATGTTCCGCCTAATCGGTTCGTCGGGAGGTCTTGATGGCAAACGCTGACCTCAGACAAACTAATTTACAGACAAACGAATATTCTGCGGCTCTTGCCGGCGCTACCGATGGCGTGTTCTATCACGACCCCGTGATGCTTGCCGAATGCCTTGATGGGCTGAACATCAGGCCTGATGGTACCTATGGCGACTGCACGCTCGGCGGTGGCGGACATTCCTACGCGATTGCGAACAAATTAAACGAAGGCGGAACGCTCCACGCGTTTGACCGTGACGAGGAAGCCGTTGCGTTTGCGACCAAGCGCCTTGCGGGTGTAAAGTGCAAGTTCGTTGTGCATCCGGTGCGCTTCGGTGAACTGAAGAACGAGATTGCACCGAATACTCTCGACGGCATTCTTTACGATTTGGGAATCAGCAGCCACCAGGTTGACGATTCCAAGCGCGGGTTCACCTTTGTGGGCGATAATCCGCTCGATCTCCGCATGGACCGCCGTGAAGGTGTATCTGCGCAGGAATGGCTCAAGAATGTCGATGCAGAAACGCTTGCCGCGGCCCTCCGCAAGAATGCGGATATGGACCGTGCGTTCAAGCTTGCAACCCGCCTTGTAGAAATGGCGGGCACGGTGAAGGCCGGGAACCGCGATATTCTCCCTTCCGACGTGAAGGCCGTGGTGGAATCGGTATTCCCCGACAAGAAGCGCGAAGTGAACGGCCTTTTGGCACGCGTTTTCCAGGCTATACGCATGGAAGTGAATGGCGAACTCAAGGAGATTGAAGATAGCCTGAGCGCCGCGGTGGACTGCCTCAAGGTGGGTGGTCGCCTGGTGGTGATGAGCTACCATTCGGTGGAGGACCGCTGCGTGAAGGAAACCGCCGCGAAGTTCGAGAGGGCCTGCATTTGCCCCGAACGCCAGCCGGTGTGCACGTGCGGCGGCAATCACCAGCGCCTGCGCAAGGTGAACCGCAAGCCGATTTTGCCGACAAGTGAAGAGATTGCAAGGAACAGCAGGGCTCGCTCTGCGAAACTGAGGGTGTACGAACGGGTATGAGCGCTACGGATAAATTGCCGGTACCGAAGACGAACAGGGCGACCTTCCTGATCGTTGCGGTTGTGTTCGTGCTGATTGTCATCGGCCTCGTGACTCCCTTGTACCTTCAGAACAGGGTGAATGCGCTCTATTCGAAGTCCTATGCGCTTTCGAACGAGATCGTTTTTTTGAAGCGCGACATTTTGATGCTGGACCTAAAAATAAATCAGTATTCGTCGCTCGAATACCTGTGCGGCTTTGCCGACTCGGTGGGGCTCGGGCTCAATGGTGTCCCCGTGAAGGTGATGGATGCGGGAGGTCCCGGTGTACAATAGGGTAAAATTGGAACCGCTGGCCTTCCTCAAGTGGGTCGTGATGAGCCTCGTCGGCGTGCTGATGTGGCAGACTTTCAACATCCAGGTGCTCAACAGCGAAGTCTACCAGACCAAGACGAAGGATCGCGTGACGAGTACGCGCAACGTGTATGCGGGTCGCGGGCGCATCATGGACAGGAACGGTATTGTGTTTGCCGACAACTATCGCGATACCACGAAGGGCGTCGATGACTATAGCCGCATATTCTTGCAGGGGCATCTGGCGAGCCAGATTGTCGGGAAACTCGATTTCAACGGCCGCGGCAACATGGGCATGGAGAAGGTGTTCGACACCACGTTGAGCGGAATCGAAGGGATACGCGTGGGCGTGCGCGATGTCCAGAAGCGCGAAATTTACAGCCGTTCCGAGGAAGTGGCGAAGGCGGAACCGGGACTGAACCTAGTCCTCACCATCGACCGCAACATGCAGGAAATTGTCGAGAAGGCCTTGAAGGATGGCGTCGAGGAGTTCCAGGCGGCAAGTGCAAGCGCTGTGGTCATCGAGCCCGTTACGGGAGAAATCCTCGCGATGGCGAGTTATCCGACGTTTGACCCGAATTCTAGAACGCAGGGCGTGGGGCGCATGGCCAAGAATGACATCGTTTCGCTTCCCTACGAGCCGGGCTCTACCTTCAAGGTGATTACGGCTGCCGCCGCCCTCGAAGACGGCATTGTTTCGCCGGACAAGGTTTACCCGAGCAATGGCGGGCGCTGCTGGGAATGGTGGGAAGGCAATCCGAAGTTCAAGAACGAGAAGCCGATTTGCGATTCCCATGTCATCGGGGAGGTGGATATGCCCGAGGCCATGGCACAGTCCTCGAACGTGTACTTTGCGAGGGTCGCGGATGCGGTTGGCGCCGACAGGTTCTATCGCATGGCGCGCAGCTTCGGTATTGGCATCCAGACTTCGGAATATTTCCAGGGCGAGGAAAGCGGACGCCTGTTGAAGCCCTTCGAACTGGAACGCGATGCGCGTACGCTCATGACGATGGGCTACGGGCATGCCGTGATGGTGACCCCGATACAGATGGCGATGGCGTATGCGGCAATCGCGAACGGCGGTGTGCTCATGGAGCCGATGATTGTGAAGGAATGGCGCGATTGGCAGGGCAACGTGGTCGACAAGAAAAAGCCGACGGCCGTTCGCCGCGTGATTTCGGAGAAGACTGCGGCCTCTATCCGCAAGATGCTCCAGCGCGTGGTGTATGACAAGAAGGGAACGGCAAAGCAGGCGATGAGCAAGAAGATTCCGAATGTGATTTTTGGTGGCAAGACGGGTACGGCCGAAAAGTATAACCACGTGACGCGCAAGTACGACAAGAATCGCCAGGTTGCTTCGCTTATTGGCCTTGCTCCGATCGAGGATGTTCGCTACGTGTGCATGGTCTTGGTCGATGACCCGAATATGGACAAGGACCGCGGACATACGGGTGGCGTCACGGCGGGCCCTATTTTCCGTCGGATTATGGAAGGGATCTACTTCCATCCGCAACTTTCGCCGATTTCGTATAACCTGGCGCAGGTGAAACGCGATACTCCCTGCGATGTCGATTTTATGGGAATGCCGCTCGATGGCGCGAAAAAGGTTGCAAGCGACAGGAACTGCAAGGTGGCTTTTGACGGCGTGGGTTCCCGCGTTATTTCCCAGCGCCAGAACACATCCGATACGGCGGGCGTGACGCTTGTCCTTGGCGAGATGGCCGCATCGAAGATGCCTGACTTGAAGGGGCTTTCGCTGCGCGACGCCATGGAAATTATGGGCAACATCCGCGTGAACGTGGAATACGAGGGCAAGGGCCATGTCGTGGCGCAGTCCCCGATGCCGGAGGAAGAACTACGCAAGGGTACAATTTGCAAGCTGAAGCTTAAGGAGAGAGGTTGATGATTTCGGAAGCTTTGATGCAGAATTTGTCTGTCAAGGGACTTTGCGACGATTCCCGCCGCGTGAAGGCGCAGGACCTGTTCTTCTCCATGCCCGCGGATGGCTATGAAGAATTTGCGCGCAGCGCCCTTGCTTCGGGTGCCGTTGCCGTGGTGAGCGAACAGGCTGCCCCTGCAGGGCTTGCCTCCAAGTGGATCCAGGTCTCGGACGTGAAGGAAGCTCGCCTGGAAGCAGCCCGTGTATTTTACAAGGATCCGTTCGCGAAGCTCCGCTGCCATGCGGTGACAGGTACGAACGGCAAGACGACCAGCGCCTTCCTCATGAATGCGATGCTTGAATCGGCAGGCCGGAAAACGGCTCTCCTCGGCACCATCAAGAACAAGATTGGCGAATCGTCCGTTCCCGCGACGCTCACGACTCCGGGCCTTTTGGATTTGTTCGCGTTTGCCTCGAAGGCTGTTGCGGCCGGATGCACCGACCTCGTCATGGAAACGTCGAGCCATTCGCTGCACCAGGGGCGCGTGGCCGGAATTCGCTTCAGGAGCGGGCTCTTCAGCAACCTCACGCAAGACCATCTCGATTACCACAAGACGATGGATGCCTATTTCGAGGCCAAGAAACTCCTCTTTACGAAATACCTTGCCGATGATGGCGTTGCCGTGGTGAACATCGACGATGCGCACGGTGAGAGACTTTTTGATGAACTGAAGACGCTCGGGAAAAATGCCGTCGCGGTTTCGAGACTCGGGAATGCGAAGGCCTCCGTGAAGCCGGAAGGCGACGTGCAGAATACCGAGAACGGCCTCGTGTTCAGCCTGCCTGCCGTTGCGAAGGAAAAATTCGAGACGCCCCTCTGTGGCGACTTTAACGTGGATAACGTGTTGCTTGTGCTCGCCTGGGCGAATGCGGTCGGAATCCCGGAACTCTCGATGCGTGCTGCGCTTGCGAGCGTCCGCGTGCCGGGACGTTTCGAGAAGGTTTGGAACAAGGACGGAAAGCATGTCGTGGTCGACTATGCGCATACGCCCGACGCCCTGGAACGCGTGCTTACGACGGCGCGCAAGCTCTGCCGCGGGACGCTCTCTACGGTATTCGGCTGCGGAGGTGACCGCGACCGCACCAAGCGCCCCATCATGGGCCACATCGCGGAAACGATTGCCGACAAGGCTTGGCTCACTTCCGACAACCCGCGCACGGAAGACCCGCTCGCGATTATCGAGGATGTGCGCGCGGGAATGAGTACGGACAAGTTTGAGGTCGTGGCGGACCGTGCGGAAGCCATCCGCAAGGCATGTGCCGCGCTGAAGGATGGCGATTGGCTCGTAATTGCGGGCAAGGGCCACGAAGATTACCAGATCGTCGGCAAGACGAAGCATCATTTTGACGACCGCGAAGAAGCGGTGAAGGCGATGGAAGAATGTTAAAGCTTGATTTGACAGTCCGCGAAATGCTGGAAATCCTGGAAACATCCGCCGTGGGTGTTCCGGCCAGCGTCTTGAAGCGGAAAGTGAATCTCTGCATGGATTCACGCGAGAAGGCCAAGGGCGTAGTGTTCTGGCCTATAAAGGGAGCGCGTTTCGATGCGCACAAGTTTGTCTCTCAAATGGAAAAGGATGGTGCGCTGATGAGCGTTGTGAACCAGGAATCCGTAGAAAGCAATTCCATCAAGATGTATGCCCCGGTGGAAGATACCACCAAGGCGCTGCTCAAGCTCGCCAAGGGCTACCAGAGGCTCTTCAAGGTGAAGAAGGTCGCCATTACCGGAAGCAACGGCAAGACGACCACCAAGGAGATGACGAAGGCCGTGCTCTCCATGAAATACAAGACCCATGCGACGCAGGGCAACTTCAACAACCATATTGGCGTGCCGATGACGCTGTTCCAGCTGAAGCACAGCCATGAGGCTGCTGTCGTCGAGATGGGAACGAGCGGTCCCGATGAAATCCGCCCGCTTTCGCTGGCCGCAGAACCCGATGTCGCCGTGATTACGAACATCGGCGCTTCGCATCTGGAACGCCTTGGCGATTTGGACGGCGTGTTCCGCGAAAAAATTACCATCAAGGATGGCCTCAAGACGAACGGCACCTTGATCGTGAATGCCGATGACCCGCGCCTCTGCAAGGTGCGTTCGACAAAGAACATGAAGGTCGTCACGTTCGGCGTGCATCGCGGAATCGTGAAGCCCGAAAGGCTCACCTGGAACGAGAACGCCTGTGCCGATTTCTATGTCGGCCGCACGCATTTCGAACTGAGCGTGCCGGGGACGCACAACCTCTACAATGCGCTTGCGGCGATTGCCGTGGGCGAGGCTTTCCGCGTGCCGAAGGCCGATATCGCGAAGGCGCTCAAGGCTTTCCATGCGACAAACATGCGCATGGAATTCCGCAAGGGCAACGGATTTAAGATTGTTTCGGACTGCTACAACGCGAACCCCTCTTCTACCCGCATGGCGCTTCAGACCATCGGCAACATGAACGTGCGCGGCTGCCGTATCGCAGTCCTCGGCGACATGCTGGAACTCGGAAAGGCGAGTCGCGAAATGCACCGCGAAATCGGAAAGCTCGTTCCCGAGATGAATTTCGACCTGCTGCTCGCTGTGGGCGAGGATGCGAAGGAATATGTGAAAGGCGCCAAGGAAGGCGGCCTGGAGCAGGCTTTCCATTTCGATTCTGTGCAGGACGTGATTGAGTTTTTGGGCGAAGTGGTCTGCGAAGGCGACGTGCTCCTCGTGAAGGGCAGCCGCGGAATGCATATGGAACAGGTGGTGGATGCCCTGCTCAAGCAGGCTCCGGTTTCTAAGGCGTAAGGTATCGAGAAGTTAAGATGAGCAACCAGACTACAGGCGTAAACAAGCTGCTTCTGCTGTCAACACTCTTGTTGATGAGCTTTGGCATCGTTGTCGTTTATACGGCCTGTACCCAGCATGCGCTCAGGATGGGACTTGCCCCGGAATACTACCTGAAGAAGCATTGCATGATGGTGCTGGTAACGCTGCTTGTCATGCTCTTTGCTGCAAAAATCGATTATTCGGTCTGGAAAAAATTCTCGCGCGTCATCTTTGCGGGGGGCTGCGCCCTGACGGTATACTGCCTCATTTTCGGGAAGGCGCATCTTGGTGCCAAACGCTGGGTGGATTTTGGATTCTTCCAGCTGCAGCCTTCCGAGGTGCTGAAGTTCGGGCTAATCGTGATGGTGGCGGTCAAGCTTTCGGAGGCGGGCTCCGAAATAAAGAGCTTGAAGTGCAGCTTAATCCAGCCTGGAATTCCTTTTGCGATTGCGGCAATCCTCCTGATTTTGCAGCCCAATTTCTCGATGCTGATCATGTTCGCAAGCATTGTCGTGGCCATGCTTCTTGTTGCCGGCGTGAACTTCAAGCACTTGCTGCCGGCGTTGGGGGGCGGGCTCCTGATGGGTGTAATCATGCTTCTGGTGAAAAGCCATTCTTCGAAGCGCATTGCCGCTTTCCTGGATCCGTCGATGCACCAGGACAGTGCTTACCAGGCGGAACGTTCTCTGGAAGCCCTCGGCAATGGCGGTTTTTTTGGAACAGGAGTTGGCATGGGCATCCAGAAACTCGGATACCTTCCGGAGGCACACAAGGACGTGGTGTATTCGGTCATAGGCGAGGAATTTGGATTTATCGGGACGTTCTGCGTGCTGTTCGTTTTTGGAGTGCTCTTCTACCAGGGATTCGAGATTGCGAGGAATTCTTCGACTCGCTTCGGAAAGTATATGGCGGTGGCGCTGACGACATCCCTGTTCCTGAACTTTATCGTCCATGTGTGCGTGAGTACGGGGCTCATCCCGACAACGGGCCAGCCGCTTCCCTTCCTCAGCTTTGGCGGGACGAACCTGATTGTTTCCGGCCTGTTCATAGGAGTCCTGTTGAATATTTCCAAGTCCGGGACGGGAAAGAGAATAGACGAGCCCTATGTGGGCGGCGAGAAAACGAACGTCTATACGTTCGGCGGTTTTGATATAACGAGGGCTGAATCATGAAAAAGTTCCTGTTTGTGTGCGGTGGCACCGGTGGCCACATTTTCCCGGCAGTTGCGATTGCCGAAAGCCTAAAGAAAAAGGGCTATACGGACATCACGTTCGCCGGTCGCAAGGATTCTATGGAAGAACGCCTTGTGGCTGCTAACTGGCCTTATGAATATATCACGGCGGAACCGCTCCACCGCGGTCCGTTCCTCAAGAATTTGGCTCTTCCGTTCAAGCTTTCGAAGTCGCTGGTGCGTGCGAAGAGCGTCGTGAAGAAAGTGAATCCCGATGTGGTCGTGGCGACGGGCGGCTACGTGTCGCTCCCGATTGTGATGGCGGCAGGCCGTCTCGGAATTCCCGTCTACCTGCAGGAACAGAATGCCGTTGCCGGTGTCGCGAACAAGGTCGGGTCTCGCTATGCGAAGACTGTGTTTGTGACCTCCGATGATGCGGCGAAGTTCTTCCCCGCAGAAAAGTGCATGGTCTTTGGAAACCCCGTGCGCAAGCTGCCCGATGGCGATTCGCTTGCTCGTCCGGCCGAGTTTGCCCCAGGCAAGAAGGCCGTGTTTATTGTGGGCGGTTCGCAGGGCGCAGCCGGTATCAACAACAAGATTGAAGAAAGCATCAAGACGATTGCCGCCCGCGACGACGTGTCTGTCGTGTGGCAGGTGGGCGTGAAGAATGTCGAAGCCATCTCGGAACGTGTCGGCAATGTGCCGAATGTCGCCATCCGCGGGTTCCTCGACGGAATCTACGCCTACATGAAGCATGCCGACCTGATAATCAGCCGTGCCGGGGCTTCCGCCCTGGCCGAGATCCTCGCGTTCGGAAAGCCGTCGATTCTGCTCCCGTTCCCGCATGCGACAGCGAACCACCAGGAACACAACGCCCGCGTGGTCGAAAAGGCGGGGGCATGCCTCGTCGAGCTCGATGCCGAAGAGAACCACCTGTGGGAAAAGGTGGAGCAGCTTCTGGCGAATGAAACCCGTTTGAATGCTATGGCCGCTGCCGCGAAGGGGCTGGGAATGCCCGATGCCGCCGACCAGATCGCGAAGGCCATCTTGGAAAAGGAAGAAGCGTAATGCAGATCAATGATTGTAAACGTGTTCGTCGTCTCCACTTTGTGGGCATCGGTGGCGCCGGGATGTCCGGCATTGCCGAGGTGCTGCATGCGAATGGATTTGAAGTGTCGGGTTCCGATACGGGTGAAAGTCCCGTCATCGACTACCTCAAGGGTCTTGGCATCAAGATTGCGCCGAAGCACGAAGCGAAGAACGTGGAAAATGCCGACCTGGTCGTGTATTCGTCCGCCGTTCCGCACGATAATCCCGAACTCGTGGAAGCGCGCAACCGCCGCATCCCCGTCATTCGCCGCGCCGAAATGCTCGGCGAACTCATGCGCATGAAGTATACGCTCTCGATTTGCGGGACGCACGGGAAGACGACGACAACCTCCATCGTCGGTGAAATCTGGGAAGAAGCCGGTCTCGACCCGACGATTATCGTGGGTGGCGTGGTGAAGGGCAAGGGCTCGGGTGCCAAGGTGGGCAAGGGCGACTACCTGATTGCCGAAAGCGACGAGTTCGACCGCAGTTTCCTTTCGATGATGCCGTCTTCGGCCATCGTGACAAACATCGATGCCGACCATCTGGATACTTACGAGAATATTGAGGATATCAAGGATGCGTTCGTGCAGTTCGTGAACAAGATTCCGTTCTACGGCCAGGCAATCCTCTGCCTCGACGACCCGAACGTGCAGGCGATTCTCTCGCGCGTCAGGAAACCGGTGATAACATATGGCTTTACTCGACAGGCCAAGTATCGCGTGGACAACCTTCGCTTCGAGAAGGGATATCCCGTATTTGAAATCTTGAACGACGGCGAAAACCTGGGCGAATTCCGCCTCCAGATTCCGGGCCGCCACAACGTGCTCAATGCGACCGCCGCCGTGGCGCTTGCTATCGAGGAAGGCATTTCTGCCGATGTGGCCCGCAAGGCGTGTGCCGCGTTCCAGGGCGTGACGCGTCGCTTCGAATTCATGGGCGAGAAGAACGGCGTGATGGTGTTCAACGACTACGCGCACCACCCGACTGAAGCGACCGCGACGCTGCTTGGCTTCCGCGAGGCTTTCCCGGACAAGAGGATTGTCGTTGCGTTCCAGCCGCACCTTTTCAGTCGCACCCGCGACCAGCACGAAGCTTTCGGTATGGCTTTCGCGAACTGCGATGTGCTTTTGGTGACGGATATCTATCCGGCGCGTGAACGCCCCATCGAAGGCGTGACAGGCGCGCTTGTCGCAAACAGCGCGAGCGACCGCGGCCACCGCAATGCCCGTTTCGTGGGCGACCAGATGAACCTGCTTCCGATTCTGAAGGAGGAACTCAAGGCGGGCGACGTGGTGGTGCTGATGGGCGCCGGAAGCATCTACAAGTTGGGAGACCGTATTTTGGAGGAATGCATTTGACCGAATCCAGGACGACATTCCTCGGCCGTCGCATCGGCTACAACGAGAGCAAGCGCAAGGAGGCCCGCGTTCAAAAGCTGAAACGCGGCTTCAAGGGCGCCGTTCGTTGGTTCGTGCGCCGTGGCTGGATTGTTGCAATCCTGCTAGTTGTCGCCGGTGTCGCTCTCTGGACGAACCGATTCTACGTGCAGCGATTCAACCCGCTCGAACTGCGCCATTTGCAGTATATCGATATCGAGGGGAATCGCATGCTCTCGTGGGAAGACGTTATCCAGAATGCGCAGGTGGAACCGGGAATGCTCATGTCGGAACTCGAACCTGATTCGGTAGAAAAAATGCTGATGCAGATGCCGCTCATCCGTTCGGCGGAAGTGGAGAAGAAGTTCCCCTCCTCCGTGACAATCCGTTTGCAGGAGGCGGATCCCGTGGCTTCGTTCTTCGAAGGGGGCAAGGCGACTGTCTATTCCGAACGCGGAGTGCCCATGCCGCTATCGATGTCGACTGCGCTCAGGCTTCCGATAGTGGAACCCGGTTCCATGGACGAAATCAAGCGCATATGCAAGTTTCTCTCCGAAATGCGCAAGATCGATTCCAAGCTTTTCGGCCAGATTTCCCAGGTGGGCTGGGATTCGGAAGACAAGGCCTTCGAGGTGTTCTTCCGCGATGTCGAGTTTCATGTGCTGTTTCCGCAGTCGGGTTGGAACAGCGATCTCTTCGCCCTGTACGAGATGGTCAAGGCGGGATTTCCGAAGGATTTGCGTTGTGCCGGTGAATTGGACATGCGTTATGCCGGTTTTGCTTATGTAAGGAATTTTGACAAGAGGTGTGTCAATGGATGAAGCAAGGAATGAAATGAGGAAAGAGGACCTGATATTCGGTCTGGATATCGGAGCCTCGAAAATTAACCTGTTCGTCGGCATGGTGGACGGAGCCTCCGTGCGCGTGTTGGAATGCGGGGACTTCCCGCTTACCAATGCGGACGAGTTCGATCACGTGGTCGAGACGCTCAAGAATGCGGCCCAGTCCATCGAGTCGACGGTCGGCGTGGATGTCCACGACGTGTACGTGGGTATCGCCGGAAAGCATGTCTCCTCGTTCAACTACAGGGGACTCATTACGCTTCCGACCGGAGAAGTCCGCAGCCAGGATATCGAAACGGTCAAGGACCAGGCGAGCACGATTCCCGAATCGGCCGGGCAGATTATCCACGTGTTCCCGGGCGAATACACGCTCGACGACCAGCCGGGCATCCGCAACCCGAAGGGCCTCAACGGCCGCCGCCTCGGCGTCGAAGTCCAGGTGGTTACCTCGCGCCCGAATGCCATCCAGAACCTGGACAAGTGCGTAAAGAGCGCCGGTCTCCACACGATGGAATTTGTGCTGGAACCCCTTGCTGCCGCCTATGCCGTGCTCACCGAGGATGAAAAGGAACTGGGAGTCGCCCTGATTGACATTGGCGCCGGTTCTGCCGACGTGGCCGTGTTCGTGGGCGAGTCCGTTCGCTATACGGTTTCCCTTGACCTTGCTGGGAACAGTATCACGAGCGATATCAGCAAGTGCCTCCAGGTTCCCATTTCGCTTTCGAAGGCCGAAGAAATCAAGAAGAAGTACGGCACCTGCAAGATCAACAACCTTATCGAGGACGAGACGTTCCCGGTGCCCGGCGTGGGTGACCGTGGCGACGTGCAGTGCTCCCGCAAGCTCCTTGCGCGCGTGATCACGGCCCGTGTCGCCGAGATTTTCAAGATGCTGAGCGATGACCTCCAGAAGCACAAAATCGACGGCCTCATCAACGGCGGAATCGTGCTGACGGGCGGCTGCTGCGCTCTCGAAGGAATCGACGAGATTGCAGAGAAGGTGTTCCACAAGCCGGTGCGCATCGGGCTTCCCAAGTTCTTCAGCGGAATCCAGGAAGCGTTCCGCAAGCCATCCTACGCGACAGGCATCGGGCTCCTGCATTACGCCGCCCGCAAGCAGCGCGAGAACAGAAGGAACGAGACGGGTAAGCAGATTACGGTATCCGTCAAGAAAGGTCTTCAGTGGATCAAGGATTTGGTCCAGACATACTTTTAAACAACAAAAACCAACCACTCAATCCCAGGGAGAAAAACTATGAGTGAATACATGAACGGGACATCCCATATCGAAATGGATGAATCCACCCTCAACAACGCGAAGGTGAAGGTGTTCGGTGTCGGCGGTGCCGGCGGCAACACCGTGAACCGCATGGTCGGCATGAACATTCAGGGCGTGGAATACTACGCCGTGAATACCGATGCCATGGCCTTGGAACTGAGCCTTGCCGATCACAAGATTGCCATTGGCCAGAAGACCACCAAGACTCTCGGCGCCGGCGCAAAGCCGGACGTGGGCCGCAAGGCTGCCGAAGAAAGCGTCGAGGAACTGAAGGAGGCCATGAAGGGGGCCGACCTCATCTTCGTCACTGCCGGCATGGGCGGTGGAACCGGAACGGGTGCAGCCCCGGTGATTGGCGCTGCTGCTCGTGAACTCGGTATCCTTACCATAGCCGTAGTCACCAAGCCTTTCAGGCACGAAGGCCCTGTCCGCTCCAGGAATGCAGAAAAGGGCATCAAGAACCTGAGGGACACGGTTGACACCATGATTGTGGTTGACAACAAGAAGCTCATGAACGTGGTCGAGAATACCGACAAGAACATGACCCTCGAAGGCGCGTTCAAGCTGACTGACGACATTCTCGGTAACGCCGTCCGCAGCATTTGCGACATCATGTTCCGCCATGGCCTTATCCACGTTGACTTTGCCGACGTGAAGACCGTGATGACCAACGGCGGCTCCGCCCTCATGGGCACGGGCATTGCCGAAGGCGAAAACCGCGGCATCAAGGCTGTTGACATGGCCCTCTCTTCTCCGCTTCTCGAAGACGTGAACGTGGAAGGCGCTACCGGCGTGCTGGTGAATGTTTCCCACGGCGAAAGTTTCTCCATGATCGAATACAGCGAGGCCATGGAACATATCTACGAGGCCGTAGGCGACATGGGAGACCCGAATATCATCATCGGCGATATCCTCCTCCCGGAACTCGGCGACAAGGTTTGCATCACGATTATCGCGACAGGCTGCGGCAACACCGGCATTCAGCAGTCCGCTTCTGCCCAGGTGGCTCAGCAGCCCTACGTGGCTCCGACACCCCGCCCGAGCGACCTGGTGAACACCATCGGTAGCCCTGCAGGCTTCTCGCAGGCCCCGGTCCAGCAGGCTCCCGTCGCGCCGCAGCCGGTGCAGCCGACTCCGCGTCCGACCAGCCTGAATTTCGTTGCCCTTGCGCACAACACGGTTGCCATGCCGGCCGTCGCTCCTGCCGCTCCGCAGGCGACGTTCACACAGCAGGGTGCCGTGCAGCAGCCCGCTCAGGGCTATGCTGCTCCTGAATTCTCGGCTACGGCTCCCGCTGCCGAAGAATCCATTCTCGGGACTCCCAACGCCTCCCTTCCCGAAACGCAGGAATTCTCTGCCGTCGCGGATGTGGACGACATGAACGGAGTCCATGAGACTGCTTCTGTGAGCGCCATGCGCGAAGAACCGGCCAACCTCGGCACTCCGACTTTTATCCGCCAGCAGGCCCTCGCGGCTGCCCCCGCGGCAAAGTCCACGCAGTACGAAGCCGGTTCCCTCAAGAGCAACGGTGTTGACTACGACGTGCCCGCCTTCCTCCGCGGAAACGCCCTGAGCGACATCTTCTAAGATGCCTCTGAAGAACTTCTAGAAAGAAGAATAACACACACACAGGGTGTGCGTATTCCACGCACATCCCCACAACACACAAGGGACTACCTGGGTCTCCCTGCCTGGGTAGTCCTTTTTCGTGTTTTGAATGTCCCTGTTCGGGAATCTTTGCTATTTTAGCGTTCATGAGGTCCGGTGCCCACATCTTCGCTCTCTGTGCGCTCGCGTTTGCCGTTTCGGGCCATGCATACCCGGCGCCCCCGCAGTCGGGCGAACGCGGCTATTTCCAGATAGGCACCGATTTCGACTTCGGGTTCAACGGCGGCCCCACCGACCCCACCTTCGCGGTAGATACCGCCGACTGGTTCGGGGGCAACTGGCGCGGCCTGCAGATTCCGCTCGAAACCGCCCGCAGTTACGAGGAATACCTCGACCCGTTCTTCACCCTCAGTTTCCGCGCGGGCTACAAGAGTTTCCACGTGCTTCTGGAAGCCCCGCTCCGGCGCGATCTCGAGGCCTGGTACCAGGACGACCTTCACAAGAATTTCACGTACGACCCGAGCGAACTCGATATAAACGTGCCGAACAACGCCTACGCCGTGTGGGAAAACCCCGTGGGCTACGTGCAGTTCGGGCGGTTCGCGCTCGACGACCTGAAAGTTTCCAGGAACGACATCCTGGTGGGCGGTGCACCCTACCACGACGGCCTGCGCTGGAAATTCGCTGCCGGCATGTTCCGCTACGATTTCCTGTTCAGCTCGCTCAACGCCTGGCTTTACGGCGACGTGATAGACCATTCGACCGGCTGCCCGCCCGTGGGTACCGAGGCCTACGCGCAAAAATGCACCGAGCGCGACAACCAGGTGGCGAACCAGCGCAACCGCACCTACGACGACAACATCAAGACCTTCATGTTCCACAAGTTCGGCATCGAGACCGAAAAGTTCTGGATTTACATCGCCGAGCAGAGCATGATTGGCGGCAAGGCTCCCGAGTTCCGCTCCATGAGCCCGTTCATATACTGGCACGACAACTACGCGACCGGCTACACGTCGGCAGCGACTTCCGTGGAACTCGGCTACAAGACGAGCAATGGCGCGAAGTTCTATAGCCAGATAAACATGGAAGACATCAACAGCCCGGTGGGCGAGGACGATGACAAGGGCACGAGCCGCTCTGTAATCAACTACCTCGTGGGCTACTATCACGAACTTTCGACCGCGCTCTACGGCAAGTTCAGCTGGAGGCTCGACGTGGTGCGCACCGACCCCGTGGCTGGCAACAGCAGGCTCCCGCTCCTCAAGTACACGAGCCGCCGCAACTACCGCAGCAACTACCGCGAACAGGACGACCCCGATTACGCCGACGCCTACTTTGTGGATTACCCGATAGGCTACCGCCGTGGCGCCGACGCTCTCGACCTGTGGTTCGATTTCGGCTGGCAGTACGGCAAGCACTCGCTCGCGCTCACTCTTGCATGGCTGCGCCAGGGCGACAAGGAAATGTTCACCGACTACAACGTGGCCCTCGCCGGCGGAGAGAATTCCCCCTCCGGCGTGGAAGAGGCCCAGTACCTGGTAGATGCGCTCTACAAGATGAAGGTGAACGGCTGGTTCGGCTTTTATGTGGGAGGCGGGTTCCGCAAGTACGAAAACCTCGCGCACGTGAAGGGCGATGATGGTTACGATGGCTGGCTGCGTTCCGGCGTGAAGTTCACCTTCAACCCGGTCGATACGAAGTTCTAAAAGAAGCTAACCCCTTCAAAGGAGCACCCATGTCCCTGAAACACTCTTTAACCCGAATTGTGGCGTTAACAGCCACGCTCCTTGTAGCCTGCGGCGATGAAGTCACCGAAGTGACCGAAGTCCACGAGACCGGCATGAAGATTGTCGAAGAGGGCGAGAAGTTGCCCGAGTGCACCACGGAAAACGAAGGCACGATGGTTTATGCGCTGGATTCTGCCGCAGCCTACGCCTGTGTCGACAACGAATGGGTTACGTTCAATGGCAAGGACGGCGAGAAAGGCGACAAGGGTGATAAGGGCGCTCCAGGTGATTCTGGTGAAGCTGGTACTTCTTGCACAATGGAGTCCTTGCCCGATAGCAGCGGTTTCAAGGTCATCTGTGGCGGAGATTCCGTCGGCGTTGTGCTGAACGGCGAAAAAGGAGAACAAGGCGACAAGGGCGAAGACGGCAACGATGGTAAAGATGGTCAAGACGGCAAGAGCATCGAAGGGGCCGAGAACTTTTTCATAGATGCTCGTGACAAGCAGATATACAAGAAGGTGACCATCGGGACCAAGACATGGATGGCGGAAAACCTCAATTACGAAACGGCGAATAGCCTTTGCTACATGGATTCCTGTGCCAAGTACGGCCGTTATTACACCTGGGCCGATGCCATGGACAGTGCAGCTGTATTTTCGGATAATGCCAAGGGTTGTGGCTATGATGTAGAATGTACCATAAAGACTCCTGCGCGTGGTATTTGCCCGGAAGGTTGGCATATCCCGGATTCTACGGAATGGAGAACGCTGTATAGCGTGATGGGCAAATCGTCGAATGCCATGCAGGCGAAGGGCTTTGACAATTGGCCTGATGCAACCGATGCGTACGGGTTTTCCGCGCTTCCTGCCGGCGGCTACATGCGTAGCGCTTTCTACGATGTCGGCGGGTACGCCCGCTTCTGGAGTGCCGCTGAGTTTACTGAGTATGATAACTATTCCGCTGACTACTGGTACTTGAATGCGATCGGTGCGACCCTCAGCTTCACTGACGAGAACTTCAGTTTATCAGTCCGTTGCATCAAGGACTAACTATATCTATATTATTCCTAAACCAAGGAGTTTTTTATGGCAGAAATCGGTACACCTCTAAGTTCTAGCGCCACGAAGGTGCTGTTTTGCGGAGCGGGCGAACTCGGCAAGGAAGTCATCATCGAGATGATGCGTCTCGGCGTCGAGGTCATCGCCGTGGACCGTTATGCCAACGCCCCGGGCATGCAGGTGGCCCACCGTAGCCACGTCATCAACATGCTCGACGGAGCCGAACTCCGCCGCGTGATCGAACTGGAGAAGCCCGACTACATCGTTCCCGAGGTCGAGGCGATTGCGACCGACACGCTCGTGGAACTCGAGAAGGAAGGCTTCAACGTCATCCCGACCGCGAAGGCCACCAAGCTCACGATGAACCGCGAGGGCATCCGCCGCCTTGCCGCTGAGGAACTGGGCCTCAAGACGAGCCCGTACCGCTTTGCCGACAATTTCGAGGATTTCCAGAAGGCCGTCGCCGAGATCGGCATCCCGTGCGTGGTGAAGCCGGTGATGAGTTCCTCGGGCCATGGCCAGAGCGTCATCAAGACCGAGGCCGACGTGCAGAAGTCGTGGGACATTTCCCAGCACGAGGGCCGCACCGGCCATGCCAGCCGCGTGATTGTCGAAGGTTTCGTGCCGTTCGATTACGAGATTACATTGCTTACGGTTCGCCATGTGGGCGGAACCAGCTTCCTTGAACCGGTGGGTCACCATCAGGTGGGCGGCGACTACCAGGAATCCTGGCAGCCCCAGCCGATGAAGCCCGAACTCCTGGAACAGGCGAAGGACATCGCGAAGAAGATTACCGACGCTCTCGGTGGCCGCGGCATTTTTGGTGTGGAACTGTTCGTATGCAAGGACCAGGTGCTCTTCAGCGAAGTTTCCCCGCGCCCGCACGATACCGGCATGGTGACATTGATTTCGCAGGATTTGTCTGAATTTGCGCTGCACGCCCGCGCTATCTTGGGCCTGCCTATCCCGAACATCGCTTTCCACGGCCCGAGCGCTTCGAAGGCTATTGTGGTGGACGGCAATTCCGACCACGTGAAGTTCGGCGGCCTGGAAGATGTGCTTGCAGAACCTGACACTGCGCTTCGCCTGTTCGGCAAGCCCGAACTCAAGGGCCACCGCCGCCTGGGCGTGTTGCTTGCTCGCCGCGATTCCGTAGAAGAAGCCAAGGCGCAGGTCATGGCCATGCGCGAAAAGGTGAAGGTCTCGCTGTAAATTTTTTGGGGTGGGGAAAGAGTTTTGATGAAAAAGTTATTTGGATTACTCCTGCCCGCGCTGCTTGTCGCGTGCTACTCGCCGGAACCTTTCGAGGCCGAATCGGTCGAGTCCGCGTCCAGTGGCAAGTCCGATATCGGGACGGTCTTCCCGGTGAACACGCAGAAGCAGATTTGTAACCCCTCCGTATCCCAGGATACGGTAAACTATCCGGCTGCGATGCTCTGGCTGAACTTTGGCGGTACGCTCAAGGTGACTCCGCCGGATTCGGACTTTACGACAAGCGGGGTAATCCAGCACGACCGTCTGACTATTTCCGATACATCGGGCAAGGTGCTCTGGTACATGATGCGCGATACGGCTGCGGGCGAATGCCAGTTCCAGGATCCGGAATGGAGTACGCACGCCGACTATGCCGTTGCGCTCCGCGCCTACGATCTGGACGGGAAGAAGGCCTGCGAGAATCTGGACTACGGTATTTTTGCCGTGCGCATGTCGGATAGCAAGCGGTTCTGGTTCTACGACAAGAATATTATCGAGACGGCGTCTCCGCACCTGTGGGTTTCGCCGGATGCCTCCGTTGATGAGGATGCCGCGGATTCTACGGTGGAAGGCTTCTTTGGCACCGACAAGGTGCGCCTGACCTACGTGGACGGCGATGACAAGATTGTGTTTGTCGATTTTGCGAACGGCGGGCTTGATAAGGCGAAGACGCTTGCAAGGCCTTCCGGCAAGTCCGGCTGGAGCATTGACGCTCCGATGATTTCGCCGGACGGAAACTTCATTGTCTATAACGTGCTCGAGAATCCGACGACGTGGGAAGCCTACATCCAGGAACTTTCCGCAAACTCTTCGCCGGTGAAAATCGAACGCGGGCAGAACTCGCTTTCGGAACCCGCACAACCGCACTGGTTTGCCTATAACGGCAGACTTTTTGTGATGTGGACGGAATTCCCGCAGGGCTCGCAGATGCTCAACAAGAACGACCTCACGCAGGAATCCGTGCAGGACGGTTCCGTGGGTCGCACGGTGATGCGCGAAGTTCGCCTGAATGCGGGTGCCCCGAGCGACCTTGCGGTAGAGTGGGTCGGAGATGTTCGTGAAATCGCCTCCATTCCCATGATTGGCGGGCGCTCTCCCGATGGCAGGTTCCTTGCCACCGGTACAAACTACGGCTATTTGCTGGAACTTCCGTGAGGTACGCAATGAAGAAATCCTTACTCAAGTCTGGCAAAAAATTCGGTGCGGTCGCATCTCTCGCGGCTGTCGCTATCTGCGCGTTCCTTGCGGCATACAACGCTCCGGTCGAACCCGCTACCCCCTGGGAATCCATTGGCGGGTGCGGTGCCGGCGGTTCCGGTGGAGGTGCGAGCGATGGCATCAAGTGGATCGGTCAGGGCGTTTCGGGCGGCTACCTCGAAACGGAAGTGTTTACCAAGTACAGCGTCGGCCAGAATTTCTCGGGCCTTACGCTCACCCCGCATTTTTCGATAAAGCCCACGTGGTCTACAAAACTCGGCGTTTCTGTCCCGCTCGTCTCGCACCAGGGCGAAGTCCAGTACCGCAGTAACCAGGCTCCGACCGACCGCAGTACCGGCGGGCTTGGCGATATCTCGTTTGACTTTAGCAAGACGATTGGTAGCGGGGGAGCGGCATCGCTTTCTGCATCGCTCACGATTCCTACCGGCCAGTACGATATCAAGCGCGGTACGGATGCTTCCGAAGAAATCTTGCCTGCAAGTTTCCAGAAGGGCTCGGGCCTGTATTCGCTCACGCTCGGCTGGGACTACAGCCGCGATACCGACAAGGGAATCTGGCTTTACGGGCTTACGTTCACGTACCCGTTCGCGATGCATCTGATTTCGGGCGAGAACGAGTTCAACGACAGCTACTGGAAAAACATCGAGCACGATGGCGACCGCTTCGAGTACCGCTTCAAGCCCTATGGCGAAAACGACCTCGGTGCCTTCACTCCGCCTTCTGTGGGCGCATCGGTGGCTTACGGTTACCGCGGGCGTGCAGGAATCGTGCAGAGCCTGGGTGTTAACTTGTCTGTACCGCTGGGCGTTGCATGGATTAGTTCCGAGAAGGCGGGCACGTATGACCCGCGTCCCGACCCCGATCATCAGGCGTGGTCTGTGGCGCTTGCCTATGGTATCGAGTTCTCGAATGCGGACTTCCCGGTGTTCCTCGCACTCTCCGTGCCCATACACGACAAGGCGAATGCGGCTGACCCGAGCGATGAATACGATGAATCCCCGATGCGCGAATGGAATGCGCCCGACTGGGGCGACATTCTGCAGCAGTGGACCATCGCTGTCGGCATAAAGGGAAGTTTCTTCTAAAAAAATAAGCCCGCGGGAATTTGCCTGCGGGATTTTTTTTATGAGCGTTATGCTCGCGGGTACTATGCGCGCGGGTGTGTTTTTTTGAAGGCGGTGCGCAGGCGTTCTGCATTCACGTGAGTATAGACTTGAGTAGTAGAGATGTTCGAATGTCCGAGCATCTCCTTCACGCTCATGATTTCGGCGCCGTTTTCGAGCAGGTGCGTGGCGAAACTGTGACGCAATACGTGCGGACTCGCTTTCCCCTCCCAGCCGATGTCGCGCAGCAGGTCGTGGATGTCGTTCCTGAGCGTGCGCAGTCCGAACGGCTTGCCGTCTTCGCTCAAGAATACGTAGCCTGTTGCTGTAGGTAGGTGACCCGCTTCCGCCTCCATCTGCTTGAAGTTCGCGATGCGCTCGATGAAGCTTTCGGTCAAGGGCACGATGCGCTCCTTGTTTCCCTTGCCAAGAACGCGTACGAGTTTCGCATTCACGTCGATGCGGTCCCACGTGAGGCTCTGGCATTCGGAGATGCGGAGCCCCGAACCGTAGATGAGTTCGAGCAATATGCGTGCCCGTACCTGCTGTAGCGTCGGAGGGTCCGGCAGTTCTGGGAATTTTTCGGGCGCGAGGTCTTTTTGCCCGAGCACGTTCACGAGCCGCTTGGGCCGCTTGGGCATAGGGACTGCTTCGGCGGGATTTGTCTCCAGTATCTTCGAACGCACTAGGTACTTGCCGAAGCTTTTTAATGCGGCAAGGTGCTCGCAGATGCTCGTGGGCGCCAGTTTCTGCTTCATCTTCAGATCCCACACGAAACCCTTCACGTTCATCTCGGAAAATGCCGAAAGCGCGGGCACATTCTCGACGCCCGCTTTGCCCGCGGGTATGGGCGTGCAGCCCAGGTGCTCGAGGAACTTCGTGAGCGACTTCTTGTAGGTGTCTACCGTGCGGGGTGAAAAACGTCGCCGCTCCGCAATATACTGCAAGAATTGCTCGATGTGTTCCGGAAGGTTCATGCCGCATAATTTAACAAACAAAAGACCATAATAAAGGGGCTCCTTGTTGGTCACGCCCTTGCGAAAAATCTATTTTAGAGGGTAAGGTATGAATTTCGCGTGCAAACTTGACACACCGACGCTTGTGGACTGCCGCCGATGGGCGGTGGTCGCTTTGGCTGCGACCCTGCTGCTTGCGGGTGTGTCCTCTGCTGCCGACCGCGTGGTGGGGGCGAATGCGACGCTTGACATGGAACCGGGAGCCCGTTCTGCAGCCCTTGGTTCTGCGACGATGGCTGTTGACGGGGATTACCTGGGGCTCACGGCCAACCCGTACCAGCTCGCAAACGTGAACTACGCCTGGGCGTCTTTCTCGCATACGGAATACTACGAAGATACCAAGTTCGATTTTGCATCAGCGGCGATTCCGCTGTCCGAGGGCCAGGGCATTGGCGTGTCCTTTTCGCGATTCGCTGCAGATGACATTCCCTATATCCGCGAGGGCGAACCGCTCCCCGAAGGTAGCGACTACAAGACGCTTTCGATTGCCGACTGGGTGTTTTCTGTTTCGTGGGGCCGACGCCTCACCGATCGGCTGGACTTGGGCGTGGGCTTCCACCTACTGTATCGCGATATGGACCAGACGGGCTTTGGCTTCCGGGGCGATGCCGGACTCCGCTTCCGGGCTGTCGACAGCCTTTTCGTGTCGGCGATGTTGAAGGGCTGGACTTCTTCTGCGACAACATGGGAATCGGGGGAGTTCGAGTATTCTGCTCCCGAAGTCTATCTGGCGGTAAGCTACAGCTTGCCGGTGGCCTACCTTTACGGCAAGTTGAATTTCTACTGGCAGGGGGCCGGGCTCTTCCATCACGAAGCCCGAGCGCTAGATTTTGAAACCGACGAGGAAGTGGGGGGCCCCATCTGGGAAAGCCCGCTCGACTGGCTTTCGGGCGGCCGGGGCGGCATCGAGTTCGCCTTCGATTTCGGGCTCAGCGTCCGTGCGGGGCTTTCGAGCTTCACCACCTTCAAAAGCTTTACTGCGGGTGCCGGACTTGTCATTGCGAAGTTCCTGAAGGTTGACTACGCCTTCGAATCGCACCCGGTGTTTTCGCCTGTTCACCGCGTGAGCATCAGCGTGAGCCCTTACCTGTTCGCCCGCGCTCCCCGTCCGGAACCGAAACGCGATCGCGGCCCGTCCAAATACAAGGGCTCCCTGCTAGAAGAGGAACCCCATCCCGAGGAATCGGCCCCGGAGGCTCCTGCTGCAGAACAGGCCCAGTCTGAGGCCGCCCCGGCGGCTCCGGTGGTCGAGGATGCGTCGGAAGAGGTGCTCGAAGAGCGTCCCGCCGGCGGAACCTACTGGGAAGAATAGGGCGAAAATTAACTTTTTTTGCATTTTATTGGCGATATCCGTCACATTACGAAAAAATTAGTCTATATTTCAATCGTATGACGGAATTAAAGAACTATCGCGAAGTCGGCATTTTTGACTTGTTGTCTGCACCCCTGAACCCTATCGGGGCGTTCGATGCGGAGCAGTTCAAGAAGGATGCCCGGAAGCTGATCGATGACAACCCCGACGACAAGTTTGTCGCCGTTGACCTGACGGGTCTCGATTTTGTCTATAGCGATGCCTATAATGCGTTTGTCCAGTTCCAGGGTGAACTTTCGGGAAAGGGGGGCATGCTCGCTCTCCTGAGCAACAGCGCGACGATAGCGGACGGCCTCAAGAAGGCTGGCCTCGACCGCTCGCTCAAGGTGTTCGCGGCCGAAGCGGAGATGATGTCTTTCTCGCTGCATAGCCATGGCCCGGCAGAACCGCTTCCTCCTGCATCGCCGGTTCCGGAACCGGAAGTCGCGCCGGTCGCGTCCCAGAATGTCCATTCGGCCTTGGATGCCGAACAGCCCCGTGCAGAACGCCGCACTGGTCACAACCGTCGCTTTACCAAGAGTTTCAACGCGGTCGTCAAGGACGAGAAGAAACTAGCCGCCAAGGGCATGAACATGCCGTTCGAGGAAGAATCTTCGTCGGGCAAGACGGTCTTCTTCATCATTCTGATACTCCTGGTGCTCGGTGGCGCCGTCGCCTACTTCCTGATGTGATTTGACCGATGTCGGAAGGCTTCTCGGAGCATCACTGCAAGAAAAAGTACAAGTCACGCCGCCGTAACATCCCCGTTGTACGGCTGCTCTTGTTTGGCATCCTCCTGTTCCTCTTCATCAAGCTGGGAATTGCCGAGAAGGTGGTGAACCTCCTCCCGCTACCCGGGAATTCCGAAACGGCAGAGGTGACCTGGGATTCGCGGTGCAAGGAATTGCATGGCAGGGCTTTCGAACTCAAGAACGGTCTTGGCCAGTGCTCCTGGGTGCTCTCCGATTCCATATTCTACCTGCCCAACAGTTTTTTGCGCTACCTTTCGCAGACGACCAGGTCTTCGCGTCCGCGCTTGCACTGGGTGGCTCCCCGTGATAATTTCTCGGAGGCGACTCTTGTCCAGGTGGAAGATTCTGTGGTGTCTACCTACCTCCATGTTCTCGGGGCGGATTCCTCGTTTTATTGGGTGAACATGGATGACGGATGCCGGTTCCCGGGGCTTTGCCCCAAGCAGCCGCTGGATTGGTCTGCGCTTCCGATTACGGAAGACTTTGACTTCGAGGGCCAGGAATCGCTTCTGGCGATGGATGCTCTCCTCGGGATTGGCGAAGCGCCGGTGCATCCAATTTTGCCTGGCATTGTGCTTGCCGCGGGGAAGGATTCCATGGGCAACTTCATCGAACTTGACCATGGGAACAACGTTGTCTCAAAGATGTCCGGGCTGTATCCGTCGAAAGTTTCTGATTCGCTCAAGGTCGGAGATTCCGTCGATGTCGCAACTACGGTCGGGAGGCTTGCGCCTAGGGACAGCTCGACGTTTTTCCTTTCGGTCCGTCGCAACGGCCTTTTCGTGCGCTGGAAGGATTTCTATTCCGAAGCGCATCCCTTGGAGAAGACCGAAATTGCTAGATTCGTAAAAGATATAGATTTTTGATGGGTCCGGGAATGTGCAGGCGTTTTTTCGATCGGCTTTTTAAGATTGCGGCGGCTTCTGTCGCCTTTGCCGCTGCTCCATTTTTTTGGGCTGCCTGCACGCAGGGCGACGATGGACCGATTCCCGTTTCTGCGGAAGACGATAGCTTTGTAGGGACGGGTTTTTTCCGCAAGGCCACCTTGGATTCTGGGGCGTTCATCCACCTCGTCTCTGATACGCTTTTTATCAATCTCGATAGCCTCTGGAGTTATTCCAACTGCGCTCTCAAGCGCATTGAGCTCGATGCTTCGAACGACGGCGGCTCCTTGGTGATTTCTCCGAAGATAATTATCAAATCCGATGGGGAGGATTGCCCGTCCCCGTTCCTTCATCCCGATACGACCGTCAAGCTTCTGCTGGATGCCGACGACGTCTCCGGCGCATCCGTACTCCGCATCCGCAACGATGAAGGGCGCGAACTCGATACAATCCTCCTGCGTCGTGGACGCTTCGAACGGGACACCTTCGCCATCTATGTGGATTCCCTTTTTGATTCTGTGTCGGCCTTGCCGCTGCGTACCAAGGGCTCGCCTTCGATTCTGAAGGTTGTCGATAGCCTCACTCCGCGTGTCTTTTACTGGCGGCCGATAAAATCCGAATGTGGCCTGATTGTCGACAAGTGCGGCTCGGTCGTGGCGGATACGATTTTCCCGACGGTGTGGAACATGTCCGATACGGCCCTGGTTCCCATCCGCAAGTCGTGTGCGCTGGGAGATTCGACCTATTGCTCGAATAACCGCTGGGTGGACGATTCCAGTTCGATAGGCGATGTGCAGGAACGGACCGACACCCTATGGCATACGAGCCTCTATTATGTCGAAGAAATTCCCGATTGCGCATCGATGAACTCTTTTGCGTTTGACGCATTCTCCGTGGGGCGAAAAGTGAACTTTGCCCGCGAAATCATGGTTCCCGATGAATCCGAAACGGCGTGCGGCCCGTCTGCGCTTCGCGATGTCTTCATTTATGATATCGGACGCAACCGCGTGTTTCCCGATTCTCTCGATGCCGATTCACTTTATGGCCTGTGGAAATCCGAGGCCCGCAAGATAAAGTAACATGCAAGAAATAGAATATTCGTTCTCTCCTGAAATTGCCGAAGCGGACCGCCCGGTGGTCCTGGAATCCCGCATCTACAGGGAATGGCTGGAAGCGTCACAAAAGAAATTTGTCGTGACCAAGGTCCACTTTTCTTCGGTCGATTTCTTGCGGAAAGGACGCCAGCCGCTCTTTATAAAGCTGACTGCGACTGCGACGCTTCCGGATGGGCGCCCGGTGCACGGGATTGTGCTGGTCCGCGGCAACGCGGTTGGAATCTTGGTGGTGCTCCGCTGCGAAGGCAAGAAATACCTGCTTCTGGTGCGGCAACCGCGTTTTGCCATTAGCGAGCAGGCATCGCTCGAAATTCCGGCGGGGATCCTCGACTGGACAGGGGACTACCGCAAGGTGGCCCTCTCCGAACTCAAGGAAGAAGCGCAGATAGATGCCGAGGAATCGGAACTCATTGACCTCATGGATTTCTGGTACCAGGGAAAAAGCGACGGCTTTGCTGCCAGTTGTGGACTCCTGGACGAACGTATTCGCTTGTATGCGATAGAGCGTGACGTGACACCCGAACAGCTGAGGGCGATGGACGGGAAAGACCAGCAGTATACCGAGGAAATCGAGTGGATCCGGACAGAAGTGCTGCCTTACGAGGAGGCTGCCCGCCAGTTCGTGGACGGGAAGAACCTCATTGCGCTGTTCCTGTACGAACGCTGGCTGCAGAGCCACAAATGAGGTTGTGGGCCTCTACCAGTTCCCTAAATTGTTGACGGTCAACCCGACGAAGAAGACCGTCAAGTAGCCGTACCAGAGCGCCGTGAGGACGTAGTTGAGCCCGCGCTTGTAGGCCTTGGGTTCGTTTTTGTTTTTCTCGTGGATGGCGATAACGTTTTTGCGACAGAAATAGGCGCATACGGCAAGGCCGACAATGGATGCGAGAATCAGAAGAACATAAGCCATGCGTTAAATATAGTAAAAGAAAGGAACCATAGTTCAAGGGCTTTAGGATTAACTATCTTTTGCACAAGAGGTTTTACTATGAAATTTTTTGTGACGGGTGTTGGTGGCCAGCTGGGCCACGACGTGATGAATGAACTTGCGAAGCGCGGGCATACGGGCGTGGGCTCGGACATGGCTCCCGCCTATAGCGGTGTTGCCGATGGCAGTGCAGTGACGACGATGCCCTACGTGCAGCTCGACATTACGGATGCCGCTGCTGTCGAAAAGGCGATTTCGGAAGTGAACCCGGATGCGGTGATTCATTGTGCTGCATGGACTGCAGTCGATATGGCCGAAGACGATGCGAATGTGGCGAAGGTCCGTGCGGTGAACGCGGGCGGTACGCAGAACATCGCGAATGCCTGCAAGAAACTCGGCTGCAAGATGACCTACATCAGCACGGACTACGTGTTTGATGGCCAGGGAACGGAACCCTGGAAGCCCGACTGCAAGGATTACAAGCCTCTCAATGTTTACGGTCAGACCAAGCTCGAGGGCGAACTTGCCGTGAGCGGGACTCTCGAAAAATTCTTTATTGTGCGTATCGCGTGGGTGTTCGGCCTCAACGGCAAGAACTTCATCAAGACGATGCTCAATGTGGGCAAAACTCACGACACCGTGCGCGTGGTGAACGACCAGATTGGAACGCCGACATACACGCTCGACCTTTCTCGTCTGCTCATCGACATGAACGAAACCGAAAAATACGGTTACTACCATGCCACAAACGAGGGCGGGTTCATCAGCTGGTACGACTTTACCTGCGAAATCTACAGGCAGGCTGGGCTTGCGACGAAGGTCGTTCCGGTGACTACGGCCGAATATGGCCTCAGCAAGGCTGCGCGCCCGTTCAACAGCAGGCTCGACAAGAGCAAACTCGTGGAAGCCGGTTTCAAGCCGCTCCCCACATGGCAGGACGCCCTTGCTCGTTACCTGAAGGAAATCGGGGGCTAGCGATGGAAGAGAAGAAAACCTACCGCGAAGTGATGCCGGGAGAACTCCCGTGTGAAGTGCCGGAATGCGACGGCGTGATGGTCGTCGACCCCGACAACAGCTACAAGCTCACCTGCGACAAGTGCGGGCACATCAAGGAGTGAATCTAGGGTCTATCTGGACCTGTTCGCCTTGAAGATAAAGTCGTCGGTGAAGATGGTTTCTTTTTTGCCGTCGACATTGAACGATAGGGTTGCCCCGAAATCGGAAACATCCATCTCTACTTCTGCGCCCATGATGAGCGGCAGGTTTTCGTTTCCGTGACCGGCCGGGAATCCGCTGATGACGGGGATGTTGTATTTCTTGAGGCGCTCGGCAAGCATGGCCTGCGCGCTATCGACATCGAGGTCGGTATCGCAGTCGGTGAAATCGCCCATGATGACGCCCTTCACGTTTCCCATGATGCCACGGAGTTCCAGCGAGCTGAACATGCGGTCGACATTCCGCATGGTTTCTTCTAGCTCTTCGACAAAGAGGATGATGCTGTCCCTGGAGTAGACGTCGATGGGCGTGCCGATGAGGGGGACGAAGGATGCCATGTTGCCGCCGACGAGGATTCCCTTGGCGTGTCCCTTCTGGTTCAGGATGTTGGCGGGAATCTTGTAGGTGGGTATATTCCCGAGGAGGATGTCTTTCACGAGAAGGCTACCCGCATCGCGTCCGGCGGACTTCCCGATGAATGCGCTCATGGTGCCGTGGATGCTCATGTTGCCCATCTTTGCTTCCAGTGCGTGCAGGGTGGAAATTTCACTGAAGCCGACAAGCCATTTGGGATTCTTCGCGATATCGTCGAAGTTGATGAGGTCGATCAGGTGCATGGCGCCGAAACCGCCGCGGTTGCAGATGATGGCCTTGATGCTTGTGTCGCGGATGGCGTTGATGAAGTCGTTTGCGCGTTCTTCGGGCGTCCCGGAATATTTGCCCATGTAGAGTTTGCTGACGTTTTCTCCGATGACAGGGACGAAGCCCCATTCCTTAAGGACTTTGGCGGTGTTGTAGGTGTTGGAATCGGGTGTGTTGTAGGCAGGGGAAACGAGCGCAATTTTGTCGCCCTTCTTGAGGAATGCGGGCGCTTTGGCGGGAGGGACTGCCGTCTTTTCGTTGGTGATTCGGATGACGGCGGGCTTTTGTTCCTTGCAGGCGGTGAGGGCAAGGAACGTCAAGATAAAGAGCAGGGGAAAAACGATTTTTTTCATTTTCAATTCTGTAGCTAGGGGCTTGCCTTAAAGATAAAACTTTTTTGAAAAAGATGGTGCCGATTTTAATATATTTGGGTGGAACGTAGTCGCTTTGCTCTTATGGATTTGTCCACCTTGAAAATCGTGTATCCGGAGCTTCCCGTTGTCGAACATCGTGAAGAGTTTTTCGAGATGCTCGAAAAGCACCAGGTAGTGATTGTCAAGGCAGATACCGGTTCCGGCAAGTCGACGCAGTTGCCAAAGTTTCTTTTAGAGTGGTATGCTACAGTTCGTCATTCTCGCGAAGGCGAGAATCTCGTGGATGGTGTTCGAGAAGGGGATCCCCGCGAAGGCGGGGATGACATGAGTGGTTTCAAAATAGGTGTGACGGAGCCCCGCAGGCTGGCGGCGATTTCCATTGCGGACCGCCTGCGCGAAGAACTCAAGGACGAAACGCTTGTCTCCACGAAGATCCGCTTTTGGGAACAGGGCCAGAGTGACGCCCCCATCAAGGTGATGACGGACGGCATTTTGTTGCAGGAATTCCGCCGCGACAGGCTCTTTAGGCAGTATTCGGCCATCGTGATTGACGAGGCGCACGAGCGCTCGCTGAACATCGACATCTTGCTCGGCATTTTCAAGACGGTTCTGCAGGCTCGCCCGGATTTCAAGCTGATTGTGGCGTCGGCGACGCTCGATGCCAAACTTTTCGAGGAATTTTACGACAACAGTTGCGTGCTCGAAGCCGAGGGAAGAACTTTCCCCGTCGATGTGGAGTATTATTTCGGCGGCGGGAATGGAGATCCCCGCCTTCGCGGGGATGACAATACGGGCCGAGACACCAGCGGCAAGGGCGATTCGGGCTTGCTCGACGAGGCGCGCGATGCGATTCTAGATTTGGAAACGCGCCACCGCGACCACCTGCTTTGCTTTTTGCCGACGGAACGTGACATCCAGGACTTGGCGGGCGAACTTGCGCACGAACTGGACTCCGCGACGTTCGATATCCTCCCGCTTTATGGGCGCATGAGCCCCGATGAACAGCGACGCATTTTCAGGCATACGGAAAAGACCCGCGTGGTGCTTGCGACGAACATCGCTGAAACGTCGCTCACGATTCCGGGAATCGCCTACGTGGTGGATACGGGTACTGCGCGCATCTCGCGCTACAATGCGCAGTCGCGTATCCAAGGATTGCCTGTCGAGGATATCTCGAAAGCGTCTGCGCGGCAGCGCACAGGGCGTGCGGGGCGCGTAAAGCCCGGTGTTTGCATCCGTCTCTATTCTCCCGAGGATTTCGAGAAGCGCGACGAGTTTACGGAGCCGGAAATCCGGCGGAGTAATCTTGCGAACGTTGTCCTGCAGTTGCGCAGCCTCGGGCTGGAACTCGAGAACTTCCCGTTCCTGCAGTCGCCACCGCATTCGGCGTTCCGTGGCGCGTACAAGACGCTTTTTGAACTCGGTGCGCTTACCGCCGACAATGCCAGCGGGCATGTGACCAAGCTTGGCCGCGAGATGACGCGCCTCCCGATGGACGTGGCACTCTCGGCGGTGCTCCTGCGGGCGCGGAATGCCGGCGTATTGCAGCCCGCGCTGATTGTCTGCTCGGCGCTCTCCATCCAGGACCCGCGCGTGGTGCCGAGCGAAGAACCCGAACGCACCCGCATCCGCCAACTGCACCGCAGGTTCGCGGGGCACAAGAGCGATTTCCTCACGTTCATCTGCATGTGGAATGCCTTCTGTGCCGAATGGGATGGCAAGACCTGGAATAAGTTGCGCAAGTTCTGCGACAAGAACAGCCTTCATTTTTTGCGTTGCCGCGAATGGATCGATCTGTACGAACAGTTCGGGCGCATCCTCGACGTGAAATTCGAGAATCGCGTGTGCCCGCTCGACAGTTTCCATCGCGACAACCTGCACATTGCGCTTCTTTCGGGATTCCTAGGCGGTATTGCCCTGCGCGATATCGAGAACGGTTGCTATCGCCTAGTGAGCGGGCGCGAGACGCACGTGTTCCCGGGCAGTGACCTTTACGGCAAGAGCGTGGAATGGCTTTTTAGTGCCGAGGTGCGGGAGACCAGCCGCATATTCCTGAACAAGGCTGCTGAAATCAAGCCCGAATGGATTATGCAGGTGGCGGATCCTTTCTGCACGCGCCGCTGGTATGCGCCCACATGGAACCAGGAACGCGGTTTCGTGGAAGCGGTGGAAGAGGTGAGCTTCCGCGGGCTCGTGATTAGCCGCGGCCACCGCGTGGATTTCGCCCGCGTGAACCCCGATGAATGTGCCGAGATTTTCTGGCGCGAGGCCGTTGTGCTTGGTCAGATGGCGCGCCCCTTCGCATTCATGACGCACAACGAGCGTGTGGTCGATGACTTGCATGCGTTGGAAGCCCGCAAGCGCCAATTCGGGCTTGCCCCGAGCGAAGACGCCCTGGTGGATTACTACACGCGCATTGCGCATGAAGTCAATTCCATCAAGACGCTCAAGGACTACATCCGCGAACACACGGACCAGTTCCTCAAATTCGATGCGAAGTTCTGGTTGGAGCAGAGCGAAACGGGTGTAAGCTATACGGATTCGGGTTTCAGCAACCGCGCTTTCGATGCCCTGGCGAAGGGCGACAAGAAGAAGGCTGCAAAACCGCAGGAGCCCACTCTCGGCGGCTCCCTCGAACAGTTCCGCATCGAAGGGCTCGACGGCTCTAGCCGCATGGTGGTGGGCGAGATGGTGTTTGATGCGATGCGCGACTGCGACGGCATTACACTGGACCTGCCTTACGACATGCTCCCGCAGGTGACGCCTGCGACGCTTGCACTTTCGATTCACCAGTGGCGCGAATGGATGACAGAATCCATTATCCGCGAGATGCCCAAGGCTGCAAAAAAGCAGTTGGAAGGCAAACGCGCGTTTATCGATGACGCCTTCTGCGACAAGCTCAAGGCGAACCCGCACAAGGCCCCGCTTTTTAGCCTCTACGAGGTCTTTGCCGAAATCAAGCAGCTCGATTGCGATATCCCGACGGTCACGCCCGAAATGGAAAACCACCTGCGGATTCATGCGAGAATCTTCAAGCAGGGCTTTGCGGAAAAATTCCCTTGCGAGATTAACCCGGAATGGGGAAGTTTCAGGCTCTTTGCGGCGGTGCGCCCCGTCCTCGTAACGTTCGGTATCGACTTTGCGCTTGGCGACATGCGCTTTGGCTGGCGCTTGGGCGAATCGGCGCTCATGACCCCGGCAGAATCTGCCTTCTGGCAATCGTTCCGCAAGCGCGTGGAAGGAAGATCGCCGACCGGGTCGGGGATGACAGAGGGGGACTCCTCGCTTATCGTTGATCGCCTGAATATGCTCGAGACGGGCGGCCTCTATTCCGACGGTTTCAAGACGGCTCTCAAGTCGTGGGTTTTGAAGTCGCTCGCTGCCGACAATCTGGACGCAAACCGTTGCGTGCGTTTTTCGGGCCTCGAGTATTCCCGTGGCAAGAAAATTCGCGACTTCAAGAATCTTGCCGCAAACACCCGCAGCGAAGACGAAGAGATGCGCCTCGCGCTCGTGCGTGCAACTTATGAATCGGCGCTTCTCGGGGCCGACGCTTTCGTGAAAATTTGGGAGATCCTCCGCGAATTCTCGGTGGCGATGCGCCAGGGCGGAGACCATGCCCGCGATGCCATCGCCGCGCTCATGGCAAAGAACAAGTCCATCTCGAAAATCGTGGCGCTCTACCTGCCTGACCACAAGGAAAATACTTTGTTCGAAAGATTGGCCGCGCTCGGTAGCTCACTTGATGCCGGCGACAAGTTGCTTGCATCTTCAATCGGCGATAAAGTCGACCTCTCCGTCAAGGACCTTCGTGAAAAGTTCCGCCCCTTCCTCAAGGCCCGCTTCATGAAGGACCACGAACTCAAAAATGCCCGCGAAATCCTCTCGAAAATGGAACGCATGCAGCAGGACGATGCGGAATACCCCGAGCTCTACCTGCAGGCATCAGCCATGATTGAGGATTTTGAAATCCTCAAGTTCAAGCGCAAGGGCGACGATAGCGAAGAAATCATCGAAGACGATGCCCTTGCCAAACTCAAGGGGCGTTTCGGTCGCCTGAAATAGTTGAAGATTGGCCTTGGACGGGTCAAATTTGCTAAATTTGGGGCGATGAAACTATTTGAGAAAATACTGGCGTGTCTTGTTTTCCTTTGCCTTTCGGCGTGTAACCTGCCGTTCGGCAAGGATGATCCGGTCGTGGTATCGGTTGGAAACAGGAAACTTACGCAGTCTGAAGTCTATCGCATGGTGCCGCAGTGGGATTCCATTTCCGACCGTGAAAAACTGGGCTTTCTGGAACGCTGGATTGACGAAGAGGTTATCTACCAAGAGGCGATGGATGCGAATGTCATGAACGACACCATCCTTTCGACGCAGATCGAAAGCACGATTCGCAAGATGGTGGTCGATTTCTACCTGCAGACGTTTGCCGATACCATGATGATAGGGGACAGCGAAAAACTGAACTACTACCAGACGCACCGGAATGACTATCTCCGTGGAAAGACGACCGTGTCGGGTGCTATCCTCCATTTCAAAGATTGGGCGAGTGCCGATGCCTACTATAAGGAAATGAAAACCCGCGTGTTCAATGTGGTCCCGACGCAGACTCCCCAGGTTAGTTCGATTGTGGAGTTCGAGAACGTGGCTGCCACGCCGGATTCTTGCATGATTCCCGATATCGTGAGCTATCCTCTCGGGAAACTCTCCGTAATGCGCTATTGCAATGGGGCGCTCAAGATGGCGGTGGTCACGGAACGTCTGGATTCTGCCGATGTCCGTCCTTACAAGGAGGTGTCCGAAGACGTGTCCAACATGGTGTGGATTGAGCATCGCAGGGCTGTCATGGATCGCCTCAAGAAAGAATGGAAAATGAAGCGTCCTATCTTTTCGAAGATGAACGTGTTTAATGAAAAGGAAAGCCAATGAAAAAGTTTGGTCTGTTAGTTTTTGCTCTGGGAACCCTTTTGTCGGCGTCTTTTGCCGCCCCGGTGCTTATGGAAGGCATTGCGGCGATTGTCGACGGCAAGCCCATTATGCGTTCGGAGTTCTTGAACAATCTTTACCATTTCCAGGAAACTCCTACGGCAGCCGCGATGAGCGAGCAGGAGCAGAAAGATTACGTTCTCGACAAGTTAATCGAAGAAAAAGTCCTTTTGAGCCGTATCGACCGTGATTCCATCGTGGTGAGCGATGCCGAAATCGACCAGCGCGTAACGGCGCACCTGACCCAGCTTGCGGCAAGCCAGAACATCAACATGGCGACGCTTGAAAAGGCTATCCGTTCGCAGCTCGGTGTGAGCATGGCGCAGTACCGCGACCAGCTTGCAAAGCAGATCCGTAGCCATGTCGAGACCCAGCGCGTTCGCCAGCGCCATGTGGGTGCGGTGAGCCCCACGAAAAAAGAAGTGGACGCTTTCTACAAGGCCTATAAGGATTCCCTGCCGAGACAGTTCAACTGCGTGCAGCTGAGCCATATCCAGTTGAAAATTGAACCGGATCCCGCTATTGTGGATTCCGTGAAGCGTATTGCGGAAGCGCTTATCGACAGCCTGAATTATGGAATCAAGTTCGAACTTCTGGCCAAGAATCATTCGCAGGATTCATCTGCCGAAAAGGGCGGCGATCTCGGTTACTTTAGGCGCGGACTTCTGGATCCGGCATTTGAACGCGCTCTCGATCAGCTGAAGAACGGCCAGTACTATTCGACCCCTGTCAAGACGGACCGCGGCTGGCATATCGTTCGTGTAATCGGCCGTAAGGAAGATGGCGTCCGTTCGGCGCACATCCTTCTCCGTACGATTCCGACGGCTGCTGATTCTGCCCGCGTATTGCGTCTTGCCGATTCACTCCGGACCACGATTAAAACGAAGGCCGATTTCTCGTTGGCCGCCAAAAAGTTCAGTACGGACAAGTCGAGCAACTTTGCTGGCGGGCTTCTGGGCTGGTTCCAGAAAAACGAGATGGAACCTGCGTATGTCGAACCGGTTGCGAACTTGAATGTGGGCGAAGTGTCGGCTCCGGTAGAAATCGACGGTTCTTACCATTTGTTCCGCCTGGACGATTCCCGCCAGATTCGTGAACTCACGCTCGAAGAGGATTACGGTAAGATCGAGGCGATGGCGGCGAATTATCTCGAAAACGAGAAACTGAACGCGCTCATCAAGAAGTGGCGCGAGGAAGTCCATATCGAAATCCGCATGACGGAATAGCTTCGGGAAAAATTGCGAGACGCGAGGTCCACCATGATTCACTTCACCCACGTGACAAAGTCCTACGAGGACAACTGGAAGGCGCTGAACAACATCACCTTCCGTATCAACAAGGGTGAATTCGTTTTCCTCACCGGGCATTCGGGTGCGGGAAAGTCGACCGTGCTCAAGTTAATTTATATGGACGAACGTCCGGATGCGGAACGCGGTGGCCAGGTGATGGTGAAGTTTACCGGCGACTGCGTTTACGACAGCAAGAGTTCCCCGGACAACAGGATACAGGCGTTCCGCCGCAAGATGGGAATCATCTTCCAGGATTTCAAGCTTTTGCCCGACAGGAACGTTTTCGAGAACGTGGCGCTCGCGCTCCGCATTGTGGGAACCCCGAGCAGCAAGATAAATGCGGCCGTTTTTGATGCGCTTGCCCTGGTGGGGATAAGCCAGAAACGATTTGCGATGCCCTATACGCTTTCGGGCGGTGAACAGCAGCGTGTGGCGATTGCCCGCGCGATGGTGCACAACCCGTACTTGCTCCTTGCGGACGAACCGACCGGAAACCTCGACCCGAAAAACGCCGACGAGGTGTTCAAGATTTTCAAGGAAATCAATGCCCGCGGGACGACCGTGGTGATGGCGACGCATAATCCGGACTTTTACCTGAATAGCCCCTTCCGCCGCCTGGTGCTTGACCACGGCGAACTCCTGACCCGTGACCTGATTTAATCGCGCTGGTTATTTTTGTAAACGGAAAAGAGGTCAAGGCCCTTTCTTTTGGGTTGTGAAAAATTTATTCTTAGGGCATGAATTTCAGCGTCCGCTACAACCATGTCGGCTACGCCCCCAGGGGGCCGAAGGTGTTTTTGCTGTCGTGCGACGTGGTGGACAATCCCCTGAAGGGGATTCAGCCCTGGTTCGAAATCCTTTCCGAAAACGGGGAACGCGTGTTCGGTGCCTCGATGGCTGAGAAGGGGCCATGCACCTATACGGACGAATTTGTATGGGAAGGGGATTTTTCGACAATCAAAAAGTCGGGAAAGTATCGTGTTTCGGTAATCAACGCGAAGGGGAACGTGCTTGCCGAATCCAAATTCTTCGAAATTTCGGACAGGCTTGTGCTGGAACAGCTTTCGTCGGCGCTCCGCTCGTTCTATTTCCAGCGTTGCGGCGTGGAACTGACTCCGGACCGTGCAGGGAAATGGGCGAGGCCTGCGGCCCATCTGGATGACAATATCGAATTCCACCCGAGCATGGAACGGAAGGGAACCTGGAATGCGCATGGCGGCTGGTACGATGCGGGCGACTACGGCAAGTATATCGTGAATGGCGGCGTTTCGGTGGCGACGCTCCTTCTGGCTGCCGAATTCGCGGATGACCGGCGTGTGACTTTCGCCAATGCTGACTTTTTCGACGCGGGCTCGTTCCGTGCGAACTTGCTCGAGGAAATCCGGTTCGAACTTGAATTTTTCCTCCGCATGCAGGACGATGACGGTGGCGTGTTCTTCAAGGTGTCGCCGGTGCGCTGGGACGGTTTTGTTTCGCCGTCGCAGTCCGATGCCCTGCAGAAACGCCAGATTCTGGGGAAATCGACCACATCGACACTGAATTTTGCAGGTGCTCTTGCGCAGGCGCATCACGTGTTTGCCCGTGCGTATCCTGGATTTGCGAAGCAGTGCCTGGATGCATCCCTCCGTGCTTACCGCTGGGCCGTCGAGAATCCCGATGTCACTTACCCGCACAATACCGAGGGTAGCGGCGGGTATGGTGACGAGCGCTACGATGACGAGTTCTTCTGGGCGCGCGCGATGCTGTTCCGCGAGGTCTGCGGAAGTATCAAGATTTGCGCGGATTGCGAACGGGATGATTGCGACCACTTCAGGAATCATCTGCTGTCGGACATGGAAAAATGCCCGCCCGATTTGGGCATGAGCTGGCGCGATACGCAGAACCTGGGCTGGATTGCGCTTGCGTTGCAGTCGCAGGACCTTGACTTGCAGGTGCGCGCACGCAACACGCTGAAGGGCGTTGCGGACAAGATCGTGAAGCTTGCTGCCGAAGATGCCTACGGGCTTTCTATCCGCAAGTTCGTATGGGGTTCCAACGGCGAAATTGCGAACCACGCGCTAACGTTGTTCCTCGCAAACGAATGGTTCCCGTCGGCCGCTTATGCGGACTGTGCAAAGCGCATGCTCGACTTTATTTTCGGCAAGAATCCGGTGGACCGTTGCTTCGTGACGGGTTCCGCGTGGAGCTCCCCGAAGTTCATCCATCATCGCATAAGCCATTCCGACGGCATCGCGGAACCTATCCCCGGGCTTCTCGCGGGCGGCATCAATGCCGACAGGCAGGACATGCACAGGTTCCCGCATTATCCGGGCCCGCAGCCGGGATTCTCGTACACGGACGAACGTTGCTCCTTTGCGAGCAACGAGACCGCCATCAACTGGAATGCCCCGCTGGTTGCGGCACTCAGCTTCTGCTGCTGATTTTTAACCGGCGCCTGTTGCACAACATTTAATTTGTTTATATATTAGAACTTGATGAAGTCTATCAGGTTCAGATTTGCAGTGTTTTACGCGCTCGTTTTGGCGTGGCTTGCATTCTGTTGCATGGCCTGTGACCCAGTGGATGAATGGGGCGATCCCGAATACTGGACAGACATTGCTGCATATAAGCCCGACAAGGTAGATTCCCTAGAATTACGCGTTACGTACCAGGCCGGGGACACGGTCTGGGCGGATACATCCGTAGTACAGGATTCGGTGAATAGGATTGTTTGCAGGGACACTTGCGACAGCCTGTTTTCGCTAGGTCGCGAGAACAAGGTTTCTGTAGATATCTCCTTCTATTGCGGCGACAAGGTCGTTGCACTGCCCACGTACGAGATTGACAGCCACTCGGAATACTGGAAACCGGATGACCTCAATTTCCGCTTTGTGGAATATGACGAACGCTCCGTCCGTGGAGATTTTGAGTTCGAGAAATTCCTGCCGCCCGAGGATACGTCCTGTGGCAAGTTCGTGAATTATGCCGCCCTGAGGTTGAAATGTTCCCACGGATGGTGCTATTAGTTGCTTGCCTGGCCTGTGCGGCGCTCGCCTTGGATGATTCGGGGTTCGCGTATTTCGAGGTGTCCCTGGGTGGTCATTATGCGTCGTACAGCATCAAGACGGAATCCTTCACGCATTGGTATCACGATACGGAACGCGACGAGATGGTCTATGACGAGGACCTCACGTACGATATCTTCTCTTTTGAAGGTGGCGGCCCGATGCTCGGTGTGCAGGCGGGATTTTCTCCTGGCGAAAGGTTCGTCTTCTTGTTGGATTTCGGTCTTTTCGTATCGATAGGCGATTCACGCTACAAACTTTATTCCCGCGACAAGGATGAATACGCCGAAACCGAGATTATGGTCCGCCCGCTCTTCGGCTTCGGGCTCAAGGTTTTCCCCTTCACGTCCAAAAACTCTGCCTTGTACGGGTTGTTTGCGGGTACTACGCTCTCTTTCATGTGGAGCGACAACCAGTGGGAAAATTATGGGATGGAGTATTGTGATTTTGATGTCGGCTTCAAGGTCGAGGCGGGCAAACTCTGGAGCATATCGGAATATTACCTTGTCGGGTTCACCTTGACTGCGGGATTTCACGTCACTGCCGCTGGCCCCAATAACGAAGAATATGGCGACGATAGATTCCGGATAGGGGAGAACCCGAAACGCGACCCCGTCGATGAATGGAATAATTTCCACTTGGGTTTGTCGTTGACCGCCGCCAGTAAGTTGTTTTAAAGTGGCTTGATTTCCCTGATTTCGCCTGGCTTTAAATTGCCCAGTGTGTATTTGTCGAACTGGATGCGCATGAGCCGCATGACTTCGTAGCCGAGGTGGGCGAGCATGCGGCGGATTTCACGGTTCTTGCCCTCGGACAATTCAATTTCGAGCCAGCAGTTCTTTTCGCCAACGCTCGCGATGGCTGCGCGCTCGGCATGCATGAATTCTTCCTTTTCGCCGAAGACGCGGGGCGGTACGTTGAAGCCGGCTTCCATTTTCGCAAGGTCGTCAGCGGAAGGTTTGCCCGCGACCTGCACGCGGTAGATTTTCAAGTGGGATTGCTTGTGGATTCTATCGCCTGCGGCTCCAGAATGACAGCGGGTTTGACTCAGCAGTGTGTCGGCCCGTTGCGTGTCGTTCGTAAAAAGCAACAATCCTTCGCTGGCGGCGTCGAGGCGGCCCACCGGCGATATGTGCGGTACGGGCCTGCAGGGGAACATCTTGGCGTATTCTTCGCGGAACAAGTCCATCACGGTCTTGCGGCCTTTTTCGTCGCTTGCGGTAGTGACGATTCCGCGGGGCTTGTTCATTGCGAAATAGAACTTCTGGGCGGCCTCGACTGGCGTGCCGTCCACAAGAATTTCGTCGTTCTCGTAGGCGGGCGTTTCGGGGGTGCGCACGATTTTACCACGCAAAGAAACCCGGCCCTCGCGGACCAGGTTTTCTGCTGCGCTGCGGCTACAGAAGCCACGCTTCGAGATGACTCGCGCGACTCCGTGAGCCTTTACTTGCCGAGATATGCCTTGATGTTTTTGAGGCATTTTTCGTTCTGCGCTTCGGTGCCCACGGTAATGCGGAGCACGTCGCCCATGGCAGGCTGCGGACGGATGATGGTGCCCTTCATCTGCAGGAACTTGAACGCGTCCATCGGATCCTTGAAACCGCTTACGGCGATGAAGTTCGCGTGGCTATCCACATAGGGGAGGCCCATTTCGCGGAAGCCGGCCTTGAGCTGTTCGAGGCCCTTCTTGTTGATTTCGCGGACCTTGTTCACGAATTCCTGGTCGTCAAGGGCGCCGATGGCGGCCGCCTGGGCGATGCTGTTCACGTTGAACGGTTCGCGCACGCGGTTGATGAGGCCGACGATTTCGGGGCGGGTGATGCAGTAGCCCACGCGCAGCCCCGCGAGGCCGTAAATCTTGCTGAACGTGCGGCAGCAGATGATGTTCCTGCCGGCATCGATGCGGCTCTTGAAATCCGGGACGAGCTCCGGCGTGTCTTCGATGAATTCGGTGTAGGCTTCGTCCATCACGAGCACGCAGGTTTCGGGCAGGCTGTCGGCGAAGTCGAGAATTTCCTTGGCGGTGAGGTCGGAGCCCGTCGGGTTGTTCGGGTTCGCGAGGAACACGATGCGGGTCTTCTCGTTCACGGCGGCGCGCATGGCCTTGAGGTCGTAGTTGTAGGCGGGGGCCGGCATGTCGACTTCAACAATCTTCGCGTTCATCGCCATAGTGGCGAGTTTGTAGACGGCGAAGGAGTGCTTGCCCATCACGGCTTCGCAGCCCTCGCCGAGGAACACCTGGGCGATCATGTCCAGGAGCTCGTTGCTGCCGTTACCCACGGCAATCTGTTCGCGCTTCACGCCGCGGAACTCTGCAATCTTTCCGATGAGGTCGTAGCTGCCGCCGTCCGGGTAAAGGTTCACTTCTTCCAGGGCCTTGCGGGCCTCTTCCATGCCCTTCGGGCTCGGGCCTACGGGGTTTTCGTTACTCGCGAGCTTGTCCACGTCTTTCGGGTCGAGGCCGAATTCGCGGGCGGTGTAGGCGATGGGTTTGCCGGTCACGTAGACGGGCTGCTTCAAGATGTGCTGTTGTGCGAGTTCGTTAATATCCATTTTTTGTTGCCAGTTGATAGTTAATAGTTTTTAGTAATCGCCCACAATATAGTTCTTTTATCGTCTGTTGCCTTGCTGTTTTGTGTGCTTGGGCCTTTTTAATGTATATTTATCGTATGAAGAATGTTTCCATAAAGATTCTACTTGCCGGTCTTGCCGCATTTTTTTTTGCTGCATGCACCGCGACGGGAGAGCCTGTCGGCAGTGATGATTCCTCGCCTAGCTTCAAAAAGGTTTCTTCGAGCAGTGTCGCAGAATCGTCCGATGCAGATGCCAAACGCATCTACGAGGTTGTAGAGGAAACCGGCCTGTACACGACCAGGGATTCCGTGGCTGCATACCTGTGCAAGTTCGACAAGTTGCCCGCGAACTATGTCGGCAAGAACGAAGGCAAAAAGCTTTACGAATCCAAGACGGGAAATACATTCGAAAAGTGGAATTTCAACCCGTTGACCACAATCGGTGTAATGATCGGTGGCGACAACTTTGACAATTTGGCCTCGAATCCGGAGAACTTTCACGAGACGTTGCCCGAAGGTTCTTACCACGAAGCCGACGTGGATTATTCCGGAGCAAATCGCGGAACCAAAAGACTCGTGTACCAGCCGGACTGCGTAATCTACTACACGTCAGACCACTACGAATCTTTCACTCAGCTGAAAATCCGTTAATTAGTTCTCTTTCGTCAAAATCATGCAGATGACGGGGAGTTTCTTGTCCACCTCGTTCTCGCTCGGGATAATTTCGCTTTCGAGAATCTTGCAGTTGAATTCCTTCATGAAGAACTCGAGCTGGCCGCGGTCAAAGCCCAGCCAGATGTGCCCGTGCGTAGTGCGGAACGATTCTTCCTTGTGCTGTGCGAGGTCAAGGAAAGCAAGCGTTCCGCCCGGCTTGAGGATGCGCACAGCCTCCTTGAGGGCGAGTCGCGGGTCTGTCGCGTGGTGCAGCACCTGGCTCATGAGCACGAGGTCGGCGTAGTCGTCGGGGAGGCCTGTCTTTGTCATGTCGGCGACTTTCGGCGTGATGTTCTTGATGCCCTTCTGCTTCAGGATTTTCGTAAGCCCGCTGATGACCTTCGGGTCGTAGTCGAGCGAGGTGACGTTCTTGCAGCGGCTTGCGAGCATGAGCGAGAGGTCGCCGCCTTCGCCGCAGCCGATATCGACCGCGTTCTCAAAAGGTATCATGAGCTTGCTGAACAGGCTAATCTGTGCCTTGAGGCTTCCGCCCGCCTGGTTCAGCTTGTGGATTTGCCCCTTGGTCTGGTCGGTGCGTTCTTCGAGCACCTGTTCGGCACGGCAACGCAGGATATCCTTGTCGGGAAGTTCGCCGTAGGCGTCGCGGATTACGGAAAGCACGCGGTTGCTGAGCAGGAGTTCTTCGCTTAAGCGGTAGTAGGCCTTGATGCCGTCGCGCCTGTCCTTGAGGAGGCCGCAGGCGGAAAGCTTCGAGAGGTGGCGGCTCGCGTTGCTCTGGTGGATGTCGAGAATATCCTTGATTTCGTTGACGGTAAATTCCGCAATGTCGAGGAGCATCAGAATCTTGAGGCGCATCTCGTCGGAAATGGCGCCGAACAAATCCATCGTCGGGGTAATCGGTTCGCGTTGCATACGCTATGCAATATAATTATTTAACTTTACGGAGTGTCGCGCTTTTCGTTGAAAATCTGCATTTTCGCTATCCTTGCCTGTTGTGTTGCGGGGGCGCCTGCATCGCAAACCGTGGAGCGCCATTACGAAGTCTCGCTTCCGCTGGACATGCCGCTGACCTTTTTTTCTGCTTTTGCGAGTGTCTACGGGAATTATCTTCTGGGCAACATGCCGGTGTCCGCACCGGAGGACATGCCTGCGCGCGAGGACCTTTTGCCGTGGGACCGCGCCATTGCGGGGCGCTACAGCGAGGCGGCGGGAGATGTGAGTACGTGGTTTGCCGTGCTTGGGGCGGCTCCTGTGGCCCTTGCGGGAATCTCCTGGTTCCGGGGGGATGCCGCCGGGGGAGATTTTGCTGCCTATACCCTGATGTTCGCGCAGGCGCTCGCTCTGCAGAACGGGTTCAATCTTGCCGTGCGTTCCATGAAGTTCTGGCCGCGTCCCTACATGTATGCGACCGGGGGGGCGGGCGCGGATGCTGCTGCGGAAGCCACGGGGGAGGCCTACGGGAGCTTCTTTAGCGGGCACGCCTCGGCAGCCTTTACGGTCGCCGTGTTTACGGGCGAGTGGTTCTCGGAAATGTACCCGAATTCCCGGTATAGGTCTCTCGTCTGGGCGGGCTCGCTCTCGCTGGCGGGCTTTGTGGGGGTGCTACGCATCGCGGCTGGCAAACACTACCTGACCGATGTCGTGATAGGTTCGCTCGCGGGGGCCGGAATAAGCCTCGCCGTGATTGAACTCCATAAAAAATCGGTACGAATTGGCCCACTTTCGATTGCCGGAGTCTGGGGCGGACCCGGAGCGCTCGGATTGAGCCTCACTTTCTAGTTTTTTAACATTTTTTTTTGACGAAGCTCCTTTTTTCCGAGCTTGTATATATATTAAGGAAAAGTTTTTACCTCTAGAGGTGTATTGAATGTTTCGACTTGTTGGCCGTTTGGCTGTGGCCTTTATTTTTGTAGCAGAATTTGCTTATGCGGACCCCGTTGTGAGGGATAGCCGCGACGGGAGAACCTACAGGGCAATCGCATCTGGAAAACTGAACTGGTTTACCGATAATCTTTCTTACCAGAAGACAGTCGCCTTCAGGGATAAAGACAAAAACGCTTTCTACAAGCAGTCGGGGTGGATGGCATCGTGCCCTGCGGGGACGCACCTTCCCGACATCCAGGAATGGACTCTCTTTGCCAAGGACCGTTTTACGGGCCCCCGCAAGCTTTCGAACGTGAAGTCCTTTGCCGGGAAGACGAGAGGCTTTTATGACATGGCGGACCCTGCGAGAAACATCCAGGGCAAGGACGCCGCCTATTTCGCGGTCGCCGACCCCGACGGGGCGCGGGCCATGATGCTCGACGTGAAGCGTGGCAATGCGAAGATGGTCACGCTCCCTCCCGAGGCGGTGGTGACGGTGCGCTGTGTCTCCGAACGCGACTTCTATGCCGAAAAGTTCGTGGACAGCAAGACGATGAAACTCACCGACCCGCGCGACAACCAGGTCTACAAGGTCGAACAGCGCGACGATAGGCTGTGGATGGTCTCGAACTTGAAATATAGCCTCACGAGCGCGAAGCAGTGCCTGCTCGAAGACACGACTTTCTGCAAGAAGTTCGGCCGCTATTACACGCATACCGAGGCGAAAAAGGCATGCCCGAGCGGCTGGCACCTGCCCGACGACGGCGAATGGCGCGATTTCCAGAAGGACCGAGCGAGGCTCAACTGGGATAACCTGGGCCGTGGCGGCTGCAAGGACTGGGACGGCTACTGCAATAGCGACATGACCGGTCATTACTGGTCCTCGACCTCCATCATGAAAAACACGGGACGTTCATGGGAATTCAGGCGGCAGGCCAAGAGTATCGACCGCACCGACCAGAATGTGCAGAAAGGACTTTATGTTCGTTGTGTAACGGAGTTGAACTGATGAAGAAGAAAGCTAGTTTCCTGAAAATCTGTGCGGCGTTGGCCGTGGCATCTTTCTTTGCCGTTGGTTGTTCCGACGATTCTTCGGCGACCAGTGGCGACGACTTTATCGATCGCGGCGAGGTGAACCTCCCGATTCCAAGTTCCAGCGCCAAGGCCCCGGCAAGTTCTTCTGCCAAGGAAGAGGCTGCGGCTTCGAGCGAAAGCAAGCCTGCGGCGTCAAGTTCTAGCGAGAAGGCTCCCACAAGCTCTGAGGCGGCATCGGCGGACTGGCGAGATTACTGTCTGGAGGTCGTAAATGCAAAGCGCGCGACGGAAGACCTTCCGCCCCTTAAACGAGCGACTGCGGAACGTGAATCCTGCGTGGAGGAACAGGCCGCCGCCGACATGAAAGCGGGCAAGGGGCATGCGAATTTCGGCAGTTGCAATGAATCGGCGCAGAATACCGGCCCTAACATCAACACCACGTGGTATGGTACCCCCGAGAAGATTGTCGATACCTACGTGAACATGATGTGGGACGACGAGAAGAAGCTCGTGACGAGCGGCGAACGCGACCCCAACAAGTCCGAGGACTATTCCTACATCGGCCACTACCTGAACATGAAGAATACGCGCTACACCTCGCTGGCGTGTGGCATCGCCTATAGCGGTGACGGCACCAAGGCCTGGTTCAACATGAACTTCTATTAATTACTTGAACGTGGAGGTCAGGCGGAAGGCGAAAGCCACGTCGCTGATTTCCTTTTCGCTGTAGATGCTGAACTGGAGCCTCGAAGAACCAATCTTCTTGTTCCAGGCGACGGTCCAGGCCCAGTCGTCGTAGGTATGCTTCGAGACGGCGTACAGGTTGTCGCGCTTGTCGATGAATTCCCATTCCACCATGAGGTCGCTCATGAGGATGTTCCAGAAACCGCTTTTGGGGGCGAAGTCGAGGCCCAGGTAGAACGGCTGGAAGTAGATTCCCGGCTGGTAGTACTTCGTTTCGGGGGCAATGTAGTTCTTCGCGTCCTTGTTGAGGTCGTCGTCCTGGGTGTAGACGCAGGAGTATTCGCCGTACAAGCGGAGAATCGGAAGGACGTTGTAGCTTGCGTAGGCGGCGATACGGTGCGTAATGTAGGCGGTGTTCTGCAGGACGTCGATGAGGTTTCCGCGGTAGGCGACCTTCATTTCGAGCGGGAAGGTGAACTTCATGTCTTCTTCCACGCGGACGTACCCGCGGTTCGCGAACTCATCCTTTGTGGCGAGCATGGCGGTCAGGTAGCTGAGACCGTGCTTCCAGCCGAGTTCGAGGGCGTTGTGGCTGTAGTCGCGCATCCAGAGGCCGCGGGCCGTGAGTTCCTTGTCCACGTAGGTACCGAAATGGGTGGACTGCGACCAGTCCGTCTTCCAGTGACCGATCTTCAGGTTCAGCACGTCGTTTTCGCTGAGCTTCCACTTGTAGTTCGCCCAGTAGAGGTCGGCGAGAATCTTGTCGTACATCTTGCCTTCGATCTTGTTGCCGAATTCCGGCGCGAAGATGCGCAGCATGATGAGGCCTTCGAGGTTGTCGCTCTTGTACTGGCCACCCACGTTGGCACGGAACCAGCCCTTGTTGAAATTGGTGGAGTCGTTGGCGATGGACTTGGTGACCTGGGTCTGGATGTTGCCCTTGAGGCTGAATTCGCCATCGATGGCGAATGCGGAGGTCGCCATGCCGGCGACTAGAAGGGCAGCTGCAATCTTCAAACGTTTCATTTATTTCTCCTACAGGAAACCGTCCGGGAAGACGGTGTACACACTCCTTGAAAATCCGTTGACAAAGATAGAATTGTGCACCCTTTTTTCAAATACATGATTGCACGATTGTGTGATAAAATTCTATTTTTGGCGCGTAAATTGAGAGGTTCTTTATGAAGGTATCCGCTTTGGCCGTGTCTGTGGCCGCTTTTTTGCTTCCGGGAACTGCGCTTGTACACGCAGGTTCGCTTGCGCCCAACAAGACGCACGCCGTGCTGAACGTCACCTACACGAACTACGATGACGTGCCGCAGGTTAAGAAAAAACTCGTATTCGTGGGGCAGAAAAAGCCGAAGAACAAGATTACGGTGACGACCGATACTTACGGCGAGGCCGCCTTCATGATTCCGCGCGAGGATTCCTATACGATCCTTTGCGAGAGCCTGACTGGCCCGTTCGAATGTGGCGAGACACCTTATGTATCCAGGACGGCAAGCACGGGCGGCATTACGGTGCTCTTTGACGACACCCGTGCCGAACTTACCGGCGTGAACTTCAAGGCGGGCAGTGCGGAACTGATTCCCTCTTCACTCAAGACGCTGGACAATGCGATTGCCGGCCTCAAGCGGAACGCGAAGGCCAAAATCGAAATCGAAGGCCACACCAGCAGCGAAGGTAGCGAAAGCTTTAACCAGAAACTTTCCGAAGACCGTGCGAATAGCGTCATGGAATACATGATTAGCAAGGGAATCGCGAAGGACCGCGTGAGCGCCGTGGGCTACGGTTCCAGCCATCCCAAGCAAGACAACGCTACAGAAGCGGGCCGCAAGGCGAACCGCCGCATCGAAATCCGCGTCGTGAACAAGGACGAAGTCGGGGCTTCCGAGGAATAAAGCTATATTTTACCCACCCAAAGGTTTAACTCTCAAAGGTTCAACTCTCAAATCAAGGCAAAAATATGTCAGATCGTTTTATCGTGACCGGAAACTTTACCGATGATCCGTTCGCCATCGACATGGCGCAGTACATCGGAATCCGTGAAGACATCTCCGACGTGGTCTCCCTGAAGACCTTCGCCAACTCCGAATTCTGCCCTCGCTACATGCTGGACGTGGACGACATGGAACATATCGGCCGCCGTCTGGAAGGTAAGATCGTGTTGATTTGCTCGGTTTCGAACCATGAACGCAGCCGTAACGACTACGCCATGCGCAACTGCATCCTGGCCCGCGCCGCGAAGGACAATGGTGCCGAGCAGGTGGTGCTTGTTGAACCCGACCTGTTCTACAGCGCTCAGGACAGAGGCCCCCACCGCATCGGCGAACTCGAAAAGGACCGTCCGGATGTCGACCTCAAGAAGTTCGATGGCCAGGCCTTCACGAGCCTCCTCTATGCCGAACTCCTGAAGAAGTCCGGTGTCGACGCCGTGGTGACCGTGCACAACCACAGCATCAAGGTGCAGAACCTGTTTGCCGACATCTTCGGCAAGGACAATTTCCACAACCTGATTCCGACCGACGTCTATGCCCACTACATCAAGAACAGCAACTTCGTGCAGACCGGCAAGGACGGCAACAACCTGGTGATCGTCTCTCCGGACAAGGGCGCTCGCCCGTTCATGAACGCCGTCTACGAGGCACTCGACCTGCCGGAATGCAAGCGCGTGGTGATGGACAAGGTCCGTACCGGCGAACGTGAAATCAGCATGACCTTCAACCCGGAACTCTCCGACATCAGCATCGAGGAAATCCAGGGCAAGGACGTGATTGTGTTCGATGACATGGTGCGTACGGGTACGACCATCGTGCAGTGCTGCGAGCATATCAAGAAGGGTAATCCGAACCGCGTGTGCTTCGGCGTGACGCACTTCCACACGAGCCCCGAGGCCCGCGAAAAGCTCAACAGCCCGGCCATCGACGAAATCCTCACGACGTCCACCCTCCCGGACATCATGAACCGCGACTGCCAGGGTCGCCTGCGCAAGAAGCTCACCGTGATGAAACTCGGCAAGTGGATTGCCCGCCACGTGATGCAGATGTACGGACTTGACGACGGACGCTTCGAAAGGGACTTCTACAAGATAGACATGTCCTCGAAGAACCCGCGTTGGCCGCCCCAGTTCTTCTAGTCGAATCCGGCTTGAACCGATATTCGAAAGGCTCCCCGCAGGGGAGCCTTCTCTTTGTTGTTGTAAGGTGCTAGATGCTCCGGAACCCGTCGTCGTCGAGCATGATTTTCCCTTCGCGGAAGAGCGTCCCCAGGATTTTCTTGAAGGTCTTCTTCGACATGCCGAATTCGCGGCGGATGTCCTCGGGATCGCTGTGGTCGCCGTAGGGCAGGAATCCGCCCGCTTCTTCGAGTTTCTGGAGGATGGCCGCGGGGCTTTCGCTTTTCATGATGCCCTTGTAGCCCACGGGAGTGAGGTTGAGGGTTATCTTTCCATCTTCGGTAAAACGTTGTATGTAGCCTGCCATCGTGTCGCCGATGTAGATGCGCGGCGTCGCGGGATTGACCATGAGGCGTCCCGTGTAGCGGTAATCGACGAGGAAGTCGATATGGTCGCGGGTCACCTCGTAGGCGGCGAGCTGGACTTTCTGGCCGATGTGGAGTTCCGAGGTGTCGGTGTCGATGAAGCTCTTGATTTTTTCGGTCGCGACGATGCGTCCGCTCTTTTCGTCTTCGAGCACGAATACGACGCAGCGGTCGCCGCGTTCAAGTTCTCCCAGCTGCTGCTTGAAGGGGAGGAAGAGGTCCTTGTTTAAACCCCAGTCCAGGAATGCGCCGAAGCGGTTCACGTCTTTTACTTCGAGAACGGCAAATTCGCCGACGGTGGCGAGCGGCTTGTCGAGGGTCGCGATGGGGCGGTCTTCGGAATCCATGTAGACGAACACGTCGAGAATTTCGCCTTCTTGGAGCGTGAACTCGTCTCGCTTGCCGGGGAGGAGCACGCGGCCTCCCGTTTCGAGTTCCAGGTAGTAGCCCTGGGGCATGATTGCTTCGACGCGTGCGCGGTTATATTTTCCTATTTCCATGGGGGACCTTCCGTTCAAGTGTTTGTGGAGAAAGATAGCAACTGAAAAAGCATGGCGCATGCATGGGCGGAGCCATTAGTTGTTATATTGGAGGTATGACGGATTCCCTTGACTTTATTGGCGATGTTCACGGCCATTGCGATGAACTTCGAGCCCTGCTGCAGAAGCTTGGCTACGAGGAATCCATGGGCGCATTCCGCTACCCGGGTGGCGAGCGTTCCGTCGTATTTTTGGGGGACTACATCGATCGCGGGAGCCAGTCGCGCGAGGTTATAAACCTGGTGCGTGCCATGCGCGACGCAGGTTCGGCGGTCGCCCTAATGGGGAACCACGAGTTCAACGCGCTCTGTTTCTGGCAAATGAACGGCGCCGGCGGCTCTCATGTGATTCACTGCATTCCTGGGGGCTACCTGCGCGAGCACAGCTTCAACAAGGTGGCGATTCATGCGAAGACCGTGGACAGCTACCGTGGGCGCCGTGCAGAATTCGAGGACATGCTCTTGTTTTTGAGGACGCTCCCGTTCTTTATTGAAGAGGATTCGTTCCGGGCGCAGCATGCCTGCTTTGACTTGGGGGCCGCACGTGCGCTGGATGCCGTGGGCATCCGCAGTTTTGCCGACGGGAACTTTGACGAACTTATTGCCCGCGCGAACGACCAGTTCAACGAATACGCCGATTCACTCTTTGACCCGATAAACTTTTTCCTGAAGGGCCCCGAGATGGACCTGCCTGCGGGAATCACGTTCCGCGATGGCGAAAACGTTCTTCGCAAGCGTGCGCGGCTAAAATGGTGGATTGACCCGAAGGGCAGTAGCCTGCGGGAACTCGCTTTCCAGCCGGGAGTGGAACTGCCGGCCTGCGATGCGCCCGCGGAAGTCCTTGGACATGGCTATTACGGCGAGAACGAACGGCCCGTGTTCTTCGGACACTACTGGCTTACCGGACTCCCGAAACTCATACGCGACAACGTGTGTTGCCTGGACTACAGTGTGGCGGGTTACCGCGGTGATGGGCGGCTTGTCGCCTACCGTTTTGATGGCGAACAGAAACTCGACGAAAGCAAGTTCGTTTGGGTGGAGGCTGTTTAGACGAAAGTGGAAAGACGAAGGACGAAAGATTTTTTGAAAAAGTTGGCTTCGCTGAAGGTGACTGTCGCAATTCTCGTCGCTTTCCTTGTGCTTACGTTCTGGGGAACCCTGGCGCAGGCGAATGCGGAATCGGCCGGTTTTTCGGCATCGGTTGCCATCGACCGTTTTTTTGACAGCTATTTCATATGGACGCTGGGTGTGGTGCCGCTGCCTGCGTTCAAGAGTATCGCAATTCTTGCGTGCGTGAATCTTGTCGCGAGCATGGTCTTCCGGATGCCCCGCGGCTGGAAGAATGCGGGGCTCTGGCTTATGCACGTGGCGCTCCTCGTGCTTCTTGCGGGTGGCGTTGCCGGAAGCGGAATCAAGCGGGAATATAACGGGTTCGGTGTCGTAACGGCGGATTCGACGGCTTTGGATGTATCCTTGGGGAAGAACCTGAAGTTCTTTGCTGCAGACGATAGCCTTGGCATGCGTCCTGTAGAGATTGCGGATGCGTGGCCCTACTATGTGCATTTCCGTGGCGATGTCCCGATGGCGGGAAACAAGAATGTCGCGATGTATAAGGCCTATTACGACCCGTTCCATTTTGTGCCGTATGCGTTCATGGCGCTGTTCCTGCTGGGGGCGGTGTTCCATTACGTGGTGAAGGTGCGCGGTGCGCGAAAGAGCGCTGCTCAAGCATCGGCTACTCGCGTGGCTTCAAAAATCGTGCCAGTGCTGGCGTATGTTGCGTGCCTTGTCGCGATGGTGCCCGCCAATTCGCAGGCGTCGGCGCGACCGGTTCCTATTTGGGTAGGCTTGAAGGCTGATTCTCCTGTTCTTGTGGATTCTGCGGTGCGTCCCTTCGAATCTTTTGCCCGCGGGTTCCTGGACGATGTGAACGGGCGCGTGACTTACAAGTGCGGGGCTGGAGTCCCGTATTGCGAAAAGCAGGATGTTCGAAAGATTTCGGCAGGGAATGTTGTCCGCTTGATACTGAACAACCCGGAAGAGGCGAAAGACCTTGCAATATTCAAGGTGCTCCGTAGCGATGTGGCCCAGGCGCTGCACTTGCCCGAAGACCGCCGTTATGTGAGCTATGCGGACTTGCTCCCGGCGCGGAACTTGCTGGAACTCTATGCGAGCCGGGATGACAGCCATCCGGCGACTCTTGAAATGCGCCGGTTGCTTGCGAATGTCCAACAATACGAATCGATTGCGAAGCGGGTGGCGTTTTCGGTCGTGGTTGACTCCGAAACTAGTGTGGATAATTCACGCCTTGCGGCGGAAGTGCTTTACCACAAGGCGAATTTTGCATTGATAGCTTTTATCCTGGCGTTTATCGCCTGCATGCTTGCATCGCTGAATATGGTTTTCAAGTCGCGGAAAATGGATGTTGCTGCAAACGTTGCCTGCATCGCGACGGCGGGAATCCTCGCAGTGGCGTTTGCCTTGCGCACGTATGTTGCCGCACGAGCTCCGCTCTCGAGCCTGTACGAAATCGTATTGCTTGTGGCCCTGCTCTTGATGTCGTTCGAATCGGGGGCGTTTATATTCTGCAAGCGCCGCACCTTCTCGCTCATGGTTCCCGTGACATTCATGGCGGCGCTGCTATTGTTCTTTGCGAAGTTCGTGCTGGAGCCGGGCGATACGTTCCGGCCGATTCCTGCCGTATTGAATTCCTCCGTGTTCCTCACGATACACGTGTTTACGATTGCGCTCGGGTTTGCGGGCATGATTCTTTCGGGAGTTGTCGCACATGTGGCGCTGTTCCGCGCATCTTCAGAACGCACCCCGCTCGATTCGCTCCTGTATGGAACGCTCGTCTTTGGCGCGGTCTTTACCATCATTGGCACGCTTCTGGGCGGCGTGTGGGCTGATTTTGCCTGGGGGCGCTTCTGGGGGTTCGACCCGAAGGAATGTGGTGCGCTGTTTGTCATCCTGTGGGCGATGCTCCTGCTGCATTTGCGTGCGGGTCGCCTGGTGAATGTGCGCAACTTCGCCTTGCTCAACTGCTTCAACGTGATCGTTACGTTCCTCTGCTGGTTCGGCGTGAACCTGCTCGGTGTCGGGCTGCACAGCTACGGATTCCAGGGCGGCACGGCCGCATGGCTATTGGGATTTTGTGTTGCAGATACGGTCGCGGTTCTCTGGCTTGTGTCCCGGGGGCCGGCTCAGGGAAAGCCTCTGCATTAGCGGGATTTTTTTGCACGCACGGCGAGGCGAATTCCGTCTGCCGCACTCGTGACGATACCGCCGGAATATCCGGCGCCTTCGCCAAGTACGAAAAGTCCTTGCGTATTGATACTTTCGAGCGTCTCGTTGTTGCGCGTGATGCGTAGCGGGGAGCTCGTGCGCGTCTCGGGGGCTACAATCAGGCCTTCTTCGATGAATCCCGGAATCTTGCGGTCGAAATTTTGGAACCCTTCGGCGAGCGACTTGCAGATTTTCTTGTCGAGCCAGTCCCACATGTTGCATGAGGCAAGCCCGCACGGGTAGGTCGACTTGGGAAGTTCGCGGTCGGCGTGGTGGGCGAGGAATGCCTTGATGGTCTGTGCGGGGGCGGCGTAGCCCTTGCCTCCGACTTCGAATGCGTCGCATTCGGTTTTCCGCTGGAATTCAAGGCCGCCGAAAAGCGTCTCGCTTGCTTCCACGGGAACGACGATGGCGCCGTTTGCGGCCCAGCCGTTGCGCCTGCTGTAGCTCATGCCGTTGGTGGCGAGCGTCCCCGGTTCCGAAGCGCAGGGCACGAGCACTCCGCCGGGGCACATGCAGAAACTGTAGGCGCTGCTCGTCTTGTTGAGCGTCGGGGTGGCGAGGAAGTATTCGGCGGAACCCGTGAGGCGCGTATCGACACCCCTGCCAAGCTGTCTCATGTTGATGAGCGTTTGCGGATGTTCCACGCGGACGCCCATCGCAAAAGCCTTGCTTTCGAGTGCAACTCCGCGTGCGTGCAGCATAGTGTAGATGTCGCGGGCGGAATGTCCCGTGGCAAGCACGAGCGCTTCGCAACTTTTCCAGCTAGCGGCACTGTTTGCTGTCGAGACATCGCGTATCTTGATGGCGTTTACCTTCCCGTCGCTGATTTCGATATCTTCAAGCGCGGTGTCGAAATGGATCTTGCCGCCGAGTTGCACAATCTCCGCGCGGATTTTCCTCAGCATCAGCACGAGCCTGTCGGTTCCGATATGCGGCTTTGCGAACGTGACGACATGGGAATCAACTCCGAATTCCACCATGTCCCGGAGCACGGTCTCGCTGAAGATGTTGCGGGTGCGCGTGTTGAGCTTTCCGTCGCTGAATGCACCGGCCCCGCCTTCGCCGAACAGCACATTGGAATGTGCGTTGAATTTGCGGTCAACGAAGAACCTGCGGATGTCGCGGAACCTCTCCTCTACGGGCTTGCCCTGCTCGTATAAATCTACGGTGAATCCGCGACGCAGCAGGTGGAGTGCTGCCCACAGCCCTGCGGGTCCCGCGCCTACGATGTCCACGTGCGAAGCCATCGGGATGCTGTGTGCGAATTCATCGCCGTCGAGCGCCTCGCGCTCCCGCGTAGCCTCCACGAGGCCACGCGCCGCGTTTCCCGAAACGCGCAACGGCTTTTCCACGTCGAAGATGACGTTGTAGTTCCATTTCGGATCGCCCTTCCTGCGGCAATCCAGCGAGAACCTCTCCACCTCGAGATTGAAAATGCATTCGGGATGCACGCGCAGTTCTCGTGCCAGGGCCTCGCGGACTTGGCCTTTGCGGTCGAGTGCGACCTGCAGTTCTCTGAAGCGGTAGGTGAACATTGCTGTCAAAAATAAAAAACTCTGCGTTCAAAAAAAGGCGAACCGTTCGGCCCGCCTTTTGAAATCTGAATCTAGGTTTAGAACACGTAGTGTGCGTTCACGCCCACGTAGAAGTCGTTGTATTCGTTGCTCGGATTGTCCGGACGGTAGTACAGCGCATTGCCCAGGAACCATTCCGTGTAGAACTTCTTGTTATGGTTCACGCGGAGGTTCGCGTTGCTGAGAACATCGATTTCGGTTTCGTCGAAGCTTTCGCCTTCTTCTTCCCAGTCGGTGTTCATGTAGCGGAACGAGGCGTTCACGGTCAGCACGAAGAAGCGGTTCTTGAACGGCATCTCGAATTCATCCTCGACGGTGATTTCGAATTCGCCCATGTTGTCGCGGTTGTAGCTCTTGAAGCGCGGAGTGACGGCAAAGCGGTTCTGCAGAATGTTGAGAGTCGTCGTGACGGACATGGGGTAGCTCTGTTCGAAGTAGTCGGAACCGCCGAAGAAGTAACCGAGCTTGTCCCAGGTCGTGTTCGAAAGTTCCATGCCGTCGATGAGGCTGTCGCGTTCGAATACAGAGCCGTCGGTGCGGTAGGTCCAGCGACCGTTGACCTTGAATACGGAATTGAGGGCACGGAGGGAGGCTCCGAGATTCCAGGTATGCTTGAAGAGGCGTTCCTTGAAGCGGCTCGCAATCCAGGGCTTGGTGGCGAGGCTCATGTATTCGCCCCAGCGTTCTGCATCCACGTAGGTGGTGTCGCCGTTGTCGTCAATCGCGGTGGAATCCCTGCCCTTGCGAGCATCGAACCAGTCGTCACGATAGATGCCGTCTTCGAGGATGTAGTCTCCGTGCAGCTGGAACGGACGGTACTGGTTCTTGTATTCGAAGTTGTATGCCGCGGTCACGTCGATGTCCTTGTTAATCTTGAACGTGTTGTCGAGGCCGATATTGTGGATGTACTTGGTACGGTCGTTGTCGAGCTCGTGCTTGTCGAACCACGAACCTTCGTCATCGGCGAAGAGCCCCCATTCCGAACCTTCGCCCAGGCCGAAGATGTTTGTCTTGTCTCCCTTGGCTGCATTCTCGACGTTAATCTGGTATTCGAATCCGAGATCCCAGAACGTGAGGATTTCCTGCTCGATGCGGCCACCGAATTCACGGGTGTCGGAGAGCTGGTCGGGAGAGCCTGCGCTGTAGAATTCTTCGCCCACGTATTTGATGTGGCCGTTGATGCTTGTCTTGTAGATGTTCCAGTTGAGCGATGCGCCGATGGCGAAATTCTGGCTGCCCCAGTTGAGACCCAGCACGCGTCCGTCGTCGCGGTCGTTTTCTTCTTCCGTCTGGACGAGCTTTGCCTTCTCGATAAGGGTCTTCAGCTTTTCGATCATCTGGCCCTTGCGGAGCGTCGTGTTGTCTCCGAAGATGGAAAGAAGTTCCGCTTCGGTAAGCTGGTCAATCCTGTTGGGGTTCCTCATCAGCTTGCGCAGGAGGTTGTAGGAGGCCGAACTGATTCCTTCTTCGGCGAAAACCTTGTTGATGGCGCGCTGGCGGATGACGTCGGCAGTGTCGGCGCGGCCGACGGCAATCTGGCCGTTGAGCTCGATGTCGCCCGGGAAGAACAGCCAGTTCCCGTCGGCATAGAGCGTGAGGGATTTCTGGATCGGGTCGCTCGTGGTCCAGTTGCCGCTAGCACCGTCGCGCAGGAGCGGGTCTTCGAGTTCGTCGGTCGCGTAGACGAGGCCGAACTTCGCATCGAAGCGGCGCACCGGGGCCCACTTGATGAAACCGCCAGAAGCGAGACGCTGGGCCTGGAGTTCACCGTCGTCGATGTAGTCGTTGTAGATGTAGGGATGGCGAGCGCCTTCCACGAGGCTCCTCTTGGCTTCTCCGAAGAATCCGTTCAGCTGGAAGAGCGGCTGGTTCGCGTTGTTCTTCAGGAGCGATACCGTGTAGTCGGCACCGAACACCGGTAGGTTCGCCATGTAGGTTTCCCCGCCGACGAGCTGGAAGTCGCCGAGGGCTACGTTATTGTAGCTGTCCGCATAGCGCAGGCTGACAGGATTGGGAGAGAAATGGTTCCAGGAATCCACCGTAAGGTCGGTGTTGAACTCGATAGTCTTGCCGTCGGGAGACTGCATGTAGAGGTAAGCGCTGGCCCTGCCTGCAAGTCCGGGAACCTGGAAGATGTTCTTGTAGTCCTTGCCCGGAGCGATCGTGTCCCCGTTGGAAATGTAATCTTTGCCGGTTTCGTTCTTGCTTGTGGTGACGAGGTGGAACGTTCCGCCGAGCATGGCGTTTCCGATGACTGTCCAGCGCTTGGCGGTAGTGTCGGCTGCTGCGGCCCTCTCGCTTACGATGTCGGCAATCTTGTCGGTTTCGCGGACAGGACGCTGCTCGACGCCCGGAATTTCGGGGTTGGGCGGGAGCGCCGAGGAGGCTGCCACGGCCTCGTTGTTCATGTCGAGTTCATTGCCCTTGACGTTCTCGATGATTTCGGGAGCGAGAACTTCTGCCGAAGCAACGCCCAGCCTGTTTTTTTCGATCTTGGTGTTGCTCAGCGAGACGATGCTGTTGTCCATGCTCAGAAGGCCGAGCTCGTTGTCCGAAATTTCGGTCGAGGAGATGGATACGCTTGCGAGTTTCGAATTCAGGATGCCGATTTCGTTCTTGGTGAACGTGCTGCGTTCGATGGAACCGTCGGCATAGTTGGATATGTGGACCGCCACGCGGTTTCCCTTGAATTCGCAGTCGCTGACCTTGATTTCGGAATTGCGCGCAAAGACGCCGCGAACGGAGGTGTTCTCGACGCTCGAATTCTGGAAGTCCATCGAGCCGTTTTCGACGGCGATGGCTGCTTCGGCATCGCTGATCTGCAGGTGGCGGATTTCGGCGCGCTCGTCACCCGTAATGGATATGCCTTTCCAGTCCCCGCTTTTCGGACGGTCGAAGGCGGAACGCATAATGACGGGCGAGGTCTTGGATCCGGCGATGACCAGCTGGCCCTTGTTGACGACGAGGCCGGTCCCGGGCTTGAAGTAGAGGACGACGCCCGGCTCGATAATGAGGCTCGTATTGGGGGCGACGGTCAGGTTTTCGGTGACGAGGTAGGGCGACTTGTCCAGTTTCAAGAAGCCATGGACGTTGCCTGAGATTTCTGTTCCCGAAAGCAGTGACGGCGGGGGTGTTGTCGTGTCGGCGACAAATCCTGCGGCTGCGGAATCGGCATTGACAGTTGCCGAAGAATCGGCTTTGGCCACGGCGGGTTCTGCTGCGGGCGCTGCAGCTTGCTCCTCGGGAGCTGCCATTGTGCTGTCACTTGCAGTGGAGTCGGTTACAGCCTGCGGGGAATCGGCAGGTGTTGCCGCGGCTGTGGAGCTTTCTGCAGGCGCAGGGCTTGCTTCGGGTGCGGTTGTAGCTTCGGGAGCAGGGGTGGCTGCGGGTGTTGCCGCTGCCTGCGAGGAGTCGGCGGACGCCGCTGCAGGAGCTTCCTTGACTGCCGGGGCTGGTTCTCCTGCTACGGGGGCCGGCGCTGCCGGTTGGGTAGCCTGGGCAAAAGCCAGGGTGGAACCGAGTGCAATGGTCGAAATAAGGGTCTTGTAGGAATACTTCATTAGCGGACCTCGTAAGTCTTGGATTTAACGACCTTCATGCCATTCTTCATGTCTATGGTGACGGTCACTTTTGTCGTTTCTCCGCGGGTCAGGTTGACTTGAACGTCGTAGTCAAGGTCGGTAATCTGGCCATTGCTAATGTTTAATAGCGACTTGTTCCCCTGCGTTACCTGGAGGCGCCTGATGTGGGCCGGGTTAAGCGAGTGGACATTGGTGATTCTGAAATGCATGTTCCTGACGAAGGTGCTTGACATTCCTCGCGGCGGAGGCGGAACGCGGAGGCGCTCGAAATCGCCGCCGGTGAATTCCACAGACGTGTTGCTTTGGGGATGGCAGCTGAGTTTCTTTTGCAGGGTGCTTCTGTTGTCGGCCTGGTCCTTGGCCGTGAAGGTGTAGGTGTGGATGCCGCTCTTGAGCTTGATCTTTATGGGGTCGTCCTGCATGAAGGTGGTTTCCTTGATGAGGTCTCCGTCAATTTCGCTTTCGACAAGGACGATGTCGCTCTTTGCACCGGAAACCATGAAGGTCGCCTTGCAGCGGAGTGAGTCGCTCGACGTGAACGATACGATCGGGCGTCCCTGGTTCACCTGCTTGCAGGTCTTGTCGATGTCGAGTTCGATGTGGGCGCTGCGATTTCCGCTCTTGCCCTTGTATTCGACGGTCGCCTTCTTCACGTTCCAGTTCCCGACGATGTCGTTGATGGTAACGGTGTGAGAGAATTCGCCGTTCGCGCTTAGCGGGACAAGGTTCCGGGATGTGTAGTTCCCGAGCTTCACATAGAGGGAGGCTTCGGGGTCGCTCGGGTCAAACGTACCCTCGATGGTCACGGAACCGGGGTCGCAAACCTTTACCGGGGAGGCCGTCTTTATCGAGAAAGACTTGGTGCTGGAGGTGTCTTGAACCGAGGTGTCTGCCACGGCAGTGTCCGCAACGACGGTGTCCGGGGAAACGGGAGCCTTGTAGTAGGTATGCAGTTCGCCGCAGTTGAAGGTGAGTGGCTTCGAGCATGTTTCGGGTTTCTTCTGCTTGCCTTTCTTGGAATTCTTGTCGGTGCTGTTCTTGTCGCAAGGGGTGACTGCTACAATGGAGCATGTAGCCGGGAATTTCTTATCGCCGTCCGCACTCGGGGCCCATTCGGCCGGAATGTCGAACGCGTTGCCGGTACCTTTCTGGGAGGCGCCTGCGATCTGCAGGGTCGTACCGGAGGGGCAGGATCCCTTGATGGAAACCTTGTTGACCGTTACGGTGTCTTCTAGGCTTTCGAACGTGCAGGCGCTCTCCGTGCTGATTTTGGAGAGTAGCTGTAGCAGGTTCGCGTCCGCATCTTTCAGAGATTTCGTGATTTCTTCGATGGACAGGCTGTCGTTGTCGAGGATTCTTTCGAGCTCATTGACGAAACTCGGGTCGCCGGAAGTCTGCGTTTCCACGACGTTGCAGTTGTCATTGTTCTTGGTGAAGAAGAGCGTCTGCCCCGCGCTCACGTCACATTCCCTGCCGCTCTTGTTGTGTGTGGTGCGTATTTTACCTTCGCTGGCCGAGACGAACGCCTTTCCGCCGGGGGTTATACCGATGAAGGCGACCGTTCCGCGGATGGCTGCCGTTGCCACACCGGTCTTGAACTTGAGGTATCCACCGTTTTTCTGTTTCTGGGCTTCGAACTTGATTTTACCCGTCTTCACGTCGGTGAAGGCCATCTGGACGCCGTTCTCGGAATCCAGGGTGTCCAGTTGGACCAGGGATTGTTCTTGCACGGTGATGGAGGTTCCGTCGGGGAGGCGCACCGTCACATAGGATTCGGCGCCGGTACTGATCTGGTCCCTTTCGCGGATGCGCGCGCCTACTTGGATGTTTTCTTCCCATTTCCCGGTCTTGGCGCTCTGGACCTTGACGTCACCGACGCGGTCGGTCACTCTGCCTGTGGTGCTCTTTGCCATGGCCATGGTGCCGAGTGCCACCAGAAGGATAACGGATGTTTTTAAATTTTGCGAAAAAGACATGTAGCCTCACTTGCAAGATGAATACCATAAACAAATATATGTATTATTTTGCCCGAGGTGGAAGAAAAATGTATCTTTGGTGTGAGTGTTTTGTGATTTTTTTTAGCGAGGTCCAAAATGAGCATGGAAGTTGAAGAACCGACCGTCGAAATGGTCGATGCCGAAACTGGCGAACAAGTGATCAAGGAACTGGACAAGGCCGTCCTCACCAAGGGCGCCTGGCAGACGATGATGTTCCTTTGTCAGGAAAAAAACGCGAAAACGGGCGAATTCGGGGAACCGAAGGTGTACCTCCGCCGCTACCAGAAGGCTGGTGGTGCTTTCAAGGCCCGCAGCAAGTTCAATATCAGTGGCAAGGCCCAGGCCGAAGCCATTATTGAAAATCTCAAGAAGTGGTATAACATTTAATGGCAGACCCTGCTAGTAGTAAAAAGAAATTTTACAGTATAGAGTTCCTTTGCGAAGGCGATATCGAAAGCTTTCCGTATAAGGACAAGTTCGAAAAAATGGCGCGCAAGCTCCTTGCCGAAGAAGGCAAGGAAAGGAGCGTCAATATCGTACTTTGTACGGACGAGTTTGTCCGTAACATGAACCGAGATTACCGTGGGCTCGACAAGGTGACCGATGTCCTTTCGTTCGAGTGGCACGATGACGGATTCCCGGGTGCCGAAGAAATGCTCGGTGAAATCTACATCGCGCGTGACCAGGTGAAACGTCAGGCTCCCGAATATGGCAATACGTTCTATGCCGAAATGAAGCGCGTGATTGTCCACGGGCTTCTGCACCTTTCGGGTTACGACCACATCAAGGCTGCCGATAGAAAGGTGATGCGCAAGCGAGAATGCGAATTCCTGGGGCTCGACCCCTACAAGGAAGGTGCATAATGGAAACGTCCGAAATCCTCGCTATCGTATTCCTCTGCATCTTTATCCTGACTTCGGCGACGTTCTCCGCGACCAAGTGCGCGTTCAGCCTCATCTTCGCAAAGCGCGATCCGCATGACCGCAGCGAGCGCGAAGAAAAAATAGCGAAGCTCGTCCGCTGGCACGGATTCAACGAATGCGTCTCCATCGGGCGTATCTTCGGCAACGTGAGCGCGGGCGTTCTCGGGTTCTTTGTACTCGCCAATTCGCAGTGGGATTTCGTGCGCACCTATCCCTACTTGAGTGTCGCTGCGTATCTGGTATTTGCGAGTGCGGTTCTCTATACGCTTACGGTGTTCATCCCGTACCTGCTCGCCAGTCTCAAGCCCGATACGTTGTCTGTCGTCCTCGTGCCGCTGTTCAGGCTCATTCGCCTCCCGTTTGTGCCGGTGGCCAAGTTCTGCCATGTGGTGTTTGTCAAGATGCTGAACCTTCTCGGCTACGATTCCAAGCTGAACTTCTTGCCCGAAGAGATGCGCGATGCCGTGCAGGCCGACCTTTCCGATGTCAAGTCCGGCGATGCCGAGGGCCTGGAAAAAGAGGAACAGCAGATGATCCTCAATATTTTCGACTTCGTGGAAACTCCCGTGCGCGAAATCATGACCCCGCGTGTGGAAATGTGCGCCATCGACGTGGATACGCCGCTCGAGGATTTAGTGAAGGTGCTGAACAACGAACGCCATTCGCGCTTGCCGGTCTACAAGGATACGATGGACAACATCGTGGGAATCCTCTCGAACCGGGACTTCCTGGAATGGTATACCGAACATGGCGATGAACCTTTCGACATCATGAAGATAGTGATGCCGCCGGTATTCGTGCCCTACCACAAGAAGATTGACGATCTTTTGACCGAACTGCGCAAGACGGGCAACCAGCTTGCCATCGTGATCGACGAATACGGCGGAACCGCGGGCCTCGTGACGCTTGAGGATATCCTCGAAGAAATCGTCGGCGAAATCAAGGACGAGGACGATGCCGACGAGGAAGACGACGTGCAGAAACTGAAGGACGGCCGCTACATCCTCGACCCGCTCATGACGCTTTCGGATTTGGAAGAGGAACTGGGCGTCGAACTTGAGGCTCCCGAGAATTCCCATGTGGAAACCCTCTCCGGACTCATCCAGGCGACTCTCGGCGTGATTCCCTCCCCGGGTGCCGAAATCAAGGTCAAGGGCTACACCTTCCGCGTCCTCAAGATGGACGGCACTCGCATGGAAAAGGTCATGATGATTTTGCCGCCGGGCGAAACGACACCGACGGGAAGCTTCAAGGCTATCGCCAAGTAGTTTATTTGTACATCGCTTCGATCTTGTCGGCGTACATGGCTTCCGCGACCTTGCGCCGGATTTTCAGCGTAGGCGTGAGAAGTCCCGATTCGGTGGTGAGTTCGTCGCCGACGAGCGTCCACTTGCGGATTTGTTCCCAGTGGTTCAGCTTCTTGTTGACGCGCGTGATGTGGCGGTTGATTGCCTCGCGCACGCGCCCGGACTGAAGCGCCTTCTCGATGCTGAATTCTTCTTTCTGGAACTTGAGGAGCCTGCGTGCGCCTTCGGGGTTCAGCCAGATGACCGCGGAGGTGAACTTCCGGTCGTTCGCGATGACGAGCGCCTGCTCGATGACGGGGTGGCGGCAGATCTCGAGTTCGATGGGGCTCGGGCACACGTACTTGCCGGTACTCGTCTTGAGGAGTTCCTTGATACGCCCGGTAAAGTTCAAGAAGTCGTCGGCGTCGAAGAATCCCTGGTCGCCCGTCTTGAAGAAACCGTCTTCGGTAAAGGCCCTGCTGTTGGCCTCGGGATCGTTGTGGTAGCCGCGGAACACGCTTTCTCCCTTCACGAGGATTTCGCTGTTGTCGCCGATCTTTACCTGGAGGTGGGCGAGCGGCTTGCCTATGGTCCCGGGCTTCGAGGAATTGGGGCTGTTCGCGGTGACGACCGGACTGCATTCCGTCATGCCGTAACCTTCGAAAACGGGAAGCCCGATGTTCAGGAGGAACCGGAGGATAGACTTGTTCAAGGCGCAGCTGCCGCTCACGATGAGCTTGAACCTTCCGCCGAGAGCTTCCCGCATCTTGCGGTAGACGAGGCGGTCGTAGATGCGCTGCATGGGCGAACGCCTCTTTCCGGGCTCGCTTATCTTTGCAAGCTTGATGGCGTTCTGGATGAGCAGCCGCTTGGGGCCTCTCGCCTTGTCGCCGATGATGGTTATGCTTTCGTAGAGGCGCTCGAGGATGCGCGGGACGACGATCATCACGGTGGGGCGGACCTCGGTCAGCATGGTCGCCACGTTTTTCGGGGTGTCGCCGAAGTAGATGCGCACTCCGTTCAGCGTGTAGAAGTAGACCGCCATGCGCTCGAACACATGCGCGACCGGCAATATCGTGAGGCAGCAGTCCTCTTTCCGGTTCATGTGGTAGAGCTCGAGGAGGTTCTGGATTTGCACTAGCATGTTCCTGTGCGTGAGCTCCACGCCCTTCGGGGCTCCCATGGAACCGCTCGTGTAGATGATGCTGAAAAGGTCGTCGGGGCGTATCGATTGGATCTGGTCGTCTACCCAGCTGAAATACCGGTTCGTTTCTGCGAGCTCCTTGCCCTCGTCGATGAGGGTGTTCCAGTAGATGGCGTTTTCGGGGAGCTCGGAATTGGAATCGATGCAGATGACCAGCTTGAACTGTGGAAGGAATTCCTTGAGCGGAGTTTCCAGCTCGGAGACGGAATTCACGAACAGAATCTGGACGTTGGAATCCTCGCACTGGAACTTGAAATTTTCTGAAGAGATGTTCGGGAACAGGGGGGCCACCTGCGCATGGTTGATTTGCGTCGCGATATCCGCGATGAACCATTCGGGGGAACTCGGCGCGATGATGCCGACACTTTCGCGGGGCTTGAGTCCGCGGCTGTTCAGGGCGATGGATAGGTAGATGGAACTGTCGCGAAGGAATTCGCGCGAGTAGTGCAGCCACTGGCCTTCGACCCGCTTGTACCACCCGCCAAAGTCATTGCGGGAGCAGTTGGCAAAGAACATAGACACAAGCGAGGTAAACTGTAACGGTTCCATGCCCTTAAAATACTATTCTTATTACGAAATTTCATGTTTTTTTTGAAATATTTTGATTATTTTGCACAAAAAAGGATTCGCCATGCTCAAGAAACTCTCCGACTACGAAAAATCGCTCCAGGACCTTGTCGCAGAAGGGGCTCCGCTGACGGAAGCGCAGCTGCTGTCGGTACGTACGCATATCGGATTCTTCCAGCACGAGAGGCTTGCGCACGAAATTGTCCTGGTGCTGTTTGCCCTGTTGACGGTCGGCGGTTTCTTTTTCTTCGTCTCTAACCCCGCACTTGCCGTGTTTTGCCTCGACGTGATGTTCCTTGTGCTTCTCGTGCCCTACATAAGGCATTACTTCGGACTCGAAAACGGGGTGCAGAGGCTTTACGACCTGTACGCCCAGCTTGAAAAACTATAAAAAACGCGCCCTTTCGGGCGCGTGGCAAACTGTGCTTGCCGTAGGGTTATAATAAATTAATCCTTCTCGCAGCCGAGATCATCGCACTTGTACGTGGTTCCGTCGTCACACTTGATGGTGGTGTACGAGGCGGTGACCGTAATGGCGGTGGGGTTGGGACAGATGTCGTTCGCAATTTTACCCATGCGCGGGGAGGTTATCGTGCTGTCGTCTGCGGCGGAGCATGCAGAAAGGACGACTGCTGCTAAGGACGCAAGAAGAATGGCAAATGTTTTTTTCATGATGATGCCTCCCTGTTAGAAGTAGATGAACCCGCCGAAGTTGGCAATGAAGTTGAAGTTTTCATCCGCGAACCCGCCGAACGGATTCGAGTAGAACGTATTGGCGATGGAGGCTTCCACGGCGAAGTTGCTGTATTGGAAGCGGGCTCCGATATCCACGTTCGTCGTTCCCGTGCGCATGCTGATGTTTGTCGTGTTGTTCTTCACGATGTCGAGTTCGTCGTTGTAGTCGGTGATGAACTCTTCGTCTTCCATGGCGAATACGGTCCAGTTGAAGTTCGCGCCTGCAAATACCTTCCAGCAGTTGCCGAGCCTAAGTTCGGCAAAGATGTTGGGTACGGCGTAGATTCCCATGGTGAAGTAGGAATCCTTGTTCTTGTTCGTTTCGTCTTCGAATTCATCGTAGAAGACGAAGGGTGCGCGGGCGTAGATGCCGAGAAGCACCCTGGCGAACTTGTTCTGGAGGATGCTTGCGCCGATGTTGATGGACGGCTGGATGTAGATGTTCGCGTCTTCCCCGGTCGTTTCGGTGGTGGACGTGGAGTTGCCGTTCTTTGCTTCCCTTTCGTAGGCGCTTTCGTGGCGGGTGAAGTTCACGCCCGCGTTCCAGAAGATGCCCTTGGCGGAGGGGTCGTTGCTCACGAACACGTTTCCGCCGATATCCCAGTAGTCGCGGTCGATGTCGGTAGATCTCTTGGTGTCGGCGTCCTTGTATTCTTCGCTAGTGGACGTTTCGTTCTGGTAGGTGAGCCAGAAGACGGATGCGTTCAGGTCGATGGCGCCGAGGAGCATGGCGAAGCGGAGGCGGAGGATGTCACCCGCGTTGACCGTGTAGGTGTCCTCGGTTTCCATTTCGTAGGCGTCCTTGCTCTTGGTAAAGGTAATCTGCTTGCTCAGGGCGTAGCTCAAGGAGATACCCATCATGCCGTTGGCGATACCCGCGGTGGCAAGGCCCAGCCCCTGTTCCATATCGAACGAGAGGAACTTGGTGTTGCCGTTGCCAAAGGCGACTGCGCTGAAGTTGCTCGTGGGTTCCATATAGACAAGCTTGGCGCCGGCCATCTTGTAGGGCTTGTTCAGGTTGTCACGGATTGTTGCGTCTGCGGCCTGGTTGCCGACCCTGTTGTAGGCGATGCCGTGGATACGGTTTGCCTTCGGAGTTTCCGTGGTGGAATCGGTCGCCTGTGCGGTGGTAGGCGTAGTGGCTGCCGGAGCCGGGGCGGCGGGTGCGGGAGCGGGGGCTGGTGCGGGCGCCGGAGCTTCCACGGCAGGTTCTGTCTGCGGGGCTGCGCTTGTGTCTTCGCTGGAATCCTGAGCCATGGCGGTTGCGAAGGCGACTGCCGCAGTCAAGGTAATCAGTTTGATATTCATTGCTTGTCCTTTGTTATTGTTTCTTAAACTTTTTCGCTGCTAGAAGAGTTTCCCACGTCGTCCGACGAACTGGAGGTCTCCTCGTTTGATGTCGAGGATGACGGCTCCGCCGAACTGCTGGAACCCGGATCCTCTTCGCTTGATGAGCTTTCTTCTCCGGCTTCGCTGGAACTCGATTCTTCATCGGCGCTGGAAGAACTTTCCTCGTTATCTTCGCTAGAACTCGATTCCTCTTCGGCGCTGGAAGAGCTTTCTTCGTCGTCTTCGCTGGAGCTCGATTCTTCTTCGGCGCTGGAGGAACTTTCCTCGTCGTCTTCGCTGGAACTCGATGCTACGGAAGAACTCGACCTTGCGGAGCTGCTGGAAATTTCGTCGTCTTCACTGGACGAGGACTTTGCGCTGGAAGAACTCTCGATGGCCTTGCTGCTGCTGGAGGCCTTCTTCGAGCTGCTGGAATAGACGTATGCGCTGTCATGCGGGGTGGAACTGTTGTGCGGCCCTGTGATGGCGGAGTCCGAGGTGCACGCGACAATAAGGGCTAGAATCAAGAGCAGAGAAAGGAATAGCGTCTTTTTCATGTTTTCTCCCGATTAAAATTCGACAATCCCGGTAAAGTTGTACTGGACGTTGTTGCCGCTGAAGCCCCTGAAGGGGTTGCTGAATAAATTGGAGGCGACTCCCGCTTCAAGAGTCAGCTTCTTGTACTTGAAAAGGAGTCCCGTGCTCACGTCGACTGCACCGGTATTGGTGGAGAATCGCGTAAATTTGTTCTTCGTTTCGTTTTCGTCTTTCCAGTATTCGATGTAGTCTTCGTGGTTGCCGGAGGTGGTCCAGGTGTAGCTTGCCGCACCCCAGAACATCCAGTTCTCGTTGAATGCGTATTCGGCGAGTATGTTGGGAGTGAGAATGAGCGATCCGGTTACGTAGAAGTCCTTGCGATGGCTGTCCTTGTCTTCGACCTGGTCGTAGAGGGTGGCGTAGAGGCGGGCGTTGTTGCCGACATGGAGACGCGCGTTCTTCGATTTCAGGACGATGCTGCTGAAGTTGTAGAAGAGGTTCGCATAGATGTAGCTGTCCTGTGCATTGGTCTGGTTGTGGTAGTTGTCGTCGGGGTCGATTGTGCTTTTGTAGGTCGTCTCCCTTGTCCTGTTGTTGCGGGTTGCGCCTATGCCGGAGCTCCAGAAAAAGTTTTTGGCGGAAGGCCGGTTTGTGAGGCTCAGCGAGCCGGAAATTTCGTAGTTGTTTCTGTGGTAATCCAGGTTGTTCTTGCCTTCGCTGTCGGCGTACTCATTTATGGCAACGGAATCGACGCCTTGCGTGAATCTCAAGAACGCCAAGAAGTCGATTGATTGCAGGGGCATGGAGAAACGGAGGGAGAGCGCGTTCTTGCTGACGATTTCTGTGGTTTCGTCCTTGTGGTAGGCGTCCTTTTCGCTGGAAAGGTCCACTTTTTCGTCGATGATGAGCCCAAAGCCCAGGCCGAAGGTCTTTGTAGCGATGCCGAACATGGCCTCTCTGCCCTGGAGGGCGATATAGGAGGTGTGGCTGCCGGAGGCGTAGCTTGCAATGCCGCCGGTGTTCACGTTGAGGTTGATGGAGGCGAGGTTGTGCCCGAACATGAGGTGCGGGGTGTAGAGGTTTCTTAGTGTGGAAGGGGCTTCACTCGGCGCATTTACGGAATAGTAGTAGGCGCTTCCGTGAAGAATATCGAAATTGGCTGTGTCCGGTGCGTTTTCTGCAAATGTTGTTGCAAAAAGTAGGGACAACATTGTCAAAAGTAATCTAGACTTCATCTTTTTTCCAAATTGATTTTCTACAAGAATAAAAAAATAGGCGCAAAAAAGGGGGCGACTTCCGGAATAAGCGTTGTTTTTTGTTGGCTTTTGTATCATGACTTTCCGTGTTTTTTGTAATATTCTACGCAAAATCTGCGTTGAAAATGGTGTTTTTATAAAAATTTGAGAACGTAATTTTGTAAAATTACCTAAAAATAGAGAAAATAATTGCAAGTTGAGTTGAAATTGAATTATATTTTTGAGAAACAATTTGAGAACAAATAGCGGAATGTCTTCGCGGTGTTCCCGAAAAAGGGATGGATGTATGAAATGTTTGGTTATAGCTATTTCTTGCCTCGGTTTGGTGGCCGTGGCGGGTGCCCAGGTGACCCTCGGCGATGCCGGTGGCTGGCTCGAATCTGCCTACGCCCAGTGGGCCTCGGACGGCTCCGACAGTTACAACGTGTATTACTCGGGTAATGGTAAGAGCAATGTTAAGGTCGATGCGGAACTTGTCCGCAAGTACGGTTCTACCTGGCGCGTAGACGTTCCGGGCCTCAAGGCGGGCGACTACACGCTCAAGGTTGTGGGCGTGAAGGGTGGCAAGGAAGGCGCTTCTGCCACTACAAAGACGCTTTCGGTAAAGGCGCACGACCGCAGCGGTTTTGCTTTTGCTAACGGGCGCGTTCCCGGTGCGTACAAGGCCGACGGCACGCTCAAGGATGGCGCCGTGGTGCTCTACATTACCGAAAGCACCAAGAATACCGTGACGATGGACGTGGCTACAAGTTCAAAGGGTACAAAGACAACTTGCAAGAGCTTCCAGGGCATATTGAACTGCTACAAGAAGGGCTACGAGACGACTCCGCTCGACCTGCGCCTTGTCGGCAACGTGACGGATTCCGACTCGCTCGTGCAGGGCGACATGGTGATTGACCTCGGCAAGTCTGAAACCTCCTATGTGACGGTGGAAGGTGTCGGGCCCGATGCTACGGTGAACGGCTGGGGAATTCGCGTCAAGAACGCGCAGAACGTGGAAATCCGTAATCTCGGAATCATGAACGTGAACAGCGATGAAGGCGACAACGTTGGCCTGCAGCAGAACAACCAGTACGTGTGGGTGCACAACTGCGACTTCTTCTACGGCGATACGGGCAGCGACAAGGACCAGGTGAAGGGCGATGGCGCGCTTGACTGCAAACTTTCCACGTACATTACGTTCAGCTATAACCATTTCTGGGACAACGGCAAGTCGAACCTGCTCGGGCTTAAGGAAGGTACGAACGATGGCTACTACATCACGTATCACCACAACTGGTACGACCATTCCGACAGCCGCCACCCGCGCGTGCGCTACTACAGCGCGCATGTGTACAACAACTACTACGACGGCAATGCCAAATACGGTGCGGGCTCTACGCTGGGTTCCTCGGTGTTCATGGAAAACAACTACTTCCGCAACTGCAAGTACCCGATGCTCACTTCGATGCAGGGGACTGACGTGTATGCGAGCGGCACCAAGCGCGACCCGACGAACAACGGCACGTTCAGTAAGGAAGCGGGCGGTACCATCAAGGCTTACGGCAACCATTTTGAAGGCTCCTACACGTTCATTCCGTATGGCGCGACCTCGTACAAGGTAAAGGGTGTGGAAACGACGGCGGCAAGCCAGGGAATCAATACCTCTGAAGATTTCGATGCGTATGTCGTGGATAGCCGCAGCGCGAAGGTGCCTTCTACGGTCAAGTCGTACGATGGTGGAAATACCTACAACAACTTCGATACCGACAACTCCGTGATGTACAGCTACAAGGCGGACGATGCCGTAACGGCTAGGGACAACGTTGTCCGGTATGCGGGCCGCGTGCAGGGCGGCGATTTCAAGTGGACTTTCGACAATTCTGTTGATGATGCTTCTTCTGATGTGAACCAGCCGCTCAAGGATGCGCTCGTGGCCTACAAGGGCTGGAATGGGAATGTTGTGCCGGTTTCTTCGTCATCCTCGACTCTCGCTTCTTCGTCATCCTCGGCACCGGTCGAGGATCTGTCCAGCAGTTCCGAGAAGTCGAGTTCCTCGTCCGAGAAATCTTCTTCGTCCGAAAAAGCGGAAAGCTCGTCGAGTGCGGAATCCTCGGATGGTACGGACGCTCTCGTGGTCTCGAAATCCCTGCATGGTGAGCCCATGCGCTACATTGCCCGCGAATCCCGCCTGGAAATCTATGCGGCAGGCCAGTTCCGTGTAGACGTACTGCGGATGGACGGCACGAAGGTGCTCTCCAGCGCCTCCCGCGTGGTCGACCTTTCGGGCCTGCGTGCGGGAGTGTATGTGGTACGGCTTACGATGGCGGGCTCTGTGCGTCAAATGAAGATTTTCAAGTCTGCCCCGTAGTGGATTTTTATTAAATTTTATGCATGAATATTCGTGTATCTGCTGTCATGCTGGCGCTCGCGTTTGGCGCCGCCTTTGCCGCTGACCCCCGCATAGAACAGGGGGCAATTTTCGAGGCGAAGGGTGAATACGAAATGGCTCTCGGTGAATACAGGGCGATCCTTGCGGAACAGCCCCAGAATTCCGAGGCCTACTTCCTTGCTGCGGAAGTCTACGTCAAGACGAAGAACTATAGCCGTGCGCTTGCCAACTACCGCCTCGCGTACAAGTTTGCGCCCACGATGAGCAAGGCCTACGAGGGAGCCGCGAAAGTCTACGAACTCATGGGGCAGAAGGCGAAGGCCGACGAGGAACGCCTGAAGGACCCGAAGAACAGACCTGTGGAAGAAGCGCCTGTGCAGCAGGCGGAAGCTCCTGCAGCGCCTGCCGAACCGGTTGCGGAGGCGAAACCCGCCGAACCGAAACCTGCCCCGGTCGAGACCAAGGCTCCCGAAACGAAGGCCGCCGAGCCGATGAAAACGGCTGAGCCCGTGAAGCCGGCCGAACCTGTAAAGGCCGCCGAACCGGCAAAGGCCACTCCTGAGGCCAAACCGGTGGAACCCGCGAAGGCCGAGGCTGCGACGCCGACCGACCCGTTCGAGAAGGGCAAGGTCCTGCTCGCTGCCGGAAAATACAGCGAGGCGGCTCCGCTCTGGCGCGAGGTGCTTGCCAAGAAGCCCGGCGACAAGGGTGCCTATTTCTATGCCGGTGTCACGCGCTACTACATGGGCGAATACGACAAGGCAGAAATCAACCTGAAGAAGGGTATCGAGTACAAGGAAGAGGGCAACGACGCCAACTACTACCTTGCGCTTGTCTACCAGAAGACCAAGCGTGGCGACCTCGAAAAGAAATCCCTGGCGGCGTACCTGAAGAAGGCCGCTCCCGATGCGAAGTTCCGCCGCCCTGCCGAGGACCGACTTGCCGAGATGAAGGCTGTCGCCGATTCGCTGAAGGTTGTGGAAGCCGAGAAGAAGGATTCCATTGCGAAGGCTGGTGCCGTGGAACCCGTGGCCGCCGCACCTGCCGCGGCCCCCGCGACGGCATCCGCCCCCGAGGCTTCTACGGCGCCCGCGTCCGACGGTAATTCCATCGCGAATGCGAACTTGCTCTTCAAGGCGGGCAGTTTCGAAGCGGCTCTCCAGATGTACAAGGCTCTGCTCAATATGGAAATTTTTCCGGACGAACGCTACTTCGCCATGCTCCAGATGGGCAATATCTACCGCGAACTGCGCGACTTCAACAGCGCGGCGCAGCGCTACCGCGACGTCGTGCAGCAGTTCCCGGATTCCGACTGGGCTACCGAGGCCGAACGCGCTCTCGAAGATGCCGTGTGGCTCCAGAAGCATGCGTCCGAGCTCCCGCGCCGCATGCGATAAACGTTTGTAAAATTTTTCTAGAAAATGCCCCGAAATCGGGGCGTTTTTGCGTTTGTGCGGGGGCTCTCTATTGCGTTTTTGTACAAAAGAGTATAGATTAAGCGAGGTAATAAAAGGTGGGATGTCGGAAATAAACTTTGGATGAGGTTGGTTTAGGATATGAAAAGAAAATTCCTGGTTCTCGCGGGTGCGGTTGCAGTAACGCTTGCCTTTGCTGACCCGCCGGCGAACTTCAGCGGCTGGGAGAAGGTGTTCGAGGACAACTTCGACGGTACTTCTCTTGACAAAAAAAAGTGGAACCCCACGTACAACTGGGGCCCGACGCACAACCATCGCGCCTACTGCGCCGAAGAGAACGTGATTGTCTCCGATGGTACGCTCAAGCTGAAGGGCGAAAAGAAAGTTCACCCTAATGCCAACGGAAAAAAGGCGAAGTTCAACAACAAGGAAATCCCGGTGGACTACACCTCGGGCGCTATCGATACTAAGGGTCACTTCGAAGTCAAGTACGGCTACATCGAAGGCCGCTTCAAGGCCCCGTGGCAGAAGGGAACGTGGCCCGCGTTCTGGACCCTGCAGGACGGTTGGCCTCCGGAAATCGACATTCTCGAAATTCCTGCGTCGCGCAAGCAGCACCACTACTACCTGCACTACACCGACCCGAGCTGGTATAGCAGTCACGGCTCTGCATGGGATCACGAGGCGTCCTTCGGCGGACACAAGGACGATGACGTGGACCGTTCTGCGGGGTTTCACAACTACGGCGTGGAATGGGACGAGTCGACCCTCAGTTTTTACTTTGACGACAAGCGGTTTGCAAGTTACACGCGCCCGACAGAAATCAAGCAGCTTGCGGCTCAGTACATCATCGTGAACCTCGCCATCGGTGGCTGGGCGGGCGATGATATCGAGATTACCTCCGACAAGCCGGCGTATTTCGAGGCGGACTGGGTGCGGGTTTGGCAGGCCAAACCCGCGAAACCCGATACGGTGCGCATCATGTCAATGAATTTTGGTACCTGCATGGTCCGTACATCCGAAGACAAGCTTGCGCTGGGTGATTGCAATGGCGAGAATGCTGTTGCGACGGTTACGCCGCTATCTTCGACGACGTTCCGCATCAACTTCGGCGACATTTCTCTCGATACCCCGAACGAATCTACGGATGCGGGCATCACGATGGGTCTTTACAAGTGGAATGGGGGCGCCCACCAGAAGGTGGTGATGGAAAAGCAGTCCGGTTACGAGGGCTCCGTGGTGCGCATGAAAATGCAGCACAGCAACATGTACCTGCGCGCGACGACGGACGGCGAGCGCGTGGTGCAGAGCTGGGCCGACGACTGGGAATGGAACCAGATGTGGCGCCTGGTGGGCAAGGACGACAAGATTCCGACGAAGGAAGATACGGCGAAAACCGACACGGGTACGACTGCGCTGGGTGATTTCGCAAGCGTGTACGGAACTTCGGTCCATTACGCCGACAGCCATCTGTTTGTAGAACTCGGAAGCACGTTTATTGATGGTGCGACGGTGCGCATCCTTGACCTGCAGGGGCGCGAGGTCATGCGTAGGCAGACGGTGCGCTCGGCGGTTTTCGATGTGCAGGGCCTTGCCCCGGGAATCTACCATGTAGTTGCCCGCAATGGAAACCGCACCGATATTGTCCGGTTCAAAAAGTAAAGAACGGCGTTGCGTGAAAAAGCTATATTGAAAAAATATAGCGTATCACCTTGGACGTAGAGTCCATAAACAAACTGGAACCTTTTATGGCCGAACAGAATAAAGCAGAAAAATTCGTTTTCTACATGTACAAGATGACCAAGTCGTACCCGCCTAACAAGGAGGTGCTGAAGGATATTTCACTCAGTTTCTACTACGGCGCAAAGATTGGCATCATCGGCCAGAACGGTGCCGGTAAGTCGACGCTCCTCCGCATTATGGCGGGCATCGACAAGGAATTCCAGGGTGAAGCCTGGATTGAACCGGGCCGCACCGCAGGCTACCTGCCACAGGAACCGCAGCTGGACCCGAACTTGACCGTCAAGGAAAACGTGATGCAGGCCGTTGCCAAGAAGCAGGCCGTGCTCGACCGCTTCAACGAGATTTCCATGAAGTTCGCCGAACCCATGGAAGACGACGAGATGAACAAGCTCCTCGACGAACAGGCGAAGCTTCAGGACATCATCGACGCGCAGGATTTGTGGAGCCTCGACCGCAATATCGAAATTGCGATGGACGCTCTCCGTTGCCCGCCGGGTGACTGGCCGGTGACGAACCTCTCTGGTGGTGAAAAACGCCGCGTGGCCCTTTGCCGCTTGCTCCTCGAAGAACCGGATTTGCTGCTCCTTGACGAACCGACGAACCACCTGGATGCCGAAACGGTTGCTTGGCTCGAACGCCACCTCCGCGAATACAAGGGCTCCGTGATTCTCGTGACCCATGACCGTTACTTCCTCGACAACGTGACGAACTGGATTCTGGAAATCGACCGCGGCCGCGGCATTCCCTGGGAAGGCAATTACGCCCAGTGGCTTGATCAGAAGCTGGAACGCCTCCGTGGCGAAGAGAAGGGCGAATCCGACAGGCAGAAGCGCCTCGCCCGCGAACAGGAATGGGTCAAGCAGAGCCCGAAGGCGCGCCAGGCCAAGAGCAAGGCCCGTCTCAAGGCTTACGAGGAACTCTTGGCCGAAGATTCCCGCGAACAGATCAAGGTGGCGCAGATTCACATTGCGAACGGCAAGCGCTTGGGCGATATCGTTATCCAGGCGGAACACCTGCAGAAGGCCTTTGGCGACAAGGTGCTGTTTGATGACTTGAACTTCAACTTGCCGCGCTCCGGCATCGTGGGCATTATCGGCCCGAATGGTGCAGGTAAGACAACGTTGTTCAAGATGATTATGGGCCAGGAAAAGCCCGATGGCGGTACGCTCAAGATTGGCGAGACCGTGGAAATCATCAGCATGGAACAGGGCCGCGATAGCCTCGATGACAGCAAGACCGTGTGGGAAGAAATCACCGGCGGCAACGACGAGATTATGGTGGGTGACCGCAAGATGAACGGCCGCGCCTATTGTGGGCTCTTCAACTTCACGGGTGCTGCCCAGCAGAAAAAGCTCACGGCGCTTTCGGGCGGTGAACGCAACCGCGTGCTCATGGCGAAGAACCTGCAGAAGCCGGGCAATCTGTTGTTCCTCGACGAACCGACCAACGACTTGGATATCGAAACGCTGCAGGCTCTGGAACAGGCCATCCTCAAGTTCGCAGGCTGCGCCGTGATTATCTCGCATGACCGCTGGTTCCTGGACCGCATCGCCACCCACATCCTCGCTTACGAAGGCGATTCCAAGGTCGTGTGGTTCGAAGGCAACTGGAGCGAATACGAAGCCGACCGCAAGAAGCGCCTCGGCGAGGATGCCGACAATCCGAAGCCCATCAGGTACAAGACGCTCACGAGACAGTAATAAAAGAGGCGGCCGTTGAGCCGCCATTTTTGCTCATTTTATATAAGTGAAGATAATTAATTTTACTTTGCGTCTTTTTTTTTTACATGCAGTGCGTTGAAAAAAAGATTATATTATTTAATAGGGGACGGAAGAAAACAGAAAGAGGTTCTCATGAAGAAATCATTTATCTTTAGTTCGGCTCTTGCCATGGCGCTGGCTGCTTGTGGCGATGATTCGCCTTCATCCTCAAATCCTGCAGATTCAGAACTTGACAGTTCTAGTTCTGTAGAAGAAACGCTTTCTTCGTCATCGATTGAACAGAAAGGTTCCTCGTCAAAGGATGTGTCGTCATCATCAAAAGAAAAGGCGAAATCGTCGTCTTCTGTAGCTGAACAGAAATCTTCTTCATCAGAAAAAGCTCTGTCGTCTTCGGTAGTCGTTGAGAAGTCCTCGAGCTCGGATTCGGGCGATACGACTACTGTGAATTCTAGTTCGTCTGTGGAAGTCGTTTCTTCGTCTTCGGGGCCGCAGGAATTGGATGTCCAGGTGTCAATGAATTGCTTTGCTGATTATCCTATTGGGGAAGTGCCGCCGCTTGCCACCAAAGCGTATATGCAGCCGGATTCGAGCGGAAGATACTCGGGCACGCTGTATTATGTTGTAGATAACTGTAGAAGGCAGGGAGGCACCCTATCCAAGACGATGTCTGGGGACACCTTGGTCATGAAATTTGTTGACGTGCAGGCAAGTACCTATTGTCTCTGCTGGTCTGATTTCGCGATAAGTTATGGATCTGAGCTTGAAAATATCAAGTATATTGATTACACGGCGCCTTACGCCAAGCATAGCACTTACGAAGTTGTGTATGAGCCGGATCCGGGCAAGCCTCCCATGCCCGAATCTTCATGTTCGATGAGTGTTCATGATTTGTTGTCGAGTGCGCGGACACTAGAGTCTTCGTCGAGCTCTTACTGATTGCATTCGCTAAAACGATGGCCATCGGAAATTTTTTTTAGAACCAGAATCCGAGCGAAGCGTTGGCGGTAAGGTAGAAGTCGTTGAAATAGAGGCTGCTGAGGACCGTTGCCCCGAGAGAAACTTTCCAGTGCTCGTCAATCCACTTCGATACGCCTGCGTATTGGCTCAGTATGAATGGGTTGTCGACGCGCGTGCGTAAGGTGTTCCCGTGCATGTCGTTCTCTTGCAGCTCGTATTCCTGTTCTATTGTGGGCACGTAGAGCAGCGGTGAGTAAGAAATCGCTAGGCCGTTCACGTAGAACGACGTGAAGATGCCTGCGCCCAGACGGCCTTGACGGACATTTTCTTCTTCAAGGTGCTTCTCTTCGGTTATGTCCTTGCATCCTTCCTTAGTGGGGGCGCTGCATTCGTAATAATCGAACGAAATGTCGCCCACGTTATAGAACTCGATATCGAAATAGGCACCGACTTCGAAATTCTTCTTGTTGATTCCGCCGATGACCCGAGCGTAGAATCCCGGGTCCAGGCCGATGGAATATCCCCATGCAAGTTCGTCTTTCGCCTTGAAAAGGTGCGTGAATGCTGCCGAGACGGGAAAGCGGTTTCGCTTGTAGCTGAACTTCTTTATTTTTGTTTCGGACATGATTTTTTTGTCATCGTCGCTTCCGCTGATTAGAGGGTCGTAATCGCCTTCTTTGAGTTCCGCGTTCTTGACGTTTTTCATTTTCATTTCTTCTTCCGTCGTGTAGTCGAACGAAAGTGAAACCCCCTTGATAGACGAGCCTGCTGCAAATTCCTTGCCTGCACCGGTGAAGTTTTCGGGAACGCTTGTCTCGAAAATGCCTTGCGTTAGGTTCCCCTGCCTGTACACGGGCGTTCCGCAGCCAGCCAGGAACATGGCGGACAGTGCTGCGGCAATCCACAAAAAACGTAGCGTGAACATGGTATTCCTCCTTCCCGTAATCGCATGGACTTTGCGATCCTAACTACCTTAATGTATATAATTAAAGATGCAAATTTATCGGAATCGGGGAACTTTATCGTGCGTTCGATGCGGATTTTTCGCTATTTGATGCATTTATGAAACAACGTGTTTCATCTGGAACACGTTGAAGCAGTACGCGGCGTTGGCGCTTTGAAGACAATTATTTCAAATCGATCGGCATCCAATTCGAATCGAAAATCATTTCTTTGCAGATTATGAACGAATTGTCCAGGCTCACCTCGGACTTGCCGTATTTCCCGCCGCCCTGGTGTGCCTGGGTTGCGGTGAGGCCATGGCCCAAATAGAGTCCGGGCTTGCCGGGGTATTCCACAATGATGATGCCTTGCTTGCTGCGAGAGATGGGTATGTCAAATGCGTTTCTGTGGATGGACCACGATGCAGTGGCGTCGGATCCGAATGCCACTGCCTTGATTTTGGCGGAGGGGCTGCCAGCCTGAACGCGTTTCTTGATTTGTGTTTCCAATGCGGTGTCGCGGTTTTTCTTGGGCGTCTCAAATGGCAGCTTGTGAGTTTCTGCGTCGGAGATGCGCTTGTTGAAGAGCTCCTCGGCGGTACGCAGTACGGGTAGCGGGTTTTTAGCGAGGAGGTCGGCGGGCAATGCGGCTACGCCATTCTTGATGCGCTCGGTATAGAGAATTTCGTCGTTAGGGATTACCTGCGGATATTCCACGGTGTGTTTCTCGCGGTTGACGATTACACGGTAGAGACAGACGAGCTTGCACTCGTTGCTCTTGCATTGTTCAGACTTGTCGAGCATACCCTTGATGTAGCCCGAAATGTCTTGGAATGGCAGCGGTACGTCTAAGTTTTGGTTGAGCTTGTATATTTCCGACCAGTATTTTGTGCTTCGTCCGGGAAATTTGTTGTAAACCTCAGTTTTCACAAATTCCCATGCTTCGAGTGTCAGCTTGTCGGCAGGATCTTTAATGGACAAACCTTCTTTGCTTTTCTCGAAATCCTCATATTTGACCCCCACCTTCGCGTCGAACAGTAGGTTCCAGCTGGTTACCATACGGTCGGCATATACAAGGCGGAAGTCGACTTCTTTGTTGCGCTGGGCTTCGGCGTCTCTCTGGTATCCGTAGTAGAAAGCGCGGCATCTGTCGAGAATGGAGGTCGTGGAATCCTGCTTCTCAAAGATTTCCTTTGCCTCGGCCATCCATTTGTCCTTGATGTCGTTCTGCGCGTCTGCGCTATAACTTACGCTCGGCATAATGACCGCCAGCGCCACCAATGCTTGAATAATTTTTTTGCGAATTTTCATATTTTTCCTTTGACTCGTAAAGGGTCGCTATAGGGTTTGAAACACGAAAAATCCCCCGTCGTAAGAGGGGGGGCACACGAAGAACTTTCGATGTAAAAGAATGAAATGCTATGAAGCTGACTATACTGTTAAAATCACTGCACAAATGGGCAGTTGATGGGGGGGTAAGCGTGTTGCGCGTTCTTGGCTTCATAATAAAAATATAAGAAACGAGGATAATCTTGTCAACTTGCCGGAGTTCCCTGCGTTACTTAATCATAATAATACTCATTCCCGTCCGAGTCATAATAGCGAGGCTTATTGAGAATGATTATCAGGTCGACCACCCAACCTATTCCGAACAAGCCAAGTGTAAACATCCACAGTAATGCTGTCCAAAATTTATCTTCGTAAAATCTGTGAATCCCTAGAAAACCTAGAAACAAGCATAGAAAGAATGCTTTTGTTCTGGAGTATATGGATACGTGAATTTATCCATAGAATACCCCTAATGAAATGACGTTTCCTTTCTAATATACTCTTTTCTATTGCATTCTGCAGTACAAGACGTCTATATAAGAATCATTTAAAACGCCTCGTTTATTGTGACGCCGCCGTTTAGATAGCGATGTACAAGGCTGTTGATGAGCGTCTGGTAGCTTGTTCCGAGACGGGCCGCCTTTGCCTTCATGCCTTCGATGTCGGCATCCTTCATCCGGATGGTGATGTTGTGGGCCGATCCTCGGATTTCTGCTTTGATTGCTTCAAGTTCTTCTTTGGGTACAGGCCTTGTGTCACCGCGTTCAATTGCCTCCATGAGAATACGTTCTTCTTCGTCCATCGGGTCAAATTCTGAGTTCGCCATTTTCGTACCTCCGCTGATAAAGGTGGCTTTTGAATGCCGTCTTGAGGAAATATGTTCCGTCAGGTTCCTTGACGAATGGAGCACAATGGGCGTAACCGTTTACAAGTACAATAAACATTTTTTGCCCAGGATGTCCGTCTTGGTTTACGACATCGTCCATGTCAAAACGCTCGGCAAGTATTTCTTGCCTGACATCTTCCATGATGACGCCATGCTTTTCGAACACTTTTTTGGCTTTTTCTTCGTCAAACCTTACTTTTATATCTATAATATACATATTTTATAATCAAAAGTCAATATGTTTTGACAGAAAATTTTGTTTTTTTTTGGCAAATTTTCCTGTTGGCTGTTTGCGGGATGTCGCCAATGCTCCCCGTATGACGTAATATAGATTTTTAAGGTGTCAAATTATGACATCTGTAAAAGTTGTTGACTTCGGCGGCACTTCGCACGCTCGCACAATCACTTCGTTCCAGTGTTCGCTTAGCGGAGCGCGCGCCTTCGTCAATCAATGACGATGGCTCCAGCAAACAAGCGTTTGTTGCTTTTTGTTGCAGGTTGTGAGATGAGCGGCGGGAAGAAGCCCTTGTGACTGTTAGTCCCTGCGGTCTTCCTTTGAAATGTTCTTGCCAATTTCGCAAGCGAAAACAAATGTTTTTGGCGCACGTTAGCCCGCTCTTTGCACGAATAATTGTATTTTTAGTCGCGAAATTATGCTCCTTGTCTTTAGACACGAAATCCGCCTGATTTTTAGGGACCCGCGTTTTTGGGTTCCCTTCATCATCCCGCCGGTGATTCTCGCGGCGAGCCAGGCGATTGCGGTTTCGCGTTACGGCGGGCAGATTATGCAGGGCATGGAAGGCTACATGATGCTCCTGCTCGGTTGCCTCATGGCCCCGATGGGTTCGCCCCTTGCGGGTGATTCTTTCGCGGGTGAACGCGAGCGCAATTCGCTCGAACTCCTGCAGCTTTCTCCGATTGCTCCGGCAAAGCTTTTCTGGGGCAAGCTCCTGGCAATCCTCCCGTTCCCGGTGCTGTTTGCTATCTTGGCGCAGGTGGCCTACTGGTTGGCGCATCCCGAGATTCCATCGACTGCGGCGATTGCCTCGATTCTCGGGGCCGTCTCTGCTGTGCTTCTCACGACATCGTTCTCGCTGGTGCTTTCCCTCCGCGTAAAGACGGTCCGCGCGGCAACGCAGTTCTCGCTGTTCGTCGTGGTGCCGCTTCTCTTGCTGGTGCAGGTTTTCCACGAGACGTTCCTGGTCGGGCTTTTCATTCCCGCGGTTACGTTGCTTGTAAGTCTGGCCCTCAGCGTACTCACTGCTATCCTAAGCATGCGCAAGTTCGTGAGCATGTAATTCAACAAGGTTCTTGATGCATTATCTGATTGTTCCCGGTTACAGCAATTCTGGCCCCACTCACTGGCAGACTTATTGGGCGAACAACATGCCCGATGCAAGCCGCGTTGAACAGTATGACTGGGAACACCCGCACAAGGCTGAGTGGGTCGATACGCTCGACAGGACGGTGGCCGCACTCGAGTCCGATACGGTTCTCGTTTCGCACAGTCTGGGGGTTGCGACGACGGTCCTCTGGCTGATGAAGAAGGCGACGGAAGGTGCCGTTCCGGCAAAAGTCAAGGGCGTGTTCCTTGTCGCTCCGGCCGATATCGACGTGATTGATATTGTCGAGGATTTCGCGCCGATGCCCCTGGAAAAGTTGCCCGTGCCCTCGTGCGTTGTCGCAAGCCAGAACGACGAGTACGTGACCATCGAGCGTGCGCGTCAGTTTGCGGATTCCTGGGGTTCCCTGTTTTTCGACGTGGGGCGCAAGGGCCATATCAATGCGCTTTCGAACCTCGGCGAATGGGAAGAAGGCCGTGCCCTTTTAAGGGAATTTGAAAAAAATCTGTAGGGACTTGTTTTTCCGGTTCTTATTTTGTAGATTAGGCTAAACCCGTTTTCGGGTTTTGTCGGCTGTCGAGTGACGCCCTTTTATTATAGTGTTAAAATCTAGGGGACGATTGTGCCTCGCAAAAATGCGGAGGAAAGTCGCGGATGCTTTATGCCCGCGGTAGCTTGCCTCGTTATTATTTTACTTCTTTGCCTGGGGCGCGCGTGGTGCGCTGAGCGCGACGTGCCCGACAAGGTTTCGCTTGATTTCGTGGATGCGAGCCTGCAGGATGTCGCCCGCTCGGTGTCGCTTGCCTACGGGGTGCCCGTGCTTGTGGACGTCGGTGCGGAGGCGCGTGTCACGTTCCACCTCGATGGCGTCGGGCTGCTGGAGGGGCTCACGTCGTTGTGTTCTACCCTCGGGCTGGAACTCATTCGCGACGGAACGGTCTTCCATATCCGCAAACGGCTGGAACGTGGCGAGAATTTTTTCCGGGTCGCGGATTCGCTCGTGTCGCTCGACGTGCGGGAGCGCGACGTTCGCGAGTTTATTCGGGATTTTTCCGCGAATACGGGACTGAACGTGGTGGCTTCGCCCGATGTCGCGGGTCCCGTGAGCGGCCGGCTGGAATCCGTACCGCCCGGGATTGCGCTCCGGGTGCTGCTCGAATCGCACGGTTTCCGCGTGAGGCGCGATGCGGACTGCTTCCGTGTGGAACGCGCACGCAATTCGCCCGCGGGTGTTGCGGGTGGCTCGGGCCCGAATGGCGCGGGTGCGAACGGCGCTTCGCCCGCGGGCGCAAATTCCGTGCCGGATATCGTTCAGGACGACTCGCTCTATACGGTAGAACTGGACGGCACCCCGCTGGACGTGTTCCTCAAGGAACTTTCGCGGGTATCGAACCTCAATCTGGTGCTGTACGGAGACGTGCGCGAGAGCTTGCAGATGCGTTTTGAACGCGAACCGCTTGCGAATCTCCTGCAGTCGCTCTTTCGCGGGAGCCGCTACACCTATGCACTCGATTCGAATACTTTGTTTGTAACAGAACGCGGGGCGAAAAACGTGCTTTCGCGTACGGAACTTTACCCGCTGAAGGCAACGACGCCGGAGGCCCTCGTGCCGCAACTTTCCAAGTTGTTGCCGGGTTCGGGGCTTGTCGTGTCGGAGGTGAAGGAACAGAATGCTCTAATGCTTCGCGGGTCTCCTTCCGAAATCGCGGATGCAACCGCAATTCTCGAGAAACTAGACAGGGCTGCCATGCAGGTGACCATCTCGTGCGTAATCGTGGAGCTCAAGCGCGGGCGCAATTTCGAAATCGGGCTTCACAGCGGTTCTACGCGCAAGACGGGCGAGAACGACCTGGGCGTGCGCGGGTTCTGGGACTTTATGGGGAAGGACGTTTCCGCTTCGGGCGCGTTCGGGAAAATCGGGATTCTGCCGGCGCGTTTCGAGATGGAACTTTCCGCGATGGAAGAGAACAACAGGGCCGAGGTTCTTGCGCGCCCGCGGCTCACGACGCTCAACGGGAACAAGGCGGAACTCAACGTGACGAACACGGTCTATTACCTGGTGAGTCAGGTATCCGCCGACGGCTACCCGATTACGGATTACCGCAGTTTCAATGACGGAATCTCGCTTGAAATCACGCCGACGGTCACGCAGGGCGGGAGCATCACGCTGAACATTTCGCCCGAAATCAAGACGGCGGGGCGCTCGAGCGGCGATGGCCCGCGCGATATCAGCACGCGAAACCTGAAGACGACCGTCACCTTGAAAAACGGCGAGACACTTTGCCTGGGCGGCCTCGTACGGAAGGGCAAGTCGGAGGTGCGCACGGCGGTGCCGTTCCTCGGTAGCATCCCGCTTATCGGCAGGCTTTTCAGTTACGTGAGCGAGGTCGAAGACGAGAGCGAACTGGCCATATTCATCACGCCCGAGGTGAATTTCTGATGCTGGAACGTGTTGCTTTTGTTGGAGCCCGCCTGTGGACTTGGGAACTTGTGACGAATTTTGATTCGGACGTGTCCCATGAAAAATTGCTGCAATGGCTCCGTGAAGATTTTCCGGAAACGCTTAGGGACCGCAATCCTGTTTGCAGGGAGATGGTGGGCTTCAACAGTTCGGGCGGGCGTCGGCACCGGTTCCTGGTGGCGCTTCCCGAAAAAGACGTAGAATGTCTCAGGCGGCATTTTGACCGGGTGCTCCCGCAGACGGCGATGCTTTACGGTGCTGCCGATGCGCTGATGCGGACAAACGATGGCTTCGGGAACTTGCGCTATGCGGTGCTTGCGGAATCGACGCTTTACATCCTTGTCTTTTTTGAGGGGCGGCTGTGCCATTGGACGGAGGAAGTGGCGCACGACAATGCGACTGCGGAGGAACGCCTTGAACGTTTTGACGAGTTCCTGATGCGTGATGACCTGTTCTCGCGGGCGGAATCGTGGCGGAAGGTCTTTGTGGAATCAAGGGAATTTTCGGATTCGCAGAGAAAGGCGCTTCTCAAGGCGGCATCCAGGGACCCGTTCTGGAAGGATTACGACCTGGACTTGTTCGATGGAATCAAGCCTCGGGCGAAATGGCGTCTCGCCTTTGCGGCGACATTCGCTGTTGCTCTCTTTTTTTCCTTTGTTTGGCGCGGGAGCGGAGAGAATGTTGCAAAAGTCGACATGGCGGCCCCGTCCTTGTCGGTCGCCCCGGAAATCACCGTCGTTGATCATCCGATGGGTATGTCAAGGGGCAAGGATGGCGTCCGGGTTATGAAGGTGGATTCTCCGGAAGCGTCGTTCCCGGATTCGCCCGCATGCCTTGTGCTGTTCAAGATTCGTGGAATTGTCGGCGGCAGGCTTGTCCGGGTCGAGATGGAAGATGGACGAATGGCTTGGTTTCGGACGGGTGATTCTCTTGGAAATTTCCGGGTGGAATCCATCGGCGGTTCTAAGGTGTCGCTTGCCTGCGGCGGCCGTATCGTGGAGGTGGAAAATGGGATGTAGGGGTTTCGTCTTGCCGTTCGTGTTGATTATTTTGCTTTCGCTGGGAATCCTCTTCCAGGGACTGCTGCATGCCTCGGGAAATCTGCGCCGCTACGCGGACAGGGTCGCACGGGAGGCGGGTGGCATCTATGCGGCAGAGTCGGCGATTGTCGCTTTTCTTCACGGCTTGCCGCATGGGGAAGTGGCCATAGAATCCGAAGAGGGAACCTTGTGGGGAAGGGTGTGCGCTCCGGTTCCGGGCGATTCGTTGCTGGAGCCATCGAAAGTTTGTGCCCTGTACGGGTCGAAGTTCGCGAGGTTCCGTTTCGAGGACTGGATGCTGGTTGTCCAGAACTTGCGCCGTGGGGTGCGCGAAGGGATTGCAGGCGACTTGCGCCTGCGGCATTTGTCGGGGAACCGGCGCTTCTTTACGCTCGATTCTTCGGCCGCGTTCCGGATACAGGACGGGGACCTTTATTTGGACCTGGATGGACGAGTCCGGAGCGCCTCCTTCGACGTGGACGGGAATGTAGCGGTAAAGGGGAGCGCGACGTTCGATACGCTCCGCATATTTGCGCGCGGCAATGTCGAACTCGGGGGGCGAGTCTCGGTCGCCTACCTCGAACTTGTGAGCGATGCGTTTGTGGAAGTTAAGTCTGAATTCAGCTTTTCCGGCGGGCTCTACGGCCGCGATGGGCTCCGCATCGCGGGCCGTGCGCACGGGATATTCCCGTGCGTCGCGGTGTCGCTCGGGTCGGGCGACAGCCGCGCCGAGCTCGCCGGTCACGCCCTCTTCGAGGGCGTGATTGCATCCCCCGGAGGTAGCGTCGATATCGAAGACAAAAAAAATCTTTTGGGTGCGTCGTATCCGGGGCCGGTGACGGATTCGTCTTTTGCGTTGTTGCCGGTCGTGCTCGATGGTGACCGTATGGTGTTCCGCCGGAGGTTTGAACCATGAACCGGACATGCGGATTCACCCTGATGGAAATCCTTGTCGCCTTTGCCGTGCTTGCGTCGGGGCTTGCCGCCATTTCATTTTTCCCGGCCGCTTTCGCCCGGATGTCGGCTCGAGAAAAGTCCCGGGCAGATGCTGTGGTAGAGGCTATATCCTACTTGGAACGACGAATCTCCGCTCCGGAGCGTTGCTCCGACATCTTGTTTGCATGCCCTGCCCCTGCATGCGGTGGCGGGTTTAGCGTCTTGCAATCGTGGACGCTCGGCATGGGCGGATTCCAGTGGGTGGAAGTTCGCGCGGAACCCTACGTTTTCAGGAGGTTGCTGCGGTGCACCGTGGATTTACGTTGATGGAACTGATGGTGGCTCTCGCTCTTGCCGGAGTCCTGGTCTCGCTTTCGCTCGGGGCTTACGGAAAAGGGCTTCGCGACTACGCCTACGCGCTTTCTTCGCATTCGTTGATGTTCGATGCGAAAGTCCGAGAAATGCAAAAAAGCATCCGCGAACTTCGCGGATGCCCTGATGCAAATCGTTTGTAGCGGATTACGATTCCTGCTCTTCGACGTTGCCGTGTTCCTTGCGGGCCTTGTGCACTTCGATGATGTTGCCGATAAAGTGCATAAAGCTCAGGACGCCCACGGAGAGGAAGCCCACCGCATAGAGGGCGAGGAACGGTCCGATAATGAACTTCTGTGCGCCGATGTATTCCAGAAGACCGAAGATGCAGTAGACGCCCACGGCAAGTTCGAGGACGGCCATCCAGGGGAACTTCTGTGCGTAGTGGCTCTTCGCCTTCTTCTTGGACCCGCCGCTCTTCGGGGTGCGGACAAAGCTGCCCTTCACGCCGGTCACGGCACCGAACACGGCACGCGTGTTGTTCACGGCGATGCCCACGCCAAGCGCCATCAAGATGGGGAGGCTCAGCATGCGGATTTTCCAGCCGGTGTAGCCCGAGCAGCGCTGTGCAACGAAGTAAAGGACGGAAGGAGCGATAGCGGCGAGGAAAATGAAACTGAAGCCGATGGTGTAGGCCCAGCTGGGCAAGTGCGCGACCGGTTCGAAGAACGCGAGAAGCGGCCAGGCGCAGAGGGCGGTAAACAGCATGCAGGGGTGAATGGAGTAGTGCGTGGTGTGCAGGAACGCGCCAATCTTAATGCGGAGCGGAACCTTCGCCTTCCACACGCGCGGCAGAATCTTGATGGCCGTCTGGATGGAACCGCGGGCCCAGCGGAACTGCTGTGCCTTGTAGGCGTTGATGTCGTTCGGGAGTTCTGCCGGCACAATCACGTCGAACACGAACTTCATCTTCCAACCGGCGAGCTGGCTGCGGTAGGAGAGGTCCATGTCTTCGGTCAGGGTGTCGCCTTCCCAGCCGCCACCGTCGTAAATAGCCTGCTTGCGCCACACGCCTGCGGTACCGTTGAAGTTCATGAACAGCTTGCCCCAGCTACGGGCGGACTGCTCGATAACGAAGTGGCCGTCGATACCGATGGACTGGGCGAGCGTAAGGCCCGATTCCGTGCGGTTCAGGTGGCCCCAGCGGCCCTGAACGAGGCCGATCTGGTCGTCCATCACCAGGTAGGGGATGGTCTTGAGGAGGAAGTCCTTCTCCGGAACGAAGTCCGCGTCGAAAATCGCGAGGAATTCGCCCTTCGCGACGGCCATGGCTTCCTTGAGGGCGCCGGCCTTGAATTCCTTGCGGTTCGTGCGGTGGATAAGCTTGATATCGTAACCCTTCGCGGCAAGTTCGGCCACCTTCTTCTTCGCCACTTCGTAGCATTCGTCGGTGGAGTCGTCCAGAACCTGGATTTCGTGCTTGTCCTTGGGGTAGTCAATGGCGCAGACAGCGTCGAGCAGACGTTCCACGCAGTTCGCCTCGTTAAAGACGGGGAGCTGGGTCGTGACCTGCGGGAGGTCGTTGATGGAGTGCTCGCGGTAGAACTTGAGAATCTTTTTGCGGTCGGTGAGTCGCGTGGTTCGGCTGTTTTTGAGGAACAAGTAGATGCTGTAATAACAGCTAAAGCCGTAAATCACCAAACCCACACCGGCGATGACATATACTACGAACATTGCGTAGAGGAGAAATGTATTCATCGTATCAAAAACCTTTGCATTTGTGATGCTTGGCGCCAAATATAGAAATTGAACCAAAACTTTGCTATGTTCTAGGTCGATTTTTATGTTAAAAAAGTTGGTAGGATAGGCTTTTTTGAAAAAAAATCATTTTTGTGTATTTTTCTGAGAAAAAAACAGATTTTTATGATAAAAGGAATGAAACGATGGAAGAACGGCAACAGGCAGATGCTCGGGCGGTAGTCCGCTGGATGGAGGCGAACCGCGGTTCGGCTGGGTTTGCGGAGGCGCTTTCGAGGCTTGTTTCCTTTGCTTGTGCGGAGTGGCTCCGCCGGGGATTGGGGGTGCCCGTTCCGCCTGCGGAGGCCCTTTCCCGTGTCGCCCTTGCGCGCCTTCCCGACGTCCCGGTCAACCGCTGGCTAGAGTCCCCGGAAGAACATCAGGCTGAAATTGCCGATTTTTGCGCAAAATCGAAGTCCGGACCTCTGCCGGAAGCCCTGCAGGGGGATTTGCCTGGCGAACTCGACCTGCGGGGGGTGAAGTGCCCCCTGAATGCGGCTCGGTCAAGGCTCGTGATGGCCGGTTTTCCGCCGGGAAGGGAACTTTCGATACTCCTTGACGAGGGTTCCCCGATCGAAAATGTACCGGGAGCGCTGGTTGCAGACGGCTGCCGCATCGTTTCCCGCGAAAAAAATGCGGATTTTTGGAAAATTTCGGTGGTCAAACCCGCCGATAAGTAGTAGATTATAATCGTGGAAAACAGGATCCTCATCATAGGTGACGAATTGCTCGGCGAACAGGGCGAAGTGGCGACCCGCTGTGCCGAGATGCTCCTTTGCAGGGCGCCCAACCGCCCCATGCAGTTTTCCATCAATTCCCCGATTCCGCTCCTGCTTCCGCAGCTCCTGTCGCGTGCGGCGTCCGATATCATCGGCAAGAAGGCGGGGCGCATCGTGCTCGGCCTCGGGCTTCACGACTTGACGAGGGGGGAACACGGCAACGGGGCGAAAACGGCCGAAAACTATGGGAACCTGGTCCGTGAACTTGTTAGTAAGACCCAGTCCGACATCTTTGTCGAGACCATTCCGTGCGACCTGCTCCCGGATGCTTCCGACCAGATTGAGGTCATTAACGAGGCCATCCGAGGCTTCGAAAGCGAGTTCCCGGGACGCGTCAAGGTCCTCGATTTCGCCAGCCACGCGCAATTTTTCAAGGAAAAACAGGTGGAACGCGGCAAGTTTGCCCGGAGCCTCTATTCGGACGAGGCGAAACCCACTTCTTTGTGCATCACGTTGCATTCCCTTTTCCTGCAAGATTGTATATTGAAAGAGATTAAAGAAAACAAGGAGATGATATGAGCCTATTAGATGACGCATTTGCAAGGAAGATTGCCGCCCAGAAACGTGCCTGGGAAATGACCCATGACCAGGACAAAAAGGAACACGTGCGCCGTGAGCCTGCTGCTCCCAAGATGGGTATCTGCGACAAGTGCCACCGCGAGGCACTGGTGAGGCCGTTCCGCTCCCGCCAGGCCGACAAGATGGACGGCGCTGCAAGCTACGGGACCGTCATCAAGCACTTCTGCGAGGAATGCGCCCCGAAGTCTAGGGCCCAGAAGGACGCCGAGGTTCCGCAGCTTTCCAAGAAGCAGGTGAAGAACCTGATGCGGTCTGCCAAGAAGGGCCTGTTGTAGCCTTCGCAAAGGTCTTCCATTATTTTTTCTTTTTACCCTTAACGGGTATTGTAAAGTTTTCTAAATTTGGCGCCGTTCTTCAATCTCGGAGTGCCAGATGACCAATATCCACGCCAAGGAATCCTTCAAGAATTTCCTATCGGGCGTTAAAGCGACCATTACCCCTGAATCTGTCCGGGTACTGCGTCGAGGCTACACCAAGAAAAACTTCGTGAGCGACCTCATGTCGGGCCTCATCGTGGGCATTCTCGCGCTTCCGCTCGCCATCGCGTTCGCCATCGCCTCGGGCGTGGGTCCCGAACAGGGCCTCTACACGGCGATTATCGCGGGTTTTGCGATTTCTTTGCTGGGCGGTTCCCGCTTCCAGATTGGCGGCCCTACCGGTGCATTCATTGTTATTGTCTACGGCATCGTCTCCCAGTACGGCTACGACGGCCTTGCTTCCGCGACGCTCCTTGCGGGTATTCTGCTCATCATTTTCGGCATTGCGAAGCTCGGCGCCATCATCAAGTTCATCCCTTACCCGGTGACGGTCGGCTTTACGGCGGGTATCGCCATCATCATCGCGCTCGGCCAGGTCCCGAATTTCTTCGGACTCCGCTTTTTGGTGAAGGATCCGGCCGATGCGGTTGGAAAAATCAAGCTTTACGCGACTTCTTTCGACACTATTAATATATATGCTGTCATCGTGGGCCTTGTGGCGCTTGCCGTATGCATCTTGTGGCCGAAAATTACCACGAAGGTTCCCGGTTCCCTGATTGCGATTATCGTTGCGACCGTGATGGTGAAGGTCTTGGGCTGGGACGACCCGATTACGGGCCACGGCGTGGTGACCATCGGCATGAAAAACCATATCCCGACCGGTTTCCCGATGCCGCACCTGCCCAACATCAGCCTCGAGATGATGCAGAAGGTGTTCCAGCCGGCTTTGACGATTGCCATCCTTGGTGCCATCGAATCCCTGCTTTCTGCGGTCGTGGCCGACGGCATGACCTCTACCAAGCACCGTTCCAACACCGAACTCTTTGGCCAGGGCGTGGCGAATATCCTTTCCCCGATTTTTGGCGGTATCCCGGCGACGGGTGCCATTGCCCGTACGGCGACCAACATCCGTAACGGCGCAGTGAGTCCGGTTTCGGGCCTTGTGCATGCGGTGGTGCTTCTGCTCATTATGCTCGTGCTCGGCAAGTATGCCGAAATGATCCCGATGGCGGCGCTTGCTGCAGTGCTTTTTCAGGTGGCGTTCAATATGTGCGGCTACCGGAGCTTCATCAAGATGTTCAAGGCCCCGAAGAGCGACGTCATCGTGATGCTCGTGGCCTTCTTCCTCACGGTGATTATTGACCTCACGGTGGCTATCGAAGTCGGTGTGCTGCTGGCCGCGGTGCTCTTCATCAAGCGCATGAGCGATGTTTCCGAGATGGAGACGGTGACCGAAGCCCTCAAGGAAGACGACGAGGAGGCCGCCCACAACGAGCTCAGCCGCCAGGTGCCGAAGGGCGTGGTTGTGTACGAGCTTGCCGGTTCGCTGTTCTTCGGTGCGGTCGACAAGTTCAAGGACACGATGGCGCGCATTTCCGACAAGCCGAAAATCCTTATCTTGCGCATGCGCAGCGTTTCAAGCATCGATGCCGCCGGTATCCAGATGATTGAAGACTTGCTGAATCGTTGCAACCGCGAAGGGACGCAACTCCTGCTCAGTGGCGTGCATGCTCAGCCCGTGGTGGCGCTCACCCGTGCCGGCGTCTTGAAACAGCTTGGCGAAGAGAATGCCCTTGGCAATATCGACGCCGCGCTCAACCGTGCGCGTGAACTCCTGGGGCTCCCCGTGGTGGATACATCGCACGAAGTCCAGCCCGCGCCTACGGTTTCTTGGGAAAAGAGCCTCGACAAGCCCTGGATGCCCGAGGAATCTAACGCCGCGGTTGCCGAGGAAACGCCCGAAGTCATCGCCGAAAAGATGATGGACGAACCCATCAAGATTATCGAGAACGAGAAGGAGTAGCGAAAAATTGGGAACCTGGTTCCCGCTTGTCAAGGACCGTTCGTATTTCGCGTGACGCAAATCGCAGTGTGATTTCCATTACTTTGAAGTTGGAATATTCTATTCTATATTGTGACCGTAACCAAAAAGGGATAACGGATGATGACACGAATCTTCAAAGACCTCGCCTCCACAACGTTCCTCGCCAACTTCATGCTCGCCTTCATGGGCGTGACACTCTACCTTTTGCAGACACTTTCGTAACTCCTCCTAAAATCTATCCTACCAAAGGAACGTCCCCCATGCACGGGGGCGTTTCTTTTTTTTTGCGGTAGGCGGGTCTTAGGCGAGGACCTGTAGCAGGCGCTTCTTGCCTACGGAATCGGGGAGCGGGTAGAACGTTTCCTTTGCAAAACTTGACATGAGCATCCGTTTGGCGGTCTCCTGCGGGATTCCGCGGCTCACGAGGTAGAACATCTGTTCTGCATCGAGTTCGCCCACGGTATTGCCGTGCGTGCATTCCACATCATCGTGGTAAATCTTGAGCACGGGCTTTACGGAGACGGAGCTGTCTCCCGAGAGGAGGATGGTGTTCACGAGTTGGCTTGATAGAGCCTTGGTGCAGTTGGCACCGACGATGACGCTGCCGTCGTAGCTCGCGCGGGAACTGCCGTCGAGCAGGTTCCTGGAAAGCTGCGTACTCGTTGTCTCGGGGGCGTTGTGGTAGATATGCAGCCTGTGGTGGCTTTCTGCCGTGCCGCCGAGCATGTTGAGCGTGCGGCATTCGAACTTTGCGCCTGGGGCGTTCAGGAAGTCGTCGATACTCACGCGGCTAATGCCGTTCCCGCGCTCGATGGAGGCAAAACGCACCTGGGAACCTGCCGCCTGCGTGATGTGGAAGTGCCTGAAGGCGAGCGGGAGGTCGTTTGCGGGGTTCGCGAAGAAGATTTCGACGTCGGCGCCTTCGCCCACGTTCACGTCGAAGCGTTCGGCGCATATGGGATGCAGGACCTTGTTGTCGAGAATCTCGATGCTTGCCTTCGCGTTCTTGCCGATGTTGAGTACCGTGCGCCCGAAGTCGTTGTTGCATTTGAGCATCGCGATTTCCTCGGCGTTGTCGGCGATGCTTTGGACCATCGTGCGGGCGTTGCTTGCGATGGGCAGGAGGGCTGCAAAATCCATTTCGTCCGAAAAGTCCTCTTCGCAGGCGCATGCGTCGGGGAATTCCGGCGCTGGAATCTTTGAAACGGGGAAGAATGTCCAAAGTTCGTCGTTACGGCGGGGCATCCCCAGTTGCTTGATGCGGGCAATGGCGTCCATCACTTCTCCTCGATCCAGTCGTAGCCTTGTTCTTCGAGCTTGAGGGCGAGTTCCGGGCCTCCGGAGAGGATAATCTTTCCGTGGCGGAGCACGTGCACGTAGGTGGGCTTGATGTAGTCCAGCAGGCGCTGGTAATGGGTGACGAGGATGACGGCCTTTTCCGGCGCCATGATGTGGTTGATTCCGTTAGCCACGATGCGGAGCGCGTCGATGTCGAGGCCGGAATCCGTCTCGTCGAGGAAGCTTACCTTCGGGTCGAGAATCGCCATCTGCAGGATTTCGTTCCTCTTCTTCTCGCCGCCGCTCATGCCGTCGTTCACGCCGCGTTCGCGGTAGCGCTCGTCCATTTCGAGGAGGGCCATCTTCTCTTCGCAAAGATTCTTGAAGTCGTCGTCACTCATTTCGGGCATGCCCAGGTAGGCGCGCTTGCTGTTGAGCGCCATCTTCAAGAAATCCACGTTGTTCACGCCCGGGATTTCGGTCGGATACTGCGTGCTGATGAAGAGCCCGGAATTGGCGCGTTCGCTGATTTCCATTTCGAGCAGGTTCTTGCCGTCGAGTTCCACGGAACCGTCGTCCACCTTGTATGCGGGGTGGCCCATGATGACTTTCGAAAGCGTACTCTTGCCCGAGCCGTTGGGGCCCATGATGGCATGGACTTCGCCGGGTCTTACCTCGAGGTCGATTCCCTTGAGGATTTGCGTTCCGTCTTCGATGCTTGCTTTCAGGTTCTTGATAGATAACATGGTTTTATCCTTGTGTGGCGGCTAGGATTTGTATAAGGGGTTTCTTGCTCTTTATGAGCTGGTCGGCGAGATTGTCGATGGATACGGCGCCGTTCCGGTACTGGTTCTCGAGTTTTTGCATGTTCTGCACGAACGTATTCAGCGAGATGCGCTTTTGCACGCCCTCGTTTGTGCTGAGGTCGATGGTTTTGCGGAACCGGTCGCACAGCCTGGAGGTGAGCACCAGGAGCGTCTCGTAGAACTCGTAGATTTCTTTCGGCGGGGTCCATGCTTCGTCAGGAAGCCCTTCCATGAACTGCTGCTGTAACGGCGAAAGCTGCTCGTAGAGGCTCTGCGGGGAAAATGTGCCTGTTTCGGAGTAGAAGGCGATGACGGTCATCACGAATTCGTCGACGAGGGAGGATTCGAAGAACTGTATGCCGGTCGCAGCGAGTTCCATGTCGAAATATTCGCAGGCACGGTCGAGAAGCGTCGGGTTTTTCACGAGGAGATTCGCGAACCGGGTCTCTACTTGGGCGAGGACGTTCCACGGGACACTTTCGGCTTCCTGCGGAGCTGCGGGCATCTCGCCATATTCCGCGAATTCCGGATCCGGTTGCGGCTGCGGTACGCTTACCTTGGGCGCCCTTTGCGGGCGGATGCTCTGGATGCCATCCAGTGAGCGCGACGTGTCGAACCGTTCGGCGATGAGCTTTAGGTACTGGTTCCTGAGTTCGCTGTCCTGGATGCTCTTGACGATAGACTTTGCGTAAGTGACGAACCTGGCCCTGGACTCGATACTCTGGAGGTCCGTCTTGCGGGCAAGATAGCTGAGCCAGTCATCGGCGTGCTTGAGCTCTTCGCGGAATGCGTCGGCTCCTTGTTCGTTCACGAAATTGTCGGGGTCGATCTTGGTACCGTCGGGGCGCGACAGCGCAAAGATTCTCGGGTTGATGCCCTTGGGGAGTACGATTTCTAGCGAGCGCATGGTCGCTTTTTGGCCTGCGGCATCGCCGTCGAACACGAGGTAGGCGGTTTTCGCGTAGCGGGCGAGGATGCTCGCGTGAATTTCGGTGAGCGCCGTGCCCGATGCGGCGACCACGTTCTGCACGCCGCCCTGGTAGAGGCTCATCAGGTCGAAGTAGCCCTCGACGATGATGACCGCGTTCTCCTTGGAGATGGCGGCGCGGCTGTGGTTGAGCCCGAAAAGGATCTCGCTCTTGTTGTAGAGTGCGGTATCCGGGCTGTTCATGTACTTGGGGCGTTCGAAGCCTTCCTGCTTGGGCGCGAGGTCGCGGCCGCCGAACGCGACGACGATTCCCGACTGGTTCTGGATGGCGATCATCAGGCGGTCGCGGAACTTGTCGGCGATGCCCCCGTTCTTCTTCTCGGTGGCAAGGCCCGCCTTCACGCAGTCGCGGGGCGAAAAGCCGTTCTTTGCCGCATAGCCGATAAAGCCTTCGCGTCCATCGGGAGCGTAACCGATGTGGAATTCTTTGCGCGTCTTTTCGCTGATGTTGCGCTTGTTGAGGTACTCGAGAGCCTTCTTGCTGAGCGGGAGCTGCTGCTCGAACCATTCGCAGGCGAGTTCGTTGAGCTTGCGCACCATCGCGCGCTCTTCGGTGACCTCGGCGTTTTCCTTCGATGTAAATTTCGGGAGGTCGAAACCCACGAAGTTCGCAACCCATTCCACGGCGCCGTTGAAGTCGATTTTCTCGTGCTCCTGCACGAACTTGAACACGTCGCCGCCCGCATTGCATGCAAAGCACTTGTAGATGCCGAGCGTGGGGTTCACGGTCATGGAGGGGGAGTGGTCGTCGTGGAAGGGGCATACGCCCACGTAGCGGTTCGTACCCGTGCGCTTCAGCGGCAAGAACTGCTGGATCACGAGCGAAATGTCCGCTTGGCTCTTGAGCTGCTGAATGACTTCGTTAGGGTAGAACGGCATGCGTCAAATTTAGCTTTTTTTAGTAAAAATGTTGGCTTCGGGCACGCCCCGCACGCTCGCACAATCACTTCGTTTAAGTATTCGCTTTGTAAGGTTGCCTTCTACGCAAAAAATGACGAGGACTCCAGTAGAAAAATGCTTGTTGTTTTTGGCGCATGTGGGGGGGGGCGGCGGGAGTAAAACCTCGTGACTGCTTGTCCTTTCGGTTTTCCTTTGAACTGCATTTTCTTATATTTCAAAAAAATAGGAGGAAATATGAAGTACTTATTCTCTAGGTTGCTGCGGGGATTTGCTAGAGCCTGCCACGAGCGAAGCGTGGTGGCGGCAATCGTTTGCCTGACACTTGCTTTTGTCGCGTGTAGCGATGGCGACAGCGATTTCGTGACGCGGCCTTCGGATGGCTCGTCGTCGAGCGTGTGCGAGGACTGCGATGACGGGTCTTCGTCCAGCGCCAAGTCTAGCAGCAGTTCGTCTAAGTCTTTGGATTCTGTCGTCGGTTGTAAGACCGAAACGGAAGACAACTGCGAATACGGCGAGTTGGTGGATGACCGCGATGGTCAGACTTACAAGACGGTAAAAATTGGTGACCAGTGGTGGATGGCTGAAAACCTGAATTACGAAGTGGATTCTAGTTTCTGCTATAACGATTCTGCCGAGTATTGTGAAAAGTTCGGGCGCCTTTACAGGTGGGCTGCGACGGTAGGCAAGTCGGAGAGTGAATGTGGCTATGGCTATACATGCTCTCTGCCGTCAGGAAATATTCAGGGTGTATGCCCTAGTGGCTGGCACCTGCCGAGCAGGGCTGAATGGGAAACTTTGATTAACGCTGTAGGTGGAAAATCAACCGCTGGCATAAAACTCAAGTCCTCATCTGGGTGGAATAGCAGTGGCAATGGCACGGATGCCTTTGGGTTCACGGCGCTTCCTGCTGGCGATAGGAACGTCAGAGGGGAATTTAGCCTTGAGGGCCGCGACGCGTTCTTCTGGAGTTCTACGGAGAACGATAGTAGTTACGCTGACTGCATGCTCTTGCGCTTCGGCTACGACGATGGCGGCATGCGCTTGCGCTACGATGATGCGCTCCTGGATGACTTCAGTAAGTATTTCGTGTTCTCAGTTCGTTGTCTCAAAGACTAAACCACGGCCTTGCTTTTCCAGCGGCCGCTGCGCCAGCGCCAGATGTTTGCGAACGAACGGTAGAATTCGTCGCTCGCCATGCCGAGCCAGAGTCCGGGGAGTCCTAGCCCCACGACAAACGCGAGTATAAGCGAAGTCGCAAGCCCGAGCGTCCACATCATGCCGCTCCCGACAATCGCGGGGAACTTGGAATCGCCCGCGGCCCTGAGCGATGTGGTGAGGATGAAGTTCACCGCCTTGAACGGCTGCACGGCTACGTCGCACCAGAGGCATATTTTCCCGAGCCTAAGCACTTCCGGGTTGTCGGTGTAGAGCCGTAGCAGGTGCTCGCCCAAGAGTGCGACGATTATCGAGAGCAAGAGCCCGCTCGTGATGCCCACGGCAAGCGTCTGGTAAACGCGGCGGTTCGCCTTCACAAAGTCGTGGGCGCCTACGAGGTGTGCCACGAGAATCTGGTTTCCGCTGCCGAGGCCAACCCCGAGAATCACGGAAAGGGCGGCGAAGTTACCTGCGAACACGCGGGCGGTCATCGCGGTGGTGCCCACGTACACGACCATCGCGGTAATGAACACCTGGAAAAGCTGGAAACTGATGGGCTCCGCGGCGGCGGGGAGGCCGATGCGCACCCAGTCGGGGAGGAGTATGCGGGAGCGCTTCCAGTCGCGGGCCCTGCTCTGGTGCTTGACCTTGAACTTGAGCACCATCCACAAAATTCCCGAAGAAATCAGCCACGAGAGCGCTGTGGCGAGGGCCACGCCGTAAACGCCCATCTTGGGGAGCCCGAAATATCCTTCGAGGAAAACGACGTTCAGGGCGGCGTTCGAGGCGATGGTGAGCGTGTTGCCCACGAGGTTCCATACGGTAAGGCCGTGCGTGGCGATGAGGGCGGTGAGGATGGTCTGCAGCGCGCGGAAGGCGAATCCGAACGAGACGACGCTCAGGAACATCATCGCGTATTTCGCGGGTTCCTCGGTGAGGCCCATCCATTGCGGAATGTGCCCCGAAAGCGGGAAGATGACGAGCGTGAGGGCGACCCCGAGCAAGATGCTCCCGAAGAGGACCATCGTCTGCGTGCTGTTTGCGTGGCTGTTCTGCTTGGCGCCGATGTACTGCGAGACGATGCTTGCGCCGGACTGCGCGAAGGCGTGGAGCGCGGTAAAGAGTGCCCCGAGAATCGGGAGCATGGCGCCGACGCCGGCGGCTGCGGTTTCGGATGTGCGCGAGAGGAACCAGCTGTCCATCATGGGCTGGATCATGCCCACGGCGAACGTGAGGATAAGCGGCCAGGAGAGGCTTATCAGGGAGCGGTCTTTGACGTCTTTTTGGGGTCCGCGCATGGCACAATTTTAGAAATGGGAAGGGGCCCGCGAAAGAGCCTCGAACATAAATAATGGTTCCGCCTGTATACAGTCCGCGCCGCTGTTACCCGAGTTTCTTCCCCAATTCAATCCTTGCTTCGCGGCGGACAAGCGCCTGCTCGTAGCGGCGGCGGGCTTCGTCGGAATCGGGTTCCACGGGGGCAGTGGCGGTGGGCCTGCCGTTGTCGTCGATGGCGACGAACGTGAAGTAGGCGTGCGCGACCGGGAGTTCGGCTCCGTTCTCGGGGTCGGTTTCGGTTATCTTGAGCCCGATTTCCATGGAGGTGTTGAACACGCGGTTCATGCTCGCGTGGATATTGAGGATGGTGCCGACCGCAGTCGGGCGGAAGAACCGCACGCCGTCGATGGAGACGGTGTTCACCTTGCGGCCCGCATGCTTGAAGGCGACGATGCAGGCGGCTTCGTCCATGAGGCTCATCAGGTAGCCCCCGAAGGCGTTGTTCAGCGCGTTCGTGTCGACGGGATGCACGATGGCGTGCGATTCCAGTGCGGACTCAGAGACCTTGCGGGGAGTCTTGTCGTTGGCGATTTCGGGTATCAGGCCTGTGTTTCTCATAGGACGGACCTCAGCTTGTTTATGATAAAATCTACATCGGTAAAGGCGCAGACGGGGAGGCTTACTGCCTTCTGGCTCGCCATGATGGCGTTCCTGTTTTCGCTGCCCTGTGCGAGCCCCCTGAAGCAGGGCTGTTCGTGCAGCGGCTGCGGGTAGTGGATGCAGTGCGGGATTCCCGCGGCGTCCAACTTTGCGATAAACGAATTTCGGTCATCAGCCAGCACGGTGTACTGCGCGTAGGTGCTGGTGCATCCGTGCTCGATGTATTGCGGCACGATTTTTGCACCGGCGCTTGCGCCCGAAATGTCCGCACCCGCGGAAGCGCGAAGACCCGCGTTGTATTCCGCGAAAAACTCGCCGTATTTGCGGGCGTTCTCGCGGCGCACCTTCAGTTCTTCTTCGAGGTGGCGGAGCTTTACCCGTAGCACTGCTGCCTGCAGGGCGTCGAGCCTGCTGTTCATGCCCACGGTCTCGTGCAGGTAGCGTTCCTTGCTCCCGTGGTTCGCGATTTGCCGGATTTTTGCTTCCAACTTCGGGTCACTGGTGAACAGCGCACCGCCGTCGCCATAGCAGCCCAGCGGCTTCGAGGGGTAGAAACTCGTGATCGAGATGCTGCCGATGGTGCCGGCGCGCCAGGGCTTGTTTGGGGATATGCCTTCCCACGGAGCGAATGTCGCCCCGAATGCCTGTGCTGCATCTTCTAAAAGCCAGAGGTCGTTCGCGACGGCGATTTCCCATAGCTCGTTGAAATCCGCAACTTGCCCGAACAGGTCCACGCCGATAATCCCGCGTGTCTTGGGGCCAATCAGCGCTCTCACGCTTTCCGGGTCGATCTGGAGCGTTTCGGGGTCGATGTCGGCGAAACGCGGTATGCCGCCCAAGAACGCGACGCATTCCGCCGGTGCAATGAACGTGAAGTCGGGTACTATGACCTCGTCCCCCGGTTGAAGCCCGAGCGCCATGAGCGCGATGGTGAGGGCGTCGGTGCCGCTTGCGCACGCGATGGCGTGAGTTTCGGGTTCCGCGCGGTCTTTTCCGGCAAAAGAGCCTTGCATTCCGGCGTCCGAATTCCCAGAATTGCAATAATCCGCAAGTTCCTTTTCGAGGGCTGCCACTTCCGGCCCGCCGATGTAGCATCCGCTGTCTAGAACGGCGCGTTCTGCGGTCTCGAGTTCTTCTCGATAGGCCTCTCTTTGCGCTGTCAGGTTCACGAATGGCATCATAATGGCTAAAATTTAGCAAATTCGCCCAATTTGGGGGCTTGACAAATTCCCATTCTTTACTATCTTTGTCCCTACAAAAAATTTTAAGTAGGTTTTACCCGGAGATTTAAGGTGCCTCAACATCAATCTTGCAAAAAGCGTTTGCGTCAGGCCGAAAAGGCCAATGCCATGAACCGTGCAGCCCGCGCCGAAATTCGCGCAAGCCTCAAGGCCATCCGTACTGCTACCTCTAAGGATGCCGCCCTTGCCGAAATGCCGAAGCTGTTCCGCCTTCTCGACGTTGCTGCCAACAAGAGCCGCGCCGGCTTCAATGCCAACCGCGCTGCCAACTACAAGGCCAAGGTCGCTAAGGTCATTAACGGCTTCGCCTAATCGCGCACGCTAGTTCGACGAATTGCGTACCGGTGCACTTCCGTGCATCGGTATTTCGTGTTTTTTGCGGCCGTTCCCGTCTATTCCGTTGTACGGCAATGAGTTGGACTTGTCTAAATGGGGCTAAATCGTTGCTTCTCATGCTCTTTCCGGCTCCGTTCCTGATAATTTTTTCTAGATTAGCGACAAGTATCAAGGATTAGAAATGTCTTCGATTAATTTTGCTACGCGTGAAATCAGCTGTAAGGTGGTGTATTACGGGCCCGGTCTTAGTGGTAAGACGACGAACCTGCAGGTAATCCACCAGAAAATGCCCCAGGACAAGCGCACGGACATGGTGTCGCTTGCGACCGAGGGTGACCGCACCTTGTTCTTCGATTTCCTTCCGCTCAATCTAGGTGATATTAAGGGCTTCAAGACCCGTTTCCAGCTCTATACGGTTCCGGGCCAGGTCTATTACAATAGTACACGTAAGCTTGTGCTTCGCGGTGTCGATGGAATTGTCTTTGTCGCCGACTCGCAGCGGTCGCGCCAGGCCGAGAATATCGAGAGCCTGCAGAACCTCCGCCAGAACCTCCAGGATTACGGCATGGACCTCGACGACATGCCCTTCGTGCTCCAGTACAACAAGCGCGACATGGAAAACGTGTTTACCCTCGACGAGATGAACGCCGAGCTTAACCCGCGTCAGGTTCCGTTCTTCCCGGCGACGGCTCACAACGGCAAGGGTGTCGTCACGACGCTCAAGACTATCGCGATGCTCGTGATTGAAAAGTTCAACGTGAAGCAAGGGTTCCTCCGCAAGGCCGCCGAAAGCGTGAACAACACGGGCGTGCACGACGTGAGCCTCACCAAGGAAGGGGTGTCCGTTTCCCAGCCCGCTCCCAAGCGCGAACCGCGCCCGGCGGAAGCCCCCGCTGCCACACCTTTCAAGATGCCCTCTTTTGCTGCAAGGCCTACTGCCGGCGCTATGCCGTCTGGCAATGCAGGTTCGGGGCTCTTCCAGAAAAACGTTGCCTCGTCCCCGTTCGGACGTCCCCGTGCGGTTCCGCAGGCTCCGCGCATGCCTTCATTCGGCCGCGTGGTCGACAAGGCGAACCAGGAGGTCTCGGACGACGAAATCGAACTTCGTCCGTATGTCCCGAAGAAGAAGTGATTTGCGGATTTTTCAGGAGTGTTGCTGAATGAGCGATTTTACGATTTTTTCCGATGACGTTGGCAAGGTTCGCCGCCTGATGCTTGCTTACCAGGCTAGCGTGAAGGCCAACTACATTGTGCTGTGCCATCGTGACGGTTCCATTATTGCCGAAGTGGGATCTCTCGGAATAGATGCGACTCCGCTTGCCGTCCTCAGTACGGCGTCGTTCGACTCCGCCCGCCAGGTGGGGATGATGCTCGGTGGCGAAAATTTCCAATCGGTATCGTATTCCGGCGAAAACCGTTCCATCTATATTTCGCCTGTCGATGAATCCCTGCTGCTGGTGCAGGTGTTCCCGGGTTCCAGACTCCCGAACCGTATCGACGATTTCAACCGCCTGCTTGTCGAAAAGCTGGTGGATGCCGTCCCCGCATTTACGCAGAACACGAGCAAGCTCAGGTAACAGGGGTTTTCCGTGGCAGGCATTCCGCCACTTCGCAATTTGAGGAAGACGACCTTCGTCGTTGTCATTGTCTTTTTTGGATTCTTCATCCACCGCTTCGTTGATTTCTTGACCGACGACCTCTCGTTGCAGAATTTCACGGGGACGGACCTCACTCCTGCGCAGAGTGTTGTGTGCCGCGATGTCGTGCGTGGAACGCCGTTCGGTGTCGACAGCGTCTTCGAGGAAAATACTCGACTTTACTTCTATTCTACCGTCTCCAGTTCGGTCCGTTATTCTGCCGATACGTTGCTGCACGTTTGGTACTGGGGCACGGACACTATCCAGAAGGCTCCCTGCGTGATGAAGGCTGCAGAAATCCATAAGGGAATCGAAGACAAGCAGTCTTCGCAGTCCAGCTTTAGCGTCTGCCATACCGAGATTTCCCCGAAACTCCTGAAACCGGGCGAATGGAGCGTGGACCTCGTTGCCGGCAGGGAGCTTCTGTCGAGCAAGCAGTTCCGCATCGAAGCCGATAGGTAGGGCCCATGAGGCGCTTGTTGTGGGCGGGCGTCCTTGTCGCGTGCAAGGCTTTTGCCTTGGATGTGGAACAACTTCCGGTATGGAATCCCGATTCGCTTTTTCGCGACAGCATCCCTGTTGCTGTAGATTCGGCGAGGCCTGTGCAGTCGCTTGAGACCCATGGCTACAAGACCATGCAGGTGACCGTGGGGGACGACGATACCCAGGTTGACCAGCAGCTTAGGCTTTCCATTACGGGAATGATCGGGGATAGCGTCGAAATAGATGCTTTGCTTAGCGATGTGGACCGCAAGGCGGGAGACCAGACGACCGCGACGCTCCAGGAGGTGGATCAGGTCTATTTCAAGGCGACTTCCAGACACTGGATGCTTCATCTGGGCGACCTCACGTGGCAGGATTCCGACCTTGGACTTTTTTCGGTGGAACGGACCACACTGGGGGGAATGGTCGGGTTTAGGACGAATTTGTCTGAAGTTCGCGCCGTGGCCGGAACGGATGGTGTCCAGAGTATTTCTCGCACTTTTGCGGGCGTGAGTGGCCAGCGCGAGGGCTATTCCCTGAGCGGTGACGGAAGCTTCATTTCGGTGGTTCCGCAATCGGAATCCGTCTGGATCAACGGCGAAAAACTTTCGCGGGGCAAGGATTACGAGGTGAATTATGCTGGCGGCCTTTTGAACTTCAGGGGGACGCGGATGCCGCATCCCGAAGACGAAATTCGTGTGGAATATGATGCCTACGAAGCGGACAACGTAATGGGCCTTTACGGCGTGGCGGGGGCGTTCCGGCATCCGAACCTGTATTTGGATTTGTCGGGGTTCCGGCTGGAGCACGATGTGGACCGCCTTAAAAAGGGCCTGTGGAGCGATGACGACTATAAGATGCTCAAGTCCGATGACGGAAGCGAGTTTGTTCGTGACGACTCTCTGGGCGAGTTGCGTCGTCCGATGCGTACCGAGATGGCCGGGGCGCGAATCCGTTTGCAGGGGATGCACCGCTATTTTGCGGATTTCGAGCTTGCGGCGAGCCGTCGCGACAGCAATACGGTTTCCGAAGAAGTGAACGGACCTTCGGGACGTGCCTTCCGCTGGTTCTTGACGACGGATTCCTCTGCCGCGATGCGCGCCCTTCCTGTGGCGTTTTCCGCATACGGAAACTACGTGGCGGAACGTTTCGACTTTTCGGGGTTCCAGGGCGGCGATAACGACTGGAATTCGTATAAGCTAAAGGACGAATGGGACTTGGATAGCGCGCTGCTTGCAAACGGCAGCTATCGCCACGATGAATTCGCCCTGCGCTTCCGCCTGGGGGCGGGCTGGTTCGGTAATGTCGCGTGGGGCTACCGTCAGGGCGACTTTGAACGCTGGAATTCTTCGCGCGTGAAGGGGGGGCTCACTCGTAACGTGCAGGGGCATGCGACCGAGCTCTCGCTTATCCATGTGCAGAGCCAGACGGAGGCGGCCGGGGAGCGTTTCCAAGGGTATTTTTCCGAAAAATGGGAACGTGGGTTCGTGCGACCCTTTGCCGGTTCGGATGTGCGCTATACCGAACGCGATAGCGCCGGGCTCGTGGACGAGGAATTTTCGCTCAGGGCGAATGCCGGGATATCGCTGGTGAAGGATTCCTGGAACGTGCGCGAGGCTGCGGAATTCTGGAACGTGGACAGGCGTGGCGATTCCTATGGTGAAGAATGGAGCGATTCCCTGCGGCAAGTGAGGTGGAACCAGTCTGCCGAAATTCACCTGAAGCAAATTGAGTTGACGCATTTTTTGCAGTATGAATACCGCGACCTTGCAGAATCGGGAGACGAAAATAGCTGGGCGGGGGATTTGGCGGGCCGTTTCGGCGATGAAAAGGCGGGAATCCACGGGACAGTTTCGTACAAATTGGGGCTAACGGAAGAACAGACCTACACGCCGGTCTACAAGGCGGTGGCGAAGGGGACGGGCGACGTGCGTTACGATAGCCTGACGGGCGCGTTTATCGAAGGGGTCGACAATGGCGACTTTGTGTACGAGGGAATGGGGCGTAACGATTCCATCGGGGCGGTACTGGCGTCGAATTCGGGATTTACTGCGAGTATGGAAATGTGGCCTGGGCGCCTCTTCGGAGTAAATTCGGGTATCTTGCGTGATATCAAGCTGTCCGGTTCCTTCAACGCGTTATCCGAGGATACGACGGGGCATAAACTGTATTTCCCGGCATTGTTGCCTTCGGCGCTGCACCGGGTTTCTTCGGGTGCGCTTTCATGGAGCGGGAATGTGGAATGGGAGCATCCGTCAGGTGCCTTGGCGGTTTACCGTCCGTCGGCGAATTTCGACAAGAAACTTTCATCTATCGAGTATTATGAGTCCGTATTCCGTCACGAGGCGGAAATCGGCTACAAGATCAATGAAGACCATTACATGGGTTTGACCGGGTTTGTCGAGAGCGATGAACTGGATGCGCTGCAGGATCTGGAATGGGATATCAGGAGTGTGTCCGGCAAGTACCGTTTCCATTTTTTGGACGGCTTCAGCCTGGAACCCGGCGGCCGCTACCGCTATGGCGCGGGCGAGGAATCTACGGGTCGCGAGTTCGACGCCTACCTTTGGGAAGCGTCGTTGCGTTTCGGTTATCGACGGATTAACACCTTCGATGGGTTCGTGCGTTTCTCCTATGTGCAGGTGGAAACGGGGGACGACGTCGTTCCCTACCAGATGATGTCGGGCTACAGCGACGGCAATACCTTCAGGCTGGAGGCTTCCGCATCGCTTTCGGTGAACAAGAATATTTCTTTCGGCCTGCATTATGTGCTGCGGTTCGGTGATTCCGAAGAAAATGTTTTCCAGAAACTTTCAACCGAGGCCCGTGCGGTATTTTGATAATGGATGATGTGGAGTGTGAACTTTAAATTTGAAGATTAGGATATGAATCGATTGGTGTTGTACATATTGCTCTTGGCGGCCTTCGCTTTCGCGAAGGGCGAGGGCGCATGTACTATCAATAGCATCGCGTGGAAGGGTGAACATACCGCATTCGACGAGGCGCAAATCAAGGGCGCCCTCGGGCAACCTTGCGACGCGTGGAAGGCGCTGGCGGCGAAACTGGAACGCTATTACGAGGACCAGGGATTTGTCGCAGCGCGCGTGCAGGGTGAAGTCCGGCACGAGGGTGGAACGCATGGAAGGAATGTGCTGGAACTTGAAATCCAGCGGGGCGCGGCTTACGTATGGGCAACGCCCGAAAATCTCGATTCCGGCGGGACAAGGCGCGATGTGTTTGCAAGACTCACAGGCATCGAGGCGGGCGAGGCCGTGTCCCTCACGGACCTGGAACGCAGCGAGCGCAGGCTTTCGCGCATCGGGTACTACAACCGCACGGCTCCCACGCGCCTCTTCCGCGACCCCGCAAGGAACAGGATTGTGCCCGCGTTCAGCATGCGGAAGGCAAATGTGTCGGAAGCGGAAGGCGTACTGACGTATTCCAGCGAAGGCAATGTGTGGGAAGGAAAATTGGATGTTAATTTGTTCAATATCGCGGGGACGGCGCGCGACCTGCAGTTGGAAGGCTTTACGGGCGAAAATACGCGGCACCTCTCGGGCCGCTACAAAGAACCCTGGATTTTCGGGACCGCATGGAACGTGGTGGTGCGCGGTAACTTCGACGAGGAAACGGTTGAAGACTCGACTATCGAGAGGGTCGTCGTGGGCGAGGCGGGCATTACGCGCGATATCGGGTTCGATTTCAGCATCGGCGTGTTCCTCGGCATCAGCGAAGACGACAAGCACACGTCCCTCGAAATGTCTTACGTGTCGCTCGACAGGTTTGTGTTGCCCCGTAGCGGCATGCGCTTGGATGCCTCCGCTTCATGGAAGATTGACCGGCCCGATTCACTCGACAACTACCTCTCGGCGAAGGCGAACGTGATGGCGTATTACCCGTTGTACGGCAATTTCATTGCGCGCTTTGCCGGCATGGCGGGCGGAATTTTCCCGACGGAGGCTGATCTCCGTCGCTCCGACCTGTTTGCGCTCGGCGGCCCGGGCGATTTCAAGGGAATGCAGTACCGCATGCTTCGCAGTCGCGCCTACGGGCTTTCGGAGTTTGCCCTACTGTGGCAGGACGGTTATGACCTGAGCATCGAGGCGTTCTACCAGCCTGGGCTATATCGCCGTTTGGCTCCGGGACACGGCTGGGCGCGCGAGCAGGGTTACGGAATCGGGTTTACGCAGTATCGCGGGAACTGGAGCGTGAACCTGTATTACGCGCTCCGCAACGGCTGCGATTTCCTCGACGGTATAATCGGCTTCGGCGTGAAAACTTTATTTTAATGTGGAATGTGGAGTGTGGAATGTGTAATGAATGATTTCGCATCGCACACCTCACATTTCACACTACACATTAGTCACCGCGGCGGAAGCCGCTATACTGACGTCATGCTCGCGACACATTCTTTCGTCATGCTCGCGAAGGCGAGCATCTTTTACACAGGCGTCTTGCTCTTTTCGCCCGCGATTTCTCTCACCAGCTTCGGCACGAGGTAGCCGGGCAGGCGCTTGCGGATTTCTTCAATCAGCGAGCGCGCTTTCTCGTCGCTCACTTCAAAATGCGCGACGCCGTTTGCGTGGTCCAGCTGGTGCAGGTAATAAGGGAGCACCCCCTGGACAAAAAGCTTGCGGCACAGTTTCTCGAGCGTCTCGGCGCTGTCGTTTATTCCCTTCAAAAGAACGCTCTGGTTCAATAGTGTCCAGCCGGAATACTTCAGTTGTCCGAAAACCATCTGGGATTCCTCGTCGAGTTCGTCCGGGTGGTCTACGTGTGCTGTAAGCACGCACTCGAAGCGCGCGGGCAGTTCGCGCAGGAACTCGAAGTGCTGCATCGCCACATCGGGCCGCATTACGGGGAGTCGCGTATGGATGCGCAGTGTGGTGACAGAACCATGCATGGCTATCGCCTCCACCAGGTCGCGGAATTCACCGGGGCCCAGCATGAGCGGGTCACCTCCCGAAAGGATGACTTCCCAGATGTCGCTGTGCGTGTCGAGCCAATCGCTTACCTGTCGCGCCACGTCGGGAATGTTCTGGAAGGGGTAGTTCTTGCGGAAACAGAAGCGGCAACGCGCACCGCAGGTGGCGGTCGAGACAATCAGCGCCCTCCGGTCGTATTTCTGGATGACGCAGTCCGCCTTGCCCGCGGGCAGGTCGCCTACCGGATCGTCCACGAATCCGGCGACGTTCTCGCGCTCGTCGACATGCGGTAGGATTTCGCGCAAAAGCGCCTCGGGTTCGTTTGCCTTCTTGATTAGGTCGGCATAGTGCCTCGAACACACGAAAGGAAACTTAGGGCTTAAGTCTAGTTTGCCGTGCGGGGCCGCATTTGCGATGGCAGGGGAGCATTCCGGGCCCAGATATTCTAAAAATGCAGGAATTTGCGTGAAAATTTTTGGGGATTCGTCCATTGATTCTTCCATTATATTGCTAAATTTAGCTATCAAAAATCAACAAGAGGATAATATGGGTACTGTAAGCACCAACGAATTCCGCAAGAAACTCAAAATCATGGTTGATGGTCAGCCGTACGAAATCATCGAGAACCAGTTCGTGAAGCCGGGCAAGGGCCAGGCCTTCAACCGCGTTCGCATCAAGAACCTGGTGACTGGCCGTACTCTCGAACGTACTTGGAAGAGCGGCGACACTGTCGAAGAAGCCGACGTGACCTACACCGAAATGACTTACCTCTACAACGACGGTTCCACCTGGTACTTCCTCGACAATACCACGCAGGAAACCATGGAAATCGCGAAGGAAGCCCTCAACGGCTGCGAAGTGTGGCTGCTTGACGGTGCTACCGTCGAAGTCACGTGGTGGAAGGACCCGAAGAGCGGTTCTACGCTCCCCATCGAAGTCATCCCGCCGACATTTGTCGACCTGATGATCGTTGAAGCTCCTCCGGCAGTGCAGGGCAACACCAGCGGTAACGTGATGCGTGAAGCCACTCTCGAAACTGGCGCCAAGGTGATGATCCCGCTGTTCATCGAGAACAACACCAAGATCCGCGTGGACACCCGCGACGGTTCTTACCTCGAACGCGCCAAGTAAGACCGCTCGTTCGTCGTTTTGTCATACCCGCGAAGGCGGGCATCTCCCTTTCGCCTGCGCGAAAATGACGCTTTTGTCACCCCCGACTCGTTCGGGGGTCTTTTTTTTTACCGCCAAAACGAAAAAATTCTATTATTTGATTGTGTTTTTAGGAGGAAATATGCGTTCCCTTTGGTTTGGTGTTTTTCTTTGTGCGACGATGCTTGTCGCCTGCGGTGACGACGACAGCGATTTTGCGACTCGTCCTTCGGACGGGTCTTCGTTGAGCAGTAGCTCGGCAATGTCGTCTGGTTCTGTATATAGAAGTGGGCCATGCAAAGTTGAAACTGACGAAAACTGCTTTAAGGATGACCGCGATGGTCAGACATACAAGACTGTGAAAATCGGCAATCAGGTATGGATGGCGGAGAACCTGAACTTTGAAACGGATGAAAGTGTCTGCTACAACGATTCTGTCGATTATTGTGACAAGTACGGTCGCCTTTACACATGGGGCGCGGCGATGGACAGTGCTGGCACATGGAGTGTGAACGGCAAGGGCTGCGGATATCTCAAGACATGCTCACCAACCGGTACTATACGAGGAGTATGTCCCAGTGGTTGGCACCTGCCTAGCAACGCAGAATGGGAAACTTTGTTCAACGCAGTCGGTGGAAAGACGATAGCCGGAAAAAAGCTCAAGTCTACATCCGGTTGGAATAGTAGCCGCAACGGCACGGATGCCTTCTCGTTTTCGGCGCTCCCTGCTGGCCGCAGGGACGACGATGGGAATTACAACTATGAGGGCAGCCTCGCGTACTTCTGGAGTTCTATGGAGCTCAATATCGACTACGCATGCTTCGTGAACTTGTACTACGACAACGACGATGCATTCCTGAACAACTACGACTATAAGTACGTCGGTTTTTCGGTTCGTTGTCTCCAGGACTAATTTTAGGAGGAAATATGCGCTCACTTTGGTTTAGTGTTCTTGTTTGTGCGGCGATGTTTGTCGCCTGCGGTGACGACGACAGCGATTTCGCGACTCGTCCTTCGGACGATTCGTCTTCGAGTGTCACACCGAAGTCGAGCGATAGCGAGACAAGTGTGTCCAGTAGTAGTACTAAACCCAGCAGTAGTTCTGTGGAGTCTTCGTCGAGTGATGGGTACGTAGAACCATCGACTGTAGTTAAGGGAACTATGACTGACGAACGCGATGGGCAGACTTACAAGACGGTTACCATCGGCACACAGACGTGGATGGCGGAGAATTTGAACTACGATACTGATGCTACCAACTGTTACGACGGAAGAGAAGACCTCTGCACTATATATGGAGGCCTTTATAAATGGGGTGCAGCAATGTTTGTTTGTCCCAGTGGTTGGCACTTGCCCGATACAACAGAATGGAAAGCACTCTTAAGAGAGTTTTCTCCGATACAATTGAAGTCTTCGGTGGGGTGGATTGATGGAACGAATGAAAGTGGATTCTCAATTGCACCCACAGGATATAATGAGACTGGATATAATGTTGATTATGCT
>ODAI012151951.1_pt1 | contig 186491 bp, 182 predicted proteins | sample 1539321 | NCBI WGS metagenome assembly ODAI01 (sample SAMN02144231, study PRJEB22623) | gut metagenome | biome: sheep rumen | host: Ovis aries | place: New Zealand | reverse complement strand
CTTTTGTCCGCTGTTTTGGGAATTGTTTGCTGCAGCGCCCAAGAGTTGCTTTTGGGCTAAAAAATTTGCTATAATAACCTCACGGCGTTAGCGGAAATCGAAGATTTCCGACGCCTGAGAGAACATTGAAGCGTAGGACTGTTCGAATTATTGGAGCCTTCCGCGAATGCTGTTCCCGCTTCTTATTCCCGCTATAATAACCTCACGGCGTTAGCGGAAATCGAAGATTTCCGACGCCTGAGAGAACATTGAAGCGTAATCTCTCCGAATATTGGAGCCCTTTGAGGATGCTGTTCCCGCTTCTTATTCCCGCTATGATAACTTCACGGCGTTAGCGGAAAGCAAACAGAAATGCTGCCGTTTTTTAACGGCTTGAAAAGAAAATAGAATGAGGAAGACATGGAATATCAAATTTGCTATGAAAATTGGAAAAATACCTTCTCAGTCCCCAGCTGTGTGACCGATGAATATCTGTCAGGCTGCGGTGCGGTTCAGTTAAAAGTGCTTCTTTTGCTTTTGCGCCACTCTGCTTCTCCGTTGAGCATCGCAGATCTGTCGGATATTCTTTCTATCCCGCAGGCTGATATCCGCGATGCACTGAATCACTGGGTGTCGGCGGGGATATTAAAAAAGATTCCCGAATCAGATACCGCTTCTCTTGCCGAGGATGAAAGCCTGGAAAACAATCTCTCCGCTTTATCTTCCGAAACAAAGAAAGCGCCGCCTACCGGCTCATCCACCGCGTCGAGACCGTCTCCTGCGCGGATGACAGCCAACGAAATTCATGAACTAACCCAACGCCAGCCCGTTATTCGCTCGCTGCTGCATGAAACAGAAGCCCTTTTGGGAAAAACCCTTACTTCTACAGATATTTCTACCATCATTTCCTTATATGATTGGGCAGGTATTCCGGCCAACATCATTTTAATGGCGGTTGCCTATTGCGTTTCCATTGATAAGCGCAATCTGCGATACATTGAAAAAACAGCTCTTTCGTGGCAGGAAATGGGGCTTGACAGCGATAAAGCCATTGAAAAATATCTGGACAGCCAAACCATACGCTATAAACAGCAGCAAGAAGTGCAAAACGCCTTTGGTATACATGACAGGCGTCTCACTTCAAAAGAACAAAAATGGATTGATCAATGGTATGGCGAATTTCATTTTTCGATTGACATGATTCGTTTGGCTTATGAAAAAACAGTAGACAATACCGGAAAAGTCAGCTTTCCTTATATTCACAAAATTTTGTCGGCTTGGCACCAAAAGGGATTGCGAACCCTGGAAGAAGCGCTGGCAGAGTCTTTATCACCTCCAAAACAGGCTAAGGATGAGAAAAAAGAATACTCGTTTGATTTGGAAGAATTTGAACAGCTTCACCGGTGGCATGTTCCCAAAATAGATTAGGAGAATGTTGTATGGCTTATTCCAAAGAGCTTTTCGAATACGGAAGAGAGGTTTTAAACCGCCGGCGCCAACGAGCTTTCCAGGCGTTGGAAGAGCGCAAACGCGAGCTGTATTCCTGCCTGCCCAGATTGGAAGAGATTGAAAATGAACTGAGCATGACGGGATACGCTGCCATTCGTGCCGCTATGTCCGGCAGCCAGGGACCGCAACGATTGGAAGACATAAAAGAAAAAAACCTCTCCCTGCAGCAGGAGCGCCGCCAGTTGCTCGCATCTCTCGGTTTGCCGGAAGATTATCTGACCGAGCCATTTACCTGCCCTCATTGCCACGACGAGGGATATCGGGACGGAAAACGGTGTGAATGTTTTGAAAAAATTTTAAAAGACGAAGCTTTTCGCCGGCTAAACAGCAAATCCCCCCTTTCTTTGTGTGATTTTTCCAATTTTGACCTTTCTTACTATTCTTCGGCATCGGACAGCGGCCCGTCCGCCCAGGAGCAGATGTCGAAAATATTCCAGTTTTGCAAGCGTTACGCCCAAAACTTTTCTGCGGATTGCGCAAATCTTTTAATGAGCGGACGTACCGGTCTTGGAAAAACCCATCTGTCTCTTTCCATCGCAAAAGCGGCAATGGAAAGAGGATATGGCGTTATCTATGGGTCAACGCCGGATCTTCTGTCTCAAATAGAAAAAGAACGCTTTTCCTATTCGGAGAATGACTCACAGACCATGGATTTCATGCTGGAGTGTGATTTACTGATTCTGGATGATTTGGGGGCCGAATTTCCCACCGCTTTCACCGGTGCCACGGTTTACCAGCTGCTGAATACCCGGTTAAACAAACATCTGCCCACCATCATCAGCACAAACCTATCTCTTCAAGAACTGCTAAAGCTTTATGGAGAGCGCGTTTTTTCCCGCATCATTGGCAGCTATGTCCCGCTATTCTTCGTCGGACAGGATATCCGGCAAAAAAAAGAGCAGGCCTCTTTTTCCTGATGCGGCAGATATTATAAAAATGCACCCCGGAATAAAATCCGAGGTGCATTTTTTTCTGTGACGATGCTTTATTTTTCCTCACGCTGTTCTTCTGTACGCTGGAATCCTTCCGGACGCAATTTTTCGTGAACGCCCGTAATGGAAAATTCTACCCATTCTGCGATATTCGCAGCATGGTCGCCGATCCGCTCAAAATATTTGGCAATCATCAAAAGATCCACCGCATATTCCGCATCTGCATGTCCGGAGGCAATCAGTTCAATCAATTCTTTTTTAACCGTATCGAACAGCTGGTCCACTACATCATCATAAGCAACTACCGCCTGTGCCGCGTCCAGATCCCGTTTTACAAAGGCGTCCACACTGTCCATCACCATTTTAATCGTGGCTTTTGCCATTTCGCCAATGTGTATGGTTTTATCCGATGCCTTCAAATTGGCCAAACTGATAATTTCGGCAATATCCGCCGCCTGGTCGCCGATGCGCTCCATATCGGTAATCATTTTTAACGCAGAAGAAATCTGCCGCAAATCCCGGGCCACAGGCTGTTGCTGGAGCAAAAGCTTAAGGCAGAGCGTTTCGATTTCCCTTTCCTGCTGGTCAATTTCGCTGTCAATGGAAATGGCATATTCCGCCAAAGATCTGTCCCCCGTCAAGAGGGCTTTGGCGGAATTGGCGATGGCGCTTTCGCACAATGCGCCCATTTCATTGAGTTCTTCATTCAAAAGCTTTAATTGTTCGTCGAATTTATTCCGCATCTTGCTTCCCCCTTATCCAAATCTGCCAGTGATATAGTCCTCGGTTCGTTTATCAGAGGGAATCGAGAACAGTTTTTCGGTACTTCCATACTCAATGACTTCCCCCAAAAGGAAAAACGCCGTTTTATCCGAAATACGCGCCGCCTGCTGCATATTATGCGTTACCATAATGATCGTATATTCTTTTTTCAATTCTAGCGCCAAATCTTCAATCTTCGAAGTCGAAATCGGATCCAGGGCGGATGTCGGTTCATCCATCAAAAGCACTTCCGGTTGGACGGCGAGAGCGCGGGCGATGCACAAGCGCTGCTGTTGTCCGCCGGAAAGGCCCAGAGCGCTCTTATTCAAACGGTCCTTTACTTCATCCCAAATCGCGGCGCTTTTCAAAGATTTTTCCACGATCTCATCCAATTCTTTCTTTTTATGGACGCCGTGGGTTCTTGGGCCAAAAGCGATATTGTCATAAACGCTCATCGGAAAAGGGTTGGGCTTTTGGAATACCATTCCAACCCGTTTCCGCAAAAGGTTTACATCCATATCGCCGTAGATATCTTCCTGATCCAGCAAAACCTTTCCTGTAATCCGGCATCCCTCCACCAGATCGTTCATCCGGTTCAACGTTTTCAAAAAAGTAGATTTTCCGCAGCCGGACGGTCCGATAAAAGCAGTAATTTCATTGGCCGGCAGCGCAAGATGGATTGACTTGAGCGCCTGAAAATCGCCATAAAACAAATCCAGATTTTCAATTGTAAATTTATCCATATGCATTCTTACCCTTTCGCTATTTTTTTCGCCACAAAGTTTGACAGACTGTTGATTATGATTACCACCAGCAGCAGGACTACCGCTGTCGCATAGGCTTGATTGACATACAGACCTTCTCGCGAAAGGTTATACATATGTACAGAAAGAGTACGTGCCGAATCGAACAGACTTTCTGGGATTTCGGGAACTGTGCCTGCCGTAAAAATCAGCGCCGCTGTTTCGCCGACAATACGCCCGATAGCCAGAATGACCCCTGCCAAGATACCCGGTACGGCCGACGGCAGCACAATACGGAATACCGTGCGCAGCCTCCCCGCGCCAAGGCCAAAGCTGCCTTCCCGATAAGAATCCGGAACAGATTTGAGCGCTTCTTCAGTTGTTCGCATAATCAGCGGCAAAATCATGATTGCCAGTGTAAATGCGCCGGATAAAATGGAATATCCCCAATGCAGCGTAACCACAAAGAACAACATTCCGAACAAACCGTAAACAATAGAAGGAATACCGGAAAGCGTTTCCGCTGTAATGCGAACTACCTTTACAATTTTGCTTCCCCGCTTGGCATACTCTACCAGATAGATGGCGGAAAAAATTCCCATTGGCGTGGCAATGATAAGGGACAGCAGCGTCATTAAAAAGGTATTGACAATAGACGGCAGCATAGAGACATTTTCAGAATTGTACGTCCAGGAAAACAACTCCGGCGTCAGATGCGGTACGCCATTAACCAGGATATAGGCAATGAGAAAAAATAAAACAAAAGCAGTGATGACAGCCGAAATGGTCACAAGCAAAAACAACACCAGGGAAAGCGGGCTTCTTCGATAGCTTTTTAACTTTTGCCGAACCGTCTGCTTATTGATTTGCTCCATTATTCATTTGTCCTCCTTTTCAACACGGAAAACAGCAGATTAATCAGCAGGATAAACACAAACAGTACCACCGCAGTGGCAATCAGCGCTTCCCGATGCAGATCCGCCGCATAGCCCATCTCCATTACGATGTTGGAAGTCAGGGTGCGTACACCTTTTAACAGTCCCGCAGGCATACGAGGCTGGTTTCCCGCCACCATGATGACAGCCATGGTTTCACCGATGGCGCGTCCGATTCCCAAAATCACGCCGGCGAGAATTCCGGATTTTGCCGCAGGCAGTGTGGCAAAAAACACACTGCGCTCATGGCTGGCCCCCAGCGCCAGGCCTCCTTCATAATAGGTTTCCGGCACCGCCCGTATGGCCGATTCGCTGACGCCGATGATGGTCGGCAGAATCATAATCCCCAACAGCAGCGAAGCCGCCAGCATGCTGGTACCTTTGCTGTCCGGGAATAAGTTTCGAATCAGGGGAACAATGACCACCAGTCCGAAAAAGCCGTAAACGACTGACGGAATGCCTGCCAACAGTTCCACTGCCGGCTTCAAAAAACGATAGAGACCTTTCGGGCAGAATTTCGCCATAAACACAGCCGTTAAAATGCCGATTGGAACACCGACAACAATCGCGCCTGCCGTAACATAAATGCTGCCTAAAATCATGGGCAGGATCCCGTACAAGTCATTCCCCGGCTTCCAAACCTTCCCCAGCAAAAAATCGAATATACCGATTTCTCCAATGGCAGGAAGCCCGTTTGCAAAAAGGAAAAGGCAGATCAAGGCAACTGCCAGAATAGAAGCACAGGCCGCCAGCAAAAAAACGCCTTTCATAATGGCTTCCTTATTCAAATACCGATATTTCATATACGCTCCGTTCTGCCGCTGTGTGCCCGGCCGGAAAACTGGGTTGCGACTTTCTGCCCACACAGATCCTGCAGAAAGTCTGATGCCGATACAGCGCAAGGGCTGCGGCTGATAAAACCGTAACCCCTGACGCGTGTATGTGTTATTGATCTACTAGGCAACTTCAGACCAGGAGATGGTTTCTCCGACGTAGATGGATTTTACCTGATCCTTGGTCAGATTCTCTACCGGGTTTTCGTTGTTTACGATAACCGCGATACCATCGGTAGCGATTACGGTCGAGGTCAATCCCTTTTCAATCTCTGTGTCTTTGAGCTCTCTGGACGCCATTCCGATATCGCAGACACCATCGATGGCGGAGTTCATCCCGGTGGTGGAATCGCTCTCCTGAATCTCGATCTCAGCGTTGGGATTCACAGCAAGGTACGCTTCTTTGAGTTTTTCCATCACCGGGGTTACGGAGGAGGAACCGGCGACTACAATCTTACCGGCTGGTTTGCTGCCCGCATAAGCTTCGGCAGTTTCCTGCGGAATGCAGCCTGCTTCTTCCACGATCTTTTGTCCGTCAGCACTCAGGATAAAGTCGATAAAATCCTGCGCGACTTGGCTGATTTCTGCTTTTGTTGCGATGTTAAAGGGTCTGGAAATCCCATAAGCGCCACTCTTGACATTTTCTACGGTAGCTTCAGCGCCGTCAATCTTGATTGCTTTCACGGTATCATTTAAAGACCCGAGAGAAATGTATCCAATCGCGTAGGGGTTACCTGCCACAGAAGTCATCATAACGGAAGTGCTGTTGGTGATATCAGCTTCGTCGCTGGTTCTGTCTACTTTGTTACCGTTCTCATCTTTTTCTTCTACGCCAAACAGTTCGATAAAAGCGCCTCTGGTACCGGACCCATCTTCCCGGGAAATAACCGCGATATCTTTGGAAGTATCAAAGTTCGCCTCTTCCTGGCTGCTCTGAGCGGAAGATGAGGTATTCTCTTCCTGTGCATCGCCGCCATACGATTCGGAAGAATTTGTTGTACTGGAGCAGCCGGCAAAGGCCAGAAGCATCAATGCCGCCATCCATACGGAAATCATCTTTTTCATTGCTAATTTCTCCTTTTGTATTCTTACTTTTGATTGCATCCTCATCATACTGGCCGCATGTAAAATATAAAACGGTGTGTAAGAAAAATCTTTGTAAAGAGAAAAAGCGCCCAATTTTACAGATCCATAAGAAAGATCGATTGTTACTGATGAAATGATTTGTTGAAAATCCTTTTGTCAAGCGGTATTCGAGGGAATAAAATAAAAAAGCCGGTAAAGCTTGCTTTTTGCTTCACCGACTTTTTATCGTGGGAAATTGGGAAAATCAGCAGCCTAAATAGGCCAAAATCAGCTTGATTGTATTTTCCATCCCTTTGTAGTGGGTGCGTTCCATTCCATGGGAGGCATGAACACCAGGTCCGATCAGGGCTCCTTTTACATCGTTGCCGGCGGACCAGGCAGCGCCGACATCCGAACCGTATCGTGGATAAATGTCCACCGCATAATCCAATTCTCTTTCCTGAGCCAAACGGACAAGGCGGCTGACCATCTCATAATCATAAGGCCCATGAGAATCCTTGGCGCAAATAGAAACGTCGTATTCCGTACAGCTCAGGTCGTCGCCGATGCAGCCCATATCCACGGCAAGCAATTCAGATACCCCCGCAGGAAGATAAGAAGCACCATGCCCCGTCTCTTCGTAAACCGAAAAGAAAAACACGGTATTATACTGAGGCCGCAGGTTTTGATCGTGCAGAATTTTTAAAACAGTCAGCAGACAGGCGGCGCTTCCCTTATCATCGATAAAACGGGATTTTAAAAATCCGCTGGGCGTAACCTCTGTTTTGGGATCAATAAAAATATAATCGCCGGGGCAGATTCCCAGATTTTCCACATCCTCCTTGGATTTTACCGGTTCATCGATGCGTACCGCCATGTTAGCATCGTCACGAACTCTTGTTGACGCATCAGGGAAAACATGCACTGCCGGGCTCAGGCTCAAAATGGTTCCGGTATAAACCACCCCATCCCGCGTGAGAATTTTGCAATATTCCCCATCTAGGGTCGGAAGGATCGGGCCTCCAACCGGGGTAAATTTCAGCATACCGTCTCCTGTGATAGAACGAACCATTGCCCCCAACGTATCTACATGGGCGGAAACCGCTACTTTTTTGCTGTTATCCCGTCCGGGTACATAAATCATCCCGCAGCCTTTTATGGTTTTTTCAAAACCATACTCCAGGCTTTCCGCCACCTGACCAATGGATTCAACTACGCGGGAAGTGTAGCCTGTAGGACTGTCTGTTCCCAAAAGAAGTTTGGCGTAAGTAAATAAGTCGTGTTTATAATCAGCAATGTTCATGAACCTCATCCTTTCCTTTTCCAGTATACACCAAATGTCGGGACGATTTCAACCTTGAAAAGGGTCATTCTCATTTGTGAATCCGCTTTGAAACCGGTCGATCGTTGCGTTTGCGGTTTTCAGTTCTTCGGTTTTGGCGTCAATCGCCGCTTTCTGCTTGCCGATGTCTTTTGAAGCCTCGTCCAGCACCTTGTCGATGGTTTCCTTTTCCAGACCAAGGGTTTCCAAAAATTCCCTGTCCATGCTGATTCTTTCCCGCGCTTCGCTTTGTTCTCGGGGTCGTTTCCCCTGTGCACCCGTAGTTTTGCGACGTCGGACCGGTCAATTTTTGCAATAAAAAACGAGACGAAAAATCGTCTCGTTTTTTAACCTCTTTCTTTTATCTGGGCAGATCTGCCAGAAAAGCATCGTGAATTGCCGCAACAGCGCGATCGGAATCTTTTAAATCAATCAAAACCGAAATCTTTATCTCGCTGGTCGAAATCATTTGGATATTGATATTCGCATCCATCAGCGCTTCGAACATTTTTGCCGCAACGCCGGGATTGCTCTGCATACCCGCTCCTACAACAGATACTTTCGAGATATTCTCAGAACGCTCGATAGACTGGAAATGAAGTACATCTTTTAACGAGTCCACTGCTTTGACAGCCTCTTCCAGGTTGCTTTTGGAAACAGTAAAGCTGATATCTTTTGTACCATCTCGTCCAATCGACTGCAAAATGATATCGACATCGATTTTCTTCGAAGCCAGCGTGGAAAACAAACGGAACGCGATACCGGGGCTGTCCGGCACTCCTACAACAGAAATACGGGCAACATCATTATCTCTTGCCACACCTTTGATTAACATCTTTTCCACATCTGTTACCTCCTTGACCTTGGTACCGGGTTTCCGCTCCAGGCTGGAAACTACCTCAAGATTTACATTATATTTCTTTGCCATTTCGACCGACCGGTTATGAAGAACATTCGCTCCCAGGCTGGCCAGTTCCAGCATTTCATCATAAGTGATTTCGTCTAATTTCTTCGCATTGGGAACAATTCGAGGATCGGCCGTGTAAACGCCGTCTACGTCCGTGAAAATCTGGCACAGATCCGCATGGAATGCCGCCGCCAACGCGACAGCGCTGGTGTCGGAACCACCACGACCCAAGGTCGTGATATTATCATACCGGTTGATTCCCTGGAATCCGGCGACGATGATAATATTATGCTTATTGATCTCGTTTTCGATCCGCTCTTTTTCAATACGGCGGATCCGTGCTTTGCTGTAATTGGAATCGGTTACAAAACCTGCCTGTGGACCGGTAAGGGAAATGACCGGGTATCCCAATTTCTCGATAGCCATGGCCAACAGCGCAATGGAAATCTGTTCCCCGGTGGAAAGAAGCATATCCATCTCCCTCTTGGAAGGGTTCGGATTGATTTCCGCCGCTTTTGCGATCAAATCATCGGTTGTATCTCCCTGCGCGGAAACAACAACGATCACATCATTGCCTTTATCATAAGTCTCTGTAATGATGTTCGCGACGTTGAATACCCGCTGAGCGTTGGCAACCGACGATCCGCCGAATTTTTGAACAATCAAGCTCATCTTATGTACCCCCTAATCTTCTAATACACGAGCGCCTACATTGGTGACAGACAGCTCATGGATTTGCCATTGATTCAGGCCCAATGCATCACATCCCTCGCGCATCTGCTGCGCAAAATCCGTTCTTTCGCTATTGACAATCGCCATCAGCGTGGAGCCTGCTCCGCTGATATACATAGCATACGCACCATACTGATAAGCCAAATCAAACACTTCGTGGGCGCCGTCAATCAGCGAGAGACGGTAAGGCTGGTGCAGACGGTCGTCACATGCGATTTTCAAGTTATGGTAATTGCCGGAATACAGAGAAACCGACATCAATGCTGCCCGGGAAAGATTAAATACCGCATCTTTATGAGACACATCCCGCGGAAGCGCCTGACGCGCAAATGAGGTTTTTAGTTCAAAGTTGGGAATGATGGCGACAAACCGAAGATCCTGGGCGATCGCCTGCTTGACATAATAGACCTTTCCTTTTTCCAGCACGGCGGTGACCAGACCTCCCAGCAGCGCAGGGGTGGAATTATCAGGATGCCCTTCCATGGTGGCGGCGATATTGACCAGTTCACGCTGGCACAAGGGACTACCCAACAGGTAATTGGCGCCAACGATACCGCCCACAATACAAGCGGAAGAACTCCCCAGTCCGCGGGCCATGGGAATGTGGTTGGTCTGACGGATCGTCATACCTTTCAGTGGTTTTCCGCAAAGGTCGTAAATATATTTTACGCTTTGATATACCAGATTGGTATCATCCCGTGGAATTGGCATCCCGTCCAAAGACTGAATGTCCAGCCGGTCGGATTCCTCCATCTCAATGGTATTGTACATGGTGACCGCCAGCCCCAGCGAGTCAAAGCCGGAACCGATATTGGCGCTGGTAGCGGGAATCTGCACTTTTATCATATGTTTTTTCCTCTTTTCCGGTTTATCCGATGAGCCGGATTTTTCCCAGGATTTTGATGCCGTTCAGCTTTTGTTCCGCCTCCCGCGCCCGTGATTCTTTCATTGGGCCGGTCAAAAAAGCGGTTTCGTCATCAGGCTGCCCCTGACGGGATAAATAGGTCACTGCTCCAAACAAAGAAACGATCTCCTCTTTGGCGACAGGGCCGTTCAACCGGTAATAAAAAGCGTTTTCGTAGTCGGAAATATCCGCAACCGTGTCAGCATTGGAATCTTCCCAGGTCAAAGATTGGCTGGTACCCGACGATTTTGCAATATGCACCACGTCCGCTACCACGGCAGAAGCAGTAGGCAGCTTTCCGGCCCCTTTTCCGTAGAACATCACATCTCCGGTCTCGTCTCCTTTGACCAGCACGCCATTGAACACATCATCAACGCCGGACAGCTGGTTTTCTACAGGCACAAAGGCCGGACTTACCATTACTTCGTTTTTGCCGTCTGCAATCCGCTTTGCCTGTCCAATCAGTTTCACAACATAACCGGCGCTCTGCGCATATGCCACATCTTCCAGCGTAATTTTAGAAATTCCTTCGGTATATACTTCTTTTGGGTAAACATGTTTTCCAAAGGCAAGCGATGCCAAAATGCAGATTTTTCTGCAAGCATCAACGCCATCCACATCGGCGGAAGGGTCTTTTTCCGCGTATCCCAGTTGCTGCGCCAAAGAAAGCGCATCCTGAAAGGTCATCTGTTCTTTGATCATTTTCGTAAGAATAAAATTGGTGGTACCGTTTAAAATACCGTAAACTTTATCGATCCGATTGGCCGCAAGGCAAAGATGCATCGGCCGGATAATGGGGATTCCGCCGCCGACACTGGCTTCAAAAAAGAAGTTCACATTTTTTTCCTTGGCCAAAGCCAGCAGTTCTGCTCCTTTTTCCGCTACCAGTTCTTTATTGGAGGTAACGACGCTCTTTCCCCTTTCCATGCAGGTTTTTACAAATTCATAAGCTGGATGAAGCCCTCCCATTGCCTCTACGACAATCTGAATGGAATCATCCGAAGCGATATCATCGAAATTTTTGGTAAACCGGTCCGCATAGGCGGTATCCGGGAAGTCCCGAAGATCCAGAATTTTGGAGCAGTACAAATCATCTCCGGCCTTTTGCTTTAAACTGGAGGCTTTTTCCTCCAAAATTTCCGCCACACCTGACCCAACCACTCCGTGTCCCATCAATGCTACTTTTATCATTTTTATTTTACCTCCATCGCTTCAAAACCGTTAGTGGCCGGAAATAAATTTAACATCCAGCACGCCCGGCAATTTTTTCGCTTTTTCCAGCAGCTCCTCTTCTGAACAGTTCAGTTGATCAGTACGCAGCGAAATGGATACCGGTGCTACCGAATCCACCGGGATATTTTGATGAATCGTAAGAATATTCCCGCCGCTGGATGACAGTTCTGCCATCAGAGCTGATAAAACGCCTGATTCATCCGCCAGCAATGCGGAAATTGTCATGATACTGTCGCTGATGCGCGTATTATATTCGTGGATAAAATCTTTGTACTTATAAAAAGCGCTGCGTGAAATTCCGGCAGCCCTGGCCGCTTCCGACGCACTTTTTACCTTTCCCTGCGCCAACAGCTTTTTGGCCAGCGTAACTTTTAAATATACTTCCGGCAGAATCTGAGAGTCCACCAAAAAATATTTAGGATGTTCCCCCATATCGTCCTCCTAAAAAAAACATTTGTCTTTGAATAAAATACACTATATCAAAAGCACCTCGACAACTCAATCGTAATAAAGTACGATTTTTCCAGCAAAAAGAGAAAATTCCATCATTTTTTTTAAATATCTCCCAAATAATCATTTTTTCTCTGTTTTTTTCGTTGATTTATCATTTTACCATAGTTTTTTCAACAAATAAGGGGCTATTTCATGATAGATACCGGACAAATCACCCCACTGTCAAAGTTTTTCTGGCATAAATGGAAAAAAGAGTCGCAAATTAAAATCAAAACCATGTTTCCCGAAAGCTTCGACACAGCAAAATCCGAAAACGCTCAGCACGCGGGGACCGCCACTGCGAAACGCCCGCTTTTGCATCAGCCAATTAGCTAGGAGGATTTATGAACGCAAACCGAAAAAAAGATTTTCTTTTATCCGCCGCATTCTGGTCGGTGATCCTCTTGCTGGCCTATTGGGGATTTCAGTTTGCGCTGAGACTGTTTTGGCCGTTTTTGTCCGGACTCTTCCTTGCCTTTTTGCTTCATCCGGCAGTCAATTGGATCAGCCGGTTTTCTTCCGCCAAAAAAAGCTTTTGGTCCGTGGCGATTCTTCTGCTTGTATATCTGGCGTTTGGGCTCGTTTTATGGTTTGTGTGTTGTTTGGCTCTGTCCAGCATTCAAAACCTGATGGAATTTCTGCCTCGGGCCTATCAGGAGCATATTGAGCCTTTTTTGATTTTGATCTGCGAGCGTTTTTACCCTTCCGGTGCGAAAGCGGCTGCGGCAGCAGAAAATGCCGGACAGATGATGGGGCAAATACAAAAAACGATACTGGAGTATTCCAGCAAAGCCATTGCGCTCATCAGCGGATGGATTGCGAAAGCGCCGGCTGTTTTTACAGCGTTTCTTTTTGCGGTCCTTTCTTCTTTTATGATCTCAATGGAATACCAGAATATCTCTCTTTGGATTCAGCGCAATACGCCTCGCCGCGTTCACCGGATTCTAATGGATTTGAAAGAATTTATTTTTTCTACTCTTTTGCAAATGCTGAAAGCCTATGCCATTTTGTTTTTGATTACCTTTTTGGAGCTCATGATGGGGCTTTTCTTATTAAAAGTGGAGAATTTCTGGTCTATGGCCCTTTTGATCGCAGCGGCAGACGCCTTGCCTGTTGTCGGGCCGGGAATTGTACTGGTACCGTGGTCCGCCGCCTGTTTTGTCAGCGGCAGCTATTTTCGGGGGATCGGCCTGCTTGCTTTATACGGCATTGTCGCTCTGGTCCGAACAGTGATAGAGCCTAAAATCCTCGGAAAACAATTCGGCCTGCATCCATTGGCCACCATTACTGCCATGTACGCCGGCGCACAGCTTTGGGGGATCGGGGGATTTTTGCTGGCGCCAGCTGCCGTTCTTTATTTCCTGCATTGGAAAGAAAAGCAAAACTGGAATTTTTCATTCAGAAACCTGTTTTGACCAGAGACAGTCACCACCGCCTTTCAAGGCAGGTCGAATTTGCAATACGGAGGAACACTTTAATGAAAAGGATTCAAAAAAGAAACCCTCAAAAAAATCTCTTTCAGCATTTTCTCAACGGCATTGAAAAAATCGGAAACGGGCTTCCCCACCCAATCACTTTATTTGCGCTTCTTGCCCTGGCAGTGATACTGCTTTCGTCTGTCTGCGCTTATTTTGGCGTTTCCGCCACAGGCGAAACGGTCAACCCGTCCACCATGGAACTGGAAACGCAAACGGTATCGGCAGTCAGCCTGCTGACGCGTGAAGGGCTTTCCTATATGTTGACCAGCGCGGTAAGCAATTTCACCTCTTTCGCCCCCCTGGGAGTTGTCCTCGTCACGATGCTCGGGGTAGGCTGCGCCGAAGGAAGCGGATATCTTTCCGCATTGATCCGTCGGGCAATTCTGTCAACACCCCGGAAAATCATCGCACCCATGCTTGTTTTTCTGGGCGTGATGTCCAATATCGCGTCGGATGTGGGATATGTGGTTCTGATCCCCATTGGCGCCGTTCTTTTCAAAGCCTATGGCCGGCACCCCATCGCCGGACTCGCAGCTGCCTTTGCCGGCGTATCCGGCGGATTCTCCGCCAATTTACTAATTGGTACTATCGATCCCATGCTGGCCGGCATCAGCACAGAAGCCTCTCATCTGGTTGATCCTATGTATACCGTTCAGGCCACCGATAACTGGTTTTTCATGATCGTCTCTACCGTTCTGATCGTCGTGATCGGCACATTCGTCACCGATCATATTGTGGAGCCTCGTCTGTCGCCGCCTGACGAAACAGAATCCGGCTTCATTTCACGGGAAATGAGCGCATTGGAACGCAATGCACTGCGATGGGCCAATGGAGCGCTTTTGGCGGTTCTTTTTCTGATTGCGGCCTGCTGTATTCCCGACAACTCCTTTTTGCGGAATCCGCAAACGGGAAGTCTGACCGAAAACGCACCGCTGATAAATGGTTTGATCCCTTTGATCGCTGTTTTGTTTTTGGTTCCCTCCGTCGTATTTGGATGCGTGACGCAAAAATATAAAAATGAAAAAGATATCTGTTCCCAACTATCGGAAAACATGTCATCCATGGGGTCCTATATTGCCCTTTCCTTTTTTGCGGCGCAATTTATCAGCTATTTTTCTTATACCAAGCTGGGAACTGTCCTCGCTTTGAAAGGAGCAAAGTGGCTTGGTTCCGCCGGTTTGCCAGGGCCTGTTTTAATGGTGCTGTTTATTCTTTTTTCCGCTCTCATCAACCTGGTAATGGGATCTGCTTCGGCTAAATGGACCATATTGGCGCCGGTGTTTGTCCCTATGTTTATGCTGTTGGGATACTCTCCGCAGCTTACGCAGGTAGCGTATCGAATCGGGGATTCCTGCACCAATTTGATCACGCCGCTGATGGCCTATTTTTCCATGGTCGTTGTGTTTGCGAAAAAGTACGATGGTGCTTCCGGTATTGGTACGATTATTTCCACCATGATTCCCTACTGTCTTTTCTTCTTATTGGGATGGTCCGTTCTGCTTATCATCTGGATGCTGCTGGGACTTCCTCTTGGCCCCGGAGCCGGACTTCTTCTTTGAATCGCCCCAGCTTCCGCTTGATTCCCGCTTGCCATCTTCGTATAATAAAGAGGAAGGAGCAATGAGAAATGGAACAAAGCCATGTTTTGAAAACCTTTCTGGAATATGTCCAAATCGCCAGTGAAAGCCGCTCGGAAAAAGCATTTGCCGAACGGGTGGCCAACGATCTGCGAAAATTGGGACTACGGGTCGAAACCGATAACGCTGCCGAAAAGGCCCATGCCAATACAGGAAATGTTTACGCCTTTTTAGAAGGCGATCCTTCTTTTGAGCCGCTGCTGTTCAGCGCGCATTTAGATACGGTTCCGCCTGGCAAAGATATTTGTCCGATAGTGGAAAACGGCGTCGTCCACAGCGCCGGCGACACGGTTTTGGGCTCCGATGACAAATCCGGTATCGCCGCCATCGTGGAAGCGATCCGGCTGATCGTAGAACAAAGAATTCCCCATCGGCCCATTGAGGTGGCTTTTACCATCAGCGAGGAAGTGGGGCTGCTGGGAGCAAAATATTTGAACTACTCCCGCTTCCAATCCCGTCAAGCAATTGTTTTTGACAATGAGGGCGATGTGGGCACGATCGTTAACCAGGCGCCCGGCCATATGGAGATTGAAGCGACGATTACCGGAAAAGCTGCGCACGCCGGTGTTGCGCCGGAGGATGGTATCAGCGCAATCGTTGTCGCAGCCGATGCGGTAACGCATATGCAGCTTCTGCGCATTGACCAGGAAACCACCGCAAACATTGGGACATTTCACGCGGAAGGGCCGAACAATATTGTGCCAAAAACGGTTCGCCTTGCGGCGGAGGTCCGCAGCCTGGACCCGCAGAAACTTCAGCGGCAGTGCCATCAGATCATCGAATCGTTGCAAAACGCCTGCCGGAAATATCAGGCAGATTTGCGGTATACGACCGAAACATCTTATGATTCTTACCGTATTCCGGAAGATGATCCCCTGATCCTTCTGCTCCGGGATTGCTGCGCCGATCTGGGATTCCCGGTATCGGTCTGCCCCACTGGCGGCGGAAGCGATGCCAATATTTTTAACGCCAACGGCATTCGGTCGGTCGTAATCGGAACCGGCATGGAAAAAATCCACGGCGTATCCGAGTATATCACGGTTGAGAATCTGGAAAACACAGCAAAACTGGCGCTGGAGCTGATGAAAACCCGATGATTTCATGCAGCCATCGTTCCGGTGATTGTTCTTGGTACAAATCTGTAAAAGGCCCTGGACCGAAAATGGCCCAGGGCCTTTTTAGAAGCATTGTCAGCATCCATCTGCAGGATCAGAAAAGGGGCAGGAAAATGCCATGATAGGTGTCATCGATAAATTTTTTGATCTCCGGGCTGGTCAAAACCTCTGCCAGAGCTTTGATGGCATCGCTGTCCTCATTTCCTTCCTTGACAACCAGCACATTGGCGTATGTATCCGCAACTTCTGAATTCTTATCCTCTGTTGCGAGCGCGTTATTGAGGTCCAATCCGGCCTGCAGCGCATAATTTCCGTTGATCACCGCCATATCCACATCCTGCAGTGAGCGGGCCAGCTGGGCGGCCGCCATCTCAGTAATCTGGAGATTTTTCGGGTTTTGCGCAATATCCAGTATGGTTGCGGTCGTTCCCACGCCGTCTTTTAAGGTAATCAACCCAAGGGATTCCAGCAACAGCAGCGCTCTTGCTTCATTGGTCCCGTCATTGGGAATGGCGATCTGCGCGCCATCTGCCAGACTGTCCAGCGACGTGGTCTTTCCGGGATACAGTCCAAACGGCTCATAATGAACCACTGCGACAGAAACCAAATGGGTGTCGTTTTCTTCATTGAAGTTATTCAGATAAGGCCGGTGCTGGAAAAAGTTTGCGTCCAGCTCGCCGCTTTCCACATTCAGATTCGGCAGGATATAGTCGTCAAATTCCACAATGTCCAGCTGGTACCCTTTTTCCCGGAGCAGCTCATCTGCTGCCTTTAAGATTTCAGAATGCGGCGTGATACTGGCTCCAATCCGGATAACGACCGGTTCCCCGGCAGAATTTGCCCCATTGCCCGTTTCGCCGGACGAGGATGGCGCGGTTGTGCTACATCCCGGCAGCAAAGCCAAAAGCAACACGGTGCTTAACAAAATAGAAATAATTTTTTTCATACGGTTTCTCCTCCATTCAAACAGATCATAAATCAAACCGCCTTTGCGGTAAGAAACAAAAATTACCGGGAGCGTTTATCTCCCTTTGTAGCGATACGAAAACCAATCTCCTGGAAAACCTGGACGATAACCACCAGCAACAATACGGTGACCAACATCACGTCGCTTTGATAGCGATAAAACCCATAGTTGATCGAAATGGTACCCAGACCTCCGCCGCCGACGAATCCGGACATTGCCGAATATCCCAAAATCGTTGTTGTGGCAATCGCCGCATTGAGGATCAGGGAGGGCTTGGCTTCCGGCAGCAAGACCTTCGTCACCACCTGCCATACTCCGGCCCCCATGGACTGCGCCGCTTCCACCACACCGTGATCTACCTCTTTTAAAGAAGATTCGACCATCCGAGCCACAAATGGCGCCGATGCCAGCACCAGCGGGACAATCGTTGCCGTGCTTCCTACCGACGTGCCCACCAGAAAACGGGTAAAAGGAATGACCGCAATCAGTAAAATCAAAAACGGGACTGACCGGACAAAGTTTACAACAAATCCCAACAGGCGGTTTAAAAATCCCATTGGATGTATGCCGTTTTTATCGGTCACAATCAGTAAAATACCCAGCGGCAGCCCCAGTACATAAGACAGCAGGGACGAAACGATTGTCATGTACAGCGTTTCCCAAATCCCCTGCGCCAGCAGGCGTATCATATCCGGATTAAACATTCGCACATTCCTCCTTAAAGTGAAGATTTTGGCCGGATAAGTATGTATATATTTTTCTCTTTGCCATTTCATCTTCCGGTAACTGCAAAAGCATTTGACCATATGCCTTTCCGTCGATGTTCTTGGTATCGGCAAACAGGATATTGACTGCCGTGCCGCAGGCCAGAACCATATTGGACACCACCGGTTCGAAAGAGGAACTGCCGTCAAAAACAATGCGTATGCACTCGCCTTTTTGAAAAACAGGTTCCTTTTTTCCGTGGGGATAAATCAGCTGTTTGGCGATATCAGAGCGGGGATTGACAAAAATCTCTTCCACTCTGCCACACTCTGCCACACGGCTGTGGTCCAAAATTGCAACCCGCCGGCAAATCGCCTCGATGACCCCCATTTCGTGGGTGATGACGACGATGGTAACGCCAAGTTTTTGATTGATTTGCTGTAAAAGTGAAAGGATTGACTGTGTCGTAGTAGGATCCAGCGCGCTGGTAGCCTCGTCACACAAAAGAACTTTTGGATCGGTTGCCAGCGCCCGTGCAATTGCAACCCGCTGTTTCTGCCCGCCGGACAGCTGCGCCGGATACGCCTGTGCTTTATCTGCGATTCCCACCAGTTCCAGCATCTCCTTTGCTTTGCGCTGCGCCTCTTTTTTGGGAACACCGGCAATTTCCAGCGGAAAACAGACGTTTTGCAGCGCGTTTCGCTGCATCAGCAAATGAAATCCCTGAAAGATCATGCTGATGGACCGCCTTGCCTTTCGCAGTTCTTTTTCGTTCATACTCCCCAGGTCCTGTCCATCAAAAATAACACTTCCGGAGGTTGGCTTTTCCAAATAATTCATACATCGAACCAGCGTACTTTTTCCAGCTCCGCTTAACCCAATGATTCCAAAAATTTCCCCTTCCTCAATGGAAAGATCCACGCCGTCTAATGCGATTACGGTGCTTTTATCGGAGGCAAATGTCTTTTTCAAATTTCGAATTTGAATGATTTCGCTCATTTTTCTTTTCCTTTCCTAAAAAATAAAGAAACAAAAAGCTCTCGTCCTTTTTTCAAGGACGAGAGCCAAACGCTTCGTGTTACCACCTGAATTCGCCTGCCCCTCACGGGAACAAGCCTTTGCAGGTACAGACCCCCCTTTTGGGGAATCGATACCCTGGCGCTGTCACGGGCGCGCCCGCCGCAGCCTATGCGCCAAAGCGCAGTCGGTGCGAAGCTCCAAGACCATGTTCGGCAATGCTGTTTGTACCCCTTCCCACCAATCGGGGCTCTCTGCGACTCCTTTCATTGCTTACTCTTCTCTTCAACGCTTTTTTCTGTATGAAATTGTCCTTAATATATAATGATTTCTGCTATTTGTCAACCCTTTCATCCATTTTTATTGCTATTGCTCCGAATCGGGAAACGGAAAAGAAAATTTTTCTCTTTCTTTTTGCTTCCTTCTTTGGTGTTTAAACGGGATCACAACAGAGGATAAAATCGGCACGGCGGCGCAATACACCGCGATCTCCCCCATTTGGCTCCCGCTCAGCGGCGCTGTTTGGAACAGCAGATTACAAATCGGAAGATAGATGCTCAACATCAGGATAAAAGCCGAAAACGCGACGGCGGCAACCAACTTCCAGTTGTTCAGCAGGTTCATTTTAAAAATGCCAACATCTTCCCGTTTACACTCAAATACATGAATCAGCTGCGTGATGACCAGCGTTGCCAGCGCGCCGGTCCGGGCGACAACCAGATTCTGTGTGCTGTGATAAAAAGAGGTAAAAACGGACAAGGTCGTCAGACCAATCAATGCGCCCCGGAACACAATGGTCGACAGTAAACCGTCTGAGAAAATACCCTCTTTCTTTTTGCGCGGGGGTTTTCGCATGATATCTTTTTCCGCCGGTTCCAATCCCAAGGCAATGGCAGGCAGACCATCGGTGACCAGATTAACAATTAAAATCTGGATCGGCAGCAAAACCACAGGCATCCCCATCAGCATACCAAAAAACATCGTAACGATCTCTCCAATATTGCAGGAAAGCAGGTACCGGATAAACTTGCGGATATTTTTATAGATGACGCGCCCCTCCTCAATGGCGCTTACCAATGTGGCAAAAGAATTATCCAGCAATACCACCGAAGCCGCTTCTTTGGTAACGTCTGTTCCGTTGCCCATAGCGACGCCGATATCCGCCTCTTTGATCGCAGGGGCATCGTTTACCCCGTCGCCCGTCATGGCGACAACGCGTCCTTTCCGTTTAAAAGCTTTCACAATCCGCAGTTTATGGGCAGGGGCAACTCTCGCAAAAACGCAGATCTGATCCAATTCCCGTTCCAGCTGATCGTCGGTCATCCGGTCCAGCTCTCTTCCGGTAAGAACTCGGCCGTTCGCATCCAGAATTTTCAAATCACGGGCGATTGCCGAAGCCGTGTCTACATGGTCTCCGGTAATCATAACCGTCTGGATTCCCGCTTGCTTACAGGTTTGTACCGCCTGGTAAGCCTCCCGCCGGGGTGGGTCGATCATCCCCGCAAGGCCGACAAAAATCAGATCGGACTCTGCCTGTTCCGGCTCCTCCGGCTCTGCTTTATAGGCAAACCCCAGCACGCGAAGGGCTTTATGCGCCATCTTTTCGTTCTGTGCCTGAATTTTCTTGCAAACCGATGGCGTCAAAAGCCTAATCTGTCCATCTTCCAGATAATGGCTGCAAAGTTCCAACAAATAATCCGGTGCCCCTTTTGAAAAAAGCCAACGATCACCCTGCCGGTTTCGCACCGCTACGCTCATTCTTTTGCGCTGTGAGTCAAATGGAATTTCAAAAATGCGGGAAAATTCCCGCGAGATTTTTCCGGTGGAAAAATGCGCCGTTTCCGCCATTTCCAATAAAGATATTTCGGTTGGATCGCCTTGTGCGTGTTCTGTTTTTTGCGGATGAAACAGGCTTTTTTTATCCCTTTCCTGCGGCAACTGTGCGTTGTTGCATAGTACTGCGATTTCAATCATCCGACGGATATCTTCCGAATCCGCCGCAGCCATGCCGTTTTTTGCAAGAAAACCTTTTTCGCCATCCGCCCGGTAGAAGCAATATTTCGGCGTTGCAATCTCCTGCACAGTCATCCTATTTTCCGTGAGGGTACCTGTTTTGTCGGTGCAGATGACCTGAGCGCAGCCCATTGTTTCCACCGCATGCAGTTTGCGGATCAGCGCACCCCGTTTCACCATTCTGGATACGGCAAGCGCCAACGCGATTGTCACCACTGCAGGCAATCCTTCCGGTATTGCCGCCACCGCCAGAGAAATCCCGGTCAATAGCATGTCGAAAACCGGTTCACCCCGGGCAATTCCTGTCACCGTAACAATTGCGCAGATCAAAAGGCAGCCGATTCCGATATACTTTCCCAGAGAACCCAGTTTTTCCTGCAGCGGAGTACGTTCCGTTTCGATGGTGTCCAGCATACCGGCAATCTGTCCCATCTGCGTTGTCATACCAGTGCCTGATACCACCGCCTTTCCCCTGCCTTTGGTTATGATTGTTCCCATATATACCATGTCTTTTCGAAAGGTTTCCTGCGTGCCATCCTGCGGAAGATCGGTCTTGTTTACCGGATGGGACTCGCCGGACAGCATCGCTTCATCTGCTTGCAAAAGCGTCGCTTCCACAATCTGCGCGTCCGCCGGCACACGGTCGCCCGCTGCCAGCACCAACAGATCACCTGGCACCGCGTCCGCAGCGGGGATTTCTATTTCCTGGCCGTCCCGGATGACTTTTGCCGTCGGAGCAGCCATATTTTTCAAGGCTTCCAGGGTCTTTTCGGTCTTATACTCCTGCAAAAAACCTAAAACAGCATTCACCAAAACAATCAAAACGATGGTAAGCGCTTCCACCGCTTCTCCCATCAGTACGGATATCACGGTAGCTCCCAGTAAAATCATAACCATGAAGTCCTTGAATTGGCCTGCAAAAATCCTTGCGGGATGGACAGCCTTTTTATGCGACAGAATGTTTTCTCCATATTTTGCCAGCCTTTTTTCCGCTTCTGCAGAAGAAAGTCCGGATACAAGCGAATCATCCCGACCTGCTCTTGCCATTGTCATCCTCCCAATCTTTTCTGCGTTTGACAGTTCGTCCATTGATATCTATTCGAAGCCAGTCCCATTTATTCCTTTACGCAGGCCTGCAAAATGTGTAAAATGGAATCAACACAAAAAGGAGCGCTTTTATGAAATGGATTCACACTTCTGATCTGCACATCGGCAAACAGATCAATGAGTTTTCTCTTTTGGAGGACCAGCGTTTTTTCCTGCGGCAATTGGCCGAACTGGCCCAAAAAGAACAGCCGGACGCCCTTTTGCTTTCCGGGGATCTGTATGATCGTTCTGTCCCTCCCGCTGAAGCGGTGAGCGTATTGGACGAATTTTTAAGCTACATCACGCTCACCTTAAAAATCCCGGTTCTCGCTATCGCCGGCAATCATGACAGCCCCCAAAGGCTGGACTTTTGCAGCCGCCTGCTGCGGACATCCGGTTTGTATCTTTCGGGCAGCTATCAAAAACATTGGGATAAAGTCACCCTTTGGGATGATCTGGGGCCAGTCCATTTTTACTTGTGTCCTTATCTGGAACCGGCGCTGGTGCGGGCCGATTTTCCTGGTCGGCAACTGCATTCTTTTGACGACGCTTTTGCCGCTGTACTGGAGGAAAATATGGCTCAAATTGACTTCTCCCAACGAAATGTGATCCTGGCGCACGGCTTTTTCTCTTATCTCAAGAACCCTGATTCCGTTGCCAGAAGCGAATCGGAGGTTTCCCTGGGCGGAAGCGATTTGATCGACGCCAAGCACTTGGAGAACTTCGATTACGCGGCATTGGGACATATCCACCGCCCGCAGAGCACCGGAAAAGAACATCTGTGCTACAGCGGCTCCGCGTTAAAATACTCGCAGTCGGAAATTCCCTATCCAAAATCTGTCGTCATCGCGCAGCTCGAGGCGAAGGGGGCATTGTCTATCCGGCGCCAGCCTCTGCCTGTTTTGCGCGATATGCGGGTGATTGAGGGGTATTTCGACCAAATATTAAACAGCACTCCGAACAAAAAAGAGTCTCAGGATTTCATTTTCTTTTCTTTGATGGACCATACGCTTATTCCCAATGCGATGAATCGCCTGCGCGCGGTCTATCCCAACGCGCTGGGCCTTTTTACCAAATACAGAGCCGGCACAGACCTTTCCGTCCCGTCGCAAAAGGCGGCCAAACCGATTGATTTGCTGTTTCAGGAGTTTTACCGCTCTGTCACCGGCGAAAAGACCGAAGCGGGACAGGATGCTGTCATTCAAAAAATATGCAGGAAATTACAGGCAGGAGATGATACCAATGAAACCAATCCGACTGGAATTTAACGCGTTTGGCCCTTTTGCCAAGCAAGAAATTGTCGACTTTTCCGCCTTGTCCGAATCTGGTATTTTTTTGATTTGCGGCCCTACCGGCGCCGGAAAAACAACGATTTTTGACGGCATTTGCTTTGCTTTGTATGGCGAAGCCAGCGGTGCGCTGCGGCAAAATGAGGATTTTAAGAGTGATTTTTCAGATCCTGCGGATCTTTGCTTTATCCGATATTCCTTTTTGGTCCGGGACAAAAAGTTTGAAGTTTACCGCTCTCCAAAACAGAAAAAGCAAAAGAAAAACAAAGACATGGCCGTGATAGCCGCCAAAGCGGAACTTACCCTGCCGGATGGTTCGGTCATTACCGGACCGGCGGCTGTAAATGCCAGAATCCAGGAAATTCTGGGGCTCTCCGCCAAACAGTTCAAACAGATCACCATGCTGGCACAGGGAGATTTCCGGCAATTTTTAGACGCGTCCAGCAAAGAAAAGCAGGAGATCTTCCGGCACATCTTCGATACGGAAAAATTCGACCAATTTACCTCGTTTTTGGAAACAGAATCCAAAAATGCGATGGCTTGTATCGAAAAGGAACAGCAGATGCTTTCGTTCCATTTAAAAAGTCTTACCCAGCGCGAGGACGGCGAACTGTCTGAGCTTCTTGCTGCCGAATACCCAGTTGTTCGCCCGATTCTGGACCGTCTCGACACACTGCTGAAAGAGGATCGCGGCCGTTATGACAAATATCAAAACGATATCTCTCAGCTGGAAAAGAAAATCGCCGCGCTGCAGATTGAAACCCACCGGCAAAATAATCAACGTCTGCAGGATTTGGAAAATTTGCAGAAAGAAAAATCTCGTCTCGAGGAAAAAACATCAAAAATAGAGGAGCTGCGCATCCGGCTGAACAAGCTGCGCAGCGCAAAGGATTTGCTTCCGCTGTGGCAAAAACAATCTGAGCAGACGCGTGAAAAGCAGAATTTGACAGCGCTTTTGATGGCAAAACAAAAAGAACAGGAAACACTTTTTCAAAGAGGACAAGATGCCGAAAATCGCTTGACGGCTGCACAGAAAGAGGCTGCACAAAAGGATCGCCTTTTGTCCGCTGTATCCTCTCTTCAGGCTTTGTCCCCTTTGTTTGACGAGTCGGCTTCCCTGAAAAAATCTGTCGCCGACCTGGAAAGAGAGATCGCCCAGGCACAAAAGGAATCTGCTTACGCCGAAACTTTGACAGCTTGCTGTGAGCGGGAACAAGCAATCGACGCGCTCCAAAAGCAGGTGGCAGCCTGCCGCTCGCTATTGGGAATGACCGAACAAAAAAAGCAGCTTTTACCTTTCTATCAGCAGCAAAAAGAACGCTATTTGAAAAACTATTCCCTTTTTTTTGATGCGCAAGCCGGCATTCTCGCCTCTACCATGCGGGAAAATACGCCTTGTCCGGTCTGTGGAAGCCTGAAACACCCTTCTCCCGCACCTTTAAAAACAAATCCGCCGACGCAAGAGCAGCTTCGTGCTTATCACGACGAGGCGGAAAAAACGGCGCAGGAAATTTTCCGGTTAAATGAAAAAATCAACGCCCAATCCGCCGAAATCCAAAATTTTCTTTCAGAGAAAAACGCTTTTGAAAATTGCCAGCCGATGTCGGCAGATGAAGTTACAGAAATCCGAAACAAAAAAGAGGCAGAACTGCAGCAGGAAGAAAGACAGCTGTTTAAACTGCGAGAAAAATTAGCGGAAGAGAAACGCTCTTTGCTTCATCCGCCTGCATTCTCCGACGAGAATGGTATGCGCGCTCATTTGGAAAATTGTCGGAAACAATTGAACGCCGATCGCAGTATGATCCAGCTTCAGAAAGAGCGCCTGGCCGAACTGAGGAAAAGATTTCCGGAAGGGATTTCATCTCAGGAAGAATTATCGATTAAAGTCAATTGCCTTTACACCAAAATGAAGCAATTGGATACTCAACTGGAATCCGCACAAAAAAACAGCCAGGAAATCGCTTCTCAACTTCGTTTTACAAAACAGATGATAGACGAAAATCAAAAAAGGCTGCAGGACCTGCAAGAAAAAATTGCCTCAACGAAAAACGAATTTTTTTCTCTTCTGCACCGTTCCTTTCCCGATGGGGAAGCCGATTTTCTGCAGTCTCTTTCCCAAATCGGTCAGATTCCTTCGATTGAAGAGATTCTGCATCAACATCAGACAGCCGTTACCTCCTTGGATGGCCGTATTCACCAGTTAAAAGAGCAGCTGATAAATGTAAAGTTTATTAACATTACAGAGTTATCGGAACAAGAAGCATCTCTGCGTAAAAAAATTCAGGAGCTTCGCGAACAATCTTCTTCTGTTCAGCTGCGGATTTCTCAAGATACTTCCCATCAGCAGCAAATAGAAGCCATCCATCAAAGGATTGAAAAATCCGAGCAGCACTACCGACAGGTAAACGATTTGTTTCGGGTGGCAAGCGGAAGCAACGAACAGCGTGTATCTTTTGAGCGGTATGTCCTTGGGTTTTATTTTGACGCGATTGTTTCTTTCGCCAACCACAGGCTGGAGAGTTTGACAGGCGGAAGGTACCTGCTGTGCCGAAAGAAAGACCGGGAAAAATTCGGCCGTTCTTCCGGATTGGACCTGGAAATTCTGGATCAGTACAGCGGAAAAATCCGCCCGACCTCTACCCTTTCCGGAGGGGAATCCTTTAAAACCGCCTTGGCATTGGCACTGAGCCTGGCGGATGTCGTTCAGATGTATGCGGGGGGCGTGGTGATCGACACCATGTTTATCGACGAAGGCTTTGGTTCATTAGACGCAGAATCATTAGACAGCGCGGTCGACGCCCTGCTTTCGCTGGGAAACGATGGCAGATTGGTGGGCATTATTTCTCACGTGCCGCAGCTGAAAGAGCAAATTCCCAGCCAAATTCAGGTGAAAGCCGGCAGAAACGGAAGCTCCATACAAATGCAGCCTTGAAAGGAGAAAAAATGAAACCGATCGACTTTTATTCTTATCAATGCGGTGTAATTGATTGCTTTAATGAAATGATCCGGGCAGGCCTGAAAAAGGTCGCTTTCAGCCATCCGACCTCTTCGATGGAGGAAAGAGACGCTCTGCTCCCCTTTTCCCGGGAAATATGCCGGCAATACGGGACCTGTTTTTGTCCGATAGATGATCCGTTGCTAACGGATTTGTTCCCTGTTTCGATGAACAAGGGAACTTACCACATCATCTATTGGAAAAAGGAAGAAGATTGGAGAGAATATTGCCGCATCAAGTCTGATAAAGAACAGCTTATTCGGCAAAACGCCTATACAGGTGAAGCCAGAACAGAAATCGCCTACCGTTTGGCAAGGCTCTTATCCTACCCGGAAGATGGAATCGCTCAACTCATTCAAGCAAACCAGGAATTAGAATAAAACAAAAAACAGCCGGAATTGTCCGGCTGTCTTTTCTTCTCTCTGCTTTTTCTTTCGTGGGGAAAAGATAGGAAAAGCAAATTTCTTTTCCTCTTCTTGCTGAACCGCTAAATCTATCGCTTTTTCATAAAGCTGACGCTTGATAAAATCAAGCTGTTAGCTTGTTGCACCATTTCGCCATTTTCAAATCAATTTTTAAAACATGAGATGTTATTTTCATGTTAACGGCCTTTCTCTTTATCATCTGTTTGGAAAATGAGCGCTTCCAAAAAGGTTGTTTGACAAGCCATAAAAGATCCTTTACAGCGTAAAGCTTCCATTTTTGCGCCCGTCCACGGCAAAAGAAAACAGAGTGCCTTTGTCTACCGCCGCAAAGTATCCGGAGCGTTCATATTCCGCCGCATAATCTTTGCTGATGATCTCCAGTGTTTCTTTCAGCTGCAAGATGGCGGCAAATTCGTGCTTACAGTTATAGGCGCAGAAGCAGGAGCAGACAAGACCACTGATTTGGTTGTTCTGGTAAACAAACTCCACCTCGTATGCCTGTGTCCCTTCTACAATGGCATAACCGCGTGTTCCGTCGATGCTGAGATATCGCACCTTGTTTTCCCTATAATATGCCCCTCCGTGTTCCGCGATGACGCTGCTTACTTTCATACCGGATAAATCGTCCAAACAAAACGCGGTATCATCGCTTCCGCTGACAAATTCGTCCTCTTCTTTGTAAGGCGCGCGAAACCATGTGATTGCTTTTTCAGCCGGGAGAGCTTTCGAATCGAAAGTGACAAAATGAGAACCCGCCATAAAAAATCGCCCATTTACATCGGTATTCACCACAGAGATGACGCGCTTATAATCGGAAACTTTGATTTTAAAATTATAGTTTACTTCCACGACGCGGCCGAGCAGTCCCTCGAGCTTTCCTTCAACGTAAACCATGTCGTTCTGATGCAGGTCAAATCGGTCATTGTAGTATGACAGCGTCATATTGCGCTTTGAGAAGTACACCTGCACCACTGATTTGCGCGGCTGTACCGGATGTTCAGCTGCAGTATAAATGTCGTTTGTCTCGCTATTGTCGAATTTGACCGCCGAAAAACCAATTTGAAATGCCATAACCATTCCTCCTAAAAGCAGCTTGTTTTTCCTTCCATTATCATTTTACTGGTTGATGTGTCCGATAAAACTCCCTGTAATATGTTTTTCGAAAAAATCCGCCAGCTTGTATCACGATTTCACCTTTCTATTTTCAATGAACCGATAAAATGATTTTGGTAAAAGAAAAAGCAGCGGTCACATGGCCTGATTGGCCTATTACCCGCTGCCTTGTTTCCTGTGAGATGATTGGGAAACAAATTTATTCTTTCCTTTTTTCCCAAGTCATTATCCATTCTTTTTCGTTTGTGCTTTTATCTATCGTCTCAGACCGAACCATAAAATGCTCTCTGCGATAAAAGTTGATTGCCCGCTCATTCTTTTGATAAACGTGCAAGGTCAAATAGGGCTTGATTTGTTTTACATAATCTAACAGTTGTTTTCCTATGCCTTTGGATTGAAAACGCTCTTCTACAAAAATACCTGCGATATCATTATCGATCAGACCGATGAATCCTTTTATTTTCCGTGATTTTTCCTCTTCATAAACAAATACTTCTGCTTTTGGCAAGGCTTCTTTTACCGATTCATAATTTTCCATCCAATAACCCGGCGAAATAAAATGATGCGCCTTTTTATTCGTATCCAGCCATATGCCCATTACAAACTTCAGATCTGATTGACGAAATCTTCTGATCACAGTATCCTCCCTTTCACCGCAAGACTCTTTCCGTAATGGTTTTGCCAAGCCGCTATTCCCATGCTTCCCGGCCCTACATGGCACGCAATACTGCAAGGCAAGGGAGAATAATCAATTCTTGCCCATCGAGAAATAAAGAAATTGGCAAAAAGATGTGAAACAACAGAACACTTCTTTGGGAAAACGTAATCAAATGACTCAAAAGCATAAACGCTTCACCCCAGACCCGCTAAATTTAGCTGTGTGCCCTAGATAATTGAGAGGTGAATGACAGTTACGCCTTTTCTTTCTGGGGCTGAAACCGAATTCCATTATCTCCAGGGTACGGCGTGTCGTGCTCTTCTCTTTCCAGCAAGCCATATGGAATCCCATCCGGAAAGGCGTCACAGGTTAATCCCATGCGCCGATGGATGCAATAACTGCACATCAGCACCCTTCCTCCTACATCGTCATACCATCTTCTGTCTTCAAATAGCATTCATTCTCCCTCGTTTATTCAGTGTGTTATTAGCAAAAAAAGAAAGCCTATAAACTCGCTTAAACAGTGAATTTAAAGGCTTTTCTTTTGGCGGAGAAGGAGGGATTCGAACCCTCGATGAGCTATTAACCCATACACGAGTTCCAGTCGTGCGCCATAAACCGGGCTAGGCGACTTCTCCATATATTTTTTGAGCGCTTGTTCATTATATCGAATATCTCCTCTTTTGTCAAGATTTATTCTAAAATTATTTTTATCGTGTATTTTCCCCATCGGAAAAGGCCTTTTCAGCAATCATTGATTCGAACCTTTTCCTTGGCATCTTCCATCAACGCTCCAAAAAAATTTCCTGCTCCCTTCCAATCTCCATAATGCACAAATAGGAAGCTTTCAGCAGATAAATTCCCTTTTCTTCCGAACCGGAAAGCTCTCTTTCCAAAATGTTTGCTTCTTCCAACTGGATTTTCTCTTGCTCCTGCAAAAGCCGCAGAGCCTCTTCCTTTGCCTGAACCGCGTTGTATTCTACCGTTTCCTGCGTATAGTAAACGCGATTTTCCTCTACCACTGCAAAAGGAGTGGACAAACCAAACGGCGCAAAAGGAATCGTTGTCTGCCGAAAATCATAGTTTTCTTCCCGATCTTTTTCCCAAAAAAGAGGAACTCTCCAGGTGAGAATCTGCAAATATTTTTTTATGGATTTCTCTCCGGTTTGGACTCTCTTCACCTGCCGAAGCGGAACCTCTATTTTGATCTCATATTCTGTATAAGCTTTAATGTCCGCTCTGGCATGGACAAATCGAGTCTGTCCTTTTCCATCCTCCACAATTCCGCTGACAATCAGGTCCCCCGCCAAAACAGTGTCCCCTACTTTCAGGTCGCTTTGCCCGTCGTAAATATTCATCGAATCGATTTGCCCGCTGTATCTTGCCACAATGTTGCAGGCCTTATCATTGTCCAAATACATATCAGGCGGGAGAATTCGCTCGTTGACTTCAACGGTAACGGTGCTTCCGGTAATATTGACCGCAATCCAGGAAAGCTCTTTTAATTCCAACAGCGTTTTTCGCTCCAATTCCCGGGGATTCAGCGCTTTTTTATAGGAACCAACCTTTAGTCCTTCTTCTTTCAGATAATCCAGAATTTCATCGGAAGAAACCGTTTCATTTCCGACCACCTCTATGGTCCATACGAAATTTCCCAAAAAGGTTAAAATTCCAAAAAACAACAGGATGCCCGCGACAAACCCAACTCTACGCCGGTATTTTCTGCGCCATACCGGCCAGCCAAATCGTTCCTCGATCCTCATCTGCACACCGGTTTTTTTCGCGAATGGACGCAGTTTTTTATACTGGCTCATCAGAGTATATCCTGTATACTGCGTTTGCGTTTTGGTACCATTCCACAGATGAATGCCGTTTCGCGAAGCCAGGTTCAAAAAGCGCTCAATAAATACGCCATTCACATGAAAGCGGACATATCCGCAGACAAAGCGCAGAAAACGAACGATAAACATGATTTCCTCCGGTCTATTCCATAAATTCCACCGACAAAATGCTGCCGTCGATGATGACATTTTCCCCTGCCATACACTTGATCTGTAAGTTTTTCCCGGTAAATTTCACCATCTGTCTGCCGATTTTCAGCTTGATAAAATCATCCTCATATTCCACAACGCCCTGGCATCCGTCCAGCACTGCTTCCCGGTTTCCGGACAGGACGACCTGGGAATAGGATTCGAACATATTCTGCGGAACATCAAGAATTTTTGCCAGTTTTTCCGGAGGAGTCTGTCTGGGGCTTTGGGATTTTTTTCTTCTCACCGCTACAACGCCTCCTTGTTTCCAATCTCGTTTCACTATATGTTTTCAGCGCGGTTGTTATACATTTTTGCGACCCTTGGTTTATAAACTGTAGGGAGAAAGGCGGCGACAATATGAATCTGATATGGACCAAAAAAATTCCCGGCTTTTTGTCTGCCGCATTGTTTTTGCTGGCGGCAACTCTTCTCCTGGCCTGTTCCGACCCAATCCGGAGAGGTGTGATAAACGGACTGCGGTCCTGCGCCTATGTGCTGATTCCTTCTTTGTTCCCTTTCATGGTTTTGTCCGGTGTTTTTGAGCAAAGCCGGGCAGCTGATTATCTGCAGAAAGTATTGGGTCCGGTTGTGCGCCGTCTTTTCCATCTGCCCGCCTGTACTGCCTGCTCGGTATTGATGGGATTTATCGGCGGATATCCGGTCGGCGCCAAAATGACTGCATCTTTACTCGAACAAAAAAGAATCGATGCCAAAACAGCTGTTCGAATGCTTTGCTTTTGCGTAAACGCAGGGCCCTCCTTTCTCATCACGGCAATAGGGTCCGGACTGCTGGGCAGTCTGCGTGCCGGCTGCCTTCTGTTGTGCTGTCAATGGATTTCCGCAGTCCTCATCGGTCTTTGCCTCGGAAGTTTTTATCGCGGCGTACGGTTTGAAGAAGAAAAGGAAAGGCCCAAAGGGCTTCCTCTTTCCATCGCTTTGGTGAAAGGGGTACAAAGCGGAATCCACGGCATGCTTTCTGTCATCGGATATGTTCTTTTGTTTTCGGCGGTAATGGAATTGCTTTTTGCTTTTTGGGGGACGGCAAATCCTTTTATCCTGCTGGTTTCCGGGCTTCTGGAGGTGACGACCGGATGCATTCAGGCTGCCGCCGGTAAAAATCTTGTTCTCATTGGTTTTTTTGTTTCCTTTTCCGGCTTTTCTGTCTTTTTTCAAGCGATATCTTTTTTCACGGAAAGGGATTTTTCCGTTCTTCCTTTCTTTTTTTCCCGCTTGGCGCACGGCGCTGTCACAGCAGGTCTGGTCAAAGCCGGTATCACTTTCTTTCCGCAGGCGGCAGATACTGTTTTCTCCAACTTTTCGCAAAAATGCGTTCCGCGGCTTTCCGACACACCCCTTGTCGCTGTTCTGCTTGTCGTGCTGTGCGCTGTGTTTCTCTTATCCCTGCCGCTTCAAAATTGCCGCAGATTGGATTAGCTTTTTTCTTCTGGCTTTGTTATAATGAAATCAGCAAGGACAAAAAATGTCGAAATCCGGAGGCCCAATATGACAAAAAACCTTTTTGATCCCAATATTGTCCCCGCGTGCTCCTACTGCGTTTACGGCACTGCCGCATCTGACGGGAAAACCATTCTTTGCCCTAAAAAGGGCATTATGACCGGCGATTGTTCCTGCCGCCGGTTTCAATATGATCCGCTGAAAAGACAGCCGAAAAAACCGATCCGGCAAATATTTCAAAAAGAGGACTTCAGCATTTGATTTTTGTAAGGGAGGAAGAAAAATGCAAAAAGCGAGGAAAAAATGGAGTTGTATCGCCCTTGCTGTTTCACTGGCCGTCCTCCCGATGCGGGCTGCTGCGGAGGAACCCACCGCCTTACAAAACGACTTGGACACCCCATCAAAAGGAATAATTTATCAAAGCGCTTTCGACCTTGAAACATCCGCCGGTGACCGCATGCAGGAACTGTTTTGTTTTGTACAGGACAGCGGCTTTAACCGGATCTATTTTGACCCATCTGGGCAGGCGGAAAAAGCATTGCCGCAGCTGCCAGCGATTCGAATCCGGCCCAACGAGGAAAAAGCGCTTGAAGAACTCTCTGCTTTGACAGAACTTCTGGAGGAAAACGAAATCTCTCTTTCGCTTGTTTTTGACCCGTTTTTCCTTTCCCCTTCCCATCCTGCCTACCAATTTGTGAAAACGGCGGTGAACTATGGCAGCGATATCGCCGCGTGGGAGGGTGAAAATCTGCGGCTTGACCCGTCGCAGGAACGAAATCTGGCGCTGGCCCAGTGGAATCTGCAGAAACTTCTGGCCGCCGGGAGCATGACCGACGAAATTCTCTTTCCCAGTACCGCTTTTTTGTCTGAGCATCAGGAACAAAACAGCCAAATCGCCCAGGCGCAAAGGATGGCTGCTTTTTTGGAAGGGATAAGCGGCGGCGGGCTTTCCGTATCCGTACGGTACGACCCGCTTTTTGCCCCCACCGCACAAAACGGGAAAAGGCTCGCCACGCCCGAGCTTACTCCCCAAACGCTGTTGGAAAACCAGCTGGCAGATGCGATTTATCCAGTAGCGGACGAACAAACAGCCGATTACGAGGAAAAGGCCGAGTGTTGGAACAACTGGGCCGAAGGTTTGGAAGTGGTACCTTATCTGCAAAATAGTTCCGATGATCATTATTTTTCTATTTGCAGCCAGATTTTTTTATTGAGACAATCCGGAATTTCTTCGGTCGCGGTAGCCGGTTATGAACAACGAAACCGTTCTTCCGAAAGTGCGGCTCTTTTGTCTTTTGCTCTTTTGGAAGAATCCAGCCTGATTCCGGAAGGCTATTCGCTGCAAGTGCCGCAAACATTCGCAATCACTAAGCCTGATTCGGATATCACGATCAGTGCTTCTTCCTATTATGTCATGGGAACTTCCAATCCCAATCTGCCTTTGTATTTCGATGGAGAATTGGTCGAACGGCAAACCGCAAACGGTGGCTTTGGCGTCTATTTGACTGATATTCCGGTTGGAACAAGTACCTATACCTTTTCGCAGGGAGCTCAAAGCAAGACCATTTCCATTACCCGGACCGATCCGACCCAAACCAGCGTATCCTATCTCTCCAAAATCGTTCAAAGTTCTATGTATCCTTACTATGACGAGGCGGTAAAAGTCGGCGAACCGATTTCTTTTGGCTGCACCGCGCCGGCAGGCGCCCGTGTTTCGGCTACATTCCAGGGAAAAACGGTTGCGCTGACCCAAAAAGCGGCAGCGCAGTCCGGCGTTCCCGCCTCATACAGCGGCACCATGCTTATGCCGGACGCAGAGGATGACAATTCCACAACGAAAATCGGCGCAGTAACCTATACCCTCACCTACCAAGGCATTACCACCAGCTATACCTCCTCTGGGGAACTGTATGTCGTTGGCAAAAATACAACGCTGGCAGTCATGGCAAACGATTACATCAATAATGTTTACGGTAACGTAGCCATCGCAGATGATTTTTATATGACCCTTTACCAGGGGGCCTGCGATTATGTGGACGAAGTGACCGACAGCCATTACAAATTGCGTTCCGGCGGGTATCTTCCCAAATCCACGGCGGACATTCTGGAAGGAGCGCCAATCGTAGAGAATAAAGTCTCCGCCGCTTCATTCAAGGTGGAGGAGCGCGGCGAAAGCCTGACCCTTACCGGTACCGCGAAAGCCCCGTATAAAGCATATATGACCGACACGAAGCTGGTCGTGACCCTTTGGAATACAAATGGCGTTCCGGAAAATACGAGCCCTAAAAATTCTTCTCTTTTCCAGGAGATATCCTCTGTGAAAAATGACGACGGGTCGGTTACATTGACTTTCTCCTATCAGGAGGGCGTAAAACTCTGGGGCTACAGTGTGGAATACGATGGAGAAAATACGGTCATCTTCGCAAAAAAAGCGCCCGTTCTGGCAGAATCCCATGAAAAACCGTTGGAGGGGATCGTTGTCGTCATCGATGCCGGCCATGGCGGAGAAGATCCCGGCGCCCTGGGCATTGCCGGTACAAGCGGACCAACAGAAAAAGACTTGAATTTTATTTCCGCCTATGCTTCCAAACAGATTTTAGAGGCGCTGGGTGCCAGTGTCCACATGGTTTCCGAGGATAACGCCAGGCTGACTTTCGAAGAGCGAATGGATCCGGCACGCAATCTGAGAGCAGACTTTTTCCTCTCTTTCCATCACAACAGTACCGAAGAATCGTTTGACAGCAGCAATTCGTTCGGTACAGAAATCTATTACCATGAGCAGCAATCCAAAATGTTCGCCGAAAACATTCTGGACAGCATCACTTCAGCCAACGGCCGCATACCCCGCGGCGCTTATCAGGACTATTACCGTGTCACACGGATGACCTATGCTCCTTCCCTGCTACTTGAACTCGGATTTGTGGTCAATCCGGCAGAGTATGAGGACCTTTGCCAGCCCATTCGTATTTACCAAACCGCACTTGGTGTAGCCGACGGGATCATGCGCACCGTTGAGAATTTCGGCAGCCGATAAAACCAGACAGCATCACTTCGATCGGAAGGGCGGCCTTTCTTCTAAAAAACGGGAATCCGCCCTTTTCTCTGCTTTTTTACAAAAACACTTTTTCCAACCGGACTTTTGACGAATCGTTGAGTTAAAAAAGGAATAATCAATCGTAAACAAGGAAAGGCTTCCTCACCCACATGAGAGAGCCTTTCTCTTTGAAAATATCCTTGGACCGGCTATTGACGTAAAAAATTTGCCGGGTTATAATGGGTAAGAACATCTGTTCATGCAAAGTGGGAGGTTTGCCGAATGGAAAAATTTCAGTTGGTATCAGAATATCAGCCCACAGGCGACCAGCCTGCCGCCATCCATAAGCTGGTTGAAGGGCTGCGCAGCGGAATGCACGAACAAACCCTTCTCGGCGTGACCGGATCGGGAAAAACGTTTACCATGGCGAATGTTATCGCGCAAATCAATAAGCCTACGTTGATATTGGCGCACAATAAAACGCTGGCCGCTCAACTGTGTTCCGAGTTCAAAGAATTTTTTCCGCACAATGCGGTGGAATATTTTGTATCCTACTATGACTATTATCAACCGGAAGCCTATATTGCCAGTACTGACACTTATATCGAAAAAGACAGCGCAATCAATGAAGAAATTGAGAAACTTCGCCATTCGGCGACGTCCGCCTTGTCGGAGCGAAACGATGTCATCATTGTTTCCAGTGTTTCCTGCATTTACAGCTTGGGCGACCCGATTGATTATCGAAATATGGTCATCTCGCTGCGTCAGGGCATGAAAAAAGATCGGGATGATTTGCTCCATAAACTGGTCCAGCTCCAATACGAGCGCAATGACATCAACTTTGTCCGCAATAAATTTCGTGTCCGCGGCGATGTTGTAGAAATTTTCCCCTCCTATTCCGGCGATACTGCCATTCGGGTAGAATTTTTCGGGGATGAAATCGACCGTATCAGCGAGATCAACACCGTGACGGGCGAGTTAAAAAACGTGGTTTCCCATGTGGCGATTTACCCGGCTTCGCACTATATCGCTCCGCCTGAAAAAATGAAAGCCGCTTTGATCGAAATCGAAGAAGAGTGCAATGAGCGGGTAAAATACTTTCAGCGGGAAGGCAAATTGATCGAGGCGCAGCGTATTGCCGAGCGAACCCGCTATGATATGGAAATGATGCAGGAAATCGGTTTTTGCAAAGGCATCGAAAACTATTCACGCGTGATTTCCGGACGGGCTCCCGGCTCCAGCCCCTATACGCTGATGGATTATTTCCCAAAGGACTTTCTTTTGTTTGTGGACGAATCCCATGTAACCCTTCCGCAGGTACGCGGTATGAATGCCGGAGATGCCGCCCGAAAAAAAAGCCTGATCGATTTTGGGTTCCGCCTTCCCTCTGCCATTGACAACCGCCCCTTGAACTTTGATGAGTTTTACAGTAAAATCAACCAGGCCATCTATGTCAGCGCAACGCCGGGTCCTTTTGAACAGGAACACAGCGCGCAACAGGTTGAGCAAGTGATTCGCCCCACCGGATTGGTTGACCCGGAAATTTCCGTTCGCCCGGTGGATGGGCAAATCGACGATCTGTTATCAGAAATCCATTTGAGAGTAGAGAGAAAAGAGCGTGTACTGGTAACAACCTTGACAAAGAAAATGGCCGAAGATTTGACCGCATATTTTGAAAATATGGGGGTTAAAGTCCGTTACATGCATTATGATGTGGACACCATGGAACGGATGGAGATTATCCGTGATCTTCGCCTGGGTGAATTCGACGTGCTGGTGGGAATCAATCTGCTTCGGGAAGGATTGGACATTCCGGAAGTATCTCTTGTGGCCATTTTGGATGCCGATAAAGAGGGATTCCTGCGGTCGGAAACCTCGCTGGTGCAGACCATTGGCCGTGCCGCCAGAAACGCCGACGGCAAAGTCATCATGTATGCGGATACGGTAACCGGTTCTATGGAACGAGCCATTCGCGAAACAGAGCGGCGCCGTTCGATTCAAATAGCATACAACGAAGAACATCATATTACCCCACAGACCATCCGCAAAGGGGTTCGGGAAATTTTGGAGATTTCTTCAAAGGATCATGATAAGAAGAAATCCAGTAAACGTTTGACGCCGGCGGAACGAAAAGCGCAGATTGCCAAACTCACCGCAGAGATGAAAAATGCCGCCAAGCTTCTGGAATTTGAGCATGCGGCTTATTTACGGGATAAAATCAAGAAATTGCAAAACGAAAAGTAAAACGGAGGAAAATCCAATGGCTTTGGATAAAATCGTCATCAAAGGTGCCCGGGAGCATAATTTAAAAAATGTTGATTTGGAGCTTCCCCGGGATAAATTTATCGTTTTTACCGGGCTTTCCGGCTCTGGAAAATCTTCCTTGGCTTTCGACACCATCTATGCCGACGGCCAGCGCCGCTATGTGGAAAGTCTCTCTTCCTATGCCCGGATGTTCTTGGGACAGATGGAAAAACCGGATGTAGACAGCATTGAGGGGCTTTCCCCCGCGATTTCCATCGATCAGAAAACGACCTCCAAAAACCCGCGCTCCACAGTGGGCACAGTAACCGAAATTTATGACTATCTGCGCTTATTGTATGCGAGAATCGGCGTTCCGCACTGCCCTGTATGCGGCCGTGTCATTGAACAGCAGACAGTGGACCAAATGGCAGATCAGATCATGGCTCTGCCAGAAGGCACTCGGATTCAGGTCCTGGCCCCCGTTGTGCGAAGCCGAAAGGGCGAACACAAAAAAGAGTTTGAAAACGCCAAACGTTCCGGTTTTGTCCGGGTACGAGCCGACGGGATTTTATATGATCTTTCGGAAGAAATCAAATTAGAAAAAAACAAAAAGCATAATATTGAAATTGTCATCGACCGTCTTATTTTAAAGGCCGACATCCGTTCCCGCTTATCTGATTCACTGGAGTCTGCCATGTCGGTTTCGGGCGGGCTGGTTTTGATTGACGTGGTGGGCGGCGAAGAGCTGCTTTTTTCTCAAAATTACGCCTGCCCCGATCACGGCATCAGTATCGAAGATCTGTCCCCGCGCATGTTTTCTTTCAACAATCCCGCCGGTGCCTGCGAAAAATGCACCGGCCTGGGCACTTTTATGAAAGTTGACCCCTCTTTGGTTATCCCCGACCCCAGCCGGAGCATCCGCGGCGGCGCAATCCGTGCCAGCGGATGGTATTTCGCCGAGGGCGGGCTGGTGCAAAGCTATTTCGAGGCGCTGGCCAGTCATTACCATTTCAGCCTGGATACCCCCTTCCAGCAGCTGCCAGAAGAAATACAGAATATCATACTGTATGGGAATAACGGGGAGAAAATCACCGTTCAGCGGGAATCCGGAAGCCGCGGCAGCACCTTTACTACCGACTTTGAGGGAATTATCAATAATCTGGAGCGCCGTTTCCGTACGACCAACAGTAACTGGATCCGCAACGATATAGCCTCATTGATGAGTTCGGAAGAATGCCCGGACTGCCATGGTCATCGGCTGAAACCGGAGTATTTGGCGGTAACCGTGGGTGATAAAAACATTTCTGATTTCTGCCGTATGTCCATCGTGCAGGCACTGGACTTTTTGGACACATTGCAGCTGACGGAACGGCAAAAAATGATTTCCGCTCAAATTTTAAAAGAAATCCGTTCCCGTCTGGGCTTTTTGCAGAGCGTTGGTCTGGAGTATCTGACTCTTGCGCGATCCGCCAGCACCCTTTCCGGCGGCGAGAGCCAACGGATCCGTCTGGCAACTCAGATCGGCTCTTCGCTGATGGGGGTCCTTTATATCCTAGACGAACCCAGCATCGGTCTGCACCAAAAAGATAATCATAAGCTGATCGATACTTTAAAGCGTTTGCGGGATATCGGCAATACTCTGATCGTCGTGGAGCACGATGAAGATACCATGCGCGCGGCGGACTATATTGTAGATATCGGTCCGGGTGCCGGTGTTCACGGCGGCGAGGTCGTCTGTGCCGGTTCGCTGGAAGACATCATCTCCTGCGAAAAGTCCATTACCGGCCAGTATTTATCCGGCAAGAAAAAAGTGGAAGTGCCGGCTATCCGAAGAAAAGGAAACGGGAAATACATTGAAATTGTCGGAGCTACCGAAAATAATCTGAAAAATATTTCTGTCAAAATCCCGTTGGGAACATTTACCGGCGTCACCGGTGTTTCGGGATCCGGGAAGTCTTCTCTTATTAACGAAATTTTATATAAACGCCTTGCGGGAGACCTGAACGGCGCGCGAATCCGCCCGGGCAAACACAAAGATATTCTAGGTATCGATCAATTGGACAAAGTGATTGAAATCGACCAGTCCCCCATCGGGCGGACGCCTCGTTCCAATCCTGCCACCTATACAGGTGTATTCACAGATATCCGAAACCTTTTTGCTTCGACCAATCAGGCGAAAATGCGCGGATATACCTCCAGCCGCTTTTCTTTTAATGTAAAAGGCGGACGGTGCGAAGCTTGTGAAGGCGATGGCATTATTAAAATCGAAATGCATTTTCTGCCGGATATTTTTGTCCCTTGTGAAGTGTGCAAAGGAAAAAGATACAATCGGGAAACCCTGGAGGTCAAATATAAAGACAAGAGCATCTATGACGTTTTGGAAATGACGGTGGAAGAAGGTTTGGCCTTCTTCGACAGCCTGCCAAAAATCAAACGAAAACTGCAGACGCTGTATGATGTCGGGCTGGGGTACATCAAAATTGGACAACCGGCCACTACCCTGTCCGGCGGTGAGGCGCAGAGGGTCAAACTGGCCGCTGAACTTTGCCGCAAACCCACCGGAAAGACCATCTATATTCTGGACGAGCCTACAACAGGGCTTCATACGGCAGACGTTCATAAACTGATTGAAGTCCTGCAGACGCTGGTAGACGCGGGAAATACGGTCATCTTCATCGAGCACAATTTGGATGTGATTAAAACAGCCGACTATCTGATCGATCTGGGGCCGGACGGCGGAGACAACGGCGGTCAGGTCGTTTTCGCCGGAACACCGGAAGAGCTGGTGCAGTGCGAGCAATCTTATACGGGGCAATATTTGAAGGAATTACTGAAATAGCGCAATCAAAAAAGAGGAAGAAACGTTTTATCCAATCCGTTTCTTCCTCTTTTTTCATAAGGGATTAAGATTAAAATGCTTCCATCAAAGGAATCAAATCGGCCGGTGTCGCAGCGATTTTGTCAGCGCCGGCCTCTTCCAGCTCTTTTCTGCTGCCATATCCATACAAGATTCCGGCCGAAGAAATTCCCACCTGCTTTGCTCCCAAAATATCATAGCATCGATCGCCAATCATAACCGCCTTTTCCAAATCTTTGATGTTCAGCTGATCGAGTACATGCCGGATCACATCCACCTTATGCGGCCGCTCGCCGGACAGGGAGCTGCCGCCGATAAAAGAAAAGTATGTTGCTAATCCCAAATCTTCCAGAATCGGAACGGCTACTTCTACCGGCTTTGACGTGGCGATCGCAAGGACTTTTCGCCTGTCTAAAAACGCTTGCAGCATGTCCACAACACCCGGGAAAGGCAGATTTCCTTTCATTCCATGCTGTGCATAATAGCTTCGGTATACCGGAACCGCCTGCTGTGCGTCTGCCAAAGAAAAATGATGAAAGCGCATCAGAGAATCCAAAATCGGAGGCCCGATATAGCAATAGAGATTCTCCCTTTTTTCTTCTGTCCCAAATTGGCGCAATGTATACTGAACCGCATCCAAAATCCCGTTTTGAGAATCAATAATGGTTCCATCTAGGTCAAATAATAAAAAATCTTTCTTCACAAACAAAAACCCTTTCATATTTCCCTGTTTTCAGCACATGCTAATACCACATTTTATTCTATCATAAAGGGGCAAGAAAATGGAGCGTCAGCAGCAAAAAGATATCCGAAACAAAGTGAAGGAGGTGACCGGTGCGTTTGTGGATTCTGTTTCGTTCAAAACAGACCCGCAAGGAAGCTACACCGGTAAACCTGAGAAAACCGACGAAAAGCCAATCCAGGATGTCGATGATCTTTAAAGTACCAAAAAAGCCGCAGACCTGCGGCTTTTTTGATTGCAAACTCAATTGGATTCTTCGCTCTCGCGGACATTGGTTCCGATAATCTTCTGGACAGGGCCCAAAATCAACGGCAAAATACTTCCAAAGATAAAGGCCGTGAGAACGCCGGTGAAAATTCTCGGGACAACCGCTCCAAAAACATAGGCAAACGAATAGTATCCGTAAATTTTACTGTCCAGATACATCACAACGGTATTCAGCGCCGTAACCAGAAGGGCGGTAGAAATTGTGATCATCTGCGTCTGCCAAAAATTCATGTGGAACCGGCAATGTTTTGCGTAAAGTCCGACTAACAAGCCTCTTACGGCCGCCGGCAGCACCCAAAGAAGTGTAGTAGCTGTCAGACCAAACGTCAGCAGCTGATTTAAAAAGCTGCCGATAAAGCCGATGAGAAATCCTCCCAACGGACCGAGTAAAGCCGCTCCGACAATGATTGGAAGACTATCCAATGTAATTTTCATATTGCCCAGATTAATCGAGAACAGGCTGAGAACCACATACATCGCGATCAACATCGCAATCGTTACCATCCGTTTTACTTTCATAAATCCATCCCTTTCTTTTTTCTGGTTTATCGTTTGAAACTGCCAAAAACAAACCTTTTCGACCGAAAATCATATTCGAAGATGGATTTTGAAATCGCGTGCCAGGATCAAATTATTTTGTCTGACCATGCTTTTGATTGTTTCACACAAAAAACTCCTCCCCTTTCTGTCGCCAGCCACTGCAAAGCCACAGAAAAGGAGGGAGTCTCACTTTCATGCGGCAGCGGGATGCGAAATTTGTACCGCAAGTTTCCTTTTCGTCCATCTGGCAACTCCCCGTCCAGACAGCACTTAACGCACAAAAATCTACTCTGCCAATGACTATTGATTTTTTATTTGCCGCTTTGATAAACACAGTATTCCCGCGCTTCAAATACGGCGTGAAAACAGACGATACTGCTTCACTTTCTACTTACCATAGACCTCTTCTCCGCAGACAATCGGGATACCGCCCTGTTGCAGCGCCGCAATCGCTTTTTCATTATCCTGTACACGGAGAATGACATAAGCGGTATCTGCCTTGGGAGAAACAAACGCATACATATATTCGACCGTGACACCGGCCTGGGCCACATATTTCAGTGCCCCGGCCAGGCCGCCCGGCTTATGAGAAACCGCGATGGCGATGACATCTGTCAGCGAGACTTTAAATCCGGCCGCTTTCAAAGCGTCCTCCGCCTTTTGAGGGTTGTTCACAATCAGGCGCAAAATGCCGTAACGCTCGGTATCCGCAACCGACAAAGCGCACATATCAATTCCATTTTCACCCAAAATACCGGTAATTTCGGCCAGAGTTCCCGGTTTATTCTCTACGTAAACGGACAGTTGTTTCATTGTCATACTATATCTTCCTTTCCGCATAGCGCAATTGTTGCAAAAGGCAAGCTGCAAACGCAGCACCTAATTGTCCTGGATGCCGGAAAACACGAAAAACTGCTCTTCTTTGTATATAATATTATAATATCACAAATTTTACAAAGTGAACAGCTATATTTTTCGTTTATCGATGACATGGACCGCTTTGCCTTCGCTTCTGGCGAGGGATTTGGGCGGAAGCAGCGTAACTTTTGCAGAAATGCCCAAAGTAGAAGCAACTGCCGCTTTGATTTTTGCCTCTGTCTCCTCGACCAGGCGGACGGCGTCAAACTCCATGTCCTCTTTCATCTCGACCTGAATCTCCAGTGTATCCAGATTGTCAACACGGTCCACAATCAGCATATAATGCGGAGCGGTGTCACCCAATTCCAGCAAAACAGCTTCCACCTGCGATGGGAATACGTTTACACCGCGGATAATCAGCATGTCGTCGGTTCTGCCGCTGGGTTTCTTCATTTTAATCAATGTGCGTCCGCAGCTGCATTTTTCCCGGCTCAGCGAAGCAATATCGCGGGTTCTGTAACGGATCAACGGAAGCGCTTCTTTGGTAATGCAGGTAAAGACCAACTCTCCGACTTCGCCTTCCGGCAGTACTTCTCCCGTATCCGGATCAATGATTTCCGGATAGAAATGGTCTTCGTTGACATGCATACCGGTTTGCTCGCTGCATTCAAACGCTACGCCGGGTCCCATGACCTCAGACAACCCGTAAATATCGTATGCTTTGATGCCAAGCAGCTCTTCGATTTTATGACGCATTTCCTCGCTCCAAGGCTCCGCGCCGAAAACGCCGGCTTTCAGGCTGATTTCTGATTTATCGATTCCCATCTCACGCAGGCTCTCACCCAAGAACAGCGCATAAGAAGGCGTGCAGCAAAGAATGGTAGAGCCAAAATCTTTAAAAATCTGGATCTGTCTTTTGGTGTTGCCGGAAGAAACCGGGATAACAGTCGCATGGATTTCCTCCGCGCCGGCATGCAAGCCAAGGCCGCCGGTAAACAATCCGTAGCCATAGGAAACATGGACGAAATCGCTGGCATCTCCGCCCGCGGCTGTCAGAGCACGTCCGCAGCAGTTGCCCCATATATCAATGTCGTTTTGGGTATATCCTACGACGGTCTGCTTGCCAGTCGTACCGCTGGAAGCATGGATGCGCACCAAATCCTCAACTGGAACAGCAAACAGTCCATAGGGATAATTATCCCGCAGATCCTGTTTATAAGTAAATGGGAGCTTGGAAATGTCATCGATTGATTGGATATCCTCTGGTTTTATGCCCATTTCATCAAATTTTTTCCGGTAAAAAGGCACATGCTCATAAACATGCCGAACCGTCTGCGATAAACGCAGGCTCTGCAGGGCCCTCAATTCGTGGAGAGGCGCCGTTTCTACTGGATTCCAATAACGTTCCATCTGCAATTCCTCCAGACAACTAAAATTTCTTATTTCAGGCCCGTTTCGCCGCAACTGTCCGCCCCAGCTCAAAGGCCTTTAGGTTCAAATCCAAAAATTTGCTCGGAACCAATTCCCGGATAGCATTTTCCCAATTTTCTTTCTCAAATGGCATCAATGTCGAAAGGATACCGATCAAAACAGTGTTCGTCGCTTTCGAAGAACCTGCCTGCTGCGCCAAATCCAAAGCATCCACCGCAATCAGATCGACACCGGCCTGCTGGAGTTTGGGCACAATGTCTTGCGGGTATTGTGCCGCTCCGATGATAACCGGCATAGGATCTATTTTTTGGGTGCTCAAGATCATCGTGCCGTCTTTTTTCAAGTAGGACAGCCAGCGGGCCGCTTCCAGTTGCTCAAAGGAAAGAAGATAGTCCGCCTCCCCTTTTTCGACAATGGGGGAAAAAACCTGATCGCCATACTTGATATAAGTAACCACCGAACCGCCGCGCTGGGACATACCGTGCACCTCGGAAACCTTCACTTCAAAGCCCTGCGCCATAAACACATGACCCAAAATCCGGCTGGCCAGCAAAGAGCCTTGTCCGCCTACGCCAACGATCATCACACTTTTTGTTTTCATGTTACCGCACCTCCTGAGAGCCAATGGCATGGAATGGGCAAAGCGACGCACACAAACCGCAGCCAACACACAAAGTCGTATCGATGGCAGCTTTCCCGTCCTCCATATGGATGGCCGGACAGCCAATCTTAAAGCAGGCTTTGCAGGCGCGGCATTTATCTTTGTCCACCGCAAGAGACGCTTTTTTCGGAACGGACTTTAACAGCACGCAAGGACGGCGGCTGATGATAACAGAAGGTTCCGGCGCAGCCAGTTCTTCTTTTAAAGCGGCTTCCACCTGGGCCACGTCGTAAGGATCCACTACCCGTACCCGCTGGATTCCCGCGGCACGGCAAACGGCCTCGATGTTAACCTGCGGGACCTCTTCCCCTTTCAGCGTATGCCCTGTCGTCGGATTATCCTGATGCCCGGTCATACCTGTGATCCGGTTGTCTAAAATGATTACCGTGGAATTTCCTTTGTTATAAGCGATGTTGACAAGGCCAGTCATACCGGAGTGCATAAAGGTAGAATCCCCGATTACCGCGACAGATCGATCCTGCATCCCCCTTGCTTTATTAAAGCCGTGCAAAGCCGAAATGGAAGCGCCCATGCACACGCAAGTATCCATCGCGTTCAGCGGCGCTGTTGCGCCCAATGTATAACAACCGATATCGCCGCTTACCATAACCTTCAGTTTCGACAAAACATAATACAGTCCGCGGTGCGGGCATCCGGGGCACATGACCGGAGGACGCACCGGAACCTCCTCGTCGAAAGTACGGTAATCCGTTTTTTCGCCAAGGATTTTTTCCGCGATCATCTGCGGAGAGTACTCGCCTAATTTTGTAAATAAGGCTTTTCCCTCGCAGGCGATTCCCAGCTTTTTCACCTGCGTTTCAAAAATATCGTCCAATTCTTCGATGACGTAGAGCTTGTCTACTTTTTGCGCAAAATCGCGGATCATTTGCTCCGGAAGCGGATGAATCAGGCCTAATTTTAAAACGCTCGCCTTTTCGCCCAACGCCTCTTTGACATATTGGTAGGCAATGCCGGAACAAATTACGCCGATTTTTGTGTCCGCCCACTCGATCCGGTTCAGCCCGGTTGTTTCCGCGAAACGAGCCAGCGCCTCTATTCTCTGCTCGACCGCAACATGACGGCCTTTTGCGAAAGCCGGCATCATTACATATTTCTGCGGATTTTTCACATAATCCTTTAAGGGTTGCTCCTCACGAGGGCACTCTTCCACCATGCTCTGCGAATGCGATACCCTTGTGGAAAGGCGCAGCAGCACCGGCGTATCAAATTCTTCTGAAAGTTCGTACGCCGCCTTGACAAATTCCTTGCACTCTTGTGAATCGGACGGCTCCAGCATCGGCAGCTTCGCCGCTTGCGCATAGTGCCTGGAATCCTGCTCATTCTGCGAAGAATGCATTCCCTGGTCGTCCGCCACGGCAAGGATCATACCTCCATTTACGCCGGTGTAACTGGCGGTAAAAACCGGATCTGCCGCCACGTTCAGCCCCACATGCTTCATCGCGCAAAACGATCTGGCACCGCCAAAGCTCGCCCCAACAGCAACTTCTGTTGCTACTTTTTCGTTTGGAGCCCATTCGGCATACACTTCTTCATATTTCGCCACATACTCGGAGATTTCCGTACTGGGCGTTCCCGGATAGCTGGAAACCACCCGACATCCCGCTTCATACAACCCTCTGGCCACCGCTTCGTTACCAAGCATCAGCCTTTTCATGATATTACCTCCCTGTTATCCCATAACATGTTCCACAAAAATTTTAATACCAATGGAAATTAAAATAAGCCCTCCCAGCAATTCCGCTTTTTCTTCTAAGAAAGAGCCAAATTTTTTACCGATCCAAACGCCGGCAGCTGAGAGCACAAACGTTGTAGCAGCAATAAAACCGGCCGCGGACCAGATATTTACATCCATCACCGCGAACCCGATTCCAACTGCCAGTGCGTCGATGCTGGTGGCCACTGCCTGCACCACAAGCAGACGGAGCGTAAAAATTTTCTCACAGATCTCTTCTTCCGGATGGCGCATCTGAGAAATCGTTTCCCAAACCATTTTTCCGCCGATAAAGCCCAGCAAAATCAATGCGATCCAGTGATCCAGGCTTTTTATGTATGCGCTGAAAGTCTGCCCCGCAAAGTAACCGATAACCGGCATTAGCCCCTGAAAAAGCCCAAAAGCAAACGCGATCAGGAAAAAACCGGAGCGGCGCAGTTTTTGAAAGCATAAACCATCTGAAATCGAGACTGCCATCGCATCCATCGAAAGGCCTACTGCGAGAAAAAACAACGTAAAAATATCCAAACAATCCCCACCACTGCAGAAAAATTAGTAATTTTGATTATAGTATAACAGAGGAACAATGTCAATTCAACCCTTTAAAGTGGCAGACCACTATGCCTTTCTTCCAAAAATCATGCCATTTTATTTCAAATTCACAGATTCTTCACCAAATAACACCATATGCTGATGTAGAATAGTAAATTAGAATATCAGTAAATTAACATAAAGGATGGTCTCTTTTTGTTTGGATATGTCAGGCCGTTCAAGCCGGAACTTCGGATGAAAGAATATGAAGCTTATAAGGCTGTTTATTGCGGCCTCTGCAAGGAATTGGGACGGCAGTATGGTATTTTTGCCCGTTTTACACTGAGTTACGACTTTACTTTTCTGGCTATCCTTTCTATGGCGTTCCAGAAAACTGCTCCGGATTTCAGCAAAATCCGCTGTTTGATAAACCCCTTAAAAAAATGTTCTGCATGCCGCCAAAATGGCGTAACCGAGCGAATTGCCTCGCAGGCGATGATCACCTTATACCATAAATGCCGGGATCAATTGTTGGACGAAAACTGGCTGGCACGCCTGCCGGTATCTTTGTCCTTTCCTTTCGTTCGCTGGTGCTGGCAAAAAGCCCGGCAAAAAGAGCCGCAGTACGATTGCTTTGCGGCGGACATGATGCAAAACCAACAGCTTGCTGAAAGCCGGCTGTCCGGTCCTGATCCGGCAGCAGAGCCTACCGCGCATTTTTTATCGCAAATCTGTGAGACGCTGTCGGACGATCCCGACCAAAAGCGGGTCCTTGCGCGATTCGGATATCTTTTAGGCCGCTACATTTATTTGTCAGACGCGCTGGACGATTTGGAAAAGGATGCGAAAAAACACCGTTTTAATCCTTTTTTACAGCGCTACACGGTTTCCGAACTGAAAAGCGTCTCTTACTCGCCTGCCGTGGAAAGTATTCACGGGACCATCGCGGAATTGGAAAAAGCATTCTCGCTGCTGAATCTGAACGATTGGCAGCCAATTGCTGAAAATATCGTTTATTATGGACTAAAGCAATCTCTGCAGAATATTTTGCGTAAAAAGGAGAAAATTGAATGACCGATCCCTATAAAGTATTAGGCGTTTCCCCCTCCGCTTCGGATGAGGAAGTGAAAAAAGCATATCGCGAACTGGCTCGGAAATATCATCCGGACCACTATCAAAACGATCCGCTGTCCGACCTGGCAGAAGAGAAAATGAAAGAAATTACCGCCGCTTATGACCAGATCATGGATATGCGGCGAGGCGGAAGGTCCGGCTGTTCTTCTGATGCTGGCCAGTCGCAGTTTTCGGATATCCGGCGAATGATCAACAACAACCGCATTGCAGAGGCCGAAGAGTTGCTGGACGGCGTTCCCCAATCTTCACGCGATGCGGAATGGTATTTTTTGAAAGGCAGCGTTTTTTACACCAGAGGATGGCTGGATGAGGCCTATCGTCATTTCAACCAAGCTGTGCAGATGAATCCCAATAATCAGGAATACCGCATGGCGCTGCAGCAGATGAGCTGGCAGCGTTCACACGGATCCAACCCTGGTTCCATGCCGGGCGGAGGAATGTATTGTTCTCCATGCAATTTCTGCACCTCTATGATCTGCGCTGACTGCTGCTGTCATTGCATGGGCGGACGCGGCTGCTTTTAACCAAGGTATTTGACAAAATCACGGGAGGATCGTTATGCTCAAAAAGAGTTCTCAGGTGGCGCTTGGGGGCGTAGTAGCTTCTCTTTGCGTTTTACTGATGCTGATGACCGGATTTTTTCCTTTCCTGACCTACGCTGCCCCGGCATTGGCGGCTTTTCTTTTGATCGCTGTGATTGTGGACTGCGGTTATCGTTGGGCTATGTTGGTCTACCTGGTGGTAGCGCTTCTTTCCGCTTTCGTTGTTCCGGATAAGCAGGCAGCAATGATCTTCATCTTCCTGGGCTATTACCCGGTGGTAAAGGATTATCTGGATCATCATATGAAAAGCAAAGCGCTTCAGTGGATCATAAAATTCTTTGTTTTTAACCTTTCTATTTTAGCTGCCTATGGCTTAATGATTTATGTGTTCCAAATGCCGGATGTCATGACCGACATGGGTACACTTGGACGCTTTACCGGACTGGTCACTCTTTTGGCCGGCAACGTTGTTTTTATCGTATTTGAACTGGCCTTGACCCGTATTTTTTATTTTTACCGGCATGTTTTCCGTCCTCTCTTTTTGCGCAAGGTGAAATAAAAAGCAATATTTTTCTTTACGAAAAATCCTCCGCCTGAATTCAGGCGGAGGATTTTTTATCTTTTCTTCTTTTTCGATGCCCACAATTCATAAAAGCGATTGGAATATTCCTCGCAAAAAGCGTCTGTCGTTTCCGGTACCCGATCCAGCGGAAAAGGGATCTGCAGTTGATCGTATTTTTCCTTGCAAAGCTTTCGAAACGGCAGAAATTCTACCTTTTGCACACATTCCTTATCTGCAAGCAAATCGGCCAGCCGAAAAAGATTTTCCTGGGAATCCGTAATGCCCGGGACAACGACCTGCCGAATCCAAACCGGGATGCGCTGCCGCTCCAGCAGGGATAGAAAATCCATCGCCTGCCGCAGCGATCCTCCTGTTTTTTCGGCATAGTCCTGTTCGGTGGTCATTTTTACATCCAAAAGCACCATATCTGTTTCCTGCAGCAAAGGCATCAAGTTCGCAGCATTGGCGCCGTGTCCGCTTGTATCCAGCACTGTATGGATCCCGGCCTCGCGGCATAAACGGAAAATCTTCGTGACAAATTCCGCCTGCAGCAGCGGTTCCCCGCCGGACACCGTAATGCCGCCGAATTCGCCGAAATAAGCCCGGTAGCGACTTACTCGGCGCACCACCTCTTCCGCGCTGAACACCGTTCCTTTTGTTTTATCCCAGGTATCGGGATTGTGGCAATAAACACAGCGCAGCGGGCAACCCTGCAAAAATACGACACAGCGGACGCCGGGACCATCTAACGTTCCCAAGGATTCAAAAGAATGGACAAATCCGTTCAAATCATCACCTCTCGCCTACATCGCCTGGTGGAAAGTACGGCTGATCACTTCTTTTTGCTGCTCTTTGGAAAGGCGATGGAAATTCACCGCATAGCCGGAAACCCGAATGGTCAGATTCGGATATTTCTGCGGATCCTCATATGCTTCCATCAATTTTTGCCGATTCAGCACATTTACGTTGATATGATGGGCGTTCTGGGCGAAATAGCCGTCTAAGATCCCAACCAAATTCGAAACCTGCTGTTCCACAGTTTTGCCCAGCGTATCCGGCGTAATCGAAAATGTGTTGGAAATACCGTCCCGGCAGATTGCATATGGCATTTTCGCAACCGAATTCAGAGATGCCAGGGCGCCGTTGTGCTCCCGATTGTGCATAGGATTCGCTCCAGGTGCAAAGGGCTGCCCCTTTACGCGTCCATCCGGCGTAGCCCCCGTCTTTTTCCCATACACCACATTGGAAGTAATGGTCAAAACAGACAACGTATGCATCGCGCCCCGATAGGTTGGATTCCGTTTCAGCTGAGAATAAACCTCTTCCAGCGCCGTCTTGGCGATTTGATCCACCCTGTCGTCGTCATTACCGTATTTGGGGAATTCTCCTGTTGTTTCAAATCCTTCGATCAGGCCGTTTTCATCCCGGACCACTTTCACATTCGCATAGCGAATGGCGCTGAAAGAATCTGCCAGCACCGAAAGCCCCGCCACGCCAAAAGCCATAAACCGTTCCACATCCGTATCATGCAAAGACATCTGGGTTTTTTCGTAGGCATATTTATCATGCATATAATGAATCACGTTCATGGTGTTGACATACAGCTTGCACAGCCATTCCAGGTAAATGTGCCATCTGCCCCGCACCGCCTCAAAATCCAGCGTTTCGCCTGCATAGGGTTCCATCTGCGGACCGAGCTGAATGCCGGTCAGTTGGTCACGGCCGCCATTCAGCGCCAACAGGAGCAGCTTGGGCAGATTGCATCGGGCGCCAAAAAACTGCATTTGCTTTCCAACCTTCATCGCGGATACGCAGCATGCGATTGCATAGTCATCTCCGTAAATCGGGCGCATCAGGTCATCGTTTTCATACTGAATGGCATCGGTCTCCACCGATACGCGGGCGCAATAGCGTTTAAACGGTTCCGGCAGCTTTTGGGACCACAGAACTGTCAGGTTCGGCTCCGGAGCGGTCCCCAGATTGTAAAGCGTGTGCAAAAAGCGGAAAGAACTTTTTGTCACCAGGGGCTTACCATTTTCCCCCACACCTCCGATGCTTTCTGTAATCCACATGGGGTCTCCACCGAACAGTTCATTGTATTCCACCGTACGCAGGTGGCGGGCCGCGCGCAGTTTCATGACAAAATCATCCACCAATTCCTGCACGCCGGTTTCGTCCAGTAGCCCCCGTTCCATATCGCGGGTAAAGTAAATATCCAAAAACGTGCTGACCCGGCCTAAAGACATAGCGGCGCCATTTTGCTCCTTGATCGCTCCCAGATAACCGAAATAGAGCCATTGAACCGCTTCTCTGGCATTTGCCGCCGGTTCGCTGATGTCATAGCCGTACATATTGGCCATCTCTTTGAGTTTCTGCAGAAAAGCAATCTGCTGGAACAGCTCTTCGCTTTGACGGATGGTATCCGTATCCATCACACCCAAAGCAATTTCCGCTTTGTCCTTTTTCTTCTCTTCAATCAGATGGTCGATCCCGTAAAGTGCAACTCTCCGATAGTCTCCAATGATGCGTCCTCTTCCGTAAGCATCCGGCAGACCGGTGATAACGCCGCATTTTCTGGCTTTTCGCATCTCGTCCGAGTAAACGCGGTAAACGCCGTCGTTATGAGTGGTGCGATAGGTGAACTCCTCTTCCACCTTTTCGGACAGCTTGTAGCCGTAAGCTTCGCAGGCGGAACGGGCCATACGGATACCGCCAAAAGGATTGACGCCCCGGGTCAAAGGCTTTTCCGTCTGATACCCAACAATCAGCTCACGATCTTTGTCCAGATAAGCCGGCTGATAGTTGGTCAAAGAGGAAACATGTTCGGTATCTACATCCAAAACGCCGCCCTTTTCCTGTTCCTGTCGCAGCAGCTCCTCAAATTCCGAAAATAATTCCCGGGTTCTTTCCGTCGGTCCGGACAGAAAACTTTCATCTCCGGTGTAAGGCGTATAGTTGTCCTGGATAAAGCTTCGTACATCGATATTCTCTTTCCACTTTTCTCCGGAAAAACCCGTCCAATTTTTGTGATCCATGTAATTTTCCTCCCCTGATAACGATCTAAAACCTATTTTTACGGTTTTTTAAGATTGCCCGGGCAAAAGAAAAAGGGCAATCTTAAAAAAGATTGCCCAGACGGTCGGCGAAAAAATCCCCATGCTCCCCTGTGGTTCCCCACTTACCGTCAGTCACATGGTTGTTTGATTTGCCCTCAGTATACCGAAAGCTGACAGCCCTGTCAAGCCAATTGGTCTTATTTGGGAAATCCAACCAATATTTTTACACAGAAATCAAAGGAATGCAACGATTCCACCAAGCGGTTAAAAACGGAGCGGCCCAATCGCCAGATAATTCCATTCCTGCCAAAAATAAAGCACGACCAATGCTTCAATCCCAACGCTGATTGCCAAATCAACATAGTCTTTCCGCTTGATTGCCCATCCAAAAAGGAAAAGCGGAATCAAAATTCCGATAATTCCCATCTTTTTCCCAAAATCCAGCAGAGGATTCATAATGTAAAGATTGTAGGCATGGAACAGTCCGGAAAAGAACTTGCCCATATCGTTATCCCCCATCAGCCACCCCAGGGCAAACATAATGAGCGGAAGCACAATGTAGATATAGGTCATCCACTGCCAGCTTTTTTTCAAATCAAAAATGCTTTTTTTCTGTTCCATCGTTTCCTCCTAATTCAATGCGGCGCCGCCGTAATTTTTTGAATAGGCCAAATACCCGTCGGTATAAACGACCGTATCATCCTGTAAAACCCACAAAACCTGCGCGCCGGATTTCTGCGCCGCTTTTTTCGATTCTTCCAGCGGCAGTGTAAACAACCACGTGGAAAGCAAATCCGCTTCTCCCGAATTTTCAGTGATTACCGTTACGGACTGATAATAATCCGCAGGATAAAGAGTATCCGGGTCAATAATGTGGTGGATCTTCTTCCCATCCACAAGATAATAGCGCTGATAGTCACCGCTGGTCACAACTGACAAATCATTCAAATACACAAAATCAACCGGCTCCGCATTGGGGTCTTCCGCTGTGTCCGGGTTCATAATGCTGATGCTCCAATGGGAACGCTCCGGGTCTTGCGGCGCAGAAAAAGTTCTGACATTTCCGCCGCCGCTGATACTGAATGAGGTAAAACCCATATCAAACAGTTCTTTCCCGACCTTTTCCGTGGTGTAGCCTTTGGCCAATGCGCCGACATCCAGCGACATGCCTTTTTCTGTTAAAAAAACGGTCTGTTCTTTTTCGTTCAGCCGGACGTTCTGCAAATCCGTCAGCAAATTTGCCTGTTCCAATTTCTCCCGGGGCGGCAGCTCCCCTGCGGCGGCATTTTCATACCGTTCCCGGTAATCGTGCCAAATCTCCAATACCGGTCCTAACGCGATATTGACCTGCCCATCGCTTTTTTCACACCATTGCATGCAATACTGCAAAAACCCGAACAGGTCCTCCGACACTTTGACCGGAGCAATCCCCGCGTTATCGTTAATCGTTTTGATGTTTGCCATACCGTCATAAGATTCATACCGGTCAAATAATTGATGGAAATACCGAAAACGCTCCTGGGTATATTGGAGATATCGGTCAAAATCCCGTTCTTTTTGAACATACCCCACGATCGTCACGACCGTATCAAACGTCCCGTAAAACTCTCCCCGGTATCGCGTATATTTTTGCGAGCTGCAGCCCGGGAAGAAAACAAGAAGCAAACAGAAAAAAACGCAAAAAATCTTTTTTTTCATATTCTGATTCCAATTCTGTTTTGATAAAATATCCATAAAAATGGACTTTTTCCTATTCCATTGAAAAAGGGGAATCCGTTTCTGTCCAAACGCCCTTTATTCCTCTCCATTATAGCAAAAAAAGAGGGAGATGCAAGCCGATTCTTATGTAAAAAATCGTCTTGAATTTTGTGATGGCTTCGTGTATAATAAAGCACGTAGCATTTTGGGTTTATAGTTGTGCATAAATTCCGGAACGCTAACTATAAGAAGACACTTGTTATTTTGTGACAAGAAACTGGAGGTCTACAAATGAAAAAGATCATTGCTTTAACTCTGGCTCTGCTGATGCTGGCTGGCTGTGGCGCTACCACCGTAAAAACCGGTCTGGGTGCTATCACCACTGGTTCTGCTTCCGATGCTTCTGACGATGCAGACGGCAAATTCCAGGCAAACGTAACCATCTGTGCTGCTACTTTTGACGCCAACGGCAAAATCCTGGGCGTTTCTTTCGACGCAATCCAGCCGAAAGTTACTTACGGCACCGATGGTAAAGTTATTACCGTTAGCGAACAGCAGAAAACCAAAAAAGAGCTGGGCGACGAGTATGGTATGAGATCTTTCTCTAACATCGGCAAAGAAGTTGGCGAGCAGATGGTCGCTCTGGAAGATTACCTGAAAGGTAAAACCGCTGCGGATGCTATCGCTACTCCTACCAAAGAGAGAGACGAAAACCATCCTCGTGTACCGGATGTTGCTGATCTGGAAAGCAGCTGCACCATCAACATCGGCGATTTCCTGGATGCTCTGCAGAAAGCTTACGACAACGCTAGATAATCTTTCTGACAGGACTTTCTTTTGGGGCACAACCACTCATTTTGAGTGCGCGCAGGACCGGTCTTTTGGCCGGTCCTGTTTTTTTCTGTGTCTTTTTCTCCTTTGTTTCGAGAGATTTTAATCAACCAAGCAATCGCCATACGCTTTGGGTGAGTATAAAAAGCTAGCAAAAACCCTGACGAATTTCGTGGTGAAACCACCTATGAAAAACTGCAAATCCACTTCCCTTTCCCATGAAAAAGGCGCTGTGCGATCAATCGCACAGCGCCTTTCATTTGTATCTACGTTAAGACCTTCTACGAGATGATATCATGCAGATGATTCAGCTTATTTGGAGAGATCTTCAACATACAGAACGCGTTCTCCAGCCTCATTGGTCGCTGCCGCTTTGGGCTGCGGATTTTTTGCCGCCTCACGGGCTTCAAAGAATTTCATCGCAACCTGTGGGAACAAGGCATAGCTCAGAACGTCTTCCTCTTTTTCTATGTGATCTTTGATCTCTTCCCGGTATTTTTCCAGCTCGGGCTCCAACAAATCAGCGGGACGGCAGGTAATAACCTCCTCATCACCGATGGCTTTTTTCCGAACTTCTTCGTTAACAGGAGCCGGAAGTGCGCCGTATTCGCCGCGCAGCAGTCCTTTGGACTCTTTGGGGAACATTTTATACCGCTCACCGGAAACAACATTCAAAACTGCCTGAGAGCCAACGATCTGGCTGGTCGGCGTAACAAGAGGCGGATAGCCGAAATCTTTTCTGACTCTCGGGATCTCTGCCAGAACGTCATAATACTTATCTTCCGCATTTGCCTGTTTTAACTGGGAAATCAGGTTGGACAACATGCCGCCGGGAACCTGATACAAAAGCGTATTGGTATCTACATTGAGGACTTTCGGGTCCAGAATGCCGTCCGCTTTCAGTTTGTTCGCTACTTTGCGGAAGTGGGCAGCCGCTTTGCTCAGCTGTTCCAGATCCAGCCCGGTATCTCTCTCCGTTCCCTTCAAGGTAGCAACCAGCGATTCAGTCGCAGGCTGGGCAGTACCGTTTGCCAAAGGAGACAGCGCGCAGTCAACAATATCCACACCCGCAGTCGCCGCCATCAGGTTGGTCATATCGCCGGTACCGGTGGTGTTGTGCGTATGCAGGTGAATCGGAACATCGATATTCGCTTTCAGCTTTTTCACCAGCGAATACGCATCATAAGGCAACAGCAAGTTCGCCATGTCCTTAATGCAGATTACATCCGCACCCATTTCCTGCAGCTGTACCGCAAGCTTAACGAAATAATCCTCATTGTGAACCGGACTTACCGTGTAGCTGATTGCCGCTTCGCAAATGCCGCCGTATTCTTTGGTATATTTCATGGCAGCAGCCATATTCCGCGGGTCGTTCAACGCGTCAAAAATACGGACGACATCAATACCGTTTTCGATGGATTTTTTGCAGAATTCCTCTACAACATCATCGGCATAGTGTTTATATCCCAAAATATTCTGGCCGCGCAGCAGCATCTGCAGCTTTGTTTTCGGCATTGCTTTACGCAGTGCGCGCAGACGCTCCCAGGGGTCTTCGTTCAAAAAACGCATACATGCGTCAAAAGTTGCTCCGCCCCAGCACTCCAGGGACCAATACCCCATATTGTCCAACAGTTCGCATGCGGGGAGCATGTCCTCCAAACGCATACGGGTTGCAGCTTGGGACTGATGGGCGTCACGCAAAATGGTATCTGTAATTTTCAGCGGATTCATCGCCATACTATTCCCTCCTTATTTCGCACCGAACAGCGCCATGAAGACACCGGCAGCAATGGCAGAACCAATTACACCGGCAACGTTAGGTCCCATAGCGTGCATCAGCAGGAAGTTGCCGGGTTTCGCTTTCTGGCCTTCTACGTTGGAAACACGGGCGGCCATCGGAACGGCGGAAACGCCGGCAGAACCGATCAGAGGATTGATCTTCTCTTTTACAAACAGATTCATGAATTTTGCAAGCAAAACGCCGCCGGCGCTTCCCACGCCAAACGCAACAATACCCATTGCCAGAATCGCCAGCGTTTTCACGTTGAGGAAGTTTTCAGCAGTGGCGGTGGCGCCAACCGAAATACCCAGTAAAACGGTTACAATGTTCATCAGCTCGTTTTGTACCGTCTTGCTCAAACGTTCTACTACGCCACACTCGCGCATCAAGTTACCGAACATCAGGCAGCCGATCAAGGCAGCGGCGGAAGGTACCAGCAACGCCACAAAAGCGGTTACGATAATCGGGAAAATAATCTTCTCGATTTTTTTCACCGGCCGCAGCTGTTTCATTTCGATTTCGCGTTCTTTTTTCGTTGTCAAGGCGCGCATGATCGGCGGCTGGATGACAGGTACCAGAGCCATATACGAGTACGCCGCAACTGCGATCGGGCCCAGCAGAGCCGGAGCCAAACGGGACGCTACATAAATTGCAGTAGGGCCATCGGCTCCACCAATGATACCAACCGCTGCCGCTTCTTCCGGCAAAAATCCAAGATACCGCATGCCAATAAAGGTAATGAAGATACCCAGCTGCGCAGCCGCGCCCAGCAGCAGGCTCTTGGGGTTGGCAATCAGCGGACCGAAATCGGTCATGGCTCCAACGCCGATGAAAATCAAGCAGGGATAAATGCCCAGTTTAACGCCTAAGTACAAAATATCGATCAAACCCGTATTGCCCGCGGCGAATTGAGCCCAATCCACATGTCCGCCGACGAAAAACTCCGCATGATACATACCGGCGCCAGGCAGATTGGTCAGCAGCATACCGAAAGCAATCGGCAAAAGCAATAACGGTTCAAAACCTTTTTTAATTGCCAAATACATCAACACGCAGGCGATCGCCATCATGATCAGCACTTTGGGATCTGATCCAAGAAGGTAAAAGCCGCTTTGACTGAAAAAGTCCAGAATTGCATCCACGTGTTTTCACACTCCTTTCAAAAATTAAAGAGAATTAACCAATGGTTACAAGGAGCGCGCCACTTTCAACGGTAGAGCCCTTCTGAACATTTACTGCAGTAACGGTACCGTCTTTCGGAGCCATAATTTCGTTTTCCATCTTCATCGCTTCCAGAATCAGCAATACCTGACCTTTTTTGACAGTATCGCCAACTTTGACATTGATGTTCAAAATGTTGCCGGGCATCGGGCTAACGACCTGCTCGCTTCCGGCAGAAGCAGCAGGAGCGGCGGCGGGAGCCGGAGCAGCCTGAGGTGCAGGAGCAGCAGGTTTGGAGGCTTCTGCGCCGGTTACTTCTTCCAAAGTGATTTCATAATCGGTTCCATTTACATTTACACGATATTTTTTCATCATCCATGACCTCTTCTCTGAATTTAATGTTAGATTTTTTTTACGGAAAGAATGCGGATCTTAGAAACCTCTGTTCCCATCTCTTCTGCAATCGCGGCGGCGACAGCGGCAATAAACTCTTGCCGGTTGGGAATAGACGCTTCAGCCGGAGCGGCGGCAGCGGTAGCCAATGCGGCTTTTGGCTGCGTTGGATTTTTACCAAATTTAGAACAAATAGCGCTCATTAATTTGCAAAGAACGATGATGCAAATCAAGCCAACAAAGACAGTACCAAGACCCAAACCTAAAACAAAAAGATTTGACATTTTTTGTACCTCCTTTCCTCCACTATTGTTTCTTTAAAATATTTAATCTTTTCATTTTGTCAACGAAAAGGATCAAACCGAACCGAAAAAAGACTGAAAAAAGAAATATTTTTGCAAAAAAATATGAGATTTCGTCGAAATTTGTTAATTCTTAAAAAATATCCAAATCAAAGTTATTGTATCATATTTTTAAAAATATTACAATCTCTTTTTTCACTGTAAAAGAGATTGTAACGCTAAAAATTCTTAGCAGATGCGTTCTGGGGATCAAAGAAAAAGAATTTCCCCACTTTTTTACACAACAAAAAGTCTCCAGGCTTTGCCCGGAGACTTTTGAAAACAGAAAACAGGATTACGCTTTTTTCGCTCGGGAGGCGCTTCTCTCTTTCCAGGATACCCATAATTCGGGAGCCAGGCAAAGCGAGGAAAACAAGCCAGCGAGCATACCGATAATCATGGGAAGCGCGAAAGAAAGAATCGAGTCCAGCTGATAGACGATTGCCACAACACAAACGGTTACCAACGCAATCATAGTCGTAACCGTAGTCATTACGCTGCGCTTTAAGGTCTGGTTAATGCTGACATTCACCAATTCTCCCAAAGGCGTAGAACCGCCCAAAATCCGTTTGTTTTCCCGCACACGGTCGTAAATAACAATGGTGTTATTAATCGAATAACCCAAAATCGTCAGCGCCGCCGCGATAAAATTATCATTCAACGGTATGCGCAGGAACAAAAACGCAGCAAATACCCAAATCATGTCGTGTACCAGCGCAACTACGCACATGGCGCCGGCAGACCATCCGCCGATTTTACGGAAACGAAACGCAATATAAACAACCATCAAGAGAGAAGCAAACGCTACCGCTACCAGGCACTTGGCAAAGAATTCTTTACCCATGGTCGGGTCAACGTTATCTGTCTCTTCAATTTTGATGTTGTTGTCGGGGAAACGCTCCTCCATTGCCTGCGTCAAGCTTTCATGCATTTCGGTTGTCAGGCTTTCAGACCCCGCCACCGTGATCACTACAGAATGGATACCGCTGGCCACATCCTGGGATTCTTGTACATTCACGCTGCCGATGACACTCTCAGCAACCTCTTCTACTTCGGAAACAGAAAGATCTCCGCTGTAAGAATAGGTAATCATGGAACCGCCTTTGAACTGAATGTCCATCGGCACACCCAGAACAACAGCTGTTCCAAAAATAATAACCATGCAAACCACGGCAATGATATAGAACCATTTCCGTTTTTCAACAAAATTAATCATTATTTGTCACCTCCGTACAGCCATGCCTTGCGGAAAGGTTTGAACCGCGAAAGGGATTTCAGCATCAGTCTGGAAGCGGTGACGCCCATGATAAAGTTCATAATGATACCGACAAGCAAAGTGTATCCGAATGAATAAATGGTGCCTGCGGTCGACGCACCGAATGCGAAGAAGATAGGAGACAGAATCGTCGCAAAGATGCTGTCGGTCGGGCCGAATGCGCCCATTAAAATGATGGCAACAAAGATAACGGTAATATTTCCGTCAAAAATGGCAGTAAATCCGCGTTTAAAGCCAATATTCAAAGCATTATCCAGGGATTTTCCCGCTTTCAGCTCTTCCTTGATACGCTCCGACGTAATGATGTTGGCGTCAACACCAACACCCAACGACAGGATAATACCCGCTATACCGGGCAGCGTCAGCGTAAAACTGGGGACTGTGGAGAAGAACCCGGTAATCGCCGCAATCGTACCTGCCAATTGTCCCAGCAGCGCAATTGCAGCCACTGCGCCCGGAAGACGGTAAAACGCGATAACAAAGATCACAACCAGGATAAACGCAATGCCGCCGGCCAAAACCATGGCGTCTTTTGCCCCCATGCCCAACGTTGCGGAAATCGAACGGAAATTCTCCGTCTCCAGTTTAAACGGCAGTGCACCACCATTGATTTTGTTTGCCAAATCGGTAGCGGATTCCAATGTGAAGTTGCCGGTGATGCTGGCAGAACCGTCGGTAATCTGCGTGCTCACGGTCGGATAAGAAATCACGCTGTCATCCATCCAGATGGAAATCGGAACATTGGTCCCAGCCAAACGGCCTGTCGCCTCGGAGAAAGCGGAAACGCCCGAAGACTCCAGTTCCAGCAAAACCACATACTGGTTATTCTCATCTACGCCGACCGAAGCTTTTTTCACATCGCTGCCGGTCAGGATGACCTTTTCCGCCGTAACGCCGGTGGGCTTGCCTTCACTGTCCACCTCATAATCTTCCCGGAAAGTCAGCAACGCGGTCTCGCCCAGTTCTGCAACTGCTTTCTCCGGGTCGAAATCAGTCTCATCTTCTTTCCACGGGAAACGGACAATCACGCGGTTTTTATTCAAATCCGTGTATACCTCATAATCCGTGATGTTTTGATTGACCAGACGCAGCTTGATGATAGACTCCGCAGCCGCCATCTGCTCTTCTGTTGGTTCAATATCTGCCGGCGCACAGAACGTAACGTCTACGCCGCCTCGGATATCAATACCCCACCGAATATCGTCCGCACCCTTAATTACCGTCTTTTCCACATCGCCAAAATACGACGTAATGCCGAAAAAAGACAAATAAGTAAGGACTGCAATCAATATTACAACGATGAAAAATACTGGTTTTCCAACTCGTTTCATGTGCAATCCTCCAATGTTCTTCTATGCCGGCTCCGTTTCAGGAATGCAGCGCACAGCCTGTCCGAAACCTGACATTCATAAAGTTGATTATAGGTGAAAAACTGTTAAAAGTCAACAAAGAATCTGGCTCTTCCCTAAAATCCAGTCCGCTGTATGCCAGGGAAAAGCAAAACATCTGCCGGAGCGATCCGCTCCGGCAGTCCGATGATCAAACGCTCAGCTGAACTTTTTCGCCTAAAACCTCTTTATTTTTTTCCAGCACAGGCTGGATCACATCGTGGATAAACTCTTCGGTCTGCTCCACGCTGCGGCCAACATAGTGGATCGGCTTGAGCACGCCCGCGAGCTCTTCTTTGGTGATCTGGAAAGCAGGGTCCTCGCAGACGCGGTCAATCATATCGTTCTCCATGCCCTCTTCTTTCACCCGCTTGGCAGCGGCCTGCGCATGAACACGCAGTTTTTCATGCAGCTGCTGGCGGTCTCCGCCCTTTTTCACCGCATTCATCATGATGTTTTCCGTAGCCATAAACGGCAGTTCCCGCATGACCCGCTGTTCGATTACTTTCGGATAAACTACCAGCCCATCGCAAACATTAATCATAATATTCAAAATGGAATCCACCGCCAAAAAGCCTTCTGCAATGGATATCCGTTTATTGGCGGAATCGTCCAGCGTGCGCTCAAACCACTGAGTCGCCGCGGTAAAGGCCGGATTCAGCGTGTCGGTCATCACATACCGGGCCAAGGCGCAGATTCGCTCGCTGCGCATGGGGTTACGTTTATACGGCATTGCGGAGGAGCCGATCTGATGCGTTTCAAAAGGCTCTTCCATCTCTTTGAAATTCTGAAGGATACGCAGGTCATTGGCGAATTTGCTGGCACTTTGCGCAATGCCTCCCAAAGTGTTCAAAACCTGCGCGTCAACTTTTCTGGAGTAGGTCTGGCCGGAAACGGGCACCACTTTATCAAATCCCATGGCCTCGGCGATCAGCTGATCCAGTTTTTTGATTTTTTGAGAATCCCCGTCGAACAATTCTACAAAGCTGGCCTGCGTACCGGTGGTACCTTTGGAACCCAGCAGACGGAAATTGTCCAGACGGTATTCCACCTCTTCCAAATCCATCAGCAGCTCATTGATCCACAAAGTGGCCCGTTTGCCTACTGTAGTCAGCTGGGCAGGCTGCAAATGTGTGTAAGCCAGTGCCGGCATATCCTTATATTTCAGCGCAAAATCCGAAAGCAGAGAAATCACATTCAACAGCTTTCTTTTTACCACTTTCATCGCTTCGCTCATGGTCACGATATCGGTATTGTCCCCTACATAGCAGGAAGTCGCTCCCAAATGGATGATTCCCTGCGCTTTGGGGCACTGGACTCCGTAAGCGTAAACATGGCTCATCACATCATGGCGCACCTCTTTTTCCCGCGCTTCGGCCACTTCGTAGTTGATATCGTCCTTATGCGCTTCCAATTCAGCAATCTGCTCATCGGTAATGGCAAGTCCCAGTTCTTTTTCCGCTTTGGCCAGCGCAATCCACAAACGGCGCCAGGTTTTGAATTTAAACTCCGCGGAAAACAGATACTGCATCTCCTTACTGGCGTAACGAGTGCTGAAGGGGCTTTCATAGTTCGTCCTCATGTCCTTGATTCCTCCATTCATCACAGCCGGCATGCCGTCTTTTCCCGCCGGACACAGCGTCCGCTCAGAAAAAAGGGCCGGTCGAGCCAGCCTCCTGCTTTTTTGAGATTTTTTGACAAAAAAACCTCTGCAAATGATGTCGGTATTATACCATAAATCCCTCCAGTGTGGCAATGCTTATTTTGCCTTTCATAAATGACAAAGCGCAAGGAATTTTAATAAAGCAGGCCATTACAAGCACATTTGCTCCGGCATCTGCACCGATTCGAGAAAAGGAGTTGAGAATCTTGAGAAAATACAAAAATTTTTTTCGTGTACTTAGTGTTTCTCTTTTTACTCTCACCATTCCCCTTTTTGGCGCCATCGGCTATTTGGGCCGTGCGTTGCCCGATTTTTACCACGGAGGGGATCTGACTTTGTTTTCTATCGCTTCCCGGCCATATATACAAGCCGACGAAACATCAACAGCATACGGAGGCGCCCAGGTATCCAGCGCAAAATCCAATGCTGTGCTATTAAATCTGGAACTGTTTGGCTTCGTCCCGATTAAAACCGTAACGGTTCAGCAGGCCAATACCGTCATGCTGGCGCCCTGCGGCACGCCTTTTGGCATAAAAATGTTTACCGATGGCGTATTGGTCGTGGGAATGAGCAATCTGGAAACGGACATGGGTTCTGCCAATCCTGCCAAAGACGCCGGCCTTGAAATCGGCGATATTCTTTGTACACTGGATGGGCAGAAAGTAACTTCCAATGAAGATGTGTCGCGCATTGTTTCCTCTTCTGGCGGCAGACAAATAGCATGCACCTATCGCCGTGACGGAGAATACCGGTCCACCTTTTTAACGCCGCTGCAAAGCCGCGCCGGGACAACCTATCGGATCGGGATTTGGGTCCGGGATTCCACCGCCGGTATCGGGACGCTTACCTACTGCAATATTTCCAAAAAGACTTTCGCCGGTCTGGGGCACGGTGTATGCGATGTTGACACCGGTAAATTGATGCCTTTGATGAGCGGCGAGATCGTCGATGTTTCCATTAACGAGATCGTCAAGGGAAAACCGGGAAGCCCCGGGGAGCTGCGGGGCATTTTCCTCGAGGACTCCCTTTTAGGGGAACTGACCGATAATTGCGAAACCGGTGTTTTCGGGGATTTACAGGCAGACTGTTCCGGCCTTTCTGAAATTCCTGCGGCTTTCAGCCAGGAGGTCATGGAAGGTCCCGCTCAGATTCTAACGACCATTTCGGGCAATACACCGCAGCATTTTGATATTGTCATCGACAAAGTTTCTTTCAGCCAAAGCAATCTCTCCAAAAATCTGGTCATTCGCATCACAGACCCTGTTCTTTTAGAAAAAACCGGCGGTATCATTCAAGGGATGAGCGGCAGTCCTATCATCCAAAACGGAAAGCTGGTGGGCGCGGTGACCCATGTGCTGGTCAATGATCCGACAAAAGGTTACGGCATCCTGATTGAAAACATGCTGGATGCGGCGGAATAGTCGAAAGATACTGCGTATTGTTGTCCTTATTATCCATCCCATGCTATCAGAGATAAGATGGATAATAAGGATATTTTTTCTGTATACGCTTCATTTTTTACTTGCTTGAAAAGAAAAGATTCGGTATAATTTTAAAAAATCAATAAAGAACATAAACGACACATGTGGTGCTTTGCACGTAAATCTGATTACGGTATGTATTCTTTAAGAGATAACCGTAACCAGATTTGAAAAACGGCAAAGGCACATGTGTTTTTTTATGGAAAAAGGAGAAGAGATTATGCCAAGAAATCAATTGCAGAGGATGATTTTTGCTTTCCTCACAGTAGTCATTACCGTACACGGATATGTATTCTATAGCCTGTATGTTGTCAATGGGGCTGTTTTGATGCAAGCAACAGGTGCGGACAGCGTTCTTCATGCTATCGCCGCCCAGGGCGGTGTGTATATGTTCGGGAAAATGCTTCCCATATGGGCTGTGATTATCATTGAATTCTTTTGCGCCTACGCACTGGAATGTTTGTTGGGAAGCCCTGTATCATACAAAATGGCCTGTAAAATGTTTGATCCCCCAAAGCATCATCCCATGATTTTTGAAACGGTAATCATAAGCTGCACCGTGCTGATTATGTGCCCATTGATGAGTTTTTTTGCGGCGTGGATGTATTATCCTTATTATGCAACATTTCACATCCTGACATTGCTTGCAAATTGGTTGAAACTTGTATGCTTTAACTTTCCATTTGCGTTCTTTTCTCAGATTTTCTTTATTCAGCCATTTGTACGGTGGGCTTTTAAAAAGATATTTGCAAAAGATATCGCCGCACACCATACGCAGGCAGGCCCTGATGGTCCTCAAAACGAATGGCAAACCGCAGATATGCAATGAGAAGGAACCGGAAAGCGTGAGATCCTAACAGATTCCATGTCGCTCAAAGAAATCAAATCATCAGCCTGACAGAAACAGCCATATATCTCGGGAATGGGATATATGGCTGTTTTATACTTTAAAAAAGGTTATCCCTCATGCCGATCACTTGTGGGCAGGTTCCCCGCCATTCGGGACCTAAAGCTGCCGGATGGTCAAAAGAAGCGTATCTCCCAAAAGAATACGCCTCCCCCTTTTTTTCACGCTCCATTTCTTTTTTATCGTGTTTTCGACAATTAATCTAATTTTTTCAATACTTTTTTCCTGAAAATAATGAATTGTAACGGGGGCGCTCTGATTGTGTAAAGCACTAAAAAGTGCTATACTAGAAAATAATTTCTGGAAATCCGTCTCTCCTTTTTGGGCGGGTAACCAGCCTGCCGTTTTCCAAAAGCGTTTCCGCCCAATCATGTATTCCATGCGATACGCGGAAAGACAGCGCGATAAGGATCTCGACTGCAACAAACGGCAAACGCCGGAACAAACAAGCGAAAAGGAGGTGTCGGATGATCGATTCCGTAAAACGTATTACCATTGTGACCGGTCACTACGGCAGCGGAAAAACAAATTTCGCGGTGAATCTCGCAGTTGACCTTTGCCGAGAAGGAAAACAGGTGGTATTGGTCGATTTGGATATCGTAAACCCTTATTTCCGCTCCGCTGATTTCAAGCCGCAGCTGACTGAAATGGGAATTGAAATGATCTGTCCTATTTACGCGAACACAAATTTGGACATTCCCGCTCTGGGCGCCGACATTTACTCGGTATTCAACGAAAACGACGGACGATATATCATTTTTGACGTTGGCGGAGACGATGCCGGAGCGGCCGCATTGGGCCGATATGCTCATCTGATTCAGCAGGAAGAATTTGATATGCTGTATGTGGTAAACCGCTACCGCTATCTGACCCGGCATCCACAGGAGGCGCTGGAAATTTTAAGGGAAATCGAAGCCACCTCACGGGTTCCCGTAACCGGCATTGTAAACAACTCAAATCTGGGCAGCCAGACAACTGCGCAGGATATTGAAAACGCGATTGGTTACGGCCTGGATGTGGCCGCTTTGGCGGGTGTTCCTGTCAGAACAGTTACCGCGCGGCGGGATCTTGCATCCCAAATGACCAGTCATCCGGTTTATCCGGTGGATATTTATGTTCTTCCCCCATGGGAAAAATAAGGAAATTTGTCAATCAACCGTCAATCGGTTTGTTGTTAGAGAAAAAGAAGGAGGATCGCAATGGCAAAAGTAACGATTTCAGAAAATATCTGTAAAGGCTGCGGCCTTTGTACAACGGTATGTCCAAAAAAAATCGTCGTTTTGGCACACGATATCCTAAACGCTAAAGGGTATCATCCGGCGAAAGTCTCTGATATGAGCCTGTGCATTGGATGCGCGATGTGTGCAACAATGTGTCCTGACTGTGCCATCAAAGTGGAAAGGTAGTGAATAATTTGGCTGAACGTGTACTGATGAAAGGGAACGAAGCATTGGCAGAAGCCGCCATCAAAAGCGGATGCCGCCATTTCTTCGGCTATCCTATCACCCCGCAAACAGAGGTTGCCGCGTATATGGCAAAAAGAATGCCCAAAATCGGAGGAACCTATTTGCAGGCAGAGTCTGAGATTGCCGCCATTAACATGGTACTGGGTGCGGCTTCTGCCGGCGTTCGGGTTATGACCTCATCATCTTCTCCCGGGATCTCTTTGAAAACGGAGGGAATCTCCTACATAGCCGGTTCCGATCTGCCCTGCCTGATTATCAATGTACAGCGCGGCGGCCCCGGATTGGGCGGAATCCAGCCTTCTCAAGCGGATTATTGGCAGGCCACCCGTGCAACCGGTCACGGCGATTTTCACATCCTGGTCTTTGCGCCCGCTACCATCCAGGAGATGGTGGACCTGGTTTACACCGCTTATGACAAAGCGGATGAGTACCGGATGCCGGCCATGATTTTGGCGGACGGCATGCTGGGGCAAATGATGGAGCCTGTAGAATTTCCGGAAAAAGAAGCAGAGCGCAAAATTGAAAAGCCTTGGGCAACCACCGGACATCAGAACAAGCGCGTCCATAACATTACCAACTCTCTCTATCTGGATCCCAACGAACTGGAGCAGAAAGTGGTAGAACGGTTTAAACGCTATGAGATTATCAAGGAAAAAGAGCCGATGGCCGAGGAATATCTGGTAGAGGATGCGGACATCGTACTGGTCAGCTTCGGCGCTACCGCCCGTATCGTGAAAAGCGCTGTAAACAGCGCTCGTGCCATGGGCATTAAGGCCGGCATGATCCGCCCGATTACCCTGTGGCCATTCCCGGAAAAGGCAATGCAGAAAGCCGCTAAAACCGCTTCCTGCTTTTTAAGCGTGGAAATGAGCATGGGACAGATGGTCGACGATGTCCGTTTGGCTGTCAACGGCGAAAAACCCGTTTACTTCTTTGGCCGCACCGGCGGTATCATCCCCTCCCCGGCGGAAGTGCTGGGCGAGATCCAGAAAATCATGGGAGGTGCAAAATAATGGCAGTTGTATTCGAAAAACCGAAAACCTTAACAGACGCGACGCTTCACTACTGCCCCGGCTGTACCCATGGCATCATTCATACCCTGGTGGCGCAGGCCATTGAGGAGCTGGGTATTGAGGGGAGAACCGTCGGCGTTGCTCCGGTAGGATGCGCGGTAATGGCATATAACTACTTTACCTGCGATATGGTAGAAGCTCCTCACGGACGTGCTCCGGCTGTTGCCACCGGCTTAAAGCGGGCCCTCCCGGACAATATCATCTTTACCTATCAGGGCGACGGAGACTTAGCCGCTATCGGTACGGCTGAGACGGTCCATTCCGCAACCCGTGGTGAGAATATCACCGTTATCTTTGTCAACAACGCGATTTACGGCATGACCGGCGGCCAGATGGCCCCTACCAGCCTGCCCGGGCAGGTGACCCAGACCACTCCTTACGGACGCGACACTTCTGTCGCCGGTTATCCGGTCCGAATCTGTGAGATGCTCTCTACCCTGGACGGCGTCGCCTACGCGGAACGCGTTTCGGTTGACAGCGTTCCCAACATCCGCAAAGCAAGAGCCGCTATCAAAAAGGCATTTGAAAATCAGGTCAACAAAAAAGGATTTTCCATCGTTGAAGTGCTTTCCTCCTGCCCCACCAACTGGGGACTGACGCCTGCCGAAGCGCTGAATTGGCTGCGGGATAACATGATTCCCTATTATCCTTTGGGCGTTTATAAAGATACGACGGGAGGCGAAAAGTAATGGCGCTGAAAAACTTTTTACTTGCCGGATTCGGCGGTCAGGGCATTTTATTTTCCGGTAAGGTAATCGCCTATTCCGGCTTGATGGACGGGAAAGAAGTTTCCTGGCTCCCCTCTTACGGCCCCGAAATGCGTGGCGGTACCGCAAACTGCAGCGTTTGTATTTCGGATGAGCCGATTGGTTCTCCTCTGGTCCTGACGCCGGATGTTTTGATGGCGATGAATCTGCAGTCTTTTGATAAATTTATCAATACGGTCGTTCCCGGCGGCATTGCTGTGATTGACAGCACTCTGGTTGATAAGAAAACCGATCGCACGGATATCACTGCGATTTATGTGCCGGCCACTGCCCTTGCCAGCGAAAACGACCTGCAGGGACTGGCCAACATCATTTTGATCGGCACCATTTTAAAACATACGCAGTTTGCCGATTTCGAAGCAGTTAAAAAAGCGATCAACAAATGCGTTCCTCCTAAAAAAAGCCATTTGATCGAAGCAAATCTGCGTGCAATCGAATTGGGTATGAAATATTAAAAGAAGTCTTTCTCTTTCGCGCCCGGCTTTTCTGCCTGGGCGCGGTTTTTTATGCTGCATCGCATCAAAGCATAGCTTTTGGGCGCAGAGCAATACGATTATCGAAAAACGCTTTAAAAAAACAATCCCGCGGACAGATTTTGTCCACGGGATCTCGGAAGAGGATATTTTCTCTAAGCTGTTTCGGTTTCGTAACCGGTCTCGGAACCAGCCGGTGTTTGCGGGATATCATCAGACTCAGACGATTGCGGGAAGATCACTTCTTCCCCATTTAAAAAGGCTTCGAACTGATCGTGAAAATGGCTGGCAAACGCATTGCATCGGGCGGGATATTCCTCCGGCATTGTCGATGCGTACCGCTCCACAAACGCATGGAATTCCTCCATATAATTTTCTGCGAAAGCCTCTACTTCTTCATAGTCTTCATCGGGTTCCTCGCTGTTATCATAATATACAGAAATATTGTCCAGCAGCTGCTCCACCGTCAAATCATATCCCAGACTGTCTTCCAGATACAGGCTGTATCCATAGCGTTTCTCTACCGAGGGAGTCGTGATGCAAATATAGTCAAACGGGATACCGGTATCAGCTATTTTTTTCAGAATTGGCCGTGCCGCTTCTATGAAATCTTTCTCGCAGGCAAAAGAGTTCAAAATTCTCAAATCCGCCTGAACAAAGTCCGCTGCCCGCAGATCTTTTATCGTCATTTCTTCCGGCAGATCACCATGATTCAACCGTATGGAAATATCCATACTGCTTACGCTTGTTTCATCTTTCAGCGCTTTGGCACAAATCTGATTTGCTTCGACACACAAGCTTTCCTGCAGGATTTCCCGATGTGGTCCCCAGTCGTTCCACAACTCCGGAATGACTGCCATCCCCAAGCTTCCAACAATAAGGAGAAAACAGATAAAGCCACTCAGAAAATCATACCGGAGTTTTTCTCCTTTGGATATAGAATAGCGAAACAGAATTTCTATTCCCAGGACGATTAAAATAATGGGGGCCAGTTTTGCCATCAGCAAAAAACTGATCGACTGGTTAAAGGTGCCAATCAGCAGTAATACGCCGACAGCAATAAGCGAGCAGGCCATGGTGATCGTTCCCACCCGGCGTCCCTGAGGGCGCTGCTGCATCGGCGCGGAATACTGCGCCGACTGCGGATATCTTGGCGGCTGCGCGGGCGGAAAATCCGCTGCACCCACCTGAGTAGGAGATGCTTTCAAGCCAGGTTCCTCCCTGCCTTCTTGGATATCCAGGCCTGTTTCCTGTTCAAAATGATTCATGGTTTTCCTCCTGATATTCTACAAAGTCTTCCGTTTCTTTCAACGTTTTTCCCCGGTTCAGCAGGTACACGCCCAGGCCAATCACGGCGCAGGCCACAACCAGGCTGGGGATCCGCCCGATGATAAAGTAAATCCAATCCGGCAAATCAAATCTCCAAAGAAGCGGAGCGATCACCGCTTCGTATAAAGAATAAATTCCCAAAACGATGCATCCCCATCCTACCAATTTCGGCAGCTTATTGGAAAACTGATCCGACGCTTTGGGAATCCAACCGCCTCGTTTGACGTCTTCCCAAAATTTATAATCCATTTGCAGGCGCTGGTCTGCATGATAGCGGGCACTGTTAAACGTATCAAAAAAAGCATAAAACCAAATGATTGGCAAAAATACGCAGAGAACTCCTAAATTGAGCATGACTGCAACGGCAATTACCGTCCAGAAAACACTCATGATGACAAGTCCTTTTTTCATCATCCCCAGATACATTTGCCCTGCTCCTGGGACAAAGGCAAAACAGAACACTAAAAATTTATTTCTCTCCATGTGAATTCTCCTTTTCATAGGTCTTGGAAAACGCCTTATCCAACGGTTCTAAAAAGCTTTGCGTCCATTTTCCAAATCCGGAAGTAAATTGCTGCAGGCCGGTTCGGATCTCTTCCATACCAGAAGGCCTCTGCTCTTTCCAATCTATTTGCATGCTTTGTTCCGGCTTGTGATTTCGGTCGATTCCCCTGCTGGGGAACTCGAAAACACCGCTCCACCAGAAAACCAGCGCCAAACATGCCGCGGCAGAAATCGTTGTAAGCCGGCGCAAAAACATTTTTCGCTCTTTTTTCCGAATTTGCTGCATCACTTCGCCGTACATTGGCACCGGCGGCGATTGTAAAACATCGTCGCACAGGATATTGGTATATCGGTCGGTACATGCGTCGCAAAAAGAAAGATGCTCTGCGATCTCCAGCCGCTGTAAATCGTCCAGATCGTCTTCCCAGATCAGCGCCTGCAAGGCTTCGTCGGTCAAATGGCCGTTCTGATCAAACAAATCCAACATTATGAGCCTCTCTCCTTTCCCACTGTTTCTTTGAGCATTTCCCGGAGAAGAAATTTCCCCCGATAGATCTGTGTTTGAACCGTCTTGACCGGACGGCCCAGTATTTCCGCAATTTCTTCTGCTGATTTTTCTTCTAAAAAATACATCGATACCGCTTTTTGATAAGGTTCTTTCAGATTATGAATCGCCTGTAGAATGGCAGCTGAGGTTTCCTTTTGGATGTAAGCGTCATCCGGTCCGGCCCGCATGTCAATCATCTGTTCGCCAACTGAATCATCATCCAGTTGGACCCGGCGGGCATACGCGCTTTTTAAGTAATCCTTTGCCTTATTGCTGGCAATGCGGATCAGCCAGGGTTTGTAATTATCTCCTTGATAGGTATCAATATGGCGGTAAGCGGAAAGAAATGTTTCCTGCGTGAGGTTTTGCGACTCGTGATAATCATGGACCAGCTGATAGCACACGGTAAAGACCAATTTTTCGTACTGTATCACTAAATCCTTAAATTTTTCATCAGTCATGACCTCTGTATCACCGCCTTTATCGCTGCCTTCACAAATACAAACGAGAACGGATAAATCCCCACTTCAAAAAAAGTGAAAAACATCAAATGGATTCGCCGGAATTCAGCCAGGAAAAAGAAAACATTTTGTCATGATTTCCAAAAATATGCGTCTTTTTTCTCAAAAGCGCTGCAGCTCTTGACTTTTGGGGACGGGTAGGTATAATAAAAACGCAATGAAACGTTGCGGGAAATCGAATAATAGGGGTGCTGCGTACACGCGGCTGAGAGCGGATAGCATGATATCCGAAACCCATAACCTGATCTGGATAATGCCAGCGTAGGAATACAAAATGCGCGTTGTATGGTTTTATCCATGCAGCGTTTTTTTGTAATTTTTTTCAGGAGATGACCCATATGCAAAAGACAAGCAAAACCCGTATTCTGGTTGAGTGTGCCTTGATGATTGCTCTGGCAGTTGTTCTGGACATTCTGCCCCTTCCCAAATGGCCCAACGGGGGCTCCGTTTCGGTTTCCATGGTACCGATCGTATTTCTTTCTTACCGGCACGGCACCAAATGGGGCCTTTTGACCGGCTTTACCTACTGCATCATTCAAATGATCACCGGATTTTACGCGCCGCCTGCCGGAACCATTCTGGCCTTTACCCTGTGCATCTTGCTGGACTATGTAATCGCTTTCACCGTTTTGGGCGCGGCGGACCTGTTCACCAAACCTTTTTCCAACAAGCTGGTGGGATACACCGTCGGCGCTCTAGCCGTTACCTTTATCCGTTTTCTGTGCAGCTTCCTGTCCGGCGTTCTGATTTGGGGCTCCTACGCGCCGGAAGGACAACCTGTATGGCTGTACTCTTTGACCTATAACGGCGGCTACATGATTCCCAATATGATTCTGACCGCAGTTATTATCCTGGTTCTGTGCGTGGCAATTGATCCCAAAACGCTGCGCCGTCCTCAGAAAGAATCTGCCAACGCGTAAAACGTCTTTATGAAAAAGGCTTCTTTCCACGGAAAGAAGCCTTTTTTTATTTCTGGCAGGTTTTATGATAAAACTTTTCCCGGTTAACCGAAACGCGGCTATGTGTTCCCTCTCCGATCAGTCCCCGTTCGTCCTCTGCCGTTACTTTAAAGTCGTATTTTCTCCCTTCGACGTTCACAAGTTCTGCGGTAGCTTTTACTTTCATCCCCATTGGCGTGGCGGATACATGGCTGACCGAAATCATCGTTCCCACCGAGGTATTCTCTTCTCCCAAATCCGCCGCGATACAGGCCGCCGCCGCATTTTCCATCAGCGCGATCATCATGGGGGTAGCAAAAACCTCCATATCGCCGCTGCCAACTGCCAATGCCGTATTTTCCTCATCTACAACTGTTTCTACTGTGTATCTCTTTTTGTCCATGATTCTTCTCCTATCTGTTTGAAACCTGTCTTTCTGCGATTGGGAGAAAATGCATCCCCGACCCTGAGGCGGAACCGCTGTTTTATCCAAACACGACGCGCCCGAACGCTCGCAGGAACCGGCTTTTGAAAAGCTGAACGGTACAAAGGGATTATATCACAGCCACCTTTGTTTGCAAAGGTTTACGGCGCAATTTTATGAACAATCAATTCTTCTCCCATCTCACAGAAGATTTCATCCCCTTTGGAAAAGGAACCCGCCAGATACTGCTGTGCCAAGGGGTCTTCGATTCGCTTTCGAATCTCGTTTTTTAAAAGGCGCGCCCCCTGCGCCGGATTAAAATCCTTTTGCTCCAGCAGACAGGTCACCGCCTCGGGGGCGATTGTCGCATTTACGCCAATTTGCCGCAGCCGCCGCTGCAGCTGACCGATCATCCTTGCTCCGATTTTCTCCAGCTGAGGCCGCGTCAGATACTGGAAAAACAGAATTTCATCAATTCGGTTCAAAAATTCCGGCCGAAAATACGTTTTCAGTTCTTTTTGGACTTCCCGCTTCATATTCTGTTCCTGGACACTGCCAGTCCCAAAGCCCAGATTTTTCTGCTGGGCGATCTTTTGCGCGCCGATATTGGACGTCATAATAATAACGCAATTCTTAAAATTGACCCGCCGTCCGGCAGAATCAGTTAAATGGCCCTCGTCCAGCACCTGTAAAAGAAGATGAAAAATGTCAGGGTGTGCCTTTTCCACCTCGTCGAACAGGACTACCGAATAGGGATTCTGCCTCACTTTTTCGGTCAGCTGTCCTCCCTCCTCATATCCCACATATCCTGGCGGTGTGCCAATCAAGCGGGATACAGCATGCTTTTCCATGTATTCGGACATATCAATCCGGATCATGGCGTCCTCCCGCGCAAATAGCGCTTCTGACAACGCTCTGCAAAGTTCGGTTTTTCCTACGCCGGAAGGACCCAAAAAGAGAAAAGAGCCGATTGGCCGGTTCGGATCGTTCATTCCTGACCAGCTTCTTCGGATTGCTTTCGCGACAGCGCAAACAGCCTCTTCCTGGCCGATGACCCGGTCGTGCAGCCGTTCTTCCAGTTCCAGCAGCCGCTTGTTTTGATCTTTCATCAGCTGCTCCGTCGGGATACCTGTCATTTTTGATGTCACCTGCGCAATATTCTGCGCTGTGACCACGGTGCTTTGTTGCTTTCTTTCTTCTCTTTCTGAAGGCCAATGGTCCGAATTCCATCGTTCACCAAAAGCCCGGTCTTCTCCCGTGGTCAGCACCGCGAAGCGCCGCTGCGCACATAAGGCCGCTTTTGCCGTGTTTAAACGCACGCAAGCAGCCGCTTCATCCATCAAATCAATGGCTTTATCCGGCAAAAATCGGTCTGTCAGATACCGTTCGGACAGGGAAATCGCTGTTTCCAGCGCTTCATCCGTAATCTGCACACTATGATGGTTTTCGTACCGGGTACGCAACCCTTTTAAAATCTCCAACGTTTTTTCCGGGCTGGGCTCCAACACCTCAACGCTTTGAAAACGCCGTGCCAGAGCGCCGTCTTTTTCGATATGTTTACGGTATTCTTCCAATGTGGTGGCTCCAATAATCCGCAGTTCCCCCCGCGCCAACTGCGGCTTTAAAATGTTGGCGGCATCAATCGCTCCTTCGGCTGCACCCGCTCCCATAATGGTGTGGATCTCATCGATAAACAAAATGATATTTCCATCATCCACAACCTCCTGCAGGCACGCGCGAACCCGTTCTTCAAACTCGCCCCGAAATTTCGTACCCGCAATCATATTGGTCAAATCCAGGGACAAAATCCGCGTTTCCTGCATTTCCTGCGGCACGGCATCGGTTAAAAGCAGCTGTGCCAACCCTTCCGCTACCGCTGTTTTTCCAACACCGGCCTCGCCAATCAGACAGGGATTGTTTTTTGTTCTGCGTGAAAGGATCTGCAGGGTTCGTGAAATTTCTTCATCACGCCCTATCACCGGATCCAGTTTTCCCTCTTTCGCCCACTGTGTCAAATCACGGCTGTATTTTTCCAAATTAGGGCACCGGGACATCGCCGTTTTTGGTTTTCCCGCTTGTTTTTTTCCTTTCAAATACAAACTTTCCACCAATTCGCTGCCGATAAGGTCCATTGCATCACGGTAGATGCCGCCGCAGTCGACACCGATCTCTTTTAAAAAGCGAACCGCATAGCTTTCCCGCTCTTTTAGCATTGACAGCAGAATATGCTCTGTTCCGGCGATCTTTTGTCCCAACATGCGGGCCTCCGCCAAAGAGTTCTCCAAAATTCTTCTGCAGCGCGGCGTAAAATGCTCCGTCGACATTTGGGTTTTAATGCCGCGTCCTACGGTTTCTATCAATTTTTGACGAATCTTTCCCCATTCAACACCGCGCCCTCGCAGAATATTCCCGGCAATCCCACTTTCTTCTTCCAGCAATCCCAGCAGTAAATGCTCGCTTCCCACATAAGTATGACCCAGAATACAGGCCTGCTCGATGGCGGCATTCACCGCAGCGTTTGCCTTACCGGTAAAGCCAGAAAATTTAAACATGTAACTCATCCTCCCGCCCCATCATATGATATAGCAACACCAATATATGATCTGTCTGTTTGTCAGACCCTTTCAGACAATCTTACTATTGGTTTTCACCCACTGTTTTATGCGATTTTGGTTGGAACCTTTCCGGCTTGATTTTCATAAAATAAGGTGAAAATACTTTTATAGGGAGGTTTTCTCATGCCCTGCTGTGAAAACAAGAACAAAACCTGGATCATCATTCTGGTATTTATCCTGCTGTACGTTCTGTATTGCGATTTTGACCTTTGCAACATCTTCGGCAGCTGCGGCAGCAATTATAATAACAACAATTGCAACTGCGGCCGCAATAACCCTCCGTACTGCTGCGACTAATTTTAGAAAATAAAAAAAGCCCGCTTCTGCGGGCTTTTTTCTGTTATTCACAAAAACGAGCTTCTTCAATCATTTGCGTGCACAAACGGCTGTATTCCCGGCACAGGCATTCGCCAAGGCTGCAAAGGCCGGTGTTCTCCTGATCGCCGCACAGCAAGGCAAACGCGCGGCCGATATTCTCAAACCGTTCCCGCCCGTTTTTTGCGCCAAGCAGGTAATACGACAGCGTTTGGGGATCATTGATCTTCTCCGATAAAAACAGGTCCCGTTTTGGAATCTGGGCCAAAAATTCCTGCGATGCCGTTTCTGCCAGAACGGATGGAAGTTCCTGATTGAGGACCGTATCCGCCACAAAGGCAAACAGGATTTTTCTTTGGAGACGTTCAAACGATTCCGTGCTTTCCTGGCAAAATGTCAAGACCGGACTATTTTCCTCAAACAAAACATCCGCGATTTTTTTGCCCAAAGCATACGCCTTATCGATATTTCCATTTTCCTTTTGCAGTACAAATTCCTGTGCCGCCTTTTCTCCGGCGTCTTCAAACGAAGGCTTTGCTCCGGAGGGCGGAACAATTTTCATATCACTGTCATCCCCAACGGCAGCCAGCACAAGCCCGGTACCCTTCTTTTTTGTGTACACGGCATGCGACATCACCAGGACGAAGATAAAAAGGACCGCGATCCAAAGCATTGTTCTCATCCTTTCGCTATTTTTCCTGCGCCAGCGCCTGTTCCAGCGCCCACGACAGCTGATCCGGACAGGATGTCTGCCCCGTTCCGCAGCGAACGCCGCGAAGCCTTTTGATAACGTCTCTCGCATTGCATCCTTTGACCAGCTGAGAAATGCCCCGGCTGTTTCCGCTGCATCCGCCCATAAATTCTACTTTTTTGATTGTTTCCCCATCCAGTTCAACGGTGATTAAACTGGAACAAACGCCTCTCGGCTTGTAAATATATTCCATAGCTTCTCCTTTGCACCGATTATTTTACTCTTGCCAGGCCATGCGCAATCGCGTCTTCCGCAACCGCATTGGCCACTGCGTCTGCCACCTTTTCATTAAACGGATTGGGCAGGATATAATCCGCAGACAATTCCGAATCCTCGACAATTCCGGCAATCGCATAGGCCGCCGCAATCTTCATCGATTCGCTGATATCCCGCGCGCGCACCCGCAATACCCCTTTGAAGATGCCGGGGAATGCCATCACGTTGTTGATCTGGTTCGGAAAATCGGAACGGCCGGTACCAATGATATAGGCGCCGCCTTTTTTCGCTTCATCCGGCATGATTTCCGGAACCGGGTTTGCCATCGGGAATACGATGGATTTTTCCGCCATGGAAGCAATCATCTCGCGGCTGACAATATTCGGAGCGGAAACGCCAACAAATACGTCTGCCCCTTTGAGCATATCAGCAAGAGAGCCCTGCTTGTTTTCCTTATTCGTCAGCTCAGCCATCTCTTTCTGCGCGGGGTTGGTCCATTCCGCGCCCCGATAGATAGCGCCCTGCTTGTCGCACAAAATAATATCGCCGAAATTCATCTGCAAAAGCAGTTTGGTAATGGCAATACCGGCAGCTCCAGCGCCATTGACCACAATATGGGCGCTTCCCATCTCTCGGCCGGTCAGCTTCATGGCGTTAAGCAGAGCCGCCGCAACAATGATCGCCGTGCCGTGCTGATCGTCGTGAAAAACAGGAATATCGCAGCATTCTTTTAATCTTCTCTCAATCTCAAAGCACCGCGGAGCAGCAATATCCTCCAGGTTGATGCCGCCGAAACTTTTGGAGATCAAAGATACCGTCCGAACAATTTCGTCCACATCTTTGGAGTCGATGCAAATCGGGAAAGCATCTACCCCGCCGAATTCTTTAAACAGCGCGCATTTGCCCTCCATAACAGGCATTGCCGCAGCGGGACCGATATCCCCCAGGCCCAGCACAGCGGTACCGTCTGTGATAACTGCGACGATATTGGCACGGCGGGTCAATTCAAAGGATTTTTCCTCATCTTTTTGGATTTCCAAGCAAGGGCGCGCTACGCCGGGCGTATACGCCAAAGACAAATCCTCTTTATTTTTGATCGGGGCGCGGGAAATGATCTCGATTTTTCCCTGCCACTCTTCGTGCTTTTTCAAAGACTGTTCCATGATATCCATATTGCTGTCCACCTTATCTCTTTCATTTTCATAAAGGGTTGGGCATTTGCCCAATACAATTTTTATTATACCCCTATGGACCAGCTATGCGCAAGCCATTTACGCTATTTTTGAAAGTTTTCCGTCTTTTTTCTAAAAAAAAGCAGGGCCTTCCTGCATAAATACAGGAAGGCTTCCCTCTTTTAGCAATTTTCAATCTGCTTTTCAATCAATTCCTTCAGCACAGCGGGGTTTCCCTGTCCCTTTGACTGACGCATACACTGACCAATCAAAAAGCCGATAACATTGGTCTTTCCGCCTTTGTAATCCGCAATGGATTTGGGATTTGCTTCCAGAACCGACTGGACGATAGCGGCCAGCGCGCCGGTGTCTGAAATCTGGGCCAGCCCTTTTTCTTTGACTACCTGTTCTGGGGTTTTTTCTGAGAAAATGATTTCTTCCAGCACTGTTTTACCGGCTGTGACGGAAATGGTCCCTTTTTCAATCAAAGCGATCATATCCGTTAATTTTTCCGGCGTGAGGGCCGTGTCGGCCAGTGACAGATTCTTTTCGTTGAGGATTCTGGAGACATCGCCCAGCAGCCAGTTGGAAATATTTTTTGTTTTACAATTGTTTTTGTCGACACAGCTTTCAAAAAACGCGGCTTTATCCGGATTTTCAGTCAGCAGGTTCGCATCGAAATGCGGCAGGCCATAACTTTCCATATAGCGTTTGAGCTTTTGATTGGGCAGTTCCGGCAGTTCGTCTTTCAGCCGCCAGATCTTCTCTTCGTCGATGACGATGGTCAAAAGGTCCGGCTCCGGGAAGTAGCGGTAATCGTGGGAATCCTCTTTGCTGCGCAAAAGGAAGTTCTGCCCTTTGGCGTCATCCCAGCGGCGGGTTTCCTGGTGGATCACACCGCCCGCCTCCAATACTTCGATCTGGCGTTTTGCTTCGTACTCAATGGCCCGGACAGCGCCGCTGAAGGTGTTGACATTCTTCATCTCGCACCGGGTTCCCATCGGCTCGCCAGGGCGGCAGACCGATACATTGATATCGCAGCGGATGGACCCCTCCTGCATTTTGCAGTCGGAAATATCGATATACTGCAGAATAGATTTGATCGTTTCCAGATAAGCCTTTGCCTCGGCAGAGCTGTGCATATCCGGTTCAGATACGATCTCGATCAACGGTACGCCGCAGCGGTTAAAGTCCACCAGGCTCCCGGCAAAGCTCTCGTCATGCAAAAGTTTGCCCGCGTCTTCCTCAATATGAATACGGGTCACGCCGATGCGTTTGGTATTGCCTTTTTCATCAACCATTACATCCAGATACCCATTTTCACACAACGGGATATCAAACTGGGAAATCTGGTAAGCTTTTGGCAGGTCCGGATAAAAATAGTTTTTCCGATCCTGTTTGCTGACCGGATTGATTTTGCAGTTGAGCGCATGACCCATTTTCACCGCGTATTCTACCACTTTTTCGTTTAAGGTAGGCAGTGTTCCCGGCATACCGGTGCAGATGGGGCAGCAGTTAGAGTTTACCTCCGCGCCAAACGCATTTTTACAACCACAGTAAATTTTGGTAGCCGTATTCAATTCCGCGTGGACTTCCAGTCCAATGGTCATTTCATAATTCATTTCGGCCACCTCCTTAACCTCTCATCGCCGGCGCAACGCCGAATCCGCCGCACAGATTCTCAAAACATCCCGCCGCATTAAACAAAAGCTGTTCAGAAAATTTCGGCCCGATCATCTGCAAACCGATGGGCAGCCCGTTGGAAGCCGTACCGCAAGGGACGGAAATGGCGGGCAGTCCTGCGATGTTGACCGTAACGGTACAAATATCTGCCGCGTACATTTTCAGCGGATCGTCGGTGCGCTCTCCAATTTGAAACGCGGTGGAAGGAGAAGTCGGCGTCAGGATCAGGTCACACTGGGAAAACGCTTCAGCATATTCCTGAGCGATTTTCTGCTGCATTTGTTTCGCTCGCTTATAATACGCGTCATAAAAGCCGGAGCTTAATACAAAGGTTCCAAGCATAATGCGGCGTTTGACTTCATCTCCAAACCCTTCGCTGCGCGTCTTTTCATACATATCGGTCAAATTGGCATATCCTTCGGCACGGTAGCCGTATTTCACGCCGTCAAATCGGGCCAGATTGGACGAAGCCTCTGCCGAAGAGATGATGTAATAAGCGGAAAGGGCATAATCCGTGCTGGGCAGGCTGACCGAAACGGTCTCGGCGCCTTCTTTTACCAGCATATCAATGCTATTCATAACAGCCGACTTGATTTCCGGGTCCACCCCATCGCCAAAATATTCTTTTGGAATTCCGATTCGCAAACCTTTCACCGACCGGCTGATCTGACTGCCAAACGCGCCGTACTCCCGTACAGCGCTGGTTGCATCCATCGGGTCACGTCCGCAGATAACGGCATACAGGTTGGCCACATCCTCTACAGATCGGCCCAGCGGTCCGATCTGGTCCAGGGAAGAAGCGAAAGCCACCAGCCCATAGCGGGATACGGAACCGTAAGTCGGCTTTAATCCAACTACGCCGCAGTAAGAAGCGGGCAGACGGATGGAGCCGCCGGTATCAGACCCCAGCGCCAGAACCGCCTCTCCCGCGCTGACGCAGGAGGCGCTGCCGCCGGAAGAACCGCCCGGCACATAATCCGGATTCCATGGGTTTTTTGTCTTTTTAAAATAAGAAGTCTCACAGGAAGAACCCATGGCGAACTCGTCCATATTACACTTTCCGATAATCACCGCATCGGCGTTTTCCAGCTTGTCCACCACCGTAGCGTTATAGGGCGGCACGAAATTGTAAAGCATTTTGGACGAACAGGTCGTCAGTGTACCTTCGGTGCAAATGTTGTCCTTTACGCCAACCGGAATGCCCGCAAGAGGAGAAAGCTGCTCCCCTGCCGCAATTTTTTTGTCCACCTCTTCGGCCTTTTTCAGCGCCCGTTCTTCACAGACAGTGACAAAAGAGCCGATCTGTTCTTCTTTTTTCTCGATTTGTGTCAACGCGGAACGGGTTATTTCCACCGCGCTGCATTCTTTCTTCCGCAGCTTCTCTGAAAGGGATGCAGCGGTCATTTCGAACAATTCCATTTTCTACATCCTTTCTATTCCACTACTTTCGGAACAACGACACAGCCGGCCTGCGTCTGAGGTGCATTTTGTAAAAGCTGCTCCCTTTTCAAAGAGGGGCGAACGTCGTCCCGGCGAAGCCGCATGGGCTTCGACGGGTCCACAGCAGTATAGTCTCCGTCCATCGGCGGCAGCTTTTCGCACATGGCCACAATGTTCTCCATCTCTTTTTGGAACTTTTCTACCTTTTCGTTTTCAATCGAAAGGCGGGATAGTTTTGCAATATGCTGTATATCAATTTGCATGGGATGAAACCTCCTTTGCCTGATCATTCTGTCAAGGGCTGGGCGCCCTATGCATTTAAAACGATGATTCTTTTTCCGCGTGCGCCGCGGGATTTTCCCCATCCAGCAAGGCCAGCAGTGCCGCCTCGTCCAAAATCGGGATCCCCAAATTCTGCGCTTTGGCCAGCTTGCTTCCGGCTTCTTCGCCCGCCACCACATAGCTGGTTTTCCTGGAAACAGAAGACGAAACCTTTCCTCCCTGCTTTTCAATCAACCCCCCCGCCTCGGAACGGGTCAGATTGGGCAGCGTGCCCGTGAGGACAAAGGTAAAACCTGCCAGCCGGTCGCCTGTCGGAAGCGCCTGTGAGCAGGTATTGACGCCTGCCTTTTTCAGCCGCTCTACCAAATGCCTAGTGGTATCCAACGAAAAATACTCCACGACCGCCTGCGCCATAATTCCGCCGAAGCCGTCTATTTGGGAAATCTCCTCCTCTGACGCGGAAAAAAGCATTTCAATATCCGGGAAGCGCGCTGCCAAAAGTTTAGCCGCTTTCTGCCCGATGCCGCGGATGCCCAACGCAAACAAAAGCCGTGATAAATCGTTTTGCTTGGATTTTTCGATGGAAGCCAGCAGATTTGCCCCGCTCTTTTGCGCAAGCCGGTCAAGCGCGGAAACTTCCTCTAAAGTAATATCATACAAATCTGCGGGCGATTTGACAAGTCCCGCCGCTACTAAATTTTCTACGATGGACGGACCCATCCCTTCAATATCCATCGCATCGCGGGAAGCAAAGTGAATCAAATTGCGCAGAAGCTGCGCGGGACAGTCGCTGTTCTGGCACCGTTTTGCCGCTTGATCCCCTTCAAAGAAAACAGGAGAGCCGCACGCCGGGCAAACATCGGGAATTTGATAAACTTTTTTCCCCGGCGCGTGGGAAACAACCCCGATCACCTCCGGAATAATATCCCCCGCTTTCCGGACCAAAATGGTGTCCCCTACCGCAATTTGTTTTTCATCGATAAACGCCTGGTTATGAAGCACTGCCCGGCTGACGGTAGTCCCCGCCAGACTGATGGGTTCGAACACCGCCGTGGGGGTCAAAACACCGGTACGGCCCACATTGATCTGAATGTCCAAAAGGACCGTGGGCTTTTCTTCCGGCGGGTATTTATAGGCAATCGCCCATTTGGGATATTTGGCGGTACTTCCCAGCTGTTCTCTTTGCGAAAAGTCATCTACCTTTACAACTGCCCCATCGATGCCGAATGCATATGTTTCCCTGTTCTCCCCAATGCGCCGAATCTCAGCCATCATCTCCTCGGCGGAAGAAACCTGCCGGTAGGATGGGGAAACCGGAAATCCCTGATCTTTTAAAAAATCCAGCGATTCTTTATGCCCGGACAAACTTTTCCCCTCGATTTGCTGGACGTTGAAAACGAAAATATCCAGATTTCGCCGGGCGGCAACGGATGGATCTTTTTGCCGCAGCGATCCTGCTGCCGCATTGCGCGGATTTTTAAACAGTTTTTCCTCCCGGATCTCCTGCTCGGCGGTCAGTTTCTGGAAATTCTGTTCCGACATGTAAACTTCACCGCGCACTTCTAAAAAAGCAATGGGATCTTTCAGCTTTTGCGGGATGCTCTTCACCGTTTTTAAATTTAAGGTGACATCCTCGCCGATAAATCCATCTCCTCTGGTGGAACCCCGCACAAAAACGCCGTCCCGGTATTCCAGCGAGACCGACAATCCATCTATTTTCGGCTCTACAACATACACGGGATCGGCCACCTGCTCCTGGACCCGTTCATGGAAAGCAAACACCTCTTCCGGCGAAAAAACATCCTGCAGGCTCCCCATCTGGACCTTGTGCTCCACCGGTGCGAACGTATTCTTCACCTGACCCACAACCCGCTTGGTCGGAGAATCCGGGTGCGCGAACTGCGGATAAGCTTCTTCCAAATCCATCAACTGGTGCAGCAGCCGGTCGTATTCGTAATCTTCGATTTCCGGCGCATCCTGATCATAATAACGCCGGCTATGGTATAAAACCAGTTCTGTTAGCTGATCAATTTTTTGTTTTGCCTGCGTTTCATCCATACTGGAGCCTCCGTATCCGGTGTGAGAATGCATTCCCGTTCCCACCGCAAATGAAAATCAATCCTATTGCTTTTTCAGCACTTTGAAAGTTATTATAGCACATTTTAGGCCGTTTCCAAAGCCTGTAAGCAACTTTTTCTTCCCGGAAACAGAAAAAGGTCATTTTGCAATGGAAAAACAGCCTTGCTGTCATGCAAAGAGGAAGCGGCTTTTCCGTCAGCCGGCGGGTGCGATTCCTCCAATTCCAACCGCACCGAAATATCCAGGCACTTCTCCCACAATGACCGTTTGCCCCAGCTCCATATTCGTGGATACTTCTGTTTGCATGGAAAATCCCGGAATGATGGCTGAAATTTCCATGTCAATTTGTAAATAGACCCGATGCAGCGTTTGATTGATGCCGGCCTGCGAAAATTCGTGGTACAAATTGATATTTACCACGCTTTCCGGCATGAGCCGAAAAGCCACAGGCGGACCTTTTCCGGACAAAATGTTCCATCCTGTCAGCGAACCGAGCGGGATGGACAGCTTATTGGAGGACAATTCTTTCAGGCGGTTCATTGTTTGCTCGGTAATGCTGCTCTTGATTTGATTTAATAACACCGTATCCGCCTGCAATGCGGTAACTTTTCCAGTACCATCTCGGGTGAGCTGTATCATCTGATGATAGGTGATTCCCATGCGCTTCAATTCTTCCGATACGGTTTTATTAACCGCTTCCGTCACCAAATTTTTCGCCTGATAAGAAAGCTTTTCTTCAATTGTCGGGCTGATCCAGGAGTGTATTCCCCAAATCAGAAAAAACAAAAGGCAAAGAACCATCCCCACGCGAAAAAGCATTTTCAGCCTTTTTCTCTTTTTGGCCCGCATCATATCCCCGCCCCCTTTGCTTCAGTATATGAAAAGGCAGGCTCTATCAAGACGCTATCTTTGATACAAAAGAAAAAGCCCTCTCCGGGCCGAAATGGTCCAAAAAGGGCGTAAAATAAGGGCATCCAAGGTCAATTCACGACTTTGGATGCCCTTGATTTATTTTATTGTCTGTGATTTTACCAGCTGCGGACGGTGCCGGAAGTCATCCCGACAGGACCGGAATAGGTAAAATTAAAAAGTATGCCAAAATTAAAAGGTTATAGCTGTTTCATTGCTATTTCTGCGTCCCGGATCATAGCAAGCTGTTCCTTGTTACAGAACGGCTTTAACTTCAACATTTCCTGATAATGCTGGCGGCTCAAATCAACACGTCCTTTTCTCGTATCAACATTCTTAGTTGACAGCGCAATCTGGACACTTTCCAATATAATCCGGTGATGCTGCTCCAGCATAAATGTAGTCAACTTTGACAGCTTTTCATCCGGCTCATTCTCCGGGCGCATTATTTTCTTTTGATAGATAGCCTCTGCCCATGCTGCTTTATCTACTTTCTTTTTCCATCCGAACATAGTCTGCCTCAATCATTCATAAATGCATCAAATTCCTCGATGCGATCAATCCATTCCAGCTCTTTTTGCTTTTTTGCCTTACTGTCAAGAACGACAGCTTTGGGATTTCGCTTCAGGATTTCAGCTTTCATCGCTTTCTGTTCTGCTTTGGTGGTGGGAACAGTTTTTGTTCCACCTAACCATGTTTTCACCGTTTTCCGCGTTACATCATATACTGGCTCAGGAGCCTTTTTCTTTCTTCCAAACATAACGCCATACCTCAATTTAGTCCGTGCTTCTCGTTATACGCACAAGCATCGCATTGGCTATTCACACCATTATCAGAGTGCATCCCGCATGTTTTACACTTTACCTGTGCTGCTTTCAGTTCTATATTTTCTGCTGTAGAATTAGGGCGGGTTCCATGATATCCGGTGCCTCGCAACCTTTCCGCTTCTTCCTTAGTCATAGCAGGAGTAGTGTTGATCTTCTTTGTTACTCCTTGTGATGAGTAAGAGGAATTACCGCTCGATGTGTAAGAATTATAGGAAGGCGTATATCCCGTATCATCATCCTCGGTAGGCTCGTTTGAAGAGATAACAATAACGCCTATGATGATAACGGGAACGATAAGCCACAGCCACCATTTTTTCTTTTTGTTTTTCTGTATAGCATGGCCAGAGTAGCGTTTCTTTACCAGCTCGATATTTTCAAGACTGGTGCCGAGACATTTACCTGTAGTTGACAGCACCACTCCGCTATAAATCAAACCCGCAATCGTAAAGAGCATGATTAGGAAGCCACTGGCACTGTTGTCAGGGTCATAGGATGAATACACAGCCCACAAAATGAAAATCGCAGGAATTAAGAAGACTACCATCGCTACAATAGCACCGACACACTCGCCACGATAATCGGTCAATAAAGCACTGTAATTACTTTCATCAACAACTTCCGGTACAGGCTTTATTGTCGGCACAGCTTTAGGCTCTCGTGTCTTATGAGAAGGCGTATAGGATGAGGACTCATTGTTTTTCCGGCATTGCTCCATAAGCGTCAGCCCAAAAGCTTCTTCATCCCATGTGGTTTTTCCGTCCCCATTAAAATCAAATGGACCGCCCCAGCCTTTATTTGAATTGTTGTTTTTAGCCATTTGTTATGACTCCCTCCGTCAATCCCTGCTGCCGCTGCCTTTATTGCCGCCGAACTCGCAGCCGTGTACATGATCGTGACCGTAATACCAGCGACCATAGCGATACCCGTAATGTGGAGGACAGTTGGCACAGTCGCCATTACATCTTCCGTTGTGTCTTCTGCCTTGGTTAGAGGAAGCTCCGGCACTCGCTCCTGCCAAAATAGCAGCGAGAGTACCAAAGAAGCCTAACTTCGGTGCAGGGGGTTCCGGGACAAAATCATCGATGTAAACATCCACTTCTTCAAGCGGTTCCTCTTCGATTTCTTCCTCTTCTTCGTCCTCATATTCTTCTTCCCGTAAGTCTTCCGGTAAGGTCAGATTTCTGTCCCTGCAAATCTTGATAATATCATCATCCTCGGCAACACCATACAAATCTTCCATATCCGAGGAGGTCAGTCTGCCAACAGAATTGTGAAGTGCAGCCGTTGCCAGCGTCTTATCGTTGATACAGAGGAACTCAATTAGATCAGATGCCGAGAACGCCAGCTTTGCTTCTACTGCTTTTCTCAGCAGGCGATTTGCTGCGGGAACATTCACTTGCAGTTCAATGATGATTTCGCCGACTTCGTCAGCGGTTCCGAGAGAGGTCAACGCAGTCAGATTACGGACCTGAGTGCTTTCGGCCCAATCATAGAATTTCTCATAGTATTCATCCCATGTGTACTGTCTCATAGCAACTGACCTCCTTGTCAGGTTTAATTATTCAGAGAGATGGATAACTCTCCTCCGAAATTATTCATTGCAAATCTGCCATCTTCAAACAGCGTTTCCTTTTCCATTTTGTATTCAAACGGGAAAAGATATTCATTTACTTGATCTGCTAAGAAGTACATTCCGTCTCGTTTCATGAATTTTTCATCAAGTCCCCGGTAAAAGTCTGTCGCATCCAAAGGTACCGAAATACCATTCATAATGTGATAAGCTACCATCCTATCAAACAGTAAATACGCTTGTCGCTCAGATACCTTCGGCTGGACTTACAGCTGGCCAATTTCTCTGCCAGAAGAAGGTTAATTGAAACAGCCGTATCCGTAATTCCTTCAAATGGACAGCAATAGATGATTGGTTTTAGCAGCCCGGAAACATTGTCTTTTGAAAATTTCCGAGCGGGTATAATTGTTCCCATCTTTATTCTATTCCTTCCACTGTCCCTTTTTCTGGACTTACAGCATTTTCATCATCAACTAATTCCATAATATCGGTAAGATCACATTGCAGTCCTTCACAAATTTTAATCAGAACAGCTGTTGTGATATTTTCGCCTTTGCCGAGCTTCGCAATAGACGCTGTGCTAACACCAGTAACCGTTTTCAACTGGCTTCTGCTCATATTCCTGTCGATAAGCAGCTTCCATAATTTTTTGTAGGTAATTGTTTTAGCCATGTGTCTCTTCTCCTATTCTTACAATCAACTATCTACACTGTTACGAACACTCTTCAGAAAACCATAAACGCCCTGAGTCTCATCTTGTGTAAATTCAATCAGACGCGCAGTACTGTAATCAACTGCACTTGGTATTTCATTCTCGGCAATAATAATCTGGTTATCTCCACAATTATCAACCATGTATCTAAACAATGAAGTGCGCATACCGGGATCTGCCAGTTCATCCTTCCGTACTTTTTCTTTAAGGGTCAAAATTGTATCCTCAACTTTTGCGAGTTCTTCTTCCAGAACACCACGTTTCTTTGTTAAGTCTTGTATTTTTTCATTAATGTAAATGATAACAGCGTTTTTCTTGGCTTCCTTCAGTTCACGCTCTTTCTTACTTTCAGCGGGTACTATTTCATACAAATCCTCTTCTGTAAATAGGAGATCTTTTTCCTTTGCACCATAGAGATCACGGGTACCTCTACGAACAGCCTCGGCTGCAAAATAATATTTTCTCTGGTTGCTAAAGTTCTCCTTGTGAGCAGGATAAGTATCCAGCATATCAACTGTAAAATGCTTGATTCCTTCCACCTGTCCATAAGCCACAAGAAGAGCATCGGTGTAACTTCCTTCTACACCAGTAATGCCGGTAGGTAGCGGGATAACTTCAAGTTCCGTTGTGGCAGTAATAGGCTTTGTACCACTGCTGCCATGCAATACATTATCCCTTGATAAAGAGTACAGATATACGCTTGCCAAAAAGATGGCGAGCGTATTTTTTTGTGCATTTGCCAGAAGCTCTTGCTTCTTAGCATCTGCGATACCTACATCATCATTGATAACCGTCTTTAATCTTTCAATAAGGTCATCTTCACAGCCTTTCAGCAATCGCTTGACCACATTTCTTTTGAAATACTCCTCAATCATCGTAAGGACTCTGTCATCTGCAGACTTGCTACGAATGGAACGATTCGGATTGCCACCAGCCTGTCGGTTCATGATTTTACTTGCAGTTCCTTTGGTAACCGTAATTGGTTCGCCATTCTTATTTGTCAATCCTACAGGCTCAGCAACAGCATCATAAAGAAGATTGATCAGATCCGGATCGGCAATCGTATCTCCCCATGACGTTTTCAATTCTGCTAAGACTGTTGCAAAAACAAGTTCTTTCAACTGGCGACACTTCCAAATGGAAACTTCACTATAACTCGACGGTTACTTCATGGGACCGACTTTCCCTCCCTGATGACCTATAATTAAATCGTACAAAGGAGAGGGAAACGCCTTGCAGGATGCAAATAGGCTCAGTTATCCCAGTATTACCTTATATTATATCACATCTTGTCGAGGATCCCAAGATTATCTCTGCGAATGCAAAAATAATTTTTGGATTTTCTTCTTGTACAAACCTGCATAACGGTTAGCGCTGACAACTTTCCAGCGTTATGCAGAACACTAATTGAATAACGAGCTTCCGGCTTCTGGAAAGGCTGGTGCGACTTTGAGACGGAGTAATACTCCTGACCCAAGGCACCACTATACCCTTTTACCGGTAGCAGTCATGGATTCCTCCGTTTCAACCACGAATCGGAGGAATTTTTCATGTCAAAGAATACAAATCAGAGCAAAAACAACCCCGCTTTATCTACAGCCGTTCCCTCAAGGAAAAAATCCCTTGTACCGAGGAGCAGTTTCAGGACTTCTATCGCATGGCCGGTGCCATCCGTAAGAAGGAACAGTATCACCACCGCTGCAAGTGCCCGAAGCAATTTATCTGGGCCTGCGATGGCGATTGCGAAAACTGCGAACACCACCTTGGTTATAAGGAACTTTCACTCGAAGCGCCCAACACCGAAACCGGCGATTCCTTCATGGACATGCTCCCTGATGAAAACGCCAGCATGGAGCAGATTTACGAGGACCACATTCTGCTTGAGCAGCTTTTCAAGCGTCTTTGTGAACTTGACCCGGACGCCGACCGTATTATCGCCATGTGGATGGCTAACGACAAAATCTCCGACCGTGCCATTGCTGAGTCCTGGGCCGTAAGCAGCGCACCTTCGCCGATCAGATGAAGCGCATCCGTACCGAACTGCATAAAATCTACGGTCGTTAATACAAATATGCTCTCCGGCGGAGGTCACTCTGTCGGAGAGCAAAAACTTTTTTGAAAATTATCCGCTCAATTTCCTCTTTCATCTCCAGTGGAAAGATGTGAGGCACAACAAAACAGCTTCACAGAAATGGAGGTGACCCACTATGGAGTCTTATCGCAATCGCAGCGGTCCTGACACTGAGGCCATTGAAATTCTCATTGCCATCAGTCAGTTATCCGCACGAATGGCAAGAAATCTCAGCATACTTGCCGCAAGACAATCCGAGGAAGGAGGAAAACATTATGAGCTACCACGGCATCGCCAAGAAGCTGACCGCTGATGGCATCCCGACTCCCGGCGGCAAGGAAAAATGGAGCATTTCCACCGTCCGCAGCATTCTCAGCAACGAGAAATACAAAGGCGATGCGCTCCTGCAGAAGTCCTACACTGTGGATTTCCTTACCAAGAAGACCAAAATCAACGAAGGCGAAATCCCGCAGTACTATGTTGAGGATAACCACGAAGCCATTATTTCACCGGATGTTTTCGCAATGTTCCAACGTGAAATGACCAAGCGTGGTCGTGGCAAGAATTATCACAGCAGCGTTTACGCCTTTTCGTCTAAAATCCGCTGCGGCCACTGCGGAAGCTGGTACGGCTCAAAAGTCTGGCATTCCAACAGCCAATACCGCAAGACCATCTGGCAGTGCCATCACAAATTTGATGGTGACGAGCGCTGCGACACTCCGCACCTTTGCGATGAGGACATCCAGCGCCTGTTCCTATCGGCGGCAAACAAGCTGCTGGTGAACAAGGACGAGGTCATCGCCAACTGCCGTGAAATGATGGACCTGCTCTTCAACACCACTGAGCTGGAAGCGGAACAGGCCACGCTGCTGGAAGAAACACAACTTATTTCCGATATGGTGCAGCAGACCATTTACGAGAACGCCCATATCGCCCTTGACCAGACCGAATACCAGAAACGCTACGAGGGCCTGACGCAGCGATTTGAAACAGCCAAGCAGCGCCTTGAGACGGTTATGGCCGAACTGGATCGGATGCAGACCCAGAGAGCTGACATTGAAGCCTTCCTTGAGAGCTTCGAAGCCCTGCCGGATACGCTTACCGAGTTCAAGCTGGAAAACTGGCTCTCGCTGGTGGATTGCGCCACCGTCTACAGTCTCGACGATATCCGCTTCACCTTCAAGCACGGGCAGGAAGTACAGGCATAAACCCATAGACGCAGAAACGCCTCACCACTGGATTTGATTTCCGGCGGCGAGGCGCTTTTTTATAGCTGAACTCTTTTGAGCTTATTATTATTTGAGACAAAGACTTCAGGATATACTCTTCTTGGATATTTTTCTTCAACAACTGTAATTATAACTGCTCCGCCTTTCTCTAAAGCCGACAGTATTTTTTCGTATTCGTCCGGCCTAATAAAATCCTCTGAAAGACCGTAGAACGCAAACAAGCAATTGGTAGAAAAGGCAAAGCTGTTATATTCTTCTTTATCATTCTTGGCTTTCTTAAATTCGGCTTCCTGAATAAATATTTGACGGCCATCATTTATATCTGTGTTTACTAAAAACTCTACTTTCATATTTCCTCCGAACTATATCTACAAAGCACTGTTTTCAATCTGTACCACTGTAAATTATAACGCAGGAATGTGAATAAATCTACCGTTACTTATCCCGCTGGGTGATGGTCGGTAGAAGCTCAAGGAAATGACGGCCGATAGCCTCTGGATCATAATTGTGAGCTTCACATATAAAACGCAAACCGTCCGGTGTTAGCAAGCGACCGCTATTGCGATCCCGGCAAAGCTGCTCGTAATCTTCGAGTTCCTTTTTTGTTATCGTAGGCATGGCAATTCCTCCTGAATATAAAAACAGCCGGTTTTCTGTAAAACCGACACCCTAAACGACACCCCGACACCCTTGTGCCTATGCCGCATATCTTTGTATTAAATAGCGAGTCTTAATTTCCCTGTATCTTCATGGTGTAAAAGAAAAATATGTGGGCCAATCCAAGCGAAAGACTCAGCGCAAAATCAATGCATACAACCGTTCAAACGCGCCAAATGGCCAATGCAGATGTTTCGGCACCACATAAAATGATCAAAACATCGCCCGGATGGCAGCGTCTTTCCGTCAAAAAAGCTCTTTTGCGAAATCAAAATCTCGCAAAAGAGCTTCCAATAAATCTGATACTGCAAAAGGTCTTGTTATTTTCTGCGCTGAACGATTAACAACACCCCAAAAGTAATCACAACCACAGCGGCTATCGCGGCTATCAGCAAGGGAATCAGCGGAGGTGCTTTTTCTCCCGGATTTTCCACAGCCTGCTCGATGGTTTCATTTTCAATGATTGCCGCAGGTTCTTGTTCCACGACGATCACATAATCGGATGCATGGCTGAAGCGAAGCGAAGTATAGCCTTCAGCGTCAATTACATTACTGTCGATAAACACTAGCTTTTTGCTGCTGTCGTAATAGTAAAGGCTGCTGTTCGTTCCGCTGTACTGCTTATCAATATAAGTCTTCAATGTTGCATTGAAGCCAAAATCGCCGTCATAGGTAAGACTAAGCTGTCTGACAGGTTGATTGCCTGCGAGGGTTTGAATGGCCCGCGGGGGAATCGCGGTTGTATCAAGGGTCACTTCAAGATTTACATCGTGAATGTCATCAAGCGCTCTGATATCTCCTCCATAGATTGTCCAACTGTAATCGCCCATATCCAAAACGAGAGTAACATCTTTGTCCTGTACAGCCAAAAGCATTTCCTTGGTTACGACAGTCGCCAAAGAACCATCGTCATTGGTCATATCAACCTTCACGATTGCACCGGAAGAAGCTTGCTGAATATCAGAGATGACCTGCTTTTCGGCCGCCTCGCCGAGCTTTACCGGCACAGAAGCCGGAGCGGATGGCGTTGTCGGCGCGGGCGTGGGGGCAGGCGACGGATTAGGCGCGGGAGCCGGCACAGATGTCGCCGGCGGAGTCGGGGTCGATGAAGAGCCGGTCGTTCCCGAAGAGCCGGAAGTCCCATTATTGCCTGACATGCCGGAATTGCTGCCGCCTCCATGATTTCCGCTGACGCCCGAGGTACCGGAATTGCTACCGCCGCCCTGGCTTCCATCCGCATAACTGGCGATGAGCATAAAGTGCGGCGGTATCACAGGGACTTCCTCGCCGCCTGAGAAACTTTCCGTCCCAAAAGGATGTTCCAACAGCCAGGTTACAGCCTTGTTTTTGTATTCTTCAGGCAGCTTGAAAGTGGTTTTGCTGTCAAGGACCTTGACTTCCTGCGTACCATCAGGATAGGTAACGGTCACCTGTGTTTTATCCGTGTCAGGGACCAGGAGGAGGGTCGCGGCGGTGGAGTAATTGGTAAACACAGGATGCGCGTCCAAATTCATATCCACCATATCTTCACGGAAAGAGGTGAACGCATATTTGCTCAGCGGGCTGATTGCCGCATATGCGGCACGGGAAACTTCGGCAAAATAATCGTCTATCTCCTGACCGGGGCTATTGTTTGTTGGTGCGGTTTCCGCATAACACAAGACAGGGCCCTGAACGCCATTTCCGTTCTTGTCCACATAAGCTGTGATGACCCACACGGGATCGGCATCTCTATAAGCCGCGGCTGCGACGTAATCCAGGTTTCGAACGTCAACAATCTGGTTGGTAGCAGCATCCCGAAAGAACTTCCAACCTGTAAAGTCCGCAGACTTGCCATGTGCAGGAAGCGTGTATTCCTTGAAAAGGGTTTCCATGTTCGTTCCTGCCGGAACCATTTTCTGAACGACATCGGTAACGATACCGTTGTCCCCATTGTAGCTATAGCCGATGGAAACCGGATAATTTGCGTATTCCGCAATGATTTCTACAAACCCGTCGGGGGATACAAGATCGTCAAGGTCTACGCCGCCGATCGCCCATCCCTGGAACGAATAGGCAGAAGACTGTTCCACCTTGGAAAGATCGGCCGCAAAATGATTGAGGATATCCCGATAGGTTGTGGAGGGCGTTACGATAAACTCGCCCAGTCCTTCCCAACAGGCAGCTCCGTTTTGGTCGATAAATACCGCGGACACATCTGTGACGGCATTTTCATAAACGGCAGTAAAACCGTAACACTGGCCAGGCTGCGCAGGAGCATTGAGATCATACCAGGCATCCTCCAGCTCCCAATCGACACAGGTGCCCAAATCGGCATAATGGTCAAAGGCGTGTCCAGCAAGATAGCTCCTGGCCGCGGACACCATATCCGCATTGGTAGAGGTACTGTTTGCGGAAAGGGTAATTTCTTCATTGACGCGATTGCCGTCTTTATCGTAATATGTCAGCGACACAAATACGGGGAAAGCGGAATATCTGGCATTATACCACAGGACGGTATTGCAAGGGTTGACCGTTTGGGTAAGAGAATCATATCCGTCACAAACAAACGAATCAAAAGTAAATGCAGGAGGATGGACAATATGGGTAGTGTCGATTTGATTGACGACATCCTGAATGGTCGCACCTTCATCGACAGTGATAAGCTGGGGTTCTTCGATCAATCGGTTATCGCTATCGAAGTATGTTACTCTGGCGCTGACGACATACTTGTCGAATTTCGGCGCGATCATAAGGAACCGCTCTTCTCCCCTTACCTGGGTGGCGAACATTTTTTCAGCAGCCGTTTCAGGGTCCGCTCCGTAAATAACAGTGTCAGAATTCCCGATATACCAGCCTACAAAAGTTCTTCCGGCAGGAATATTCACAGGTCTCAGCGTTTCCCCGATTTGGGAAAGGATATCCTTGATCGAAGTGATCGAATCGATTGTAATCGGATTTTCAAAAATAATCTCGTCGCTATCCGGCCCGAAATTGATCTGAATACCGCTCAATGTTGCCGTAGGAACAGAGGTATCGCCATTTGCATCCTTGAGAATGTAATAAGGACTGATCCCCCGCTCGGGTTCCATATTGAAGTAGATATCATAGACATAGCTATCCTCCACATACCAAACCGTGGCGTTATACTCGTCGAGCGGAACTTCCGCCGCATAGACGCCATTCACCGGGTCCTCAACCTCTAGTCTGAGCGTAAGGGGATTTTCATAGGACGGATGGCTTGTCTGGAAATTCACTTCCACAAAACAAATGTCAGAAGCGTCCGAAGCCTTTACATACACCTTAACCGCATCTGTGGTTCCCTGCTGTGCAACGAATCCTTCCGCCCTGCTGCCGTTGAGGGTCAGCCAAATATCTTCCACAACCGGCGGCGTCGTATCTGTATTGGACTTTGTAACAATAAGATTGGGAGTCGTCCCGTTTATGACCAGAAATTCATTTTCATAGCTGATCGTTTTCAGGACATAGGTTCCTGCCTCTGTCCCATACCCCACATCGGGGTTGCTTACAATCGTGCCATTATAGTAGGCAGCCTGGAATTCTATCTTGCTATAATTTGCGTTCTGGTAGACAACCGTTAAGTTGGAACCATTGGGAATCGAAGTGCTTCCGGTCGTAATATCAGCGGAAAAAGCAAAGGGACACTTGAGGACAGTATCTGTCAGTGCAGCCGTAAAATCGCTTGCGCTGCCGTCTATGGTAATATTGGACGCACAAAGGTCGTTTGAAACCGGAGCGTCAATTGTCCCCTCGTAAAGATAGTCCCCGCTTTCATCTGTAATGTCAATGACCTTAACATTTCCATATTCATCGGAAACAGATAATCCCACTACGACGTAAGGACCATACCAGGTTTCTTTGATGGCGAACTGAAAAGTATAGGTTCCGTCTCCATGATCCGTTATCGATTCAGCGGGAAAACCTTCCGACTGCTGCGCCCCCATACAATTGGGCACATAATATGTAATATGCGACTTATCCTCGCTAAAGGCGCTGCCGTCAGAGTCATACCCTTTGATCGTGAAATAGACATACCGGTCACTCGCCGAAACCGTCTGGCTGCAAAAGGTCACTTCGGTGATCACAGGAGGCGTTATGTCAGATGCCGCAAATACAGGCATAGCCGTAAATAACATAATCATCGTCATAAGAAAAGATAAGATCCGTTTCCGCATCATATACAACTCTCCCGATCCTTAAGTGATATTATGATATATTATTATAGCTGGTTTCATCCTGAGATTCAAGCCACGCAGGAAAGGTCATCCACCCTACCAAAAAGAACCGCTCTGCTCCCTGCACAAGTTTTACTGCGACAGGCGCAAACGAAAAGTACCTGCCGCATACAAATGCGTCAGGTACTTTGTGGATACGAAACAATCCGGATTGACAGCACTTAAGCTGGAGGCTCCGCTTTTTTGTTTTCATTGTCTGCGTAATTTGTTATCGGTTGGAAGGGCTGCCTTTTTGTCCGTGCTCTTCCAACCAGCGCATCGCCGTATAAGCGTAAACAGCACTGCCGGCGGCAAGCGCCTCTTCATCAAACCTGACCATCGGATGATGCTGCGGATATTGGTAGCCTTTTTCCGGCTGACCTGCGGCCAATGCCAGCATAACGGAGGGAACTTTCTGGCTGATATAAGCGAAATCTTCCGACCCTGCTGATTTGGAAGGCTTTTGTTCCCCGGACATTTTGTTTAATTCTATCACGGAAAGCGCCTTACCTGATCCCAGTAGTTCTTTTACATACTTTTCCGCGCAGGCGGATAGATCTTTATCATTTACCAGCGTCGGGCATCCGCTCCCGAAAACGATTTCCGCTTCCGCCCGGAAGGATTTTGCGATTCCCTGCGCAATCTGCGTCATCCGCTCTTTTATGAAAGAACGGACCTCCTCGTCAAAAGCGCGGATACTCCCGGACATGACCGCCATATCCGGTATCGCGTTTGCCGCGGTACCTGCATTCATGGTTCCCACCGTCAAAACCGCGCGGTCATCCATTGCCAGCTCTCTGGCATGGATTTCCTGCAGCGCGATCAGAATATGGGCCGCCGCACTGAGGGGATCCACTCCAGTATTGGGCATGGAGCCATGGCATCCCATCCCCTTCACCCGGATTTCAAAATAGTCTGCCGCTGGAGCGCTTACCCCCGGCGCGGAAACAATGACTGTTCCGGGGGCAAACGGCATATTTGCCATCACATGGATCATCAGCGCCCCGTCAACATCCGGGTTTTCTAACAAACCATCCTCAATCATATCCTGCGATCCTTCAAAAATTTCTTCCGCAGGCTGGAACATGAGTTTGATGGTTCCCTCTATTTCATCCTCATGCATTTTTAACAGCTTGGCGGCGCCCAGCAGCATGGCGGTATGCATATCATGTCCGCAGGCGTGCATTTTGCCGTTGTCCGAAGAAAAATTGACATCCGCCTCTTCCCGGATTGGCAGAGCGTCCATATCCGCCCGGATCAGGAATACCTTTCCCCGCTTCTTTCCTCCGGCCAAAGCAACCAGTCCTGCTTTTCCGCATTTTACCGGAGAATATCCCATATCCCGCAACGTCTCTTCCACAAAGCGGCATGTATTGGTCAGTTCAAAGCCGGTCTCCGCATGCGCATGCAGGTATCTTCTGTTGGAAACGACTATTTCCCGCAGCTGCTCGGCTTCTCTTTGTATCTGGCTCGCTGTCATTTTCACCACTCCTTTTGATTGGTATCTTCATTAAAATCCTCTGGCCGGACAGGAATATCCGGCAGTATTTTTTTCTCTTTCGCAATCGGAACCGATGTGTATTTTTATTATTATTATACCTTCAAAGCCTTTTCATGACAAGCAATGCAACGTCGCAGCTTTTTGAGCATACTGCTATGCCAAATAAAAATTGCGTTTACGATGAAAATGTGCTACACTGAGATGAAAAATTTTTTGGGGATGAAAGAATGAAAAAACTGGTTCTTTTCGATTTGGACGGTACTTTGATCGATTCGATTGACGATCTGGCCGACAGCACCAATTACGCGCTGCAGCAATGCGGGCTTCCCCTGCACACAGTGGACGAATATAAATATTTTGTGGGGAACAGCGTAGATCCCCTGATTCAGCGCGCATTACCCGAAGGGAAAAAAGATGATCGGGAATTGTTTGAGCGGGTCAAAAAAATCTATCTGGATCGGTACGCTGCCCACAGCAAAGACAAAACCAAGCCTTATCCCGGTATCGACCGCCTGCTTTGCCGATGCAACGAAGCGGGCGTTCTGGTCGCGGTGGTTTCCAACAAGCCCGATCACATCACGGCGGATGTGGTCCGCTATTATTTCCCACAGATCCGTTTTGCCGCCACGATGGGACAAAAAGAAGGCATTCCCAAAAAGCCTGACCCTGCCGGCGTACGGGAGGTCCTTCGCCTGACCGGAATCGCTTTAGAGGATGCGCTGTATGTGGGAGACACCTGGGTGGATATGCAAACGGCCCAAAACAGCGGTGTGCAGTCCTGCGGGGTCCTGTGGGGATTTCGAACCCGACAGGAGCTTGAAGAAAACCACGCCGATTTTATCGCCGCCGATACAGAACAATTAGCAGAAATAATTTTTCAATAATGCTTGACAAATGCTTTGGAAATCATTATAATGCAGATAATTTGATATGACACCACAAAGGCAATGACGGAGACAAGCCTTTTCAAGTATCCTTTTCAGAGAGCTGCCGGGCGCTGCGAGACAGCATGGATCGAACAGGCGAATCCCTCCTAAGCCAAGGCACCAAAACACAGTTTGTGTGAGTAGATGTCCTTCGTAAGGCTGCGTTAAAGCCAGGGGTTTGTTGGAACCCTGCTAAGAGGCGCGATTTTCGCGTAATTTGGGTGGTACCGCGGGTTTATGCTCGTCCCAGTTTGGGACGGGCTTTTTTATTTTATTTTGATCGGGAGGAATCACATTATGGAAACAAAACTCGTTGAAATCGCCATGCGAATTCGGGAATTGAGAGAAATTCTGGAAATAACGCCGGAACAGGCAGCGCAAGCCACCAACACCTCTGTTGAAGAATATCTTTCCTGTGAAAACGGGCAAAAAGACTTTTCTTTCACCTTTTTGTATCAGTGTGCCAAGTTGTTTGGGGTAGACATGGTCGAATTGGTAACCGGCGAAAACCCCAGACTGAGCTTCTATTCCATCGTAAGAAAAGGCGAAGGGCTGCCCATCAAGCGGCGGGCGGGATTTAGCTACCAGCACCTGGCTTATCTGTTTAAAAACAAGACCTGCGAACCTTTCCTCGTCACTGCTCCCTACTCTGAATCGGAACAGGACCAGCCGATCCATCTTTCCTACCACAAAGGGCAGGAATTCGATTATATCCTGGAGGGAGAACTGAAAGTCCAGTTAGAGGATCACTGTGAGATTCTCCATGCCGGCGACGCCATTTACTACAATTCCGGTCATGGCCACGGCATGATCGCCACCGGCGGAAAAGAGTGTCGGTTCATCGCGGTTGTATTGAAAGAAGAGGAGGAATAGTCCAATGAAAACGGTTGCGGTCGAAGATCTGTATGAACGCTTTTGTGACGAAAGCTTTGATAAACATGGGGTGCTGAAAACATTTCGCCCCGTTTATGAAGAGAATTTTAATTTTGCTTACGATGTAGTAGACGAAATTGCCCGTTTGGAGCCAAACCGCCGCGCCATGATCTGGTGCAACGACCAGGGAGAGGAAAAAGTATTTACCTTCGACGATATGCGACGGTATTCCAATAAAGCTGCTAACCTTTTCGTAAAATACGGCATCAAAAAAGGCGATATGGTCATGCTGGTGCTCAAGCGCCATTACCAGTTCTGGTTCTCGATTCTTGCGCTGCATAAAATCGGCGCAGTGACCATTCCCGCTACCAACCTTCTGACCAAAAAAGATTATGTTTACCGGTTTGAAGCCGCCGGCGTTACTTCCATTGTCGCCACCGCCACCGGCGATGTCGCGCAGCATGTGGAAAGCGCCTGCGAGGAATACGCCGGTCTTACTTCCCGCTTCACGGCCATGGGCTCCCGCCCCGGCTGGATCGACTTCGACGCAGAGCTGGAAGCTATGCCGGACGAATTCCCCCGGGCTGATACCAAAGCGCTGGAACCGATGCTGATGTATTTCTCTTCCGGCACCACCGGCTATCCGAAAATGGTCCTTCACGATTACACCTACGCCATCGGCCATCTGATCACCGCCAAATACTGGCACAACATTCCTTCCGACGGGCTGCATCTTACCGTGTCCGACACCGGCTGGGGCAAAGCAGTGTGGGGAAAATTGTATGGCCAATGGATGGTGGGATGCACTGTCTTTGTCTATGACTACGAGAAATTCGTTCCGCACGACCTTTTGCATCTGATTGAAAAATATCGCATTACCTCTTTCTGCGCACCGCCTACAATCTACCGCTTCTTCATCAAAGAGGGCATGGAAGGCTACGACCTGAGCTCTCTGAAATATGCAACCACCGCGGGAGAAGCGCTCAACCCGGAAGTCTATAACCGTTTTTACGAATATACCGGGCTTAAACTGTATGAAGGATTTGGGCAGACCGAAACCACTCTGACCTTGGCAAATCTGGCGGGAACCACTCCGAAACCCGGCTCGATGGGCAAGCCCTCCCCTCTTTATGACATTGCTGTTGTAGACGAAAACGGCAAAGAAGTACAGCCCGGCCTGGTTGGTGAGATCTGCGTGCGCACCCACGGAGAGAAACAGGTCGGTCTGTTCATGGGATACTACCGGGACGAGGAAAAGACCCGCGAAGCCTGGCATGATGGGCTTTACCATACCGGCGATACGGCCTGGATGGATGAGGACGGATACTACTGGTATGTTGGCCGTACCGATGACGTGATCAAAGCCTCCGGCTACCGCATCGGCCCGTTTGAGATCGAAAGCGTGCTGATGGAGCATCCCGCTGTTCTGGAATGTGCTGTCACCGGTGCGCCGGACCCGGTACGCGGGCAGGTAGTCAAAGCAACCATTGTGCTGACGAAAAACTACACCCCTTCCGATGAGCTGGTAAAAGAGCTGCAGGTTTATGTGAAAAAGCAGACGGCGCCTTACAAATATCCCCGTATTGTAGAATTTGTAGATGAACTGCCCAAAACGATCAGCGGAAAAATCCGCAGAGTCGATATTCGTAAAGCCAGCGAACAGTCCAGCAAATAAAAGGACCATTTGCTCAGCAAAAATCCCACACGCTGCCGCGTGGGGGATTTTTTGATACAAGATTTGTTTCCCGCCGTTTAAAATTCGCAGGTTGAGTTCTGGGCCTCTCCTTCGGGCTGCTGTGTTCCCTCTTCTTCCCGGGCCTCCTGGCAGCAAGAAGATTCCTCTTCCGCCGAAACCGCGCCTACAGGCATTTCGACATAAAGATCATCCGCCTCGTTCTGCAGCCTTCCGCCACATTTCATACAGTAAACTGCCTGCACATCATTCAGCGCGCCGCAGCTCGGGCATTTCGCTTTGTGGCGCGTCTCGTTGATTTTCTTCTCGTTGCTTTCCAAGGCGGCCATCAAATCGTCGATCTCTTTTACACACATCTGGATCAATTCGTCATTTGCTTCGCCGCTTTTTTGAAATTTGTAAACAAAAGCACCCAATTTTTCATATGTTTTCTGAATCTCGCCGTTTATCTTCACATTATTGATTTTCAACTTGGAAACCTCAACCGCCTCGCCCGCTTTTTTGCCGGCCAGGTCTGCCAGATCTTTCGCCGTATTGATGAATTCATTAATATTTGCCATCATGATTCTCCTTTCGCGGTTTTGCAACACTATTATACAACTTTCACTTTTCCCGGGCAAGAGAAACCACTCCCGGGTCTGATTGTTCATAAAACGTTACAATTTCGTCTTTGCGGCGCAGCACGGTATCAAACCGCTCAATGTACTCATACGGATATTTATAATTGAAAATACGGTGCAGAAGCGTTCCTCCCGGCTGCCGTAATTTGGAGACGCCGCCGGCTCCCAGCGCGATGATCGAATGGGTCTCATCCATAATATAGACATTATAATACCCTTCTGCGCCATCCTTGCAATAGCCCACGTTCTCCATATTTTCCATGGTATTTTTCTGGCGGTACAGATAGTATGGCAGATATTGCTCTTCATAAAATCGCTGTCCCGCATACGAAAGCATATCCGTGACTCGCTGATGTTCCTGCAGATAGAACTCTTTCGCATGCTGCCCCAGCCGGGAAGATCGCTTTACCGACAGGGTGTGCAGCGTGATATTTTCCGGCGCCAGCCCAATCACCTGATCCACTGTTCGGCAAAAGCTCTCCAGGGTATCTCCCGTCAAACCGGCAATCAAATCCATATTGATGTTGCGGTGGCCCGCCTGCCGCGCCATTTGGAAAGCCTCAATCGTCTGAGCAGTGGTATGCCGCCGCCCGATCTGCTCCAAAACAGCGTCATTCATGGTCTGTGGATTGATACTGATGCGGGTAACGCCTTTTCGTTTGAGCATCTGAAGCTTCTGCATGGTGATCGTGTCCGGGCGCCCGGCTTCCACCGTGTATTCCCGCAGGTGGGAAAGATCAAAATGCTGTTCAATCGCGCAGATAATCTGCTCTAACTGTTCAGAAGAAATCGCCGTCGGTGTTCCGCCCCCGAAATAAACCGTCTCCAACTGAAGCCCAAGTTTTTGGACAATCGGCGCCACATATTCAATCTCGCGGATCAAAAGCGACACATACTCCGGAATCAGCTTTTTGGCCCTTTCAATGGAGTGTGAGACAAAGGAACAATAATTGCAGCGGGAAGGACAAAACGGAATGGAAATATACAAGCTGAACGACTCTGGGCGGGATAAATCCAAAATCTGCTTCTCTTTATCCGCCGTTCGCAGCAAAAGATCAATTTTCTCATCCGTTACAAAATAATCCCGGCGCAGATGTTCCCGGATTTGAGCGTCGCTCATGCCCCTTTCCCGGTAGCGGTAAATCAGCCGAACCGGGCGCACGCCGGTCAGCATTCCCCAAGCCAGCGAAAGGCCGGTGGCTTCTTCCAACTGCCGGTAAAGCATGCGGCACAAATGATACTCACAAAAGCGATCCGGGTCTTTTTCGTCCGGCTTTCCCCGAAAGCACTCTTCCCGCAGCTTTCCGTCGATTTTCGTAACAACTTTCAGCAATACGGTACCATCCGACTCCGGCGTGTACTGTGTGTAGAGATATTCTTCTTGACCAAAGTCTTTTTCCTCAACGACCCGCACTTTGTTTTCGTGAAAAAACATGTTGGCCAATGATTCCAATTCGTATTTATAGCAATGTCCGTCTAATATCAAATTCATTGTTTTGATCCCATAAATCGATTGTATTTTCTTTCCCAATCCAAGGAAGTTTCGTCTTCATGGCCCGGATAAACCGGACGGTCTCCTTCCAGCGCGGCCAGTTTCGCCAGTGAATCACGCATAGCATGGCTGTTTCCACCGTAAAAGTCGCACCGGCCGCACGTACCGCGAAACAAGGTGTCGCCGGAAAAAACCGCGTCCTTATAAAGGTAGCAGACAGAGCCTTTGGTATGCCCCGGTGTGGATATTACCGTAAAGTGCATGCCACTGATATCGATCGTATCGCCGTCCGCCAGCAGACGGTCTGCCTGCAAATGCAGCTGATCCGGAATGCGGGAAAGCATCCCACGGTAAACCCGCTCCGGCTCCAGCAAAAGCTCCTCGTCCTCTGCGCCGATCATGACCGGCACCTGCGGATAGCGCTTCGTTAACGCTTTTACCGCTCCGACGTGATCGAAATGCCCGTGGGTCAACAGAATCGCTTTTAACGGTTTTCCCACCTGCTCCACCGCCGCCTCAATTCGCTGCTCGTCATCGCCCGGATCGATCAAAACACAGGCGGCGTCATTCCAAATCAAATAACAATTGGCCCGTATCATTCCCACTACTAACGTTTTGATATTCATTTCGTGCCCCGTTTCATGATTTCATCCGTATCCAGCATCAGCGTTACCGGACCGTCGTTTTGAATATAGACCTGCATGTCCGCCCCAAACTGACCGGTGGCCACCTTTTTCACGCCCTGCCGCTTCACTGCTTCAATAAAATACTCATAAAGCGGAATCGCGGTTTCCGGCCGGGCCGCCGCCACAAAGGATGGCCTGCGCCCTTTTTTGCAGTCGCCGTAAAGCGTAAACTGGGAAACAATCAACATTTCCCCGTCGATATCCTGTAAGGACAGATTCATCTTTTCCTGTGCATCGGTGAAGATGCGCAGATGGACCAGTTTGTCCGCCAAAAAATCGCAATGTTCCCGGTCGTCTCCCTCCGTAATTCCCAGAAGGACCATCAGCCCCTGTCCGATGGAGCCAGAAACAACCCCGTCAATTTCCACGCGGGAGGCCAGCACCCGCTGCACGATCACGCGCATTTTTTCTCCTCCTTATTGGTTGGTCCGCTCTACCGATATCACGCCGCTAATTCGCTGGAAAGTGCTGATGATATTATTCAGCTGTTCCAAATGGGTAATTCCCAATGTGATCTGGATGACAACATGGTGGTCTTTTGCCTCTCTGGCGCTCAGAGAGTGGAGCGGGATCCGCATATTGGCAATGGCGATACTGACATCCGCCAACAAATCGCTCCGGTCCGCCGCAAAAATTTCCAGCGTTGATTTGAATACCGAATCCCTGACGTTTTCCGCCCATTCAGCCCGTACCCATCGTTCTTTTTGTTCTTCGTCGTTGATGCTGTTTACCACATTGACGCAATCCCGTTTATGAATGGAAACACCAAATCCGCGGGTAATAAAGCCAACGATTTCATCGCCAGGCAGCGGATTGCAGCAACGGGCAAACTTGACCAGGCAGCCGTCCAGTCCTTCTACGATAACGCCGCTTTGGGCCTTTCGCTCTTTTTTGGGGCGAATCAGCGTTTTATCCAGTTTTTCCTCTTCACTGGTGCGGTAAATGCGCAGATAATCCTCTTTGATTCGGGGGATAATGCGGGATAAGGATACGCCGCCGTAACCGATGGCTGCGAGAAAGTCATCGATATTGGTAAAGCGCTGGCGCTTGGCGATATCCAGCACAAATTCCGCCTGCTGCTCCTCCGTCAGGGTGATGCTGTTTCGCTTAAATTCCCGTTCCAGCTCTTCCCGGCCCTCGCGGATATTTTCTTCCCGGCGCTCTTTTTTAAACCAGGCTCGAATTTTGTTGCGTGCTCCGCTTGTTTTTACAATTTTAATCCAGTCTCTGCTGGGTCCATGATTTGCGCTGTTGGACGTTAAAATCTCAACGATGTTGCCTGTTTTCACCTCATAATCGATGGAGACCATCCGGCCGTCTACCTTAGCACCCACCATCCGATTGCCGACAGCCGTATGGATCGCATAAGCAAAATCGATTACCGTGGCGCCCGCGGGCAGGCTGATGACATCGCCCTTTGGCGTAAAGACAAACACTTCTTCCGGAGAAAGGTCGGTTTTGATCGACCGAACCAGATCCTCCACGTCTTCCGACTCCTGCTGTGCTTCCAAAAGCTGGCGCACCCAAGCCAGCCGTTCGCTGAGTTTATCATTTCCGCTGACGCCCGCCTTGTACTTCCAATGGGCGGCAATGCCGTACTCCGCGGTATAATGCATATCCCAGGTGCGGATTTGAACCTCAAAGGGAATTCCCTCTTTGTCCACCACCGTGGTATGCAGCGATTGGTACATGTTGGATTTCGGCGTGGAAATATAGTCTTTGAACCGATTGGGGATCGGCCGGAACATATCGTGGATAATTCCTAAAATGTTATAGCAGTCGAATACCGTATCGACAATCAGACGAATCGCGTAAATATCATAGATTTCTTCAAAAGCGCGTCCGTTCATATACACTTTTCGGTAGATGCCGTAAACGCTCTTTACCCGGCCTTCGATATACACATTTTTGTGCTCCTGGGTCACCCGCTCCCGGATTTTCTCCTTCATCCGGTTTAAAAAAGCCGTTCGTTCTTCTTTTTTCAAAGCAAGCGTCTCTTCGATTTCTTCATAGGCAATCCCATCCAGGCACCGCAGAGACAGATCTTCCAGTTCTTCCTTGATTCCCCGGATGCCAAGCCGGTGCGCCAGCGGCGCATAAACTTCCATGGTCTCCAGAGCTTTGTCACGGCGCTTTTGATCCGGCATACAATCGATGGTCCGCATATTGTGCAGGCGGTCAGCCAACTTGATAATAACCACCCGTACATCCTGCGCCATGGCAAGCAGCATCTTGCGGATATTTTCCGCCTGCTGCTCTTCCCGTGAAGAAAACGGGATTTTTCCCAACTTGGTAACACCATCCACCAGCAGTGCTACCTCCTGGCCGAAATCGCGGGATATCTCTTCCAATGTAACCGGCGTATCCTCCACCACATCGTGCAGAAGTGCCGCCACAACTGTTTCTGTGTCCATTCCCAGACCGACCAGAATGGAAGCAACATTCAACGGATGGATGATGTAAGGTTCCCCCGAAACGCGCAGTTGTCCCCCATGCGCTTTTTCCGCGGCTTCATATGCCAGCTGAATTTGACCCAAATCCAGTTGTTTCCCGCTGTTTTGAATTTGCTGCCTAAGATCGTCAAAGGTACTAAGCATCTGTTTTACCCCTCTATCAGATGAAGTTTCTGCATGATCGGCGATTGTTCCAAATCCACCTTTTGGCTTTTTTGCGGCACCGAAAAACAGAATCCTCTTTTTTCTCTGGACACCTTTATAAGGCCTCTTTCTATCAGGATTTCCAATCCCAAACGGAAAGAGCAGTAATTTTTTTCCTGGCCGCCCAAACGGGCGAAAAGTCCATCGTAATTACCGTAAAAGGGACTTCGGTCACGCAACCCGCGATATAGCTGCGCGATGTCCGCCCGGTTCGGAATGGAACGGCTGGCGGAATCTTTCAAAAAAGCTTCGGACCGCTGGAAACGGCTGTACTGTTCACGCCCTTCAAAATAGGCGTCCTGCCGAAATCCGGTAAGCCGAATATCTCTGATTTTCACGGATATCTGTTCCTTATCCTGATAAAAATTGATCTCGCAATTGGCCGCGACATCAACCTGATCTCCTACCTGATAATAAAAATTTTCCGGCGGCATATTAAAGTATACGGCGTAAAAGGTTTGTTCGTTTTGTTTTAGCTTTAACCTCAGGTGCTTGCCGCCTCCCATGGCATAAACGCCCTCTATTCTGCACTGTTCATACAAAAACACCGGCGCTTCATTTGCCGCTCCAAAAGGTTCCATCGCCTGAAGGGATTTTAAAGCCGGAACAGTCATTTCTCCCGCCGATACGGACTTGTCAATCCACAACGTCGCCGCAGGCATGTATTCGCACATATTGGCGGCTTCCCGCTGCAGCGCCGCACAAAAATCCGCATAATTCTCCTTCTGCAAAGTCAACCCTGCAGCCGCAGGATGGCCGCCATACCGGTCAAGCAGTTCACCGCAGCGGCTGATACAGCCAATTAAGTCAAATCCGTCAACGCTGCGGCCGGAGCCCCGCATTACGCCATCCTCTTCGCAAAAGAGAATACACGGCTTTCCGAATTTTTCCACCATTCTGGCGCACACAATCCCAATGACGCCCGGATGCCAGCCTTTTCCCGCAAGAAGAAGTACCCGATCATACAGGCAAGCGGGATTTTTCTGAATCAGCATGGCTGCCTCTTTTAAAATGCCTGCTTCCAACGACTGACGTTCTTTATTGTATCCGCAAATTTCCTCAGCCAGAGCTGCGGCGCTTTCCGCTTCTTCACACAGAAGAAGTTCCAGCGCTTTTTCAACCTGCCCCAGTCTTCCCGCGGCGTTGATCCGCGGCGCCAGAACAAACGCCGCGCTTGTTGCTGTCAACGGTTTTCCCGCCATTCCGCAGGCCTCCAGAAGCGCAGCCAATCCCAAATTCTGCGTATGCTCCAAATTTTCCAGGCCGTGGCGGACAATCACACGGTTTTCTTCCCGCAGCGGCACCACATCGGCGATCGTTCCAAGAGCCACCAAATCGGAATAGTATTCCAGCATTTCGTCGCCGCTGTCGCCTTCCATCGCGCAAATCAGTTTAAACGCAACGCCGACGCCTGCCAAATCGCAAAAAACATCCTGCTGATCTTTCCGGTGCGGATTCACCACTGCTGTACAGTCCGGCAATGACTCTCTCGGCTGATGGTGGTCGGTAACTACCACATCCATTCCCAAACGGACTGCATAAGAAATCTCTTCCAGCGCCGAAATGCCATTATCCACTGTGACAATCAGGTCGGTTCCTTTGGCCGCGATTGCCTGCACCGCTCCCAAATTCATGCCATATCCTTCCTGATCCCGGTCAGGAATGTAAAAAAACACATCCGCGCCAACACTCTGCAAATAGGTGTAAAGCAAAACGGTCGCCGTAATGCCGTCGCAATCGTAATCGCCGTAAACGCAGATCTTCTGCCCCTCTTCTACCGCTATTCCGATCCGTTCTGCCGCTTTGTCCATATCCCGAAGCAAAAACGGGTCGGAGAGTCCGCCGGCACCCTGTAAAAAGCCGCGTGCTTCTTTTATGCCGGCAATGCCCCGTACTGCCATTAAATGTGCGGCCAAAGGGGGAATCTGCTCCCTGCACAACTGCGCAATCGTTTCAGAATCGGGTGATGCTATTTTCCATTTTTTCACCGGAACCGCCTCCCTTTCTGACACAACAGCATAATGAAATTATTTTATCACCATATTGAAAAAAATTCAATATTTGCCCGTATCCGTCGCAGGGGCGCAGCCGGCCATGATCTGCTGCGCCACCCGAACGCCGTCTACCGCCGCACTGACGATCCCGCCGGCATATCCTGCCCCTTCGCCGCAGGGATACAGCCCTTGCAGAGCCGGGGACTGGAAATTCTCCTCCCGCAGGATGCGGACCGGCGAAGACGTCCGGGTCTCCACCCCGGTCAAAAAAGCGTCCGCTCCGGAAAAGCCGGGAATCCGCCGTTCAAATTTGCGCAAGCCGGTCGCCAGCATCTGATTGATCGAAGCGGGGAAAAGATCGCTTAGAGAATAAGGCTGGATACCCCGCGCATAGGTTGGTTCCAGCGAACGGGGCAAAGCAGGTCTGTCCGCATCCAAAAAGCTTTTCGCCGTCTGGCCTGGCGCGCTATAGGAGCCGCCGCCCGCCGAAAAAGCAGCCCGCTCCAAACGCCGCTGGAACGCGACCCCGTCCATCGGATTGGCTCCGAAATCCCTTTCATCTACGGAAACAACCAAAGCCGCGTTGGCATTCTTTCCATCCCGCGCGTATTCGCTCATCCCGTTGGTCACAACGGTTTCCGGTTCCGAAGCGGAGGGTACCACCACGCCGCCCGGGCACATGCAAAACGTATAAACTCCGCGGTCTTTTTCCCGGTGAGACAACTGGTATTCTCCCTTGTCCAGCGCCGGATGTCCTGCGAACTTTCCGTACAGGCCCCGGTCGATAACCGATTGCAGATGCTCGATCCGCACTCCCACCGAGAAAGCCTTTGCAATCATGGGAATTTGGCGCCGCGCAAGCATTTCAAACGTATCCCGCGCACTGTGCCCCACCGCCAGCACCAGCTGATCGCAGGGGATCGGCTGGCCATCGGCCATGATCCCGACCAGTTTTCCACGCTGAATCAGCAGATCTTCCACCTGAACGCCGAATTTCACCTGTCCGCCCAGCCGCTCAATTTCCATCCGGATGGTTTTAACCACTTTGCGCAGTTTGTCGGTTCCGATATGGGGTTTCGCCCGTTTCATGGTTTCCTCCGGTGCGCCGAAAAGCGCCAGCTGTTCCATCACGTATCCGCATCTGGGATCATGAATACGGGTGGTCAGCTTACCGTCGGAAAAAGTACCCGCTCCGCCTTCGCCAAATTGTACATTTGTTTTCGTGTCCAGCGTCCCGGATTTCCAAAACCCTTCCACCGCACGGACGCGGGTATCCACATCCATTCCGCGCTCCAGCACCAGCGGCCGGTAGCCCTGCTGCGCAAGCAAAAGCGCCGCAAACATGCCGGCGGGGCCAAATCCCACGATCACCGGCCGATGAGCCATCGGCGTCATGCCAAAAGAGATTTCCAGCTTTGTGTCCCTCCGCAGGGATGCGTTGGAGAGATTGGCGCGCCGCAGCACCGTTTCTTCGTCACACGCAAGTTCGATACCCACAGAATAAACCAGTTTGATTTTTTCCGGATGGCGCGCATCGATTGAACTTTTTACCGGATAAGCGGACAAAACATCTTTTGTGCCGATTTTCAGTTGTTTTTTCGCGGTTTGTACCGCTTTTTCAAATGGATCGTCCAATTCCGTGCAAATTCCCGTTAAAATAATCGCCACGAGCATCTCCCCTTTTTCACAAAGAAACCGTCTGAACGGTGGGTCCAGACGGTCTTGCATTACATCCAATTTCATTCCAGCGCGGTCATTCTTTTTCGCTGACGACCACAACTGCCGTATAGTCTCCTACGGTCCAAACAAGATTTTTCGTCGGCGCTGAAATCGTCACCGCTGTTTTAAACTGCCCGGTTTCCACCGCTCGTTTACTCAAATCGATCTGTGCCACCAAATCGTCCGACGTCATGCTTTCCAGCACCTGCGCCGGGCCGATGACCTTGACCTTTGTGATCTTGTTTGTAAGCAGCTTCGCAGTATAATCCGTTGGGATATTCATCAGCGAAAGATTGGTTATGGTAAATTCTTTTTCCACCATATCCGTCCAGTCAAACGTGACCGTAACCGTTTCCGTATGGGCGACATTGGTAAATTCTTCGGGCAATTCTACATCAAAGGTAAAACTGCTATCGAGATCCAGCGATTTAAAATCAATATACCCCAAAACGATCTCACTGTGCTTTCCGATCTCATCCACCGGTCCCGCCACTGTGATAGTTTTGTTGGAAATCGTATATTTTAAAGTGTCCAGATTCAGATTTGCCGGCGCATTCAAAAACGAAACCGTAACCGGCAGATCGACTGTTTTTAAGATCGGCACGACTACTTCCGCCTGCTTCACATCCATCGTCAGCATGGAAGCATCAATTTCATGGCCGTCTTTGTCCAGCAGAACAATATCCGAAGTGAATGTCGTCGTTTTGGTCAGGTTCCCCTCATAATTCACGAAAGCCACACATTTTGCGATTTTGGCGATATCCGTATCCGGCCCCGTGATCGATATTTGAGTCGGGTTGACGACCGCTTCCTCCATCAAATACCCTTCCTCCGGAACGGTAAGACCTTCCATTTCCAAATCCACATTAAATTTTTTGGTGACCATCCGGTCGAATTTCAGATTCACCGTAGACGGAGAAATTGAGGAAATAGTAAAGTTTTTGCCCGAAACATTTTCCGCCACCAAAGGCAAAGAAAAACTTCCCGACCCATTGACCGAGCTGAGGTCTACCGAGACAGAGATGTCTTCCGGCTTGATGCTGCCAACGACCAGGCGCTGTCCCTCGATGGTCACGTCCACAAACAGGCTTTCATCCCCGATAACCGTAAGCCCCATTTTTGAAATAAAGGAAGTCTGATTATCCGTGGTAACCGGAACTTCTTTGATGGCCCGGGGAATATCCGTTTTCATATTCATCGCCACCACTACCCAGATAATGCAGGCGATAAGGACCGAAACGACTTTAAAAAAGGTATTGTTCTGCCAAAGGGAATCCAGACGGATTTTCGGAATTTTCATTTTGTAATCGCCCTCCAGAATCCAGGCTTTTTATCTTCTGACTTTTTTTCAGGCAGAAGTGTTTTTTCCAAAAGTTCGCGCAGCATTTCCGCGTCATATCCCCGGGTGAGTTTCCCCTCCAGTGCCACCGAAATCACGCCGTTCTCCTCGGAAACAACAATGACGAGCGCGTCTGAATTTTCGCTCATGCCCAACGCCGCACGATGCCGGGTCCCCAGCTGTTTACTGATGTCATAATTGTCCGAAAGCGGTAAAAAACAGCCGGCCGCATACAATTTTCCGTCCCGCAGGATCATGGCGCCGTCGTGCAGGGGGGAATTGTGGAAAAAGATGTTTCCGATCAATTCCATGCTGGGAACGGAATCGATAATCGTACCGGTTTTGATAATCTCACCCAAGCGAGACTTTCTTTCAATGACCATAAGCGCGCCGGTTTTCTGCCTGGAAAGGACAGGCGCCGCTTCGCAAATCGCCGAAATAGCCGCTCTCCACTGTTGATCCGCCGACTTTTCTTCCTGATGCGAAAACAATTCCAGCTGGGAAATCCGGCTGCGGCCAACCCGCTCCAGAGCTGTGCGCAGTTCCGGCTGAAAAATAACCGCCAGCAGAATCAGGCCGTTGCTAAAAAGATACTGCATCGCGTATTTCATAGTCTGAAGCTGCATCCAGTCCGCCAAAAAGTAAGCGACAATCAATGCCAGCAACCCTTTGACCAGCTGTCCGGTCCGGGTGACCTTTGCCCAGGTAATCAATTTATAAACCAAAAAGGAGGTAATTAAAATATCCAAAACGTCAGTCGGCCGAAAGCTTTTGACGACATTTACCAAATTAAGCCATGCATCGGAAAAGCTAATCATGCAGTCCCCTCCCACCTCGTTAAAATTGCGTGTGGATATATTTTTATTTTACCACATCCTGCAATGAATTCAATGGCGTTTTTCAAAAAGCGTGATTTTTCAAAAAGCCATGGATTTCTTTCCGTCTTTTTCCAGCAAACAAACGGCGTGGGCCGCCACACCCTCTAAATTTCCGGTAAAGCCCATCCCCTCCTCCGTCGTCGCTTTAACGCTGACGGCGCCGATCTCAACCTGGCAGGCACGCGCTATCTTCTCCCGCATCTGGCTGATATAGGGAGCGAGTTTGGGGCGTTGGGCAATTACCGTGCTGTCGATATTCCCCACCCGGTAGTTTTCTTTTTCCAGCAGCCGGACAACCTGCTCCAGCAGCTTTAGACTGTCTGCCCCGGCATAAGTCGGATCGGTATCTGGAAAATGCTTTCCGATATCCCCCAGCGCCGCGGCGCCCAAAAGCGCGTCTGCGATGGCATGTAAAAGCACGTCTGCGTCAGAGTGTCCCAAAAGGCCCATGTCAAAAGGGATCTCTACTCCGCCGATGATACATTTTCGTCCTAAGGCAAAACGGTGCACATCATAGCCGTGTCCGATTCGCAGCGTCATTCGCTTTCCCCTCTTTCCTTTTGATACGCCAGAAAAGCAGCGGCGGCGGCCAAGTCTTCCGGCGTGGTTATTTTGATGTTATCATAAGAGCCTTTCACCATCTGGACCGGCACGCCGGCATATTCCAGCAGTTGGCAGTCATCCGTAAAATCCCGCCCCGCGGCATCCGCCTTTTTTACGGCAAGGCGGTAGGATTCGGCCGAAAAGACCTGAGGCGTTTGCGCCGCATACAAACTGCTTCGGTCCGGCGTCGACAGAATTTTGCCCGAAGCATCAATCTGCTTGATGGTGTCCTTCACCGGCACGCCAAGGGCCGACGCGCCCGACGCTCTGGCTACCGAAATACAGGCTTCCACATCCTCGGGTCGGACCAGCGGTCTGGCGCCGTCGTGAATCGCCACAAGCCGGCTGTCTTCGCTGACCTGACAAAATCCGTTGCGCACCGACTGCTGCCTGGTGGAGCCTCCGGCAACGATAGACCTCACCTTTTGTATCCTGAAATCGGCAATCATCTGATGCAAAAGCGGTATAGATTCCTCCCGGGTCACCACGATGATTTCCCTGACGGACGGGCAGCTATCCAGCCTTTGAAGACTGTGGATCAAAACCGGCACATCATCCAGCAAAGCCAGCTGTTTATCCATCCCTCCCATTCTGGAGGAGCTTCCCGCGGCAACCACTACGGCAGAGGTATCAGGCGTTTCTATCTTTTTTTTCCATTTGCCAAACATATCGGTCCCCCCTGGTACGTTTTATATTTTGCGATTCCCATGCAAGGATGCGTAGTACAACTTTGTCATCTCATTTATCCGCGGCTTCAAAACCGGAAAGCTCGTGCTGTTCGCTGCGGCAAAATGTGGATTTCCGGTAAAACGCGGTTAAAACAGCAGAAATCTTTTTTATTTTAACATACCTTTGTCTTTTTGGAAAGAAAAGCGTTTTCTAAAATTTACGCCGGATATGATTTTCCAAAACAATGGAAAAAGGCAATAAAAAAGCTGACGACCGAAAATCGTCAGCTCTTTTTTAATCGGCGTTTTCCGCAGCCGGGAAATTCTGTTTTTCCTCTATTTGGACCTGTTCCATAATAAACGGCAAAACCTGCTCTTTCCGGATTTTCAGCACATATGCGAATTCCTCATACAGCATATTTTCCGCATCTTTCATAAAACGTTCGTCATGGATATGCAGCCTTTTCCCATTTTTTTGCTGCTCTTTCTTGTGAAAATAAAGCGCTTTTATCATTTTGATGAGTTCTGTCCTGTCGCCGCCGGAAAGAATTTGCTGATATCGCTCTTTTCGCGCCTGTTCTTCTTCGATCCAGCAGGAATTTTGGTCTGGCATTTCCTGAATCAGCCGCTTGATTTCTCCGCCTGACAAAATCCGCCGCATTTTATCGACTAATTCTTCATTATCCACCGGCACAAAAAAGGTGGAATCCGGTGCGTATACCGGCTTTAGCACATAATATTCTTTCTTCTGTCCACCGAAATCCCGAAAGTCTTTCTCTTCGACTTTGCAAATCCCGTGGACGCCGTACAGCACTGTATCGCCCGGTTGATACTGCTTCATTGTGATAATCACTCCTTTCCGCCTGGATCTTTCCACGGCGTTTTGCCTCCATAGTAAACGGCCGCGATTTTCGCCTGTTGTTCCTCCCCCATCCTGTTCAACCGGCTACGCCACTGCAGCTGGGATTCCTCCCGCTTTCTTCTGCTTTGTAAAAAAGTACATTGGTCCCGCAAGCACTCTTTTACATTCAAAATCCCGCATCTGCAGCGTTCTGTCAGATAAATGCAATCCGGCATGTCCAGCATTTTCCGGTTGCTTTCCGAAAAAACCGGAATAAAATTTTCCCCCATTTTCATTTTAATGTCCCCCATCGGGCCTCGCTGTCAGGTTCCCTTACTTTTCTGCCGACCATCGCGCGGCGATATAAAAAAGTAGTTTGCTTCAACTGGACTTACGTTCCGCAAAGCAAACTACACGTTGATTTCAATCAAAATCTTAGCACATTTTTCATCGAAATGTAATGGTCATTTTCCACAAAGCTTTCCTTTTCCACATGCATGCAAAACCCGCAAAAAGGCGCTTGTTTTTCACCTGTTTTCCTTCAACATTTCCCAAAATTCAATGATTTTCGCAGCATGTCATTTTCCGTTTCAACCAGAACTCTACTCATTCTTTCGGCGGCCAATCTTTCGGGATCGCCACCGGCAGGTTCCACAAATAGCGGGCCGCCAGCATTCGGATGATCACCACGACAGCGGCGCCCAGCAGCATAGCGATCCAATGGTTGATAAACGGATAGGAACAGGCGTACAGCACCGCGCCAACAAATGCCGCTGACGCATAAACATGCTTGCGAAGCACCGTCGGCGTTTCTCCCGCCAGCATGTCCCGCAGGATTCCGCCGCCAACGCCGGTGGTCACGCCCACAAAAATCTGCAAAAACGCGTTGTCGCCAAATCCGGCGTTGATTGCCGTGTTAATACCGATTACCGTAAAAATACCCAGGCCCATGGCATCCAGAAAATTAAACAGGGAAAGGTTTTGAATCCGATTGCTGATAATGATCTCCGGCTCGCTTTTCCCCACAAAGAAAATCAGGATCGAAGCCAGGGCAGCCACCAGCGCATATACAGGATTTCGAAACGTATTGGGAGGCGTGATCCCCAACAGCACATCCCGGACAATACCGCCGCCCACCGCTGTGCAGACGCCTAAGACCAGCACGCCGAAAATATCCATACGCCGCTGCACCGCCATCACTGCGCCGGACAATGCAAAGGCGATCGTACCTATGATTTCCACCAAAAAAACAATTATATCTGTAAACTCCATCGCACACACCCCTATCTTACCTGCTACTATTCTATCTGATTTGCCTGTTCTTGGCAACTGCGCAAAAAATGACAAATTTTCGTTTGACAGCACCTCCTTTTTCAGCTATACTGCAGATAGAAATCAAAATAATTCGTTCGGTTGAAGAACCCGGGAGAGACTATGCAATATAGCGCCGAAGGGGTAAAAGCGGAAATACTCTCAGGCAAAAGGACCGGGTTCGGACGGACCTCTGGAAAGCAGCAATGCGCCGAAAAAGCAACTTCTCTTTTTTCAGAACAAGCGGAAGGAATCTTTTGGGCACCAAGACAGGGACGTGTGGAAGCTTTTTGCTTTCACACGTTTTTTGTTTTTTGCGAATTATTTATCAATGTCATGCTTTTTATTTTCGAAAGGAGTGTTTTACAGTGGAGATGAAAACCCCATTATACGACTGCCATGTTGCCTGCGGCGGAAAGATCGTTCCTTTTGCCGGATACCTTCTTCCGGTGCAGTATCCCACCGGCGTGATCGCGGAGCATATGGCTGTCCGGTCCCAGGCGGGCCTGTTTGACGTTTCCCACATGGGTGAGGTAATGATTACAGGTCCCGACGCTTTTGCCAATATCCAGAACCTGTTTACCAACGACTTTACCAGCATGACCGACGGGAAAGTCCGCTACAGCCCTATGTGCTACGAAGACGGCGGCGTGGTGGACGATTTGATCGTCTACCGATACAATCAGGAAAAATACCTGGTAGTGGTCAACGCCTCCAACCGCCACAAAGACGTGGAGTGGATGAAAGCTCACCTGTCCGGTGACGTAACATTGGAGGATATTTCCGACCGGGTAGCGCAGATTGCTCTGCAGGGACCCGCTTCCGCCAAGATCCTGTCCAAGCTCACCGGCGATCAGGAGCTGCCCACCAAATTCTATACCTTTAAAGACCCCATCCTGGTAGACGGCATTTCCTGCATCGTTTCCACCACCGGCTATACCGGTGAAAATGGTTATGAGTGCTACTGCGACCCCGCCGATGCGCCGAAACTGTGGAACGCGCTGCTGGAGGCCGGAAAAGAGGATGGCCTTATCCCCTGCGGACTCGGAGCCCGCGATACCCTTCGTCTGGAAGCAGCCATGCCTTTGTACGGGCATGAGATGGACGAAACCATCACGCCGGTCGAAACCGGGCTGGGCAGCTATGTAAAAATGGCGAAACCGGATTTCATCGGCAAAAAAGGCCTGGAGGAAAAAGGCGATCCGCAGCGTGCCCGCGTCGGCCTTAAAATCACCGGCCGCGGTATTGCCCGTGAGCACTGCGATGTTTATGCCGACGGGCAAAAAATCGGCCACACCACTTCCGGCACTCACTGCCCCTTCCTGGGATATGCGATTGCCATGGCTTTGGTAGATCTTGCGCACAGCGCGGTGGGAACTTCGGTAGAAATCGATGTTCGCGGCCGGAAAATTGCCGCCGAGGTCGTACCGCTCCCCTTCTATAAAAAATCCAAATAGCCGGACGCGGTCTGATAAAGGCAGGAGGTCTTATGATGGAGCCATTCCAGACAGACGCTTTTCGCGTATTTGACAAACAATGGGCGCTGGTCACCGCCGGCTCTCTGGACGATTACAATACAATGACCATCAGCTGGGGCGGGTTGGGTACTTTATGGAGCCGCCCGGTGGCCACCGTGTATGTCAAACCAATTCGTTACACCTATCAGTTTTTGGAAAAGAACGAATATTTCACCGTCAGCTTTTTTCCGGAAGAATACAAAAAGGATCTGGGCATTCTGGGCAGCAAATCCGGACGGGACGGCGATAAGGTGGCGTTGACCGGTTTGACCCCGAAAGCGGTGGAACACGGCGTGGGATTTGAGCAAGCGTCCGCGACGCTGATCTGCAAAAAAATTTATTGGCAGGATCTGAACCCCGGCCACATGCCGCAGGATGTAATCGGAGCGTACTACCAAAGCGAAGCGCCCCACCGGATGTACCTCGGAGAGGTAACCGGCATTTTGAAATAAGCCGTCCGAAAGCGAACACCGCTTAGCGGCGCCCCAACGGCGCATACTATAAAAAATACGCTTAAAAGGAGATTTTTTACTATGAACACACCAAAAGAATTTCTGTACAGCAAATCCCATGAATGGGCCAAAAAGCTGGATGACGGCTCGGTCCTGGTCGGTTTAAGTGATAAAGCCCAAAACGATCTGGGCGATCTGGTCTTCGTGAATCTGCCCGCAGTGGGCGACAGCTTCTCCGCCGGAGACACTATGTGCGATGTGGAATCGGTGAAAGCCGTTTCCGATGTGTACGCTCCTGTATCCGGCACCGTTGCTGAAGTCAACGAGATGCTGCTGGATACTCCCGAAGCCATTAACAAAGAGCCGTATGAGGCCTGGCTTGTAAAACTGACCGATGTTTCCGGCCTGGAGGATCTGCTGGACGCTGATGCCTATATCGCCGTTTGCGAGGAGGAATAAAAACTTATGGGTTCCTACGTACCTTCCACCCCGGCGCAGCGCCGGGAAATGCTGGAGGCGGTAGGCTGCTCATCCATGGAGGAACTGTTCGGCCATCTGCCGCAGCAGGTGCTGCTGGACCGGCCGCTTGATCTTCCCCGCGGACTTTCGGAATTGGAAGTCCGCCGGGCCATGGAAAAAACAGCCGCCCGGAATACTGTATTCTCCACCGTATTCCGCGGCGCCGGCGCGTACCGTCATTATATTCCGGCAATTGTAAAACAGGTTGTTTCCAAAGAGGAATTTGTAACCGCTTATACCCCCTATCAGGCGGAAATCAGCCAGGGGGTGCTCCAATCGATTTTTGAATACCAGACCATGATCTGCGAACTGACCGGCATGGAGGTTTCCAACGCATCGGTTTACGACGGCGCGACCGCGGCGGCAGAGGCCGTTGCCATGTGCCGCGACCGCAAGCGCACAAAGGCGCTGATTTCCGCGGCGGCCCATCCGGATTTGATCCAGACGGTCAAAACCTACTGCGAAGGTTCCAACACGCCGGTTGAAATCATCCCGGCGAAAGACGGAAAAACAGACCTGGACGCGTTGAGCGCTATGCTGGATGACAGCGTCTGCTGCGTTTTGATCCAGCAGCCCAACTATTTCGGCCAGCTGGAAAACGCCGATCAGGCAGGTGTCATCGCTCACGAGGCGGGCGCCAAGTACATTATGAGCTGCAACCCCATCAGTCTGGGAATGCTCAAAACACCGGCTGAATCCGGCGCGGATATCGCTGTCGGCGAAGGACAACCCCTGGGACTTTCCCTGTCCTTTGGCGGCCCCTACTTAGGGTTTATGGCCTGTACCAACGCTCTGGTCCGGAAGATTCCGGGACGCATTGTCGGCGAAACCACTGACGTGGACGGCAAGCGTGCTTATGTTCTGACCTTGCAAGCCAGAGAACAGCACATTCGGCGGGAAAAAGCCTCCAGCAACATCTGCTCCAACCAGGCGCTGTGTGCGCTGACCGCTTCGGTCTATCTGGCTGCTATGGGGACCAAAGGTCTGCAGCAGGCAGCGGAGCAGTCCTTTGCCAAGGCCCACTATTTTGCCGCGGAAATGGCCAAGATCCCTGGCTGCGAACTGCGCTTCTCCGGCGAATTCTTCCACGAATTCGTTGCCTCCTGCCCTGACGTGCCAAAGGTAATGGCGGCGTTGGAAGCACAGGGCATTCTGGGCGGTCTCCCGCTGGGCGGGGAACTTTCCGGCTGCGTACTCTGGTGTGCTACCGAGCAGAACAGCAAAGAAGAAATTGACAGGGCTATTGCAGTCATAAAGGAGGTGTGCGGCGCATGAAACTGATTTTTGAATCCGGTGCTTCGGGGCGCGGATGCTCCGTTTTGCCGGAATGCGATGTTCCCGTCTTTTCCCTGCCGGAATCGATGCGTCGGGAAAAAGCGCCAAATCTGCCCCAGTTGTCGGAAAACGACATCAGCCGCCACTACACGGCGCTGGCAGGACGCACCCACGGCGTAAACAACGGATTTTATCCGCTGGGTTCCTGCACCATGAAATACAATCCGAAAATCAACGAGGAAATGGCGGCACTGCCCGGTTTCAGCTCGATTCATCCCCTGCAGCCGGAGCACACGGTCCAGGGCGCGATGGAAGTGTTGTATCAAACGGAAAAGGCTCTGTGTGAAATCACCGGCATGGACGGCATGACTTTCCAGCCTGCTGCAGGCGCTCACGGCGAATTCACCGGACTTTTGCTAATCAAAGCCTATCATAAACACCGCGGCGACAGCAAGCGGACCAAAATCATCGTCCCGGATTCCGCCCACGGAACCAACCCGGCCAGCGCTGCAATGGCAGGATTTACCGTAGTGAGTATCCCCTCGCAGGAAGACGGATGCGTTGACCTGGAAAAACTGCGCGCCGCCGTTGGCGAGGATACCGCGGGATTGATGCTGACCAACCCCAACACGGTTGGCCTGTTTGATAAAAATATTTTGGAAATCACCAAAATCGTCCATGACGCAGGCGGTTTAAACTATTATGACGGCGCAAACCTGAATGCGGTTATGGGGATCTCCCGGCCCGGTGATATGGGCTTTGATGTTGTGCATCTGAACCTGCACAAGACCTTCTCCACTCCCCATGGCGGCGGCGGTCCCGGCAGCGGTCCGGTTGGCTGCAAAGCGCTGCTGGCTGATTTCCTGCCCGGACCAGTGGTGAAAGAAGAACAGGGCCAGTACCGTTTCCATACGCCGGAACATTCCATCGGCCGGGTAAAATCTTTCTACGGAAACTTTGCCGTCGTGGTCAAGGCGCTGACTTATATCCTGACGCTTGGCGCGGAAGGCATTCGGGAAGCGTCTCAGAATGCTGTGCTCAACGCCAATTATATGATGAAAAAGCTGTGCGACCTATATACCATGGCTTATGATGAGCGGTGCATGCATGAATTTGTCATGTCCCTGGAGCCTTTGAAAAAAGAAACCGGCATTTCCGCCATGGATATTGCCAAGGGCCTTTTGGACAACGGCATCCATCCGCCGACCATGTACTTCCCGTTGATCGTTCACGAGGCGTTGATGGTCGAGCCTACAGAGACAGAGTCCAAAGAAACGCTGGACGAGGCGATAGAGGTATTCCGCAGCCTGTATGAAACGGCAAAAACCGATCCGCAGGCGCTGCATGATGCGCCCCATCACACCCCTGTCCGTCGCCTGGATGAAGTCGGAGCGGCACGTAACCCCAAACTGCGCTATTCTTTTGAATAAAACCTGAAAGCCGCGTGTCCTGGCCCAGTGCCAGGCACGCTGCTTTTCATCGGGGAGAGAAACTATGATTCAAAATCTGCAATTCTACCGGGGAACCGGGAATAATCCCTATGACAATCTGGCGGTGGAATCTTATTTCCTGCAGCATTGCCAACCCGGCGTTTGTATTTTTTACCTGTGGCAAAACCGGCAGACGGTAGTTATTGGTAAAAACCAAAATGCCTGGAAAGAATGCAACGTCGACCTGTTGGAACAGGAAGGCGGATTTCTGGCCCGTCGCCCGTCCGGCGGCGGAGCGGTTTTCCACGATTTGGGCAATCTGAATTTTACCTTTGTCGCCCCCTTGGAGGACTACAGCGTAGACCGCCAGCTGGAGGTAATCCGACGTGCAGCAGGCCGCTTTGGTCTGGATGCCCAAAAGACCGGGCGCAACGATGTTACCATCGATGGAAGAAAGTTTTCTGGAAACGCTTTTCAAAAATCAAAGGGCGCCGGATGCCATCATGGCACTCTGCTGATTGACGTGGATACGACACAAATGGCAAAATACCTGAATGTATCCGCCAAAAAGCTGCAATCCAAAGGTGTTTCTTCGGTAAAATCCCGAGTGGTGAACCTGCGGGAACTTTGCCCGTCCATCACTGTAGAAAACTTTTCCCAGGCGCTTTTGGAATCTTTCGAGGAGGTTTACGGGCTTCCCATCCAAACTTTGGATGACAAAACGTTTGACTGGGAAGAAATCCGCAAAATTTCTGCCACTTTCGCCTCATGGACCTGGCGTCTTGGCCGGGAAATGCCCTTTTCCTATGAGTTGGAGGAGAGGTTCCCTTGGGGCGGTATCCAGCTTCGCTTTGATGTAAATAACGGAAAGGTCACCGATACGCAGGTGTACTCCGATGCCATGGACACGGACTTTGTTGAAAAAATTCCCCTTTGCCTGCGCGAGCAGCCCTTTTCCCTGCCGGGATTGGCCGACGCTCTATCCCCTTTGGCAAAGATTCCTCAATATACCGAAATGACTGCAGATCTGCAAAATTTTTTGCGGAACGCGCCGCAGCAGGAAAAAGGAGGCGATGCTGAATGAGTAACTATCAACTGGCAGTAATCGGAGCAGGTCCCGGTGGATATGTGGCGGCTATCCGCGCGGCACAGCTGGGCCTGAAAACCGTTGTAATTGAGAATCAGGATGTAGGTGGCACCTGCTTGAATCGGGGTTGTATCCCCACCAAGGCGCTGCTTCACGCAGCGGAAGTTTACCATCAGGCGCAAAACGCCCGGGAACTTGGGCTGGAGATTCCGGAAACTGGCTATCATATGGGCCGCATCCACGACCGTAAGCTGAAAATCGTCCTGCAGCTGCGCGGCGGTGTGGAGCAGCTTCTGAAGTCTAATAAAATCGATTTGCTGCATGGGACTGCGACTATCACGGCCCCACATGAAATTTCCGTAATGGGTTCCGATAACGGCCAAATCACCGCTGACCATATTTTAATCGCTACCGGCTCTGTCCCGGCCCGTCCACCAATTGCCGGGTTGGACTCTCCCGGCGTCGTAACCAGCGATGAAGTGCTGGAAGGCGATCCCATTGATTATAAAAGCCTGGTCATTATCGGCGGAGGCGTAATCGGCGTTGAATTTGCCACCTTTTACAATCGGCTCGGCTGTGAAGTAACCATTCTGGAGGCAATGGATCGCCTGCTTCCCACAATGGATCGGGAGATTTCTCAGAATCTTGGGATGATTTTGAAAAAGAGGGGCGTTAATGTCCAAACCGGCGCCATGGTGCAGGAAATCACATCCAAAGACGGAATACTTTGCTGCCGCTTCCGCAAGGGAGATCAGGAAGAATCTGTGCAGGCGCAGGGCGTTTTGGTTGCCATTGGCCGCCGCCCGAATACGGAAAGCCTGTTTGGGCCAGGTATTGAGCCGCAGACAGAACGGGGCCGGATTGTCACAAACGATGATTTCTCCACTTCTTTGGAAAATATCTGGGCCATTGGAGATGTAACTTCCCGCATCCAGTTGGCGCATCTGGCTTCCGCGCAGGGGATTGCGGCGGTTGAGCGTATAGCGGGCCATTCGCCGTCTATCGACCTTTCGCTGGTTCCCTCCTGCATATATACCGACCCAGAGATCGCCAGTGTCGGTCTGACTGCTGACGAGGCAAAAGCTCAGGGGCTCTCTGTGAAAACAGGAAAGTTCATGATGGCCGCAAACGGGAAAACCCTAATTGAAGGAAAAGACCGCGGATTTATCAAGGTGGTCTGCGATGAAGAAACCGACGTCCTTCTCGGCGCGCAGCTGATGTGTGCCCGGGCGACCGATCTTGTCAGTGAATTCGCCAACGCCATTTCCAACCGCCTGACCGCTGAGCAGATGCGTCGGGTCATCCGCCCGCACCCCACCTTTACCGAAGCGGTAACCGAGGTGCTGGAAGATCTGGAAGGACAGGCAATTCACGCGGCGCCGAAACGCCGTCTTGCTAAATAGCGTTTTTCCGGCAAAATCCAAATACAACAAAACTGGCATAGCCTAAAGCTATGCCAGTTATTTTTGATTGGATATTTTCCAAAAATGATCAGGCTCTTCGCTTTCCCTGCCTGTTTACGCCAAGGACTCCTCCGATGCAGGACATTGTTAAAACAACGCCCAGTTTTACAGCCTGAGAAGCATCCAGCGAAAAATGCATCACCGCCAGTGAAACGCCGGTTAAAATCAGACAGCATAACAGTCCGGTCAAAAAACCGCACAAAATCCCCTTTTTCCCAACGATTCTGGCAGAAACATATCCGCCTAAAAACGTGCCGATCCCCATCGCCCCAACAGCCAGCGGCAAAATCATCCCCTGCGGGATATCCTGCAAAGTTAAGACAAGGGCAAAAATCATCAAAACCGCTGCCGTCCCCATCAAGCTCACAGCTGTTCCGAATAAGACCGGTACAACCCATCTGCGTATCGACGAAGGGTCCCCTTTGGGCGGATTACTGCGCATTCTCATCACTCCAGATCAAGCTTTCCTTTGTTCCAGCATATTCCGAAAGGAGCGATTTTATGCGCGGCATTTCCCTTTTCGGCAAATCGGGGCCTATTACTTGGAAGTTTCTTCCTCGTGAACAGTCAAGCAGCTTTCCACCGCTTTGCGCAGAATGCGGATCTTGCTTCTTTCATTACCGGTCTCAATCACAAGGGTGTCATCTTTGATGCTGACAATAATGCCGATAATACCACCGTAAGTTACGACCTCATCGCCAATCTGCAGATTGGAACGCATAGTCGCTTCCTGTTTGGTCTTTTTGTTCTGCGGGCGAATCAGCATAAAGTAAAAAACGACCAAAACAAGAACCAGGGGCAAAAAGGAAGTCAGCATGCCCACTCCGCTATTTGCCGTTTCCGCGGTAAGAAAAAGGTTAAACATCGTTGTAATTCCTCCAATTTTTCTTGTAGTTTCGTAAAATTATCATAGCATGGAAATGCGCTTTCCGCAAGGCAATTCCAGCAAAGATTCCATGAATTTTTAAGCGTCTGCCCCAAAATCAGATTCTTTTGCCCAGGATTTCCCTCTGCTCTTCATAGAACTGTTGATAACGCCCTTCATCCAGCGCGTCGCGGATTTTTTCCATTAGCGTGTTATAAAAATACAGATTGTGCTGAACCGCCAGTCGCATAGCCAACATTTCATTGGCTTTGAAAAGGTGGCGCAGGTAAGCACGGGAATGATTGCGACAGGTCGGACAGCCGCAGCTTTCATCCACCGGGGAAAGGTCCCTTTCATATTTGGCGTTCATGATGTTGCGGATACCCTGCCAGGTAAACAGATGCCCATGGCGGGCATTTCTGGAAGGCATGACACAATCGAACAGATCCACGCCGCGCCAAACCGCTTCCAGAATATTCACCGGCGTTCCCACCCCCATCAGATAGCGCGGCTTATCCTTGGGAGCGAAAGGCTCCACCGCCTCAATAATGCGGTACATTTCCTCCGCGGTCTCGCCTACTGCCAACCCGCCGATGGCAACACCGTCCAAATCCATGCCGGCAAGCTCTTTCATTTGCTGCACCCGCAAATCTTCGAACACACATCCCTGATTGATGCCAAACAGCATCTGGTGCGGATTGATAGTCCCTTCCTGATGGTTGAGCCGGTCCAATTCAGCCCGACAGCGATACAGCCAGCGGGTGGTCCGCGCTACCGACGCTTCCGCATAGGACCGGGGGGCGGGGTTTTCCACACATTCGTCAAACGCCATGGCAATAGTGGAGCCCAGGTTGGACTGGATCTGCATGCTTTCTTCCGGCCCCATAAAAATCCGTTTGCCGTCTACATGGGATGCGAAATACACCCCTTCTTCCCTTATGGTACGCAGCTTTGCCAAAGAAAACACCTGAAATCCGCCGCTGTCGGTGAGAATTGGCCCCTTCCACCCCATAAAGCGGTGCAGCCCGCCCAGATCATGGATCAGCTGATCTCCGGGACGGATATGCAGATGATACGTGTTGCAAAGCTCTACCTGGCATTTCAAATCCACCAGATCATAAGAAGAAATCCCGCCTTTGATTGCCGCGGCAGTTCCTACATTCATAAAAGCCGGCATCTGAATATCGCCATGGACGGTATGAAATACGCCCCGCCGGGCGCTCCCCTCCTGTTTGAGCAGTTGATACATATTGTTTCCTCCTGTGTCTGCTGTTGAAAAAGCAATAACAGCTATACAAACGTTGTATATTATACTATATTTTCCCCTTTTCTACAAATAAATTTTCCAAAATTCTTGCAACATCAGCACAAAGGTGTATGATAAAGAAGAAATGTATCAAGGGAGTGAAAGATATGTGGTGGCTTTATGCGATTGGTTCAGCTGTTTTTGCGGCGCTGACCTCTATTCTGGCCAAAATCGGTATTGAAAACGTCAATTCCAACCTGGCAACTGCCATTCGGACGATCGTTGTTCTGGTTCTTGCGTGGGGAATGGTTTTCCTGACCGGTTCCCAGGCGGGACTGAAAGAAATCTCCAACAAAAGCTGGCTGTTTTTGATTCTTTCCGGGCTGGCAACCGGCTTATCCTGGCTGTGTTATTACCATGCCATTCAGGTTGGAGATGTATCAAAGGTTGTGCCCATCGACAAGCTCAGCGTCGTTTTAACGGTAGTACTGGCTTTTGTGATTTTCCATGAAACGGTCAGCTGGAAATCCATTGTCGGATGCGTTTTAATCGGCGCCGGAACGCTGTTTATGGTCATGAAATAGCGGTATCGTTTTATCAAAAAAGGGAGGCGCCAAACGCCTCCCTTTTTATGCTGGTTTTGTCCCAGCTGTCATTCTTCCTCTTGTATCGCCTCTAAAACTGCTTGGGCATCCCAGCTGTCACAGCAGGCGATAAAAGAACCATTCCCCAGATACAGCAGCATTCTGCTGTCCGTATCGTCCAAAAACACATTCTGCACCTTTTCCAAATCCCATCCATCCCCTTCCAATAGGGTTTTTCCTGTGATACGTATCTGCATGGGGGATCCGGTTTGCTGGCGTAATCTTCGACAAAAACGCATCAGCTTCTCCATCTGCTCCTCCGGGACGAAAAAACAAACCTCATCCGGATGAGGACCCGGCGGCGCAAAGAATGCCGAAACGCTTAAGGAGCTGCACGCGAGTCCGCTGAGCAATACCGGGAAAATATGAGTATCGGCCGGGTCCCAAAACACGCCTGTCAGCAGAAGGCCTTCGGTTTTCTTCAAAGACTTTTTATGCATCATATCCGCCTCCTGTTTTCGCACACGGAATGCCCAGGCTGACCATTTCCCGCGCCAGCTGCCGGCAGACCTCCTCGGAGGCCTCTGTCAAAGGCAAACGGCAGGGCCCTGCCCGCCATCCAGCCAGGTTCATCGCTTGCTTGATTGGAATGGGATTGACCTGTGCAAATAACGCGTCTATCATCCCCATCAAGCGCAGCTGCAATGCCCGGCAGCCAGCCAAATCGTTATTTTTCCCCCGCCGGCAAAGATCCGCCATCTCCCCGGGCAGCAGATTGGACACCACGGAAACCACGCCTTTGCCTCCCATAGCCAAAATTGGCGCGGCAATGTCATCATTTCCGCTGTATACCGGCAATTCCGAGCCGCAGGACGCAATAATGCGGGAGGCTTTTGCCACATCGCCGCTGGCTTCCTTAATGCCCGCAATCAGCGGATGCTCTGATAGTTTGCGGCAGGTCTCCAACGAGATATCCATTCCGGTCCGGGACGGTACGTTGTAAACGATCAACGGCAGACCGGCTGCCTCAGCTATGGTGAAAAAATGCCGGATCAGCCCATCCTGGGTGGTCTTGTTGTAGTAGGGTGTAACCGACATCAGCGCATCGGCCCCGATGGCCGCCGCCTCTTTGGAGGTTATGATGGAAAATGCCGTATCGTTGCTGCCGCTGCCGGCAATTACCGGAACCCTTCCGGCCGCCTGCTCCACCACGCAGGATACGGCCTGCAGGTGCTCCTCCCGGCTGAGGGTCGCGCATTCCCCCGTGGTGCCGCAGACAACCAGCGCGTCGATTCCCCGCTCGATCTGCCACTCTACCAGCCGCTTCATCTCATCCGGATTGATTGACCCGTCCGGGTGCATCGGGGTGATCAGCGCGGTGGCTGCGCCTAAAAAAACAGCTTGTTTCATCCGAATCAACCGCCTTTCCAACAATTCAGTCAGATGTGGTTTCTCCGCCGAAACAAGCTGCATTCCGCTTCGCATGTACTTAGTCTAGATAGCCTTTGGCTGCCAGCAGCTCTGCCATCAAAACAGCGCCGCCCGCCGCGCCGCGCAGGGTGTTGTGAGAAAGGCAGATAAACTTCACATCATACTGTGTATCTTCCCTTAAACGTCCTACGCTGACGGCCATGCCGTTTTCCAGCATCCGGTCCAATTTGGGCTGGGGCCGGTCGTTTTCTTCAAAATAATGCAAAAATTGTTTGGGAGCGCTGGGCAGGCCCAACTTTTGGGGTGCGCCCTCAAAAGCAGCCCATTTTTCCTTGATCTGCTCCAGGGTCGGCTTTTTCTCGAAGCTCGCAAACACCGCTGCCGTATGACCATCGGATACATTGACCCGCAGGCACTGGGTGGTAATCGACGGTGCTGTCGCCGGGATCACACCTTCAGAACCAACAGTACCCCAGATTTTCAGAGGCTCCTGCTCGCTTTTTTCCTCTTCTCCGGAAATAAAGGGAATCACGTTGTCATCCATCTCCGGCCAGGTGGCGAACGTTTTGCCCGCGCCGGAAATCGCCTGATAGGTACAGGCCAGAACCTTTGTCACACCGAATTCTTCCATCAGCGGGTGCAACGCCGGGACATAGCTTTGCAAAGAACAATTGGATTTTACCGCGATAAAGCCCCGTTTGGTTCCCAGGCGCCGACGTTGAATATCGATCAGCGCCGCATGATCGTCGTTGATTTCCGGGATAATCATCGGCACGTCAGGGGTGGCTCGATGCGCACTATTGTTGGAAATAACCGGGCACTCCAGCTTGGCATATGCCTCCTCCAGCGCACGGGTCTGGGCTTTATCCATGTTGACTGCGCAGAAAACAAAATCCACCATACCTGCGATTTTTTCCATATCGGCGGTGGCGTCCATCACGACCATTTTTTTCATCTGCTCCGGCATAGGAGTGTTCATCGCCCAGCGGGGTCCGACCGCTTCTTCATAGGTTTTTCCGGCGGACCGGGAGGATGCCGCCAAAACCACCGGGTGAAACCACGGATGATTTTCCAAAAGGCTTACAAATCTCTGACCGACCATACCGGTCGCGCCGATGATGCCGACTTTGAAATCTTTCATTGTCCTGACTCCTTTGTTTTCTTATTGCATCCTATTTTTCCGCTTCAAAAATGGTGACAGAAAAAAGGCTTTTTCTTTCGACGAAAATCCGCCCTCTCTAAGTCAGCGGAACCTTGGAAAAACCAGTTGTCAACCGCCGCCTGTTGCATTATAATAGCAGAAGGCATTGCATTTGCTGTATTTGCAGGAAAGAATCGTCTTTCCGTCAGTATTTTTGTTATAGTAACACTTTAAATTCCTGTTTGTCAATTATTTTTCGATGTTTTATGGTATAAGGTGAAAAAGAAAATGAAAAAAAGTGATTTTTGGTATGATTTGCCCGAATCCCTCATCGCGCAAACCCCTGTCGAACCGCGGGATCATTCCCGGCTGATGCATTTGTCCACCCCCGGCGGGCAAATCGAGCATCTGCATTTCTATGACCTTTTGGAACTTCTTCGTCCCGGCGACTGCTTGATCGTCAACGATTCCCGGGTACTGCCTGCCCGGCTGTATGGAACAAGATCTACCGGCGCCCGCATTGAAATGCTTTTGCTGGAGCAAAAACAAACCGACGTGTGGGAAGTATTGGTCAAACCCGGGAAAAAAGCCCTGCTCGGCGTAAGCGTCACCTTTGGCGACGGGCTGCTTCGCGCCGACGTGCTGGAGGTTCTGGAAGGCGGCAACCGTCTGGTTCGGTTTTCCTATGAGGGAAACTTTTACAATATTCTGGAAAAAATCGGCCAGATGCCCCTGCCCCACTACATCACGGCAAAATTGCAGGACAACGAGCGGTATCAGACGGTCTATTCCCATGAACTGGGTTCTGCCGCCGCCCCCACTGCCGGACTGCATTTCACCCTGGAAATGATGGACAAACTGCGGCAAAAAGGCGTTCAAATCGGCTATGTGACCCTCCACGTAGGGTTGGGCACTTTCCGGCCGGTCAAGGTAGACGAAATAACCGAACATAAAATGCACTCAGAGCATTACCGTTTGCCGGAAGAAACCGCACGCCTTATCCGTGAGACCAAAGCGGCAGGCGGCCGGGTCATTGCTGTGGGCACCACCAGTACCCGCACGCTGGAATCCGTGGCCGCTAAATATGGAGATATCCGCGCTGACGAGGGATACACCGATATTTTTCTCTATCCCGGCTGTACTTTCCGCGTTCTGGACGGGCTGATCACCAACTTCCACCTGCCGGAAAGCACGCTGATTATGCTGGTCAGCGCTTTTGCCGGGTACGAAAACACCATGCACGCCTATCAAATTGCGGTACAGGAACAATACCGCTTTTATAGTTTTGGCGACGCAATGTTTATCGAAAAAGAGTAAGCGCATCCAGGCAGGCGAAAGCCATCACCTATTTTAAGTCCGGTCACATGTCACATGACAATAGAATAAAAATAGAAAAAAGAGGAAAGGCTCTGCCTTTCCTCTTTTTCATTTTGATGAGATATCTGTTATTCTTCGTTTTCCTCTTCCTCAACGCCATGCCCGCCGCCGGTGGAGTCCATCACTTCTCCTTCTTCCGATTCCACTGAGCCCAAATGCTGTACGCAGGTGCCCGGAATATTGGATTCTTTATACCAGCCGGTCGCTGTTTCCGGGCAGGCGGATGTGGCGATTTCGCCGGATTCTACGCAGTAAGTCATCTCCACCACTTTACCGCTAGTGGGGAAATCCTTGACTTCCAACCCTTCATGGATGTGCTGCATCACCCTTTTCCAGATAATGGGCGGCGGATAGCTGCTGTAACGGATTTGGATATTGGAGTCATCCGAATATCCAAACCACACGCCGCCGACATAATAGGGGGTCATTCCCATAAACCACTGGTCGACATCATTGCTGGTAGTACCTGTTTTGCCCGCCACCGGCATAGAACCAAATTTCGCGGTACCGCCGGTACCCTGTGCACCAGTAACGACCCGCTGCAGCAGTTTGTTCATCACTTCTGCCGAATCTTCGGAAATCACCCGCTGCGGGATAGGATTCTGCTCCAGGATCACGTTTCCCTCGCTGTCGTAAACGACCGAATAGCTATACGGCTCATAATACAGGCCGCCGTTGTCAAAAATTTGATAAGCAGCTGTCATCTCCATCACCGTTACGCCCTTGGTCAAAGCGCCCAATCCCAAGGGAGCACGGTCTACGTCGTTATTGGCGCCGGAGCCTACCAACGTGGTAAAATGCAGCTGGTTGACCATAAAGTCGTAGGATACCTGCGGGGTCAAAAGCTGCAGCACCCGCACCGCGACGGTATTGGTTGAACGGCGGATGGCGTAATCCACCGTTACATCACCCATATAGCTTCCGTAATGGTTGATGGGCCAGTCGTTGGTGAACTGGGTATTTTCATCCGCTTTTTCCACCGGGTTATCGTCAAAAATTTTGGACCAGTAGATCATATCGAAATCCATGGCCGGACCGTAAACCGACAGCGGTTTGATTGACGATCCCGGCTGACGCACACCGTCGGCCGCCAGGTTCAGAATACGGTCGCCCTCTTTTTCACCCCGGCCGCCTGCGATCCCGACTAGTTTCCCGTTCGGTTCCATAATGACCATAGCGGCATCCGGCTGCTCGTCTACGTAACTGAAAGTCTTCAGGTTATAGCCACGGACCGTCGGGAAAATAGAATTTTCCGCATCCTGATCGGCAAAAGCCACATCCAGATAATCCTGGATATCCTTATCCATTGTTGTATAAATACGGTATCCGCCTTTCAGCACCTTTGATTCCGCAGTTTCATAGGTATAGCCGTATTTATCCATCAAATCCTGAATCACTTCTTCCAGAACATAATCTTCGAAATAACTCAGGGTAGCCTTTTTCGCCGTATCAGAAGAGTTATCATAGGTCACTACCCGGATCTTTTCTGCCATGGCCTGATTGTACTCTGTCTGGGTAATATACCCCTGTTCGAACATCTGCCCCAGGATCCACTCCCGCCGTTCCCGGTTGTTCTCCTCATGGTTAAACAGCTCCCGCTTGGAGGGGTTCTGGGTAATGGCGATCAAGGCGGCGCTTTCCGCAATACTCAGCTGGCTGACATCTTTCCCGAAATACAAATTGGCAGCCGCCTGCACCCCATCGGTATTCCATCCCAAATGAATCGAATTCAGGTACGCTTCTATAATTTGTTCTTTGGAATTGGATTTTTCCAGACTCAGCGCCCGGAAAATTTCTTTGATTTTACGCTCTACGCTAAAATCTTTTTCTCCGGTAATATTTTTTATCAATTGTTGGGTAATGGTCGAGCCGCCCTGCGTTCCGCCTTTGAGAAAATGCGTTACCGTTGCGTATAACGTGCGGCTCCAGTCCACGCCCTGGTGCTCTTTGAACCGCTTATCCTCACCGGCAATCGCGGCATCGATCAAATGCTGCGGGATATTTTCATAATCCACCCAGATGCGGTTCTCTTCCCCGTGCAGGCGATTCAATTCTACATATTCACCGGTTGATTTGTCCTGCACATACAATATACTGGTATAGTTCATCTCCAGGCTGTTCAAATCCAAATCGGATTCGTCATCCAGAAATCCGACAATGTAAACCGTCATGACACAAGCCACGATACAGCCGGTAATGACCATGACAAAAAACATCGTCGCAAGAGTACGGAAAAAAACCGAACCCAGTTCTTTTAAAATCTTCCCCACAGATTTCGTCGCCTTGGCATCCCGGCCATTCGAAGCATTTCGATCCGTGGAAATATTTTTACGGGCATTGCCCATTTTGCAGTCCCTCCTTGTCGCTTTTCCGGCAAAGCCGAAAAACAAAAACGGTATGCCGCCGCAGCTGGATAGATGGAAAGCCATAAGAACATATCATTGCCGGTTTTTGCTGAAACGGCAAAAACACAAGCGTTTTCCCCGATGGCCGGCAGCATGTTTTTGCAGCGCCGGACCAGTCCTCATCAGCAAAAACACTGATGGCCGGAAAAACAGGTCATAACCGCATGTGGTTATTATACCATACTCTAAAAAGAAAATGTTAATAAATTTATAAAAGAAAAAGGAGCATAAATCAGAAAAATGAATACTTTTCCCCATTTTGCCCAAAATAAACCCAACAATTTCGTATAAGGGCGGACTCATATGAAAAAATTTTTGGGACTCACCTCGATATCCATCGCTGGTGCTGTATTGATTTCCGGGATTTTGCTTTCTTTGTCCGGCGAGAAATTTTCCGCACAAAATCCAGTCAGCAATATCTCGCAGCCTTTGGTATCCGGCGAGTGCCGGTATTGGCTGCGGGACTATCATGGCTATCTGGCGGTATTTGGCGAAGAAAAGGATGAGCCGGAAATGATTTTCCAGGTTTTTACCCGCAATTTGCCCCAGTACGACCAGCAGGCACTGCAAAACGGAATCGGCGTACGGGATTACGAAGAGCTGATCGCACGGATTGAGGATTTTATCAGCTAGTAAAAAATAAACCCTTGTTTTAACCATTTTGTAACGAACCGTAACTGAAATATCGTTGTTTTCTGTCTGATTCCGGCATATAATGAAAACAGGATAAGAAATACTCTTGTTTTAGCCGGTTCTCTCCAGCGATTTTATCGTTACTGACTAAAACGATCATTGACAGGAATACATTTCAAATTTATTCATGGTACTTTTTCCGAAGCCCCGGGTTTTCCGGGGCTTTCTCCTTTCTGTTTCTTTTTTCATATTCCCCCCTGCCTGCTCATAAGCTTATAAAAAGGCGGAGGGGGCATTTTTATGCTCAAATGGTTGGAACAGGTAAATGAAACTGTCAATCAGGTTGTTTGGGGGCCGATCACACTCTTTCTGTTTTTGGCTGTCGGCATTTGGTTTACAATGGGGACCGGTTGGTTCCAACTGTCAAAAATAAAACTTATTTTTCAAAATACGCTTGGCAGTCTGGGGAAAAACCGTATTCGAAAAGGCAACGGTATTTCTCCATTTCAAGCAATGTCCACTGCCCTGGCCGGAACGATGGGAGTTGGAAACATCACGGGAATCGCCACCGCTATGACACTGGGAGGCGCTGGTTCGATTTTCTGGATGTGGATCAGCGCTTTTTTCAGCATGATGACCAAATACGCAGAAGTCCTTCTGGCGGTGCGGTATCGTCAAAAAGGCATTTCCGGTTATTTTGGCGGTCCGATGTATTATATGGAAAAAGGGGTTGGCTCCAAAGTTCTGGCTGTTATTTTCAGCATCCTGTGCATTGCCGCCTCTCTCGGTGTGGGAAACATGACACAATCAAATGCCATTTCCCTTGCCGCAAATCAGCTCTGGTCTTTTCCCGGCTGGTTTTCCGGCCTGTTGACCGCTTTGGCCATCGGGCTGGTCATTATCGGCGGAATCCGCCGCATCGCCGCTGTTGCCGAGTTGATGATTCCTTTTTTATCGCTGGGATATCTTGTTTGCTCCATATTGGTATTGATCCTGCGAGCAGAGCGTCTTCCTGATGCATTCCGCATGATTTTCACCTGTGCGTATACACCGCGGGCCGCTGTCGGAGGAGCCGCGGGATACACGGTCTCTCAGGCGATTCGGTTTGGGTTTGCCCGGGGGATTTTTTCCAATGAAGCAGGGCTTGGCTCAGCGCCGATCGCCCATGCAGCGGCGGATGCTTCGCATCCCGCGGCACAGGGAATGTGGGGTATCTTTGAGGTATTTGCCGATACACTGATCGTCTGTACTCTCACCGCTTTGGTCATCCTCACTTCCGGCGTGGCAGATAACGGCTTTACCGGAGCTGCCATGACAGCGGAAGCCTTTTCGGAGGTTCTGGGTCCCTGGGGCGGAAAAATGGTTTCTTTCTCCCTGATTTTCTACGCTGTCGCCGCCATCATCGGATGGTCGTTTTATGGCGAGCAGAGTCTTTTGTATCTCATGCCCCACAGGAAAAACGCTGTCCTTTTTTATCGCCTCGCCTTTTTATTTTGCTGTTTTTTAGGCGCGGTGACCAGACTGGATCTGGTGTGGGGAATCGCCGATACATTAAACGGCCTAATGGCAGCGCCCAACCTGCTGGCATTACTCTCCTTAAGTGATGTCGTATTTCGCACGACAAAAGACTTCCTTCAGCCGGAACAGTATTTTTTCTTCAAGAAAAAGCAAGGTCCCGAAAAAACATAGTTCCCTGAGAAGGATATTTCCGGCAAACTCACACACGAAAAAAGTGCGAAACAGAAAATCTGTTTCGCACTTTTTATGTTGATTGATACGATGCGCGGATATGACTGACATCCTATCCGCCCAATACCGCAATCCGGTCTTATTTGCCGAAATAGCGGCTCAGCAGGCCCTGGAATCCGCAGCCATGACGAGCTTCGTCTTTGCACATCTCATGAACAGTGTCATGAATCGCATCCAAGCCCAACTCTTTGGCACGGGTAGCCAGTTTCTTTTTACCCTCGCAGGCTCCATGCTCTGCTACGGCACGCAGTTCCACATTTTTCTTGGTGTCAGCGTAAACGACTTCGCCCAGCAACTCAGCAAATTTCGCAGCATGCTCCGCCTCTTCCCAAGCGTATCTCTTGAACGCTTCCGCAATCTCCGGATAGCCTTCTCTGTCGGCCTGGCGGCTCATCGCCAAATACATGCCAACCTCTGTGCACTCGCCGGTAAAGTTCTGGCGCAGGCCTTCAATAATCTCAGGATCCACGCCGGCAGCTACACCGATTCTATGCTCATCAGCCCAAACCAGGCCCTGGGTCTTCTGCTCCTGGAATTTAGAAGCAGGCGCTTTACACTGCGGGCAGAATTCCGGCGGCTCTTTGCCGGTAAAAACGTAACCACAAATTGTACAAATGAAAGTTTTCATTTTTAATCCTCCTATTGCATCTTATATTGGTGACTCTATTCGTATTGATTACGAATAATAATATACTATATAGGTGAACAAATTGCAACTTTTTTCTTAAAAAAGCCAGAATTTTTCAAAATCATACCGGTTTTGAAACGTGAAAATTCAGGAGCCAATCTTTCTCCTTGCGCTATCAACGGGAACTTAAATCTGATAAACCTTGATTGCGCCGGTGGGGCACTCCCCTGCGCACACACCGCAATTGGTGCAGACTTTCGGGTCGATATGAGCCAGGTTATCCGTAACGGTGATAGCGCCCGACGGACAAGATCTTTCGCACTTCTTGCAGCCGATGCATCCATCTTTGCAGACTTTTCTCGTTTGCGCGCCTTTGTCATGGCTGGAGCAGCTGACATAGACCTTGCTGGTAGCCGGTATCACATCAATCAAATGATTGGGGCATTCTTTTGCGCACATGCCGCAGCCAACGCATTTGCTCTTATCCACAACCGCAACGCCATTGACAATATGGATCGCGTCGTATTTGCAGGCCATTACGCAGTCGCCAAATCCCAGGCACGCATGGGAACAGCTGCCGCGGCCCTGATAAAACGAGTTGCAGGCCGCACAGGTTTTTACACCTTGATAATCCATGATGTAATCCGTCGCGTTGCAGTTACCGCCGCATTTTACGATTGCAAATTGCTCCTCCACATCGGCAACTTCCACCCCCAGCACCGCGCTGACCGCAGCGCTGACTTTATCGCCGCCCGGGATACACAAATTGGTCTTTGCGCCGTTGCACAGCGCTCTGGCATAATCATCACATCCTGCATAGCCACAGGCACCGCAGTTTACGCCCGGTAGCTCCGCACGAACTTTTTCATACGTTTCGTCGACCTTTACCGCCATAAACTTCGCTGCAACCACCAGGATTGCCGACAAAAGCAGTCCGCAGCCGGTGATGAGCAGGATGGGGAAAATATAAGCTTCGAACATCTTTCTAAGCTCCTTTACTATCAAATTGGCAGGGGATTATTTGAACAATCCGTCTACGACACCGCCAAATCCCATAAAGGCAACCGACACGATCGCTGCCGCGATTAAAGTAATCGGCATTCCCTGGAAGCATTTGGGGGTCTTTTCCGAATCCAGTCTGCTTCTGACACCGGAAAACAGCACCATCGCCAGCATAAATCCAAGGCCTGCACCGATAGAATACAGCAGCGCATTGCCAAACGAAGTGCCAAAGCTAACGGCGGGGGCCCAGTTGTCGATATCCAACATCGTAACGCCCAAAACAGCGCAGTTGGTAGTAATCAAAGGCAGATACACGCCCAGCGCACGATGAAGTGCGGGCATGAACTTTTTCAAAATCATTTCGACCAGCTGAACCAGCGCCGCAATGACCAAAATAAATACCAGTGTTTCCAGATACGCCAAATCATAAGGCGCCAGCAGGAATACATAAATGGGGAAAGTAACGGCCGTTGCGATTACCATAACAAAAATAACCGCAGCGCTCATTCCAATAGCGGAATCCAGCTTTTTGGAAACACCCAAAAACGGGCAGATACCCAAAAATTTGCTCAGAATAAAGTTTTCGGCCAAAATCGCGGTCAAAAGGATGACCATCATATTTTTCGCAAACTCCATTATTTGCAGCCTCCTTCCGCAGCTTCAGCACATTTGCCTGCCATCGGACAACCGGAGCATCCAGCTTCCTGTTTCGGTTTTTTGCCTTTGCGCATCAAAATGGCATTTACCAACGCAATCAGGCAGCCAAACACAAAGAATCCGCCGGGGGCCAGGGTCATAATGGACATGGTCTGTACCGATTCGGGAATGATCTGCATGCCAAACCAGGTGCCGGAACCCAGGATTTCACGGATGGAGCCCATGCACACCAGTGCCAGCGTAAAACCAAGGCCCATACCGATCGCGTCGCACGCGGAGGCCACTACGCCGTTTTTATTGGCGAACATCTCAGCACGGCCGAGGATGATGCAGTTTACAACGATCAGCGGCAAATACAGGCCAAGCGCTTCGTAAATAGATGGCACATAAGCTTCCAGTAAAAATCCGACGATCGTTACGAAACCGGCAATGATAACAATATAGCAAGGGATACGAACTTTATCCGGAATGACTTTTCTCAACAGCGAAATAACAATATTGGAGCCCAGTAGAACCGCTGTGGCAGCCAAGCCCATGCCCAATCCGTTTACTGCCATCGAGGTGACAGCCAGCGTCGGGCAGGTACCCAAAATTAAGACCAATACGGGGTTTTCTTTGATAATGCCGTTGAGCAGGATTTTCAGATTGCTCTGTTTACTCATGCAGCAAGCTCCCCTTTCACCAGTTCAAAAGCGTCAACAGCTTTTCCAATCGCCTTTTTCACAGCGTTGGAAGAAACCGTCGCGCCAGACAGCGCGTCGACACCGTCTGCGGTAGTCTGACCGATATACTGATCCAGATAAGAAGCTTTGCCCACACGGTCTCCCACGCCTTCGGTCTCCGCGAAATCAACCGGTTTTACGCCGGTGATCGCGCCAGTGGAATCCATCGCAACAACCAGGCGAATCAGCGGCTCTTCATGATAGCCCTGCGCTGTAACAACCATGGTAACCGCGGATTTATCGTTTGCGATATACACTTCTTTTACCTTATCAACTTCCTGCTCGTATTTGGTTACGCCGCCGGGGACCAGCGCCGCGTTGGCATCGTCTACCGTATACAGAACCAGATCTTCCGTCGGCTCGTCAACCACTTCGGAAATTTCTACCGAATTGCCGGATGCCGCACTGTACAGCTCAAATGCGGTTCCCAGCGCTTTTTTGTATGCTTTGGAGGTAATGCTGGCGCCCGAGATTCCGTCTACTTCCGTATAGTCAGATGCCGTCTTCCCTACATATCCAGCGCCATAGCTGTCTTCTGCCAGTTTCGCGCCGAAACCAGGAGTTTCCTGATGTTCCAGCATCTTCACGCCAGTGATCGTGCCGTTTGCGTCAAAGCCAACCATCAGATTTACCGGGCCGCCGTAACCCTGTGCAGAAGCGGTCACAACATAACCCTTGCCGCTGGTTTCTTTATAAGCGTCCACCGCGCCTTCAATCTGGGCGGATAATTCTACTTCTTCAAAGCCGGAAGCGCCGGGCAGCACAACTGCTCTGGCTGCATTGGCTTCAGCATTTTTCGCTTCATCAATAATCGGCTTGGTCGCCTGATAAGTAAATACCAGAGCCGCAGAAACAACTGCGCAAATCACAGTCAGTACAACAACAGGGATGAGAAAATCTTTTACAAATTTCATTTCGCAAGACCTCCAAACGGTTTTGTTTTCGTCCATCTATCAATCAGGGGCGTTAAAATGTTCATCAGCAGAATCGCAAAAGAGACGCCTTCTACATACTGGCCATACAGACGGATCACAATCGTCAGCAGGCCGCATCCGATTGCAAAAATCACTTTGCCCTTTTTGGTGACGGGAGAGGTGGAATAGTCAGTCGCCATAAAGAACGCGCCCAGCACCAATCCGCCGGCCAAAATCTGCGAAATGGGGTTTACGCCCAAAATCCAGGACATGACAAACACGGTTCCGATATAAGTCAGCGGAATGATCGGGCTGATAACCTTTTTATAGATCAGATAGATTCCGCCGATCAGCAGTGTGATGATGCAGGTCTCTCCCAAGCTGCCGCCCCGCAGGCCAAACAGCAATTCAAACACATTTGGAACGCCGTCTACTGAGCCCAAAGCCATATTGCCAATTTCGCCCAAGCCGCTAACCTGTGTGGTATTGATCGCGCTCAAAGGAGTCGCGCCGGCAATGTGAGAAATTTTTCCGTCGGCAAACGCGGGGGTTACAAATGCGCTTGCGTCGCCCATCGCTGCGGAGAATGACACCAGCAGGACCACACGGGCCGTGATTGCCGGGTTCGCGAAGTTTTTGCCGATGCCACCGAACAGCATTTTGACGATCACGATTGCCACAAAGCACCCTACCATCGCCATCCAGAATGGGAAGGTGGACGGCAGGTTAAACGCCAGCAGCATGCCGGTTACGACAGCGCTGCAATCGGAAATCGTGTTGGGCTGTTTGGTCAGGACATCATATAAATACTCGAAGATAATGCAGGAAGCCACGCAAACGCAGATGAGCATCAGCGCCCGCAGGCCAAACAGCAAAGTCGCCGCGATCGCAGTGGGGATCAATGCGACAACCACGGTCAGCATAATGTTGGAGGTTGTCACGGGGTCCTTTAAATGCGGCGAGGTAACGACCAAAAGTTTATTTTTCAATGTGATTCACCTCTTACTTTTTTTCTCGCAACATCTGCTTGCCCATTCTGTTGTAAAGCACCAGGTACCGGTTCGCCGGGCACACATAAGCGCAGCATCCGCATTCGATGCACAGATTTACTTTCAAAGAAGCCAACGCTTCCTTGTTCTTGCCGTGGACCGCCTTATCAATGGCAGCCGGCATCAGATGAACCGGGCAGGCGCCAACACACCGCGCGCAGCGGATACACGGGGTTTCCAGCCGCTCCAGCGCGTCTTCTTCCGCAAAGGCAAGAATCGCATTGTTGTTCTTGATCACCGGATATTGGTCGTTGGGAACCGCGATTCCCATCATCGGGCCGCCCATGAGGATCATGCGGGGTTCTTTTGCATATCCGCCGCAGAAAGCGATAATATCCTCAAATTTCGCGCCGATGGGAACCAGTACGTTCTGCGGTTTTGCCACCGCCGACCCATCTACCGTTACCCGTTTTTGGATCAGAGGCATTCCGGTTTCCATATAAGAAGCCACAAACGCCACCGAGGATACATTCATTACGATAACGCCCTGATCCGCCGGAAGCTGCCCTTCCTTGACCACTTTTCCGGTGGTCTCGTAAATCAGCACTTTTTCCGCGCCCTGCGGATATTTGGATTTGAGCACTGCTACCCGGTAGCCTTCTTTGCCCGAAACCAACTGCTGCATTTTGCCAATGGCTTCTTTTTTGTTATCCTCAATACCGATGATCACATTTTTGAGGCCCAGGTATTTACACACCAGTTCAATTCCCTTAATCACGTTTTCGCCGTTTTCCAGGAATTCACGATTATCCGCCGTAATGAAAGGTTCACATTCGGCGCCGTTGATAATCAGCGTGTCCACCTCGTCCAGATTTTTCGGATTCAGTTTGATAAAGGTCGGGAATCCCGCTCCTCCCAAACCAACCAATCCGGACTTGCGAATCGCCGCGATAAAATCCTCCCGATTTTCAACAACCGGCGGTGCAATCGATTCATCCACCGTTTGCTCGCCATCGCAGGCAATCACGATCGTTTGCGTACGCACCCCGTTGGGATTGATAAAATCCTCAATGGCGGTGACCGTGCCGGACACGCTGGAATGGATCGGTACGCTCATAAACGCATCGGAATCCGCCAGCAGCTGGCCGACCTTGACCTCGTCTTTCACCTTCACAACAGGCGTACATGGCGCGCCCATGTGCTGCAAAAGAGGAATGGTAACGCTGGCCGGTACCGGCATGGATACAGTTTCACAATTCATAGTATTTTTATGATGTGGAACTTTTACTCCATTTAAGTTCATTTTCAACTTCATTTTCCTCCTATCCTCATATTTGCCCTGCAAGCATCTCTATAGAAAATATGGTAACCCATAGGTTTCCCTTAACGCAGCCGCCGATCCAGCTTTTCCACGGCAGGAAGCACCGTTTTCAAAACCAAACCGGTGACAAACCCCATCATAATCCCGGAGAGGATCAGAATCGGGAAATAATATAACGTGAGCGTTGTTCCAGTCAGCATGGAAGCACCCAAAAGCTGGCCCATATTATGGCCGATGGCTCCTAAAATACTGATTACCAGATAAGAAAGCTTCTGTTTTCGCAGACGCAGCAACAAAAGCATTACCGTTACGGAAACCACCCCGCCCAGCAAGCTCAGCAGCGCTCCGGTAGGGCCCCGCATCAGCAATACGGAAAGCGCTTTCAGCACTGCTAGCGTGTAAGCATTGGTAGTGCCGAGAAAAAACACGCAATACATTGTTACGATATTGGATAATCCCAGCTTAACGCCCGGCGGCAAGCCAGGGATCACAATCATCCCTTCGACATAGGAAAGAACCACCGCCACGGCAAACAACAGCCCCATAAAGCATATCCGTTTTGTTTTACTGTTTCTACTCATCAGCAGTAACATTTCTCCATTCTGTTACGATATGTTGATAAAACGGTAGCCTTTCGCTTGTTCATTGGGTGTAAAGCAGGCGCAAGCCCCCTTGGAAAGGTAAACGTTCTTCTCCCGATCAATCAAAATAAAATCAAAAAATTCTGCTTCTGCATATTCGATTGCTTTTTCTTTGCCCGCTAAAAACAGGGTCGTAGAAAGAAAGTCGGCCATTGCGCCATCCTCGCAAATCACCGAGACAGAAATCAGATCGCTGTCGCCTGGGTAGCCGGTATCCGGATTCAAAATATGATGATAACGAACGCCATTTTCTTCAAAATAGCGCTCATAATCGCCGGAGGTGGCCATCGTGGTATCCGTAAGCTCCACAATTCCAATATAATCGCTCGACTCGCCGCGCGGATCGCGAACGCCAAAACGATAAGAAGAGCCGTCCTCTTTTTTGCCGATGGTGAAAATATTGCCGCCCACCGACAAGTAACCCGAATGAACGCCGCAGGACTTCGCCACCTCAATTGCCAAAGCACCGGCCGCGCCCTTGGCCATGCCTCCCAAATTTAAACTCTGTCCTTGCCGGCGCAGCATAACCGAGCAATCTTCTTCCCGCAAAAGCAGGTCCTCATAATTCACAAGTTCCAGCGCCGCCTCAATCTCCCGCTCGTCCGGCACGCGTGGATTTGCGCCGGTAATATTCCACAAATCCGTCAAAGGTCCGATCGTAATATCAAAAAGGCCCTTGGAAAGCGCACAGTATTCTTTCGCCGTTTTTAAAAGCTGAAATGTTTCCGGGCTGACCTTTACATAAGCAACGCCGGCATTTTGGTTGATCCCGGCAATTTCTGACGAAGAACGGTAGACGGAAATCCGGTTTTCAAAATCCAGTAGAAGCTGATTTACTGTTTCGACAGCACGTTTGCTGTCAGCACCCGAAAGTTTCTGATCCACAAAGGTGTCCATTACAAAAATGCTGCCAGTACTGGTCGTCCATTCCTTTTCCCTGCTGTCCCAATAAAAGCCAAAACAGGCCAAAAAAAGAAGCAGTATCAAACTTGCAACCACGGTAATTACTGTTTTTTTTCCAGAATGATTCAGCAAAAAATTCAACCCCGTTTTATAATCGCATACTGCTCTTATGATATTTTAGCTCATTTGTATGCGGATTGCAAGTCTTCCAACTTCTTTTTAACAAACTGAGGGTATCAAAATCATTCCTTTGAAGTAAAACGGGAAGAAAATGCGTTTTTCTTTCAAAATCACGCAAAAAACAAATCCTCTATTTTGATTTATAACCGTGCCGCCGGAGCGCCCGTTTTCCAAACGCTGCTTTTTTCAAAATGCTGCATTACCGTTCCTATTGTTACCAAATCGCATGGAAAAACGCTCTTTCTCGTTTAACAGACGTCACAAACCGAAATTTGTTTGGATGCGCAATAAAAAAGCCCCGCCGAAAAGGCGGGGGTCGCAAGAAAGTAATATCGTTTTTTGCAGAAACGGCATGGCTTCGGTCATGCCGTTCCCTCTTTCACAAGTTCATTCAGCGGGATAAAGCCCACAAGGTCATAGGAAATGCGGATGTTCTGCCGCCGCTTGCCGCTGCTCTTGTCAGGGGCTTCAATGTAGATCGCCTTGACAAGTTCCCGAAGAGAGTAAGGGGTAAGCTCCTGCAAATCCTCATATTTGTGTACCCGCTGGATAAACTGCTCCAAGTTTTCAATCTGTCGTTCCTGTACTTCAATTTCCTGCTGTAAGCTCTGAATTTCCACTTTGAGCTGCGTCTGCTCATTCTCATAAGTCTTGCGCATCATAGAGAACCGTTCATCCGTGATACGCCCTGCCACATTGTCCTCATAGATGCGGATAAACAGGCGGTCAAGTTCCGTCAACCGTTTTTCGGCCTGTGCCAAACGCTTTCTGTGTCCACGGATGGCTTCCTCGCTGGGCAGGCGGAGCTTTTGCTCCATAACTGCCCGGAAGTGCTTCTCATACTGTGTCACATAGAAGATGACTGCTTTCATGTGCATCCAGACCAAATCTTCCAAAACAACGGCTCGGATAAAGTGCGCCGAGCAGCTTCCCGTGTTGCTTCGGTAGTTGGCGCATACAAAGTGATCCTGCCGCTTTTCAAAGTAATTGGTGGTACAGTACCGCATTTTCGATCCGCAGTCGGCACAGTAAACCATGCCGGAAAACAGACTGCTCTTGCCTGTTTTCGTTCTGCGGTGACGCTGCTGCCGGATTTCCTGTACCTTGTCAAAGACTTCCTGCTCGATGATCGCCGGATGGGTGTTGTAGAAAATCGCCTGTTTTTCAAGGGGCGTTTCCCTCTGTTTCTTGTCCCAGATGGAATTGGTGTAGGTCTTGAAATTGACCGTACAGCCTGTGTATTCCCGCCGTTCCAGAATGTGGACAACGGTATTGGTGTTCCAATGGTAGGGATCATCGGTTTCGGGGCTTGGGGTTTTGATGCCCGCCCTGCGCTTGTATGCTGTAGGATTCAGCACCTTTTCCTCCTGCAAGAGCTTGGCGATCTGCATCGGCCCCCGGCCCTCCATGCACAGCATGAAGATACGCCTCACTACCATTGCCGCCGCTTCGTCCACGATCTATTTTGTTTTGTCCTCCGGGTTTTTGCGATAGCCAAAGGGAACATTGGTTGTCAGCGGTACGCCACGCTCACCCTTTGCTTTCTGCACAGCCCGGATTTTGCGGCTGGTATCTTTGGCGAAAAATTCGTTAAACCAGTTTTTGATACCGGCAATATCGCTGTCTGTGCTGTTGGGGTCGATGGTGTCAAAGTGGTCATTGATGGCAATATAGCGCACATTGTACTTTGGGAATGTGAAGTTGATATACAGCCCGGTCAGCGAAGAATTTCGTCCCAGTCGGGACATGTCTTTGACGATGATCGTCGCCACATTGCCTGCGTCCACCTCTGCGATCATGCGCTGGAAGCCGGGGCGGTCAAAGGTAGCGCCACTGTAGCCATCGTCTACGAAAAAAGTTGGATTTGGAAAGCAATTTTCCTTGGCATATTGGAGCAGGATATTTTTCTGGAAAGAGATTTGTCAAGGGTGTTTTCTCCAAACAATCACATTCATCCCCGTGGAAACAACACATAACCGGTTTTCCACGGGGTGTTTTTCGTAAAATTCACAATCTTTACCTTTCTGCCAATCCATCAATCTATGGATACGTTATCAGTTTGCCCTTTATCTTTGCATACTCTGCTAAATTGCTTAGAGCTTTCGCAAAACCGACCATATCTGATTCTTTTAATGTACAAATAACGGATTCACATTCATTGATCCATTTCTTTGTCTGCTTTATTTGCTCATCTGAAATATAATGAAAGGCAGGTACAGAAATTACTTCTGCCGCCAATGATTTAGCCGAAGCAAAGTCTATATCGTTTTCCCACAGGATTCCAGTTGCAAACGCTTTTCTTTCACGCTGCAATCTGCGAAATATGCTGGTTCCGGTGCCATTTCCTGCAATGACAAAAATCTCAGGTTTCTCCTGCACCGACGGCAGTTCCAAATCGCCGGTCAGTTCATCATAAGAGCCGGTTGTCATCTGATAAAGCTGAGGAATATATCCTTGGGTAAAGATTTCTTCGGGCACCCCAAACCGGTCGATTCGATCCCCCTGTACACAAGCAATCTTGTCCGAGATACGCCCGGCAAGGTCAAGTTCATGCAGCGACATAAGCACTGTCAGATTCCGCTTTCTGGACATCTCCTGCAAAATAGATAAGAACTCCAGTTTGTAACGGATATCCAGGAAAGAAGTCGGTTCATCCAAAACGATCACATCAGGCTGCTGGCATAGTGCTCTTGCCAGCATAACCCGCTGCTTTTGCCCGTCACTGATTTTATTGAAATCTCGGTTGGCCAGCTCCGTTATGCGCACCAGCTCCATGGATTCACGCACGATCTTCCAATCTTCTTGGGATAGAATGCCGAATTTCCCCGTATAAGGATATCGGCCAGTTGCCACAACATCTTCGCAATTCATCATCTCAGGATTTACCCGTTCGGTCAATACAACGGACAGTCTTTGCGCCATTTCTTTGCCCGGCATTTTCTCCGCCTGTTGCCCATCTAACCATACAACGCCACACACGGGTGGCAACTGCTGGATAATACTGCGCAAAATAGTTGTTTTTCCTGCACCGTTTGGTCCTATCAATGTAACAATTTCGCCTTTATTTATTTCAAGCTGAATATTGCGGATGAGCGGTATACCATTATAACCAACAGTTAAATCTTTTGTATATAGATAGCCATGATTCATTCCCGATTACCCCATCTTTTCTCTTTTCCGGCGTAGCATAATGTAGATAACCACCGGAGCGCCCAAAATTGCAGTTACCGTGCTGATCGACAACTCGGTGGGCGTAAATACTGTTCTTGCCAGCAAATCGCAGGACAGGCAGAATGACGCACCTCCTAAGAAGCAAGCTGGAATCATTAAAATCGGCTGTGTTGTACCAAACAAGCCTTTGACAAGGTGAGGAACGGCGATTCCGACGAAGGATACCGGTCCGGCAAATGCAGTTACACAGGCCGAAAGGATACTGGACAGGATTACCAGCACAATACGGAAACGTGATACATTAAGCCCCATATTCTGCGCATAGGCTTCACCCATCTGATAGGCGCTAATTGGTTTGGATAACAGAAACACAAAAAACATCGTAATAAGCACTACGATTGCCATAACTTTTACATTGTCCCAGTTAATCCCCGAAAAGCTGCCCAGAGACCAATTGTGCAGATTTACAATATCCGCATCATCCGCAAATGTAACAACAAAGTCAGTCACAGCAGAACAGATATAGCCGATCATGACGCCGCTGACAATGAGCATTGCCATCTGATTGATGACTTTGGACATTAGAATAACAAAACCCATGCATAACATGGAACCGGCAAAGGCCGCAAGAATCATCAGCCATGAACCGAGCTGTACTGAAAATTGCAGGGACGCTACCATCACCAATGCGACAATCAGCTTTGCACCAGATGAAACGCCCAGCGTAAACGGGGTTGCGATTGGATTGTGGAAAAAGGTTTGCAGCAGATATCCGGATAATGCGAGGGCACCTCCCAAAATCACCGCTGCAAATGCTCTTGGCGCTCGGACCTGCGTAACAATTTCTGTGTAGGTTTCATCCGTTCCGATTCCTTGAAGGATTCTAGGAATCTCAGAAAATGGAATATTAACGCTTCCGATACATAGGTTCATGACCAGAAACAAAAGCAGAAGCACAAATAAAACAACAAATGCAGCAAAATATCGTTTTTTCTTCATCTGTTTGTATCACTCCAACTTGTAAATATAGGTAAGGCTCTGATCATCTCCTTGCAGCATGTTATGGATATCTGCGATGATGGTGCCAAGTTCCATAGTGGACTGGTAAATGTTCTGGGTTGTACAATAAACATTTCCATTCTGCACAGCCTTGAAGTTCTCTAAAAGCTGACTTTTCGTTAATAATTCATCCCGAGATTTGAGTTCCCCGTCTACGGTGCTGTTATAGATGATATAATCGGCATCCTTTGCCTGTGCATAAAAAGCTTCCATCTCCATGCTCATGGTGGAAGATTTACTTTCATCATCGGGATCTTGTTCCAAAATATAGGTTCCACCAGCCATTTCAATCATTTTCGCCAGATAATCGGACGGTCTGCGTACGTTAGCCTCGCCATTGGTTGTGATATAAAAAAATGCAACTGTTTTTCCGGTAGGCTGTGCTCCGCTGACAGGCTCAAACGCCTGTTTTTCTGCATTGAACGCTGACTCAGCAGCTTCCTGCTGTCCGGTCAGCAATCCATAGAGTTTTACCCATTCTGTTCTGCCGAGAGGGTGAGACTCATAACTGGAATAATCCACCAAAACCGGGATTCCAAACTTCTCCAGCTGTTCCTTCACTTCGGGCGTATGAAAAATCATAGTGTTCTCAATCGCCAAGCTGCAATTCTCATCAATGAGGTGCTCATAATCCGGAGCGGAATATTTGCCAGCATATAGAATATTTCCAGATTCCATTGCCGCATGCACTGGTTCAATATACCAGCCATCGCTTTTCAGCGCACTGAAACGGATCGTATCCAACGCATCCATCGAAACAAACATATCCATCACAGCCGAGGCAACTAAATAAATGTTTTGGATCGGTTGGTGCAGCTGCACAATGTTTTCATCCAAACCGGATGGCTCTGGTTTTCCCTCTGGGATTACCAGATACTGCGTACCATTGGAGATGGTAATAAGCGCATATCCATCATTGTAATAGTCCACTGCAAATTCCTCAGCATAATCGAGAGGCATACTGTGATCGAAGGTTAAATCCGGGCTGATATCAGTATTACGTGTTTCCAGCAAATCAGCTTCAGAAGGTGAACCACAGGAGGATACAGTAAATATGAGGATAAAACACAATAAAACTACTGCCATTTTTCTCATTTTATTTGCTCCTCCGTTTCTTATGAATCCCAAAAAAGGAGATAATTACGACTATAGCAATTACAATTACCGTTCCTGCAACCATAGCCATCATTTCAAAAGATGTGTCTTGTTTTATGGTGTCTTGGAGGAAGGTTAATGTATATTCGATTTCATGTGGTGTGCTCATTGCTGTGGTATTCGCAACGACCGCTATTGGCATATCAAAATCTATAATCGGAAGTTCAAAAGTGGAATTTCCAGCCTCCTGGAGTGGTTTAAAAGTTTTATTTTCTACCTTCATGTAGTCATAGTTCGGGCTGCTCCATTCAATCTGAACATAACCCTTTCCACCCCGTACAGTCATAATTGCCGGAGATGTAATAATCGCCCGTCCGCTTCCACCCTCCAGTATGACTTCTATGGAATATTCACCATCCTCCAGATCAACCGTTGCTGCTTCCGCAGATGCTGAGGCAGGAAATACCATAATGGATGTGATACACATCACCATCAATAGCCCAAGACAAAATTTTTTCACCAGATAGGGAAATATGCTTCTCCTCATATTCGTCCTCCTCTCCAGATACAAATCTGTCCCTGCCGTTAAGAGCAGGGACAGAGCATGGTTTATCCAAGTTTTTCTGGGTTCGATACAATTACCTCATGATCGTACCACTTTCCCTTTGTACCGATTAGCGCAAGGTTAAACGGCTCGTCCAGAACCGGAACTGGAACATCAAAACCGTTGACCTCTTCGCTTATTCCATCCTCATAAGTTACGGTATCCACAGTAGGCTGCAAAAGTTCTGCCCCATCTTTCTGGGCATCCTCTGCGGTGCCTGGGAAAAGATTGACAATATTCTGAGAGGTAAGCGAAATGTGAATGGTCATTTTACCGTCCTGAACCGTCAGCTTTCCTTTACCATCGCATGTCTCGTTGACACGGAACATGCTGCTGTCCGTTTCAAAATCAGCAGAATAGATGCCATCTTCCAGAGTTGTTTGTTGTTCCTGCGAAACAGCTGGAGGGCTGGAGCCGTCCTGAGCAGATGTATCCGTCTGATTGCTGCATCCAACGGCGAAAACAGCGACCAAAGCAGCCATACACAGGAGTATCGTTCTTTTTTTCATGCTCGATCGCTTCCTTTATTGATTGATTACAGCACCAGTATGTGCAACATATAGCTCCTGAATGGCTGGAATCTGACCGAGGCCTGCAATCTGAGTATCAACGCTCTCAAAAGCGCCGGATGTGTTGAACATACTCTTCCAGGAATCAGCATCATCGCCTGCCATATCATTGTTTGCATGGTCACCTGCAACGACCATCAGAGGACGAAGGATGACTTTCTTATAACCAGCTTCTTTGACGCTTTCAATAACAGCTTCGCAGGCGGTTTCTTCCGGTTCACCCTCAACGGTACCGATGAATACATTGTTGTATCCCAGAGCCTCCATCTGAGCCTGCATCTGGCTGTAAGATACCTTTGCTGTGTGGGAAGTACCGTGACCCATAAATACGAATGCAACGCCGTCTGCCTTTGCTTCATCCAGAGTCTGGTATCCAGCTGTCTTAACCGCTTCTGCGGTAACAGCCTCTGCAACAGCTTTTTTATCTTCATTGATGACAGTTGCATCGGTACCGACATCGCCCAGAAGAGGAGCAGCGATCTGAACCGATTCAAATTTATCCTGATAAGCTCCTACGGTTTCTGCCAGCTCATCATACTCAGCACCATACATCAGATGGGTAGGCTGAATCACCAGATTCTTAACACCATTTTCTACCGCACGGTCAAGCGCCTGCTGGACGTTATCGATCTTTTCTCCGTCACGAGCCTGCACATGATTGATAATGATCTGGGCGGTAAATGCTCTTCTGACCGACCAGTCCGGATAGGCTTCCTGCAAAGCGTCCTCAATGCTCTTGATGTCAGCAACACGGCTGTCATTAAAAGAGGTTCCGAAGCTGACTACGAGCAGTTCATTTTCGCCGATTTCATCACCGTTGCGGGGATCATCTTTAGAAGCATCTCCAGTATCCCGTCCAAAATAGTCTGGATCTGCAAATTCGCCGGAAACCAATTCCTTTTGGGCATCCGTCAGGGCATCCCAAGCAGCCTTTGCAGCCTCACATTGTTCATCCGTGTTTTCGTTTCGTTCTTGCACATAGATTGCGTCAATCAGCTTGGCCACCTCATCAGCAGCAGCTTGATCGTCAGAGACTGGATTGGTAGAAGACACCTCTCCTAAGTTGTCTGATGTCTCACTTTCCTGAGAACCGCAGGCAGCAAGAGATGTTGCAATGCACATCGCAAGCAGGAGTGCTACAAATTTTTTCATGTTCTTCATTTTACTTTCCTCCATTGATTTATATCTTTTTGTGGTTTAAGCCACGAAAAAGCAGTAGTAAAATGGAGAAAAGTATGCTAAAGATATGCCAAAAAAGAAAGCAGCAGTCATACATGACTGCTGCTGCCGTTTTTTCGCAACAAAATAGCCCATTTCTCCATAACTCGAGAGCAAATAGACTTTAACAATCTGAGCAGGTCTCCTGACTTGCGTTTCATAAGCATTCCGCACAGTCTTCTCAGAATCAACTCCCAATGACCGACTTTCGTCATGTGCGGTGCCTCCGCGCATACAGTGGCGGTACCGTTCCGGATTCCAACCGGATTCACTATTCTCCATCAACACTATACGAAATTGATGGCACTCAGATATCATATTTACTTAGAATAAAATATCATAGTAATGCATATTTGTCAAGCAACTAACAGACGATAAAAATTCTTATTAGTAAAACTTCAATATATTTTATAACATCAATTAGCGCTCTTGTTCCTTACGCTTTTCCTTGCTGGGAATCATCTGTTCCTTCTGCGCCTGCCGCACCATCCTCCGCACAGCTTGCCGCTCCATATCTTCATGCAGCATCCGGGAAACCGCCTTTTTACTGTCAAACATCAAAAGCGGGCTGTACTTCTCGCCGTAAACCTGCTGTACCCGATTCTCCGCTTCCTGCTTCTTGCCGGGGCGGATTGCCTGTTTTGTTTCGTAGAGCTGCACTGGATCGAAGCCTTGCGCCTGCTCCCGAAGTCCGGCATACTCGTTCAGGGCAGCGTCCAGTTCGGCGGAATATTTTTGTTCCTGTTCTTCCAACCGTTTCAGACTCTGCTCCATGGCTGCAATGTCCTTGGGAAATTTATCGGCAGCATCTTCCTCAGAATTTGTACTGATTCCCGCAAGATGTGTCAGCTCTGTTTTACTCATCTTCTTGTCTATCATCATTTCCCAAAGTTTGTTGTAGTTGACTGCCATACACAACCTCCGTTCCGGTTTAACTGCTGCAAAGAAATGTACTGGAAATATTACAGCACAACCAACTTGAAAATTCAAGAAAGTCTTGTAAATTGCAAGAAGCAAGTGGGTGTCTTTTGATGTGCTTTACTTGGGAATTGCTATGCCGTTCTGCTTCGCCCACTCGCTCGCCGCTCGTTTCCGTTCCTCGCTATACGGCGCAGTAAGCCGGAAGCTCAATCTGCCTTTTGCAACCTCAAAGGTCAGCCCGCCTTGCTCGTCATCGTCAATCTGACGGCAGATTGCGGATACTTCTTTGAAAATGCCGTCAGCCGCTTTTTCAAATCGGTGTTGTGGGTCTGTACCTCGATCAGATCGCCAAACTCGTCAAAATAAATGGTAGTTGTCTTTTGCTTCTTGGTAAGCCCTGTTCTCATAAAACCTCCTGTTTTTCATAGATTTTTCCCAGCTCTTGAATTGGAAAAGTGCTACGATTTTTTGATGGAAACGCCCCAAACGATGTGGAGTATGTTTCGGCTCTCGCTACTGGCTGATTTGCCACTTTTCCGGCTCTTGACCATGTTTTTACGCTTTCCTGTTTGTGCGGCTTTTCAGCCATTCCACAAGCTCATTTTTCATCACCAATTTTCACCCGCCGATCCGCAAGGTTGGAAAATCCGGGCTATTCAAAAGGTTGTATGCCCCCGCTTTGGAAATCTGCAACGCTTCCGCAAGCTGCTTTGCGTCCATCACATCGGGCATGGTTTCAAACGGCTCTTTGCTCATAAAAAACCTCCTTTCGGGCATGAAAAAGCAGCAGTCACCATTTTGGTAACTGCTGCCGCTTCTGTCTCTGTTTACTTGTCCAAATACTTCTGATATTCCGCTGTCACAAAGTCCTCATAAGCGGCTGCGATCTTGGCGATCCGCTTATGGACTGCGCTGGCGGTCTTGTAGCCAACCTTGTCTGCGATCTCCTGCTCGGTGTAGTCCTCCATTCGCAGCTTCAATATCTCCCGGTCTTTCTCTGTAATGGTACTTTCCGCAAAAGTAGCAATCTGCATTTCGGAAATGACGGAGTTCTCAAAATTGCTGCGGGGGTCTGCTACATCGAAAATGTCCCCATCCTCACTCTCCATCAGTTCATCCAGAGAGATCGGCTTGCCGGAACGGTTATGATGCCACTTCCGCATAAAGTCGGTCTTGACGGTGCTGCTTGTGATTTCGTAGTCCTCTACGGTGCGATTTTCCCATATCGCATCAATCACAGGCTGCCATTCCTGCTCTGCAATCACCATATCGGTGACATTGCCGATCAGATTGCTGAACTGCTGATAGGTCAGCCACGGCACGTCCACGCCCTGCGGGATATTGTAAAGGTTTTGGAATCCAAGCCCGCTCTGCTCAAACTTCATTCGGATGTATGGGATAATGCTGTACGACAAACGCCACAAAGGGAAATATCCTGCGTACTGCGTCCAGTTACCGGGGATGTCACGATAATTGCCCTTGCGGTCTTTTACTTGGAAAGACTGCCATGCGCTCCATGCGTAGCAGTCCCACACTAGCAGCTTGAACATATCGTCACACACAATGTGGTCATACTTATCCGTCCGTAAAACCTCGTAGGGACAGCGGGGCAGATCGTAGGCTGGTTTCCATTTTTCTGCAAGCTCCCTTGGCAAGCTGTAAAACAGGGTCAGCCATGATTTATCGCCGTTCTGCGGTATCTCGATGATCTCACCGGGCAATACCACAATGAAACCTTTCGGGCTTTTCCGTTTTTCCATAAGCGTCACCTCCAATCGTTTTGAAATAGCCCTCTACTATATATGGCATGAGAAAGGCTGAATTGTTCCAATGTTTCCAAAATTTTTTGAGATTTTTTGAAAAAATCTCGGAATGGAAATAATAGAAAAGATATGAGTTAATTTTACTCGAAAAATGTGAATAAATCTATTGCTTCCACGCATGGGCAAAAAAATAACGGGTACTCGGCTTTCACCGAATACCCGTTATCTCGTTTACCAACCCCGTCTGACAGATGCCATAATCGTAATTTCTGGAATTACTTTCTTATGAGCGCCCGTGTAACGTGCGGGGCTTTTTCTTTTCAGTGTTGTTTATTCATGATCGCAGCAGTCGTCACAGCCACAGTCGTCGCAGTCGTCACACTCAAAGTCGAACTCCAGTTTCTCATGGCAATTCGGGCAATTGATGAAGCCTTCGTCCAGCATTTCCTCATTGACATAAATGCTGTCGCCGCAAGCCGGACAAGTTACCTCGTACAGCTCGTCGTCATCGCACTCTTCATCCTCACAGCCGCAATCGCAGCCACACTCATCGTCGCATTCGTCGCCGTAGAATTCCTCTTCCAGCGCACCCAGGTCCTCATCGATCTCATCCAAGCCATCAGACAGCTCAGCAACATCGTCTTCCAAATCGGTTACGGTCAAAGAGATATCGTCCAAAACGTCGATGATCGCTTTGAAAACCCTGCCCTCTTTGCTTGTTTCGTCTATCCCAAGGCCTTCGCTCAAGCCTCTGAGGTATGCAACCTTTTCAAGAATCGTCATCAGTAAATCCTCCTTATAATTGAAATAGAAAAATAGCCGCTGCTATTTTTATCAGTTGGCGCCGGAAATGTACCCGGCTCGCCAGGCCATGCTGCCTGACAAATGATCCCATTAAGCACGCTCCATATACTCGCCGGTTCTGGTGTCAACGCGGATCATGTCGCCTTCCTCAATGAACAGCGGAACGTTGATCTGCGCGCCGGTTTCCAGCGTAGCGGGTTTGGTGGTGTTAGTCGCCGTATTGCCTTTGAATCCAGGATCCGTCTGGGTGACCTGCAGCTCCATAAAGAAAGGCGGCTCCACACCAAAAATAGACCCTTTGTAAGACAGGACTTTTACATCGGTATTTTCTTTGACAAATTTAAAATTGTCGCCGAGGATGCTTGCGTTGATCGGGATGTTTTCGTAGGTCTCATTGTCCATAAAGTAATACAGATCTCCGTCATTGTACAGATACTGCATATCTTTGCGCTCTACGTATGCGGTCGGGAATTTGTCAGTGGGGCTGAACGTTTTTTCAACAACAGCGCCGGTGATCACATTGCGGATTTTAGTGCGGACAAACGCCGCGCCCTTTCCGGGTTTTACATGCTGGAACTCGATGATCTGAACGACGTTTCCGTCCATCTCAAAAGTCACGCCATTTCTGAAATCTCCTGCAGATACCATATATTATACCTCCATCGCCATACTCATAATCGAATATTGAGCGCATTTTTAACATTATAATTCTATATTATATTTCCACCTTTTGCAAGGGATTCTGCAAAAATTATGCAAGGATTTTTTTAAAAGCGTCCACAGCGAGCAAATAACTGTGTTTTCCGAAGCCCGCAATCGACCCGGCGCAGACCGGTGCGATCACCGAAAGATGACGGAAATCGCTTCTTGCCTGGATATTGGAGAAGTGAACCTCGATACAGGGAATCTTCACCGCTGCAATCGCATCGTGAATCGCGTAGCTGTAATGGGTATAGGCGCCGGCGTTCAGGATAATTCCGTCGAATCGGCCCATTGCCCCGTGCAGCCAGTCGATAATCTGCCCTTCGTGGTTGGACTGGCAGATCTCGCAGCCAAAGCCCTCTTTTTCACAGTATGCCCGGATTTCCTCGTTAATCTGCTCCAACGATTCCGATCCATAAACGCCAGGCTCCCGGATTCCGGTCAGATTGATGTTCGGTCCGTGAATGACCAACAGTTGCTTTTTCATTTTTCTTCCTCTCCTGTCTGCTTCTGTATGCTCTCATAATACCGCCGAATCGCCAGCGCATCCTCCGCCTGCGTTCCCGCGGATTCGCAGATGACCGTTGGGCTGCAGTTTTTTCGGACGATCCACTCGGCCAAAGGCTCAAAATCCGGGCCAAAAACCGTATCCGCAAAGGTCAGATGCCGTTTTTCCCCGCCTTTTTCCGTGTACTCGATTTTGGAAAAATGGGAATGGAAACAGCGCATCCGATTTTCTCCCAGAGCATTTTCCATCACTTCAAAAACCTTTTTGAAATCCGCCGATGTTTTCAGGCTGCCCAGCGTCCGGGCGTTGAGATGTCCAAAATCGATACAGGGCAAAAATCGCTCATCCACCTGGCACAGCGCCATAACCTCTTCCAAATCGCCCAACTGATTGATTTTCCCCATTGTTTCCGGGCAGATATGCACATGGCCCAAGCCATTTTGATCCAGCACTGCCGCCGCCCGTTTCAACGTATCTTTGGCTAGTTCCAAGGCCTGCTGCCGTGTCATTTTTGAGCAGGACCCCGAATGTACGACGATCCGGTCCGCCCCCATCGCGTCCGCAGCGGCAGCGCTTTGCAGAATATATTCAATACTTTTATCTCGTTTTTCCTGTTCCAAACTGGAAAGTGAGATAAAATAAGGGGCATGCAGAGAAAGCGCAATTCCTTTTTCCCGGGATAGGATTCCCAGTTCTTTCGCCGCCTCCTGGCTGATACGAACGCCGCGCCCACACTGATATTCAAAAGCGTTCAGGCCCATTTTTTCCAAATATTCCGGCATTTGGGCGGTTTTTCGATACCCCATGGCATGAAAGCTGTCCGCGCTGCCCGCAGGGCCAAATCTTGCGCTCAAAGTTCCCGCCTCCTTTGTTTTTTCCAGTATCGCCTTAAAATCCCTTTTTCCAAAAAACGTTTCAGGCGAAACCGAAAAAACGGTTCCATTTGGAACGGTTCCACCAGAATGGACGGCATCCCCGCCAAATTGGCCCCCAGGACATCCGTGAAAATCTGGTCTCCCACGACCGCCGTTTGCCGCGGAGAAAGGCCCATGGCGGACGCAGCACGCCGGTATCCGCCCGGAAGCGGCTTTTTGGCGTCCGCCTCAAACGCAAGGCCCAGCTTTTGGGCAAAGGGAGCAACACGCGGCGGATGGTTGTTGGACAGAAGAATCAGGCGGATATCCGCTGCCCGCATTTGATCCAGCCATTGAAGGATTCTGCTGTCCGGCACCGGGTGGTCGTGCGTCGTCAGGGTATTGTCGATATCCAGGATCAACCCCTCTACACCCATCTTCCGCAGGCCATCAGCCGTGATATCATAGGCTTTCGGCACCGCCGTCGTTGGAAAAAGCAAAGCCATAACAATCCTCACTTTGATAAAGAAAAAGCGAGCAAACGCTCGCTTTTCTTTTCATTATTTGAATTTGCGCTTACGAGCAGCCTCAGATTTTTTCTTGCGCTTTACGGAAGGCTTTTCATAATGCTCTCTCTTCCGTACTTCAGCAAGAACGCCTGATTTCGCGCAGGATCTCTTAAAGCGTCTTAACGCGCTGTCAAGAGATTCATTCTCTTTGATACGAATTTCTGCCATCTCTAAATCCCTCCTTCACCACAGGGCAGGAGTAATCTACCAAATTCTCAGGCAAAGCCTGCTGCTTACTCCCCATCTATTGATCTATAAAACCAGCTGTTGTTTGCAAGCAGCCGAATTTGGCACCAAAAGCCACAAGAAAAATTATACTATGCCCAGGTCCACTCTGTCAAGAGAGGACCGCTTGCAACTTTCAAAAAAGAAAAGTACTTAATCAGTATACCCTAAACAGAGAAAAAGTGCAAGCAAAATATTGCATTATTTTACAACCAGATTGACCAGTTTTCCCGGGACATAGATTTCTTTTACAATGGTCTTTCCGTCGATCAGTGCGGCAACCGCAGGATCCGCTTTCGCCGCAGCCAGTACAGCCTCTTTGCTGCTGTCCGCCGGCAGATGCAGCCGCGCTTTAATCTTACCAGCCAGCTGAACGACGATCTCCACTGTTGCTTCCACGCATTTTTCCGGATCAAAGCCAACCCATTTCTGCTGGTTGAGCATACCGCCGAAGCCCTGCTGTTCCCAAATTTCCTCCGTCATATGCGGCGCAAACGGATTGAGCAGGATCAGCAGCGCCTTGTATTCCGCATGGTTCACGCTTCCGGTATCCGCAATATCATTCAACAGAGCCATCATCGCCGCGATTGCCGTATTGAATTTGAGCTGCTCGATGTCCTCAGTTACTTTTTTGATCGTTTTGTTCATGGAGATCTCCAGTTCCGGACGATAAGACTCCCCTTCGATCAAATGCTCCTGCAGATTCCAAACCCGATCCAAAAACCGTTTGCAGCCTTTGATAGAAGAAGAACTCCAGGGAGCGCTCTTTTCAAAATCGCCGATGAACATTTCGTACAGGCGCATGGTGTCAGCCCCGTATTCTTTTACAATATCGTCGGGATTGACCACGTTTCCACGGGATTTACTCATCTTTTCGCCGTTCTCGCCCAGGATCATACCATGGCTGGTGCGTTTTGCATAAGGCTCCGGCGTAGAAACAACGCCGATATCATACAAAAACTTATGCCAGAACCGGGAATACAGCAAATGCAGGGTCGTATGTTCCATACCGCCGTTGTACCAGTCAACCGGCAGCCAGTAATCCAGCGCCTCTTTCGAAGCCAATGCGTCATCATTGTGCGGATCGCAATACCGCATGAAATACCAGGACGATCCGGCCCACTGGGGCATGGTATCGGTTTCCCGCTTGGCGGGACCGCCGCAGTGTGGGCAGGTGGTATTGACCCAATCGGTCATTTTAGCCAGCGGGGATTCTCCTGACTCCGTGGGCTCATAGGAGTCCACCTCCGGCAAGGTCAGAGGCAGCTCGCTTTCCGGCAGCGGAACATAGCCGCATTTCTCGCAGTATACAACAGGGATCGGCTCGCCCCAATAGCGCTGGCGGGAGAATACCCAGTCGCGCAGCTTATAGTTGACCTTGGCGTGGCCCTTTCCTTTTTCCTCCAACCAGGACTTGATCTTTTCTTTGGCTTCTTCCACTGTCAGCCCATTAAGGAAATCAGAGTTGACCATCACACCGGTTTCGCAATCGGTGAAAGCTTCTTCCTGTACATGACCGCCCTTGACCACTTCGATGATCGGCAGATTGAACTTTTTGGCAAAATCCCAGTCACGGGTATCGTGTGCCGGTACGGCCATGATAGCGCCGGTACCGTAGGTCATCAGCACATAGTCGGAAATAAAAATCGGAATTTCCTTGTCGTTCACCGGATTGATGCCCATCACGCCTTCGATTTTTACACCGGTTTTGTCTTTTACCAGTTCAGTACGTTCAAAGTCGGATTTCTTTGCCGCTTCCGCCTGGTACTCTTTGATTTTGTCTAAATTGGAAATCTTGTCCGCCCATTTCTCAATATAGGGATGCTCCGGAGAAATAACCATATAGGTAGCGCCAAACAAAGTGTCCGGCCGGGTGGTATAAACGGTCAGCGTATCGCCGGCAGTGGTGCCAAAATCCACCTCCGCACCGGTGGAACGTCCAATCCAGTTGATCTGAGAGGTCTTGACCCGGTCGATATAATCGACTTTTTCCAAATCATCGATCAGCCGCTGCGCATAGGCGGTAATCTTCAGCATCCACTGGCTCTTGACCTTATGGATAACTTCCGATCCACAGCGTTCGCACACGCCGCCGACCACCTCTTCATTGGCCAGTACACATTTGCAGGATGTACACCAGTTAACGGACATCTCTTTTTTATAGGCCAGGCCCTTTTTAAACAGCTGCAGGAAGATCCACTGGGTCCATTTGTAATAGTTGGGATCGGTCGTGTTGACTTCCCGGTTCCAGTCAAAAGAAAGGCCCAAGCTTTTCAGCTGGCTTTTGAACCGATCGATATTCTGCTTGGTCACGATCTCCGGATGAATATGATTTTTAATGGCAAAATTCTCAGTCGGAAGGCCGAATGCGTCCCATCCCATGGGATACAGAACATTGTAGCCCTCCATCCGCCGTTTTCTGGCAACAATATCCAGCGCCGTATAGGAGCGGGGATGCCCTACATGCAAGCCTTTGCCGGACGGATACGGAAACTCCACCAGCGCATAATACTTGGGCTTGGTGTAGTCATTTGTGGCGGCAAAGACGTTTTTGGCGTCCCAGATATCCTGCCATTTTTTTTCGATTTGCGCAAAATTATAATTCACTGTAAACCCTCCTGACAGTGTCGATCAAAATCAGTCTGTCAAAACACCGGAGAGATCCACCTGCTGCGCGTCGGACCAAAGGCGCTCCAGCGAGTAAAAATCCCGTGTTTCTTTGAGAAAAATGTGCACGATAACATCATAATAGTCCAGCAAAATCCAAGAGGCGGTTTGATACCCTTCGATCCGCTTCGGCTCCAGGCCCAGCTTGGAGAGTTTTTCCTCCACTTCGTCGGACATGGCTTTGACCTGCGGTACGTTAGCGCCGCTGGCAATGATAAAATAATCGCTGATCGAAGTCAATTCCTTTACTTTGATTGCCTTGATATCCTCGCCTTTTTTGCTGTCTAAAAGTTTTGCGATTTCATAAGTCAACTCTAAAGAGTTCATATTGTTACTCCTTTTCAGAGGTTTTTTCCTTTTTCTGCGCCGTCACCAGCTGGTTATACGCTTCCCACGCGTCCCGGCAAATCGGTCCGCCGTTCACCAGCAATTTTCCCATGGTGTACCGCAAAATATAAAGAACCGCCTGCTCCAGCGACCGTCCGGCCAGGGTACGGACCGTTTCCACATCCGGATAGTCCCGTCCCGGCTCGGTCAAATCAGCGGTGAATATAATCTTTTCCAATAAAGACATACCGGCTCTTCCGGTCGTATGATACCGGACTGCCTGCAAAATCTCTTCGTCCTCCACGCCCACTTCTTCCCGCAGATACTGGGCCGCGGCAAAACCATGCCAAATCGGAGGCTGACGGTAAAAAGTATCATCCAAGATTATAGCAGACCTTTTTATCCATTGCAACTGTTCTTCCGGCGTCATATTTTTGCAAATATCATGGCAAAGTCCCGCGTAATACGCTTTGTCCGGATCTGCCCCATATTGGGCAGCCAACCGGCGCGCTTCCCCGGCAACACCGTAGGAATGAGCCAGACGGTCCGGCTTGAGCAGCCGTTCTATTCTTATTTTCACCTGCTCAACCGATTCCATCCGCATGCTCCTCCTTCGGCAGATACAATTTCTTTTCTTCGATATACTCTTCCACGGCTAAAGGCACCATTCCAGCCAAAGGCAGCCCCTGCCGGCGGGCGGCACGAATCTGCGTGGAGGAAATTTCCACAACATCGCAGCAGACAACTCTGCCCTCGGCGCCTTTTTTTTGCAAATAGGAAAGATGATCTCTCAGTTTTTCTTCCTCTCCCTTTTGCCGTGCGCCGGCAACCAGAACCGCCCGGCGGAAAATCTCTTGCGCACAGTACCAGTTCTGCACTGTTAAAAACATATCCGTTCCCATAAAAAGATAGATTTTCGTATCCGGATAAAGCGTTTCCAGTTCCCGCAGCGTCTCCACTGTGTAGCTGCTGCCGGATCGGCGCAGCTCCAAATCGCAAGCTAAAAAACGCGGGTCCGCCTGGGCCGCCAGGCTACACATGGCAAGGCGGTGCGCGCCGTCTGCCAAATCAGGCGCCTGTTTATGCGGCGGAACGGCAGTGGGAATCAGCAGCACCCTGGGAATCTGCAGCGCGTTGGAAAGTTGGGTGCATAAGGAAAGATGCCCATTGTGTATCGGATTGAAGGTTCCGCCGAAAACGCCCAGCTTTTCCATGCCTGCCGCTCCTTACATTTCGTAGATTGGTTTTTGCGGATTGCGCTTAAACAGAATAAACCGGGTACCGATCACCTGTACGACCTCCGCACCACATTTCTCCGACAATTCCTGCGCCGCTTCCCGCGCGAAAACCGGGGCGTTTTCCAGCACCCGCAGCTTGATCATCTCTCTGGCTTTGAGCGCGTCGTTCACCTGCTGTACCAGCATGTCGCTGATGCCGCCTTTGCCAATTTGAAAAATCGTTTCCAGACCGTTGGACTGGGAACGCAGTTTTGCTCGCTGCTTACTTGTAATCAATTTTCTTCCTCCGTTCATCCATCGTTTTTGCCTGACGTTCTTTTAATTTTTCACAGAATGCCCGAAGGGCTTTTCCCCGATGGCTGATGGCGTCTTTTTCCTCATCGCCGTATTGGCCAAAGCTGCGATCTCCCACATAAAACAGCGGATCATATCCAAATCCGTGATTTCCGGACAGCGCATACCCGATCATGCCCTCGCAGGTTCCCTCCGCGGTCAATTCCGTCTGATCCGGGAAAATACAACTGATCGCGCAAACATAGCGGCCGGTCCTTTCTTCTGCCGGAACACCGGCCAGCTCCCGCAGAAGCTTTTGGTTGTTGCCGTCATCCCCTTCGCCGCTGTATCGGGCGGAATAGACGCCCGGCGCGCCGCCCAGCGCATCCACGCAAAGGCCGGAATCATCCGCAATCGCCGCCAGGCCGGTCAGGCGGCAAGCTTCTTTTGCTTTGATGCGGGCGTTTTCGGCAAAGGTGGCGCCTGTTTCCTCCACATCCAAAGACAGGCCCATTTCTTTTAAGCTGGATACCTCAAATCCCATCGGCTCCAAAATTCGCTTGAATTCCCGCACTTTTCCTTCGTTTCCGGTGGCAATTACAAATTTCACGCTTCCACCCCGCCTTGATCCTTTTCAAACAGCGCATCTACAAATTCCTGGGCGTTAAAGGGCTGCAGATCGTCGATTCCCTCGCCCACGCCGATATATTTAATCGGCACGCCCAATTCTTCTTTGATGGCGATGACCACGCCGCCCCGGGCAGTGCCATCCAGCTTGGTCAGCACGATGCCGGTAAGACCTGCGGCATTTTTAAACTCTTTGGCCTGATTTAAAGCGTTTTGCCCGGTAGTGGCATCCAGCACCAGCAAAAACTCCGTTGCGCAGCCGGGCGCCTCCCGCCCAATCACCCGGGTGATTTTGGACAGCTCGTCCATCAAATTTTTCTTATTATGCAGCCGCCCGGCCGTATCGCAGATAATCACATCCGCATGCCGGGCCTTCCCCGCGGTGATGGTATCAAACACCACCGCAGCGGGATCCGCTCCCTCGGTATGCTTGACCATATCCACGCCGGCCCTGTCCGCCCAGATCTGCAGCTGATCAATGGCCGCCGCGCGGAAAGTGTCCGCAGCGCCCAACAGCACTTTTTTCCCCTTTTGCGTCAGGTCGTGGGCCATTTTGCCGATCGTCGTGGTTTTGCCCACGCCATTGACGCCAATCACCAGAATCACCGATGGCTGGGTGGATAAATTCAGTTCCTCGCCGCCCTGCATCAGCCGGACGATAATCTCTTTTAAAAGCTCCTTCGCCTCGTCCGTATCCCGGCAGCCGGTTTCCTTTACCTTTGCCCGCAGCTGCGAAACAATCTTATCGCTGACAGACGCGCCCACATCGCTCATGATCAGGATTTCTTCCAGTTCCTCATAAAATTCTTCCTCGATTTTATGACCGCCGAACAGCCCGTCCAGATTTTTGAGCATTCCCTCTTTCGTCTTGCTCAGTCCCGCCTTCAGTTTTTGAAAAAAGCTCATATGGTTTTCCCCTTTAGATATTTTTCATGCCCAATTTATTCTCGATCTCCGAAACCTCCAGAGTCAAAATTTTGGATACGCCCTCCTCCTGCATGGTCACGCCATACAGAACATCCGCGTGTTCCATGGTCCCGCGCCGGTGAGTAATGGCGATAAACTGCGTCTGCTGATTCAACCGCTGCAGATATTCCGCAAATTTGTTGACGTTCACATCATCCAACGCCGCCTCAATCTCATCCAGAAGGCAGAACGGCGCGGGCCGCACTTTCAAAATCGCAAAATAGATGGCAATGGCTACAAAAGCCTGTTCCCCGCCGGAAAGAGCGGCAAGATTCTTGATGATTTTCCCAGGCGGCTGCACATAAATCTCAATTCCGGATTCCAGTACATCTTCGCCTTCGGTCAGCTTCAGCTGCGCCTTGCCGCCTCCGAACAATTCCACAAAGATCTGGGAAAAATGCCGGTTGATTTTTTCAAAGCTATCGGTAAACAGTTCCCGCATCTGGGTTGTTAAATCCCGGATCAACTGCTGTAATTTTGCCTTGGAACGCTCCACATCCCCGATCTGCTCGCTCATAAATTCGTATCGCTGGGCCACCTGCTCGTACTCTTCAATCGCTTCCAGATTGACAGTGCCGAGTGCGCGGATTTTTCCTTTGACCTCTCCCAACGCGCGATTGGCCTGGTTGATGTCTTGCGCCGGCTGGGCAATCGCCTCTGCCTGCGACCGGGTGGTTTCGTATTCATCCCACATTTTGGAGATGATGGTATCGTATTCTTTCTGCACCGCGGCCTTCTTGTCCTCCAGCCGCAGAAGTTCGCCGGCATATTTTTCCTTCTGTATCAGGATATCTTTTTCGCTTTGGCGAAGGGCATTGGTCTGCTGTTCCACCTGAAGGCGCAAAGCAGACTGCGTTGTAATTTGTTCCCGCAGCTGCCCGATTTGCTGGCGCTTTTGCGCATTTTCGCGCTCAATCACTGCGATTTCTTCCCGAATCCGGCAGTTCTGCTCTGAAAGACTCTCGATCTGCTCTTTGACCGAAGAGATCTGTTTCTGCTGGTCATCCCGGCGTCTTCTCTGTTCCTCCATTGCCTGATCCAAAAGCGCGATTTCCTGTCCGACGGCCATTTTTTCCATCTGCAGTCCGTTTAAAGCATCGGCGCTCAGCTCCCGCTGCTGCCGGATTTGCCGTTCCCTTTGTTCCAGTTCCGCCAGCTTGCTGCGAAAATCGAACAGCGCCGCTTCCGTTTCAGCCAGCTTTCCCGCATCCTCTTCGCATTGCCCGGTCAAAGCCTCGATTTGTCCGGCCAGCCGGCGCCTCTGCTCATCCGACCGCTCCTGATCCTCCTGCAAATCCTCCAGCATGGTACGCAGGCGCTTTTCTTCCGCGCCATATCGGATTTGATCCTCCGACGCGGTTTTTCTCTCCGCCTCGATTCCCATGAACTGCGCTTCCAGCTGGGAGATTTCCCGGCGTATCGCTTCCAGCCCCTCGTCCAGGCTGTCGGATTTTTTCTGATAGTCCTCCGCCTGTTTTTTCAGCCCATCGATTTCGCCTTTTCGGCTTAAAAGGCCGGTGCTTCTTCCCGCAGAGCCACCGGTCATGGAACCGCCGGCGTTAATCAACTGCCCGTCCAGCGTGACGATGCGAAACTGATAGCCGTATTGTTTTGCCATCCGAACGCCCTCGTCCAAATCGCTGACAACCGCGATCCGCCCCAAAACGGATTCCACAACGCCCCGGTAAGTCTCATCAAAATCAACCAGTTCGGAGCCGATTCCGACAAAGCCTTCAAACCGTTCCAATCCGCTGACATTCAGCCGTTTTCCTTTTACCGAAGTCAGCGGCAAGAAGGTTGCGCGGCCCGCTCCGCTGTTTTTTAACATCCCGATGGCGCGTTTTGCTACCGTTTCGTCATCTACCACAATATTCTGCAAAGCGCCGCCTACCGCCGTTTCCACCGCGACCAGATACTTGGCATCCACCCGCAAAAGGCTTGACAGCGCCCCATGGACGCCGCGGATCGCACCGCTGCGGCTTTGGTTCAGCACATACTTTACACTGTGGGCAAAGCCCTCCATGTTCCGTTCCAGCTCTTCCAACAAAGCCGCCCGCTGGCTCTGCTCCTTGATTTTCAATTCCAGTCGCTCTTTTTCCTCCTGGAGCGCCCGCTCTTTTTCCTGCCGGGAAGATAATTTCATCTGCACGCCTTTGGCGGAATTCGACAGGCTTTCCAGCGTTTCCTCCAGCGTCTGCAAAAATTCCCGGCACTCATCCAGTTCCTTTTTCATCAAACGGCGCTTTTGTTCTTTTTCATCTTTCCCCTCTTCTAAAAGGGAAATTCGCTCCTTTGCGTCCGTCAATGCGTTCTGCCGCGTAACTGCCAATACCTTTTGCTCCGAAAGTGCGAGCGCCATGCGGGATTCCTCTTCTTTTTTCTCCGCAAGCTGCCGGCTGATTTGCAAAATCTGCTCTTGAAACTGCCCGTTCTGCTCCTCTGCGGCTCTGATTTTCTCTTCGGCCTGCGCTTGTTTTTGCAAAAGGACGGATTTCTCCGCTTCTTTCTGCGCTATGTACAGGGCAAAAGCTTCCTGGGAATCCGCTGCGGATTTCTGTTCTTCGGCCAGCATCTGCGCGGACCGCTCATTGTGCGAAATATCATTATGCAGTACCGCAACACGGGAATCGGACGAGGCGATTTCTTCTTCCAGCCCGCCAATTTCGGCGCGAATCTGCTCAATCTGCGCTCCAGCTTTCTGCATATCGGAAAAAAGCTGTTCCATCTGGCGGCTCAGTTGTTCCAATTGCTCTTCGACCCGTTTGTGTTCCAGGCGGCCGACTGTCTGCTGATCATCCAGTTCCCGCAGCTGAACCGTTATTTTGGCAAGCTGTGCCGTCCACAAAGAAAACTCGATTTGCTTGCGCTGCTCGGCCAATTCCAGAAAACGCTTTGCCTTTTCTGACTGGACTTTCAGCGGGCCGATACGGTCTTCCAATTCGGTCATAATATCTTTTAAGCGCAGCAGGTTTTCCTGCGTCTGCGCCAGTTTTCGCTCCGCTTCGGTTTTTCGATAGCGATATTTGGAAATCCCGGCTGCTTCTTCAAAAATCGCCCGGCGTTGAGTACTCTTTGCCCCGATGATCTCGGCGATTTTCCCCTGCCCGATCATCGAGTATCCGTCCCGTCCCAATCCGGTATCCATGAAAAGCTCATGGATGTCCTTGAGCCGAACCGCGTTATCGTTGATCCGGTATTCACTGTCCCCGCTGCGGTACAGTTTACGGGACACGGAAATTTCATCGGCATCGATGGGCAAATCCCGCCCTTCATTGCCGATGGTCAGTGTGACCTGGGCAAACCCCATGGGACGGCGAAGCTGTGTTCCGCCGAAAATCACGTCCTCCATTTTATCGCCGCGCAGCGTTTTGGAAGACTGTTCGCCCAGGACCCAACGCACCGCGTCGGAAATATTGCTCTTTCCGCTGCCGTTTGGGCCTACTACTGCCGTAAGTCCTTTTCCGAATTCCAGCTTTACACGGTCCGGAAAAGACTTAAACCCGTTGATTTCCAAATATTTTAAATACAATGTTTCACTTCCTTTATCCAAAAAGGCTCTTTTTCGGGCAGATTTTCATCCGGAAAGATCTTCACCGCATATCCTTTGGCCGCCAGCCAGCGAATATTCTCCCGCTTTTGGCCCACTGCCTTGGAAAGCATTTGGGGACGAACCAGTATTTCCAGCTTTTCCCCCGAAAAGTTGCCCTTTTCCAGTTCTTCCAGCAGGCGGTTTCTCCATACCCGGGAATAGACCATTTCTCCAAACGCAGGGTGAAACGGCCCCGCGATGCAACTTTGTTCCAGTGATTGTTCCGCATGCAGCCCAATGCGGATCACGGTGATATTCCTGTCCTCGAAAAAGCGCAGCAGCCAAGCGGTCAAATCCGCAGCCTCTTCCACCGTCAACGGTGTATAACTGCCCTGCCGGTACCATCGCGCCAAATCGGTGCCTTCTACCACCAGCGTGGGATACAGCCGCACACAATCCGGCTGCAGCGCGGCGATCTTTTTTGCTGTTTCACAGCAGGAAACCCGCGTTTCCCCCGGAAGGCCGACCATCATCTGTAACCCCAAAGAAAACCCCGCCTGCCGAATCAGGCCGGACGCGTGTTCTACATCTTTTGCCGTATGGCCGCGCCCATTTCGGGAAAGCACCTCATCATCCATACTCTGCGCGCCCAGTTCGACCGTCGTGACGCCATACGCTTGTAACAGCGCCAAAATCTGCAGGTCAATGGCGTCCGGCCGGGTAGAAACGCGAAGGCCGTCAAACGATCCATCTTTTACAAACGGGTAAGCCGCCTGTAAAAGCGACCGCATCTGTTCCGGTTCAATGGCAGTAAAACTGCCGCCGAAAAAGGCAATTTCCGCCGGAAAATCCCTCCCGTTCAGCTTTTGCGCCGCGGCACGGCAGGGTTTGGCAACCTCATCCGGCGACGGCGGGCCAATACTGCCGCTGATATTTCTCTGATCGCAGAAGCTGCATCGATGCAGGCAGCCCAAATGCGGGACAAAAAACGCTACGTTGGCGTGCTTCATTGCCCCATCAATTCCAGCGCCACCTTAGCCGCAGCCTGTTCGGCGCTCTTTTTGGAGCGGCCTTCTCCCCGCCCGATGACGTTGCTGTTCAAGTGTACTTCGACCACAAACCGTTTGTTATGATCCGGTCCCGACTCTTCCACCAATTCATAGGTTACCCGCTCTTCCGGATTTTTCTGAATGATCTCCTGGAGGATGGTTTTATAGTCTTTAAACGCCGAGGGCGTGTGGTTTTCAACAGCGGGAACTACATAATAAAGCACAAATTTCAACGCCGGTTCCATACCGCCATCCAAATAAATCGCGGCAATCACCGCTTCAAAAGCATCAGCCAAAATCGATGGACGCTGCCGGCCGCCGGTGGCTTCTTCCCCTTTGCCCAAGAGCAGAAAATCACCCAATCCCAGCTGAACGGCGTACTGGCAAAGCGCTTTTTCGCAGACCAGTGCCGCCCGCAGTTTGGTCAACTCCCCTTCCGGCAAATGGGAATAATGCCGGAACAGATAATCGGACACGATGATCGACAGCACCGCATCGCCCAAAAACTCCTGTCGCTCATTGCAGGGATCTTCTTTTTTCCCTTCGTTGGCATAGGAGGAATGGGTAAGGGCGATGGTAAGATATTTTTGGTTATGAAAATGGTAGCCCAGCTTTTCCTGGCACAATTTCAAATCCGTTTGACAGTTCATTCGTTTTCGGCTCCTTGCTCTTTGGCCTTCATCTCAGCCAGATACCCCTCAATCGCTCCAATCACATCCTGGCTGGTAAAGCGCATTGCCTGGCCGATGGCGTTTTTAAAGGCCTTGGCGTCGGAACTGCCATGGGCTTTGATCGTGGGCTTGGAAATACCCAGCAGCGCAGCACCGCCATACTCTTTGTAATCCATCTTCTTTTTAAATTCCCCGAGGCCGCCTTTCAGCGTCAGAGCGGCAAGCTTGGTCAACGTATTTTTCATCAGGATATCCTTGATCTGGCCAATCAGCGCCTTACTGAGTCCCTCGGTCAATTTCAGCACGATGTTACCTGTAAATCCATCGCACACCGCAACGTCGCATCCGCCCTGGGGAAGCTGGCGTGCTTCCATATTGCCGACAAAATGCAAAGGAGACTCTTTCAGCTGTTGGTAGGCCTGCTGCTGCAGCGGCGCGCCTTTATGTTCCTCCACGCCGTTGTTGATCAGAGCTACCCGGGGAGACTCCACATCCATGATTTTGTTCATATAAGCGGAACCCATCAGGCCAAACTGCACCAGCATTTCCGGGCGGCACTCTGCATTGGCGCCGCAGTCGATCAGCATATATCGCCCCTCCACCGTCGGGATAACCGGTGCCAGCGCTGCACGCTTAATCCCTTTGATCCGCTTGACAATCAGGCTGGCACCAACGACAAATGCGCCGGTACTGCCCGCGCTGACAAAAGCGTCGCCTTTGCCCTCGGATAAAAGCTTTAAGCCTACAGCCATGGAAGAATCTTTGTAACTTTTTAAGATTTCGGTCGGCTCCGCGTTCATGTCCATGACCTGCGGCGCATGAACAATTTCCATCCGCTCCAGCGAAATCCCGTTGTCTTCGGCTGTTTTTCGGATAATGGCTTCATCGCCGGTGAGAACGATATCAACCCCATATTCCGCCACCGCCATAGCGGAACCTTTCACGATTTCCAGCGGAGCATTGTCCCCGCCAAACGCATCTACAATTATTTTCATAGCACACCATCCTTTCTGTTGATTGACCTTTTATTCTGACAAAATGCCGGGCTACACCGGCAGCAGATCCCCTGCCGCGGCACAAAAATCATGCAGGCACCGTTTCTGGCTGTCCAGCGCGCGCTGCGCCAGGGCCTGATAGCGAAGCGATTTGTCCTTAATCCGCTCCGGATTTGGGGGAAGCAAGCCCATATTACTGCCCATAGGCTGGAAATCCACAACCGTCGGGTCGCTGATGTAGGCGGCAAGCGCACCCATCATAGTGTCCCGCGGCAACAGAAGCGCCGGCTTTTGCCGAAGCGCCATCGCCATATTGATTCCCGCCAGGATCCCGGACGCCGCCGATTCGATATACCCTTCTACGCCGGTCATCTGCCCGGCGAAATAGATGCGCCGTTCCTTTCGCAAACAGTAGGAAGCATCCAAAAGTTTTGGACTGTTTAAAAAGGTGTTGCGATGCATGACGCCGTAACGAACAAACTCCGCGTTTTCCAGCCCCGGAATCATGGAAAAAACCCGTTTTTGTTCCGGAAAACGCAAATTTGTCTGGAATCCAACCAGATTATACAGCGTTTTCTGGGCGTTTTCCGCCCGAAGCTGCACTACGGCCCAGGGGCGGTGCCCGGTGCGGGGATCCCGCAGGCCCACCGGTTTCAAAGGGCCGTACCGGATGGAATCGCTCCCCCGTTTGGCCAAAACCTCCACCGGCATGCAGCCTTCATAAACCTTTAGGCGGTCCTGTTCAAATTCTTTCAGCTCCACCGACTGGGCTGAGACCAACGCCTCGTGGAACGCCTCATATTCTTCCCGATTCATCGGACAATTGATATAATCGTCTTCTCCGTTGCCATATCTGGCGGCGAAAAACGCCTTGTCCATATCGACGCTGTCGAAAGATACAATGGGAGACGCCGCATCGTAAAAGCTCAGATACGCTTCTCCCAGCAGTTCTTTGATTGCCTGGGAAAGCCCATCGCTGGTCAGCGGACCGGATGCGATGATCACCGGTCCTTCCGGAATTTTGGTCACCTCTTCATGGCGCACCGTAATCATCGGGTGCTCCGTTACCGTTTTGGTCATCCGGTCGGAAAACAGATACCGATCCACCGCCAATGCCCCGCCGGCAGGTACCGCCGTTTCGCGGGCACAGCGCACCACAATGGAACCCAGTCGATACATTTCTTCCTTCAAAAGTCCCGCCGCCGAACCAACCCTGCTGGCCTTCAGCGAATTGGAACAGACCAATTCCGCAAAGCCCTCATAGTGATGTGCGGGGGAAAATTTGACCGGCTTCATTTCATACAGCGTCACCGGAATGCCGCGGCAGGCCAGCTGCCAGGCCGCCTCACATCCTGCCAGGCCGGCGCCGATCACCGAAACCGTCATCAATCTTTGAGTCCCCTTTCATAATCGCAGCCATCCTTGGCGCAGTAGATCCGGCCCATTTTCCCGGTCTTTTTAAACAATGTCGCGCCGCATTTGGGGCAGGTTTCTTTTAATGGCGTATCCCAAGTCATAAAGCCGCATTTGGGGTTGTGCTCACATCCGTAATAAACCTTTCCTTTTTTGGATTTTTTCGCCAGCACCTTACCGCCGCAAAGAGGGCAAACGCCGCCGGTATCCTGCACGATTTTGCGGGTATTTTTACATTCAGGAAAGCCGGGGCACGCTAAAAACTTGCCGAAACGCCCGGTTTTGATAACCATCTTCCGGCCGCACAACTCACAAATCTCGTCTGTTTCTTCGTCCGGCACCTTTACCCTCGTACCGTCCATATTCTTTTCCGCCTGGCTGAGCATGGCAGAAAAATCCTCATAGAACACCGCCAAGGTATCCACCCAGTCGACCGAGCCTTCCTCCACTTCATCTAGATTTTTTTCCATCTGCGCGGTAAAATCCACATCCACAATTTTTTTGAACTGGTCTTTCATCAGCTGGGTCACTACCTCGCCCAGCGCTGTGGGTTTCAGCGCTTTCGCCTCCCGTTCCACGTATCCCCGGGAGAGAATCGTCGTGATGGTAGGCGCGTAGGTGCTGGGGCGTCCAATGCCGTTTTCCTCCAGCGTTTTAATCAGCGAAGCCTCGGTAAAACGGGGCGGTGGCTGCGTAAAATGCTGCGAACTTTCCAGGCTCTTTAATTTCAGCAAATCGCCTTTTTCCATTTCCGGAAGCGCACCCGCTCCCTCTTCTTCCGCGCCGGCGGATTCTTCTTTGCTTTCCTCGTACAAAATGGTATACCCATCAAACTTCACCGTATAGCCGGATGCTTTAAACAGGTACTCTCCCGCCCGGATGTCCACCGAAACCGTGTCCAGCAAAGCGGTGGCCATCTGGCTGGCAATAAACCGCTCCCACACCAGCTTATAAAGCTTATACTGGTCACCGGAAAGGCTGCTCTTCACCTGATCCGGCGTCATTTCCGGCATGGTGGGGCGGATCGCCTCATGGGCATCCTGTGCGTTGTTTTTGGATTTATAGATCCGCCGCTTGGGCGGCAGATAATTTTTGCCGTAGCGCTGCTCAATAAAGCCGGCCGCCTGCTGCGCAGCTTCATCCGAGATGCGCAGCGAGTCGGTACGCATATAGGTGATCAAGCCCACGGCGCCCATAGACCCGACCTCGACTCCTTCATACAGCTCCTGCGCCGCTTTCATAGTGCGACGCGCCTGGAACCCCAACCGGCGGGACGCTTCCTGCTGAAGGGTACTGGTGGTAAACGGCGGCGCGGGCGATTTTTTCCGGACGCTCTTTTTCACGTTTTCCACTGCATAACTGCAGCCTTCCAGCTCTTTTAAAATGGCGTCGGCTTCCGCTTGGGTTTTGATTGAGATTTTTTTGTCCTTGCCATATAGCTTCGCCCCAAACGCCTTTCGGCTGGCCTTGCCCAGCAGCTTGGCGTCAACAGACCAATATTCTTCCGGCTTAAATTTCCGGATTTCCTCTTCACGGTCTACGATAATGCGTACCGCTACCGACTGTACCCTACCGGCGGAAAGTCCGCGGCGCACTTTTTTCCACAAAAATGGGCTCAGCTTGTAACCGACGATCCGGTCCAGAATCCGGCGCGTCTGCTGCGCGTTGACCAGATCCATATCCACCTGCCGGGGCGCGGCCATGCCGGACTGGACGCCTGATTTGGTGATTTCATTGAAAGTGACGCGGTTGGCCTGGTTCAAATCCAGTCCCAGCAGGTAAGCAAGATGCCACGAAATGGCCTCGCCCTCCCGGTCCGGGTCGGTAGCCAGATAGACCGCGTCGCTTTTCTTCCCCTTTTTTTTCAGGTTTTGTACCAGTTCCTCTTTTCCTTTGATCTCCACATAGTCTGGCTGAAAACCGTGTTCAATGTCGATTCCCAGCTTACTTTTAGGCAAATCCCGAATATGCCCCATGGAGGCGACTACATCGTAGCCCTCCCCGAGATATTTCTGGATGGTCTTTGCTTTTGCGGGGGACTCCACAATAACAAGTTTTGACATTCAATCCCGCCTTTATTTCTGTAATCTTGAACCGCCGCGAAAAGGGCGTTTTGGAAAAACTCTGCTGAAAACACTATATCTTGTGTGTATTCCATCTTATTTTGTCAGCAAATACAAAATCTCTTCCCTGCATTTGCCGATATATATCCCATTATTTCAAGTTCTGAAAGCGCTGTCAAGACTTCCGCGGGATTTTTTTGCGTACGCGCCGCGATTTCATCCGCGTTGATCGGAATCTCCGACAAAACTTCATAAATTTCGCGAATATTTTCATCGCATTCCGGCGGAAGATCCCGTTTTTTCCGAATCGGCACCACAGGCTGCGCCAAATCCGCCTTTTTCAGTCGGCTCTCAGCGGAAGGCTTCTCCCTTTTGTTTTGCTCAACCGGGACCCTCCAATCTATTTTGGCGGCATATCGGTATCGATATTCTTCTAAAATATCGCCGGCGCAGGAAACCGGTATCGCTCCTGCCTGCAGCAGGCGAAACGGGCCTTTGGACAATCCGCTCAACACGCTGCCCGGAACCGCAAACACATCTTTCCCTTGTTCCAGCGCATAATTGGCGGTGATCAGCGATCCGCTGCTCAATTCGCCCTCTACTACGACAACGCCCAACGACAAAGCGGACATCAGGCGGTTCCGGATGGGAAAATGAAAGCCCTCCGGTTTCGCGCCCAACGGAAACTCGGAAATCACGGCACCCCGCTTCGGCGTTTCCCGGCGCAGAGTCATATGTTCCGGCGGATAGACGATATCCAATCCGCAGCCCAGCACGGCAACGGTACTGCCGCCGGCGAGTAAAGCTGCCTCGTGTGCCGCGCCGTCGATGCCGCGGGCCATGCCCGTAATGACCACCGCTCCCATGCGTGCCAGGCCGCGTCCCAGGTCAGCCGCAACCGTCCGGCCATAATCGGAACACTTTCTGGCGCCCACCAGCGTGATGGCCACATTGTCATCCAGTCCGGCCAGCGTACCGTCGATATACAAAACAGCAGGCATCGCATAAATATTGCGCAGCCGGTTGGGATATTCTTTCTGGTCCGGCGTCAAGATCCGGTATCCTTTATCCAACGTTCTTTCTTTTAGGCGCAGCGCATCGGACAAAGACGCGTCAATCAGTTTCTGTTTCTCTGGCGCCGTCAGAAATTCGACATGGCGAAAACCAGTTTTCTTTTCTGCATAGAAATGCTCCGCTGTTTCAAAACAAGCGACAATATCATTGATCCGGGGACTGCCCGCTCCCAACGCATTGGAAAGCCAAATCCAAAATTCCATTCCTATCCTCCTTTACCGGCACATCTCCCACAAAATCAGCGAAGCGGCCACTCCCGCGTTCAGCGACTCCGCCTCCCCTTTCATAGGGATATAAAGTGTTTTCTCACAGGCGTTCAATACCGACTGGGAAATTCCGTTTCCTTCGTTTCCAACTACCGTTACCGCCTTTTGGGGGAAGCGGAATTCTCCCAACCGGACCGCAGTATCATCCAGCGCTGCCCCAAAGCTGGCAAATCCCTCTTTTTTCAAATCCTCCAGCGTCTGCGCCAGATCCGGCACCGTCCAGACAGGTAGACGGAATACGCTTCCCATCGTGCTCCTGAGCACCTTAGGGCTATAGCAATCCGCGCAGCCTTCACTTAAAATAATGCCATCCGCGCCGAACGCGTCTGCCGTCCGGATGATCGTTCCCAGATTGCCGGGGTCCTGCAGATGGTCCAGCGCAAGGAATTTGTCGCCGGATCCGGCAATCTGCCGGGGCGGGCGCTGCGGTATTTTGCAGACACAGTAAATTCCCTGGGGGGTCTTCACGCTGCTGATTTTTGCTTCCAAACTGCCGGAAACCAGATACGCCGCCTGCGCTTTTCGGCACAGCGCATCCCACAGTAGAACATGGCGCGCCGCACCGTCCTCACTGGCAAAGACCTGCTGCAGGGAAAGACCGCAACGCAGGACTTCCTGCGCCATCCTCGTCCCTTCTGTTAAAAAAGAAGCGCTTTCTTCTCTGGATTTACGGTTCTCCCGCAGTTTTATCAGCCATTTGATTTTTTCGTTATCCTTACTGGTTATCCGTTCCATTCAAAACTCCATCCATTTGCAAAACAAGCCCGTGTCAGTAAACACGGGCTTGTAAAACTTCTATTAAAGAGCCGCTTTCGCTTTTTCCACCAGAGAGGTAAACGCTGCCGGATCGTTGATCGCGATTTCGGAGAGCATTTTTCTGTTGAGTTCCACGCCGGCTTTTTTCAGGCCGTTCATGAAAGTGGAATAGTTGATACCGTTGATGCGGCAAGCGGCAGAAATTCTGGTAATCCACAGGCTTCTGAAATCTCTTTTTCTCTGCTTTCTGCCCGCATAGGCATAGTTGCCGGATTTCATGACAGCCTGTTTGGCCATTTTAAAATGAGTACTCTTCGCACCAAAATAGCCTTTTGCCAGCTTCAGAACTTTTTTTCTTCTTTTACGGGTCATCATTGCCCCTTTTACACGAGCCATATTCTTAATCCTCCATCCAGATGTTAATTAGTGATTCGCCATCAACAGCTTGATTGCTTTCATGTTGGTCTGATCCGCATAAGCGGCTTTGCGCAGACTTCTCTTGCGCTTGGTGGATTTCTTGTTCAGAATATGGGATTTGTAAGCATGCGCACGTTTTACCTTCCCGTTTTTGGTCAGTTTAAAGCGTTTTTTTGCGCCGGAATGAGTTTTCAATTTAGGCATTTTGGTTTTCCTCCTGTTCGATTTACTTAACGGGCTTTGCAGAGATGAACATGGTCATGCTTCTGCCTTCCATTTTCGGCTGCTTCTCAACAGTGCCGACCTCGGCAACCGCATCCGTGAACCGCTGCATCAAAACGGTACCCATCTGAGAATGCGCCATTTCGCGCCCCCGGAATCGAACCGACACTTTGACCTTGTTTCCGTCTTTCAAAAATTTGATCGCATGATTCACTTTGGTGTTGAAATCATTGGTATCGATGTTTAAAGAGAGGCGAACTTCCTTGATCTCAATGACCTTTTGATTCTTTTTCGCTTCTTTTTCCCGCTTTGCCTGTTCAAAACGATATTTGCCGTAGTCCATAATGCGGCAAACCGGCGGAGCAGCCTGCGGCGCAATCTTCACCAGATCGAGATTTTTGTCGATCGCGATTTTCATTGCGTCTTTTGTGGAAATAATACCCAACTGACTGCCATCTGCATCGATGACGCGGATTTCCTTGTCTCTGATCTCTTCGTTGATCTGCAGTTCCTTGTTGCTAATGTGAAAGCACCTCCATTGTAAAAGCCCGAATTTCTCAATAACAAAGCGCGGAACGAAATTCGCCCGCGCTCAATACACATACAAAAGCCTTTGCTTTTTGAGTATTGACCCGACATCGCCGCTGCGAGCAGGTGAGAACGAATTGGTTCTGCTTTGTTTTCGCAAATAGTATAACAGCACCGCTTCCATTTGTCAAGAGAATATCCTCTAAAAGCCGCTTAAAAATGAAGCGTAATTTCTTTTTCCAAATGGAACGAGTATATAATACATGATTTTACCGGCGTTTGCAAGCTCTTCTGTAAAATAAGCCGGTACATACGAAGCTGTTCCCGATACTTATCCGCCAGTTCTTCTGCGCTGGACACCCGATCGGTTTTGTAATCGACGATTACCGCCCCGTCGTCTTCCCAGAACACGCAGTCCGCCACACCTTGCACCGTAATCTTATCCGAACCGGCGTTTTCGTATCCCATCAAGCTGCTGTCGATCTCCCAGAGAAAGCGCAGCTCCCGTTCCAGGCGGCGCGCTTCCCTCATCCGCCGGTACAGCCCGGAAGTAAAAAAGTGCCGGATTCGCTCCAGGGGGATCACCTGGGCCTGCGCCGGTGTCAGAAATTCCAGGCGCAGCAGTCGTTCCAATTCTTCGTCGGGGGCGGCAGAACATCGCTCATAGTCGGCATACTGCATAAAATGATGGAGTGCGTCGCCTTTCTGCGCGCCGGAAAGCTTTTCCCCGGACAAAAAGCGCGGTGTTTTGGTAAAGGCGTAGCGGTCTGACGTTTCTTTTTTCGCCACGGCTGAAACGCCAAGCTTTTGCGGAATATGGGTCGCTTCTTCATAAGGATATCGCCAGTCACTGTTTTTTCGGAGTATCGATAAAAAACCCTCGTCCGGACAGGCTGCTTTTTCCTCCCGAAAAGCAGCTTCTTTCCGCTGCTGCCCGGACTGCGCCAAAACGACCTTGAGAGCCGTTTGCTCCTGCGCCGGCGATGCCAATTCCAGGCCGGCGGATTCCCGAAGGCTGCGGCAGTCCGGATGGCGGAGCGCGCACATCAAAAGCCAGGTTCCCATCGAATCGGCGGAGCGCACAACAAACGGCTGCAGCGGTCCTTGCGCCGCTGCGGACGCCTTGCGCAGCATTTTATCCGGATCGCCTGCCATGGTGATAAACAGTTTTTCCTTTGCGCGGGTCAGCGCCACATACAGCACCCGCAATTCCTCGCTTAAGCTTGCCCGCTCGTTTTCCAGGCGCAGCGCTTCCAAGGGAATGGTGGTAAATTCTTTCAGCAGCGCCTGTTCCCGCCTTACACAGGCGAAGCCCATCTGCGGATGCAAAGCGATCCGGTCACGCAGGTCCTGCTTGTTAAAGGCTTTGGCTGTATCGCAGAGAAAAACATATGGGAATTCCAACCCTTTGGAGCGGTGGATGCTGAGGATCTGCACTGCGTCTGCGCTCCCGCCGGACGAAGCGGACGCAAAATCCGCTTTCTGTTCGGACAGCCGGTCCAGAAAACGGACAAATGCGTACAAACCCCGGCTGCCGCTTTTTTCAAAAGCCGCCGCATAACTGCAAAGCTGCTGCAGGTTTGCCTTGCGTGCTTCTCCCATGGGATAAGCGGACACGATGGCCGGATAATCCGTTCTCGCATATATCTCCGTCAGCAGATCCGCCACCGGAATACTGACTGCCAACCGGCGCAATTGCTGCGTCTGGCGCAGAAAGCCGGCGCTGGCTTCGTCCCCCTGCTCAGCACTTTTTTGCAAAGCCGCATAAAAGGAGCCCCGGCGGTCCAGAATCCGGATTGCCGCGATCTGTTCCGGTGAAAAGCCAAACAGGTCGGACATCAGCACCGTCAAAAGCGGGATGTCCCGATAGGGGTTGTCCAGCATCTGCAAAAAAGCTGTCATCACCTGAATTTCCCTAGACTGCAAAAAACCGTTTCTGCTGTCTGTCCAGCTGTTGATGCCCTCTTGTAAAAACGCTTCCCGGTAAGCTTTGGCCTTATTTTTCACAGAGCGCAGAAGAATGCAGATATCTGCGAACCGCACCGGACGCGGCACGCCGTTTTCCCACACGCTGGCGCCGCCGGAAATCAGACTGGAGATCTGGCTTGCCACATAGGCCGCTTCCTGCTGCACGGTGCTTTCCGGCGAATCCTGAATTTCAACCAGATGCAATTCCGCCTGCATCTTCTCATCCGGCGGATAGGACGCGGCGGCAATCAACTCCTGCTCCGGGCCGTAATCCATTTCGCCCATTTTCCGGCTCATCAGCTGCCGGAAAACAAAATTGACAAATCCAGCCACTTCCGGACGGCTGCGAAAGTTTTTCCCCAATACGATTTTCGCAGGATAATTTTTGCCGTCGAACGGGCTGTAGCTGTCCAGCTTTTCCATAAAGATCTCCGGCATGGCCTGCCGGAACCGGTAGATGCTCTGCTTTACATCTCCGACCATAAAAAGATTGCCGCCGTTTTGGGAAACGGCAAAGAAAATCATATCCTGAGCGCCGTTGGTATCCTGATATTCGTCCACCAGCACCTCTTCGTAATCCTGCGCCGCCTGCCGCGCCAAAGCGGTGGGCCGGTATGCGCCATCTGCCTTTTCCATCAAAAGGCGCAGCGCCATATGTTCCAAATCAGAAAAATCCAAAAGCTTCTGCTCTTTTTTCAGTTGGGCATATTGACGGTCGTAAGCAAGGACCAGAGAAAAAAGCGTCTTCACTTTCGGCCGCAGGTCCGCGATGTCCTCTTGAAACTCCTGTGCATTGGCGCAAAACTGACGCTGCGATAACCCCTTGATAATTTTTTTGATCTGGTCGCGCCCGGACTGCATCCGCTGCTTGAGCGTATCATCCTCAAATCCGCGAAGCGCTCCCAGCCGGCCAAAGGAAAACGTTTGCAGCTGTTCGCAGCAGCTGTTCCACTGGCCGGAGCGCATGGCGTCCAAAAGCGTGCCCAGGTGCTGTCCGTCTTCGTAAAACGGCGCGCCGTATGCCTTTTCCAGCTCCGGGATGCCTTCCATTTGTTCCAGCAGCTCTTTATTGATCTGCAGGCAGTATTCCACCGCTTCCATTCCATAGGAAAGGATTGTTTGCCCCCAGACCGTCTTTTCCACCGGGACATCCGGATCGTACATCTTCTCCTTCTCGGCCAGCCAATCTTCATAAAAAGGATGAGAGCGGACAAATTCGTATAATTTAAAAATGGTATCTGTTACCCGATTGTCGTCCCGGCCACCGGAGAGCAATTCCACCAAATCGGAAAAACTGCCGTCTTCATCCGAAGCGTAAAACGCCTCTATCGCCTGGGCCGCCGCCTCCTGCCGCAACAAAGACAGCCTGTTTTCCTCCCCCAGGATAAAGTCCGCCGGTAAATCCAGTTCTTCCGTGTGTTGGCTGACCAAATCCAGGCAGAAAGAATGGATGGTGCTGATGTGGGCCCGCTCCATCAAAAAACGCTGGTGCCGAAGATGCTGGCTATGAGGCTGTGCCGCCTGTTCCTGCGCCAGACGCGCGTCGATCCGCTGGCGCATTTCCTGAGCCGCAGCATTGGAAAAGGTGACCACCAGCAGGCGGTCCGCATCCACCGGATGCTCTTCATCCAGCAGCATGGAGACAACCCGCTCCACCAAAACGGCAGTTTTTCCACTGCCTGCCGCAGCCGATACCAGCAGCGTCCCGCCCCGGCTTTGGATGGCCTGGGCCTGTTGTGGTGTCCAGCTTCTTTCACTCATCTTCTTCACCTCCGATCTTTTGGAAAAATTCTTCCCGGGAGAAATCTTCCCGTGAGCGTTTTGGTCCATCCTCTTCCCGACCGCAAATGCCGCGATAATCGCACCAGGCGCACAGATCGAACTGCTTTTCCTCCAACGGCAGCGCCGGGATATCACCCGACCAAAGCGTTTGGGCCATCTGCCGCAGCAAAGACTCAATATGCCGCTTGAGTTTTCCCAGCTCCTCCAAAGACGCCACTGAGGACTTTGCGTCTATCTGCCCGTCTTTGAGCTTTGCGGGAATAAAAACGCCTTCGCCGTCTGATTCCATTCCTTCCAGCACCGCAGGATCAGAAAGCAGCAGGCCATTCATTTTCAGCGCCTTTTTCTGCTGCGCCTGCATTTGATCTTCTCCCGCGTGCCGGTCAGCAGGCAAAAATCCTGTTTTTCCCGGCATATACAAAACCCCTGCCGGGACCATATTTTCCAGCTGGCCTCTTCCGTTTTGGCAGATGGAAAATAGATAAACCAGCATTTGTAAATTGATGCCGTAATAAATATCGGTAAAATCAAAATTTTTCGTTCCGGTTTTATAGTCGACCACCCGCACATACCGTTTCCCGCGCTTTTCCATCACGTCAACCCGGTCTACGATTCCCTCTACCCAGATTCTGCCGCCGTCAGGGGTCGCCAGTTCCATCGGCGTAACGGTTGAATCTTTCGCGATGGCCAGTTCAAACGCTACTGGTTCAAAGTCACAGACGGCGAATTCCATAGCAAGATGGCGAATCAGCCGGACCAGCGTATTCGCCATCCGCGTAAACAGGTATTTAAAGCGGGCGGTTTTATCCGGTTCGCCGCCCATGGATTCCTGCAGATAATCGTCCAGCGCCCGGCGCACCAACCGGCGGCACTCCTCCTCGGATAAATTGCACAGCGCTTTCCCGGGATATTGCGACGTTACCTGCTGCAATACATAATGGATCACGGTGCCCGACTCCATCGGGGACAACTGCGCTTTGTGCGGTTTTTTGACTCCTAATCCCCGCTCGCAGAAATAAGCAAACCGGCATTGATGGTACCGGTCGAGTTTAGACGGGGAAAGACGCATCTGGCGGCCAAACAGCGCCCGTGCCGTTTCGCTCGATTGCATGGCGAATGTTTCCGGCCGGACAGGCGAACAGATCCTCCGGTACCTGTCAGCATAGGCCCCGCCTTCCAGGAAAGCCCCCAGCGCCGCCGCCTGGGCCGATTGTTTATCTGCCGCCCCGCCGAACACGCGCAGCGCCGTTTTTTCGTTCAGCGCGTAAAAATCCATCGGCTCTGCCGAAGCCTTCCGGCAGTCCGCCTGCGGGAAAATGGACAAAACCTCCCGCACGATTACCGAAGGAGCCATCGGATTCCCCTCGGCAGACTCCTGTGACCAGGACAAAAACAACCCGTCACTGGCGCAGGTCATGGCCGTATAGGCAAAATACCGCTCCTCTAACACCCGTATCTCAAAAGGCTCCGACACGGTCAATCCCGCGCAAAGAAGCTGTTCCCGCTCTCGTTCGGACAAAATGCCAACCCGGCTCACCAAAGCGGGGAAAAAACCGTCGTTGGCCCCAATCACAAAGACATAGCGAGGCGCATTGGGGCGAATTCGATCAGCAGTGCCGATAGTAACCACATCCAGTGCTTGTGGAATCTGTCCCAGGTCGGCGGTAAGCAGCGTCAGGCGCATCAGTTCGCAGTGTTTTGCCAGCGCATACGCCTGATCTCCCAGCACCAGCGCATACTGATCCCACAAATCCATCATACCGTCAAAAAGGCCTCTCACACTGTCCCGTTCTGCTCTGTCCTCCTGGATGTCCTGTTTTTTGAGCTGCTCCAGAATTTTGGCTTCTCGCAGATATTCATACAGCGCCACGACCAGTTCCCGTCCGCTGCAGATGCGAATCTTTTCCCGCAGAGAGCGCAAAGGGTTCATCAGCTTTTGCCGCAGGGACTCAATCCGTTCCAACTTTAAGGCGTCCTCTTCCCGCATCTTTCCGAAGCCGGACGGATTCCACAAAAACGGCTCTTCCCAGCGAGCGCCGCTGATATCCCAGACATAGGCGTATTGTTCCAGCTCTCCGATTTGCTCCAGCGAAAAATCCAACAGCCCTGTTTTCAAAAGGGTAAACAGATCATCACTGTGAAAACGGCTTTTGGCCGCCTCCATGGCCGACAGCACCGCGGCGGTCAACGGCTGTGCCGCCACATCAAAGCGTTCATCCATAAAATACGGGATTTCATAATCGGCAAAGCTTGCATGGATCGGCTGCAAATACGCCTCCAAATCCCGCCCGATCACCGCGATATCACGGTATCGGCACCCCTCTTCCCGCACCAGATGGGAAATGCGGGCCGCCACCCATTCCATTTCTTCGTAGGGGGTCCGGCAGGGCGTCAGCCGGATACCGTCCGATTCCGACTCCGTCTTTCCGTTTTCCCGGAACAGATTCTCTTCCAGCCGGGTCAAAGCAAGCGTATGAAAACGCATCGGTTCCCGCAAAATCACCGGCGTTTCCACCGGGACCCCGTTTTTCCTTGCCAGTTCCATCAGGCGGGCCGCCGTCCGGCAGGAGGGGGTAAAAAGTCCATATCCCTCTGACCGGTCGAACAAACTGTCAGTACAAAGGGAAAAGGTCACCGACGAGGCGGTTTTCATCAATTCTTCCAGCAAGGCGAACTCCCCTGCCATGAAGCCCTTAAACGAATCCACAAATACGGCGTATCCTTCGAAAATCGGATGTCCTTTCAGCTGTTCCAGCGCGTAGTCGAGCTGATTTTTCTGCTCTCCGAAAGAGGTAGCCAGCAGATTGTCGTAAGTTTCGTAGATTAAGAGAAGTTCCTCTATTTTTTCAGCAAACGCGTCCTTGGCAAGCCGGCTTTTGGCATCCCGCAGCGCCTGCGGAGCGATGCCCACTGTACGGAACTCTTCCATCTGCCGGGTCAGAGCCGCGATGGCCGCTCCGCTGCGGCTGCTTTTTTGATATCGCCGCAAAGAGCCTTTGAGCTGCTCCAGGGCCAGATGCATCATCAGATAGTGGGCCGCCTCTTCCGGCGCCTGCCGGGCGGTACCGCCCAGTTCCCGGAAAATCCGGTCGCAAAGGCGGGTAAAGCTATAGACCTCCACCCGAAGCGCCGACGAAACATCCAGCGCTCTGCGCACCGCCTTTTCCATTTCAAGAGAATATTGTTCCGGCACCAGCAGCAATACTTTCTGCCCGGCCAAAGCAGCTTTCCCAGCTTCCTCCAACACGCGGGAGGTTTTCCCCGTACCGGCCGTACCCAGAATCCATCGGACCATGGCGTTTCCTCCAAACCGAAAAACAGGGCTTGCAATCGCTCACAAGCCCCTTGTTTTATCATCCTGTTGCTTTTGTTTATTTGATCTTCGCTTTTTTGCGGATAAATTCTGCCAGCAGTTGTGCCGTATCGTCGTAACCCAAAATGGAGGAATCCACCGAAAGATCATAGTTCAGCAGATCGTCCCACTTCTGGTTGGTGTAAAAATAGTAATAGCTTGCCCTGGTTTTATCCGTTTTTGCAATCAGATCTTTCGCTTGTTTCACATCCAGATGATACAGCTCCATAATCCGTTTCTGACGCACTTCAAACGGAGCATGCACGAACAGATTGACATGGCAGGGATGGTCCGACAGGATATCGTCCGCGCATCGGCCAATGATAACGCAGTTTTTCTCTGCCGCTTCTTTCCGAATGACGTCTGCCTGGATGGCAAACAGCCTGTCATTGGTCAGCACGTTCGGATAGCTGAACGGGGCTGAATAATTTCCGTAAGCCGCCGTAGAAAGCGCGTAAAGATAGCTTTTTTCCGGTTTTTCGTCCGCTTTTTCAAAAGTCTTTTCACTGATTCCGCTTTTTTGAGCCGCCAGAGACAGCAGCTCTTTGTCCAAATAAGCGATATCCAGTATTGCCGCCAGCCGCTTTCCAATTTCACGACCGCCGCTGCCAAACTGCCTGTTGATGGTTACCACAAAAGGATTACTCATAGCTTATGCCTCCTTCTAAAAAGATTTTCAAGTTCTTTTCTATTTTTATTATAGCACTTTTCCCTAAATTTACAAGGCTTCTTCCTCGTCCAATGGTAAAATAAACCAAAAATCGCTGCCCTTTTCCTGCTCGCTTTCCACTCCGAAAGCAGCTCCATGCAGCTTCAGGATTTCTTTGACGATGGAAAGGCCCAATCCTGTGCCGATGACTGCACGCCGATGGGGTGTTTTTTTACTGTAATAACGCTCCCATATGCCGTCCATCTCCTCCGGAGGGATACCGATACCATAATCCACCACATCTATGCGCACCTGGGATTCGGTAACATGCTGGCGAACGGTAACTTTCTTTCCTTCTCCGGTAAAGGAAATGGCGTTATTGATCAGATTGTATATCACCTGGCCGATTTTGACCTGATCCGCCCAGACCCAGGCATCCTGTTGGGCCTCAAACTCCACCGTATATCCCTGTTGTTCCACCAGCTTCTGATAACGGGACAGCATTTTCCGGACCTCTTCTGTCAGATTGAACCTCGTTTTTTCCATCCTCCGAACACCGGCTTCCACCTGCGAAAGATCCAGAAGATCGTCCACCAGTAAGCTCAGACGCTGCGCTTCGTCTACGATGATCTGGATGTTTTCCGGTGTATTTTCCCCCGGGATATCCCGCATCACTTCTCCATATCCGATGATCATCGTCAACGGTGTGCGCAGGTCATGTGAAACGTTCGCCACCAAGTCTTTTCGAAGCTGGTCTACTCTTCCCAAAGCCTGGGCAGTTACGTTGAGCGTATCGCTCAGTTCGATGATTTCCCGGTAGCCGCGCCCGCCAAATGACACTTCATAATTGCCTTTCGCCAGTTCTTTGGAAGAGCGGTTGATATCCTCAATCGGCTTGGCAATAAAGTGGGACATCCAAGCCGCCAAAAGGGCCGACAGTGCGAAAAACAGCACGCCGACGAAAATGATCTGTACCCGAAGGATTTTTTCAGTGGCGCTCAGCGGCGTAATTCTGACGCTGATACCGATCATAACAGGCGTTCCGTCTTGTTTGAAAACAATCTGGAAGTAAGAAAGGCTTTGCTGAACCTGATTGGAAGAAAAAATCGGTTTTTCCTGCCAGGGGCGCTTTTTGTTCTTTGCGTAGGAATCATCTGTGCGTGGCTCTTCCGGAAGTTCAGACGGGGTCTCCTTGCTGCTTTCGTTAAAATATATCATTTTTGTGCCGCCTTTTTCCTGCACTTTTTGGAACAACGCGGCTTTGGCCTGTTCGTCCAATTCCTGCAAAGAACAATAGCGGAACTTCCCGCTTTCCTGCAGCTGCGCTCCGTCCGAACCGATCAGATGCACGCAGATATCTCCTGATTCCGTTACGCTGCCTAAAAGGTCTGTCAAATCTTCGCTGTCAATATTGTCCGCGATGGTCTGGCTGCAGCTTCGGACCTCGTTTTCCTTGATCATTTGATAAAATTCATCCAGGAACACCGTCTGAAGCAGCCATAAAACGATCAGGATACAAACAGAAAAGACTGCCAGACAGGAAAATATTTTCCCTTTTACACTAATCTTGCTCCATCGCAAAACGATACCCTACCCCTCGCAGCGTTACGATGCTGGAACTGTATGGCCCCAAACTTTTCCGCAAAAGCTTGATATGCGTATCCAGCGTTCTCGCGTCGCCATAATAGTCATATCCCCACACTTCGTTGATCAGCTTTTCCCTTGTCAGCGCAATGCCCCGGTTCCGCACCATGTAAAAAAGCAGATCGTATTCCTTGGGTGACATCGTCGCCGGTTCCCCGTCCACGCTGACCACGCGGGCGGTAAAATCCACCGTCAGCCCACCGCACTGATACACTTCTTTTTTCTTTGCTGTTTCCTGTGGCGCGCATCGCTTCAGCACCGCCTGAATGCGCAGCATCAACTCTTTGGGCGAAAACGGCTTTACCACATAATCATCAATGCCCATTCGGAACCCGTAAATCTTATCGTATTCTTCACCGCGGGCAGAAAGCATGATAATGGGTACGTCGGAAAACTCTTTGATTTTCGCGCAGGCGGTCAGTCCGTCCATTCCCGGCATCATAATATCCATCACAACCAAATCGAAGCCGCCATACCGGCACAGTCCCACCGCCTGTTCCCCGTCGGAGGCCTCTTCTACTTGATACCCTTCAAAACTTGCGTATTTGGCGATGAGCTTTCGGATATTGGCCTCATCATCTACTACCAGGATTTTATACAATGCGCTCCCTTCTTTCTGCTATCTGACTTTTTATCGTGTGGTGTCAGTATAGCAGGAAAATGTGTTCATTCCGTTACAAATTTTTTTCAAAAATGAAGACTTGACGCTTTCTCGTTCCTTTCGACGTCGGCATTGAGGTTTTTTTTTTTTGAAAACACGCAGCCGACAGCAAAAAGCCCGCCCCCCCCTTTTG